>ERZ1034411.34-NODE-34-length-87884-cov-11.379214_pt1 | contig 87884 bp, 73 predicted proteins | sample MGYA00520583_ERZ1034411 | MGnify/ENA primary metagenome ERZ1034411 (study PRJEB33736, sample SAMEA104288481) | Azolla microphylla | place: Ecuador | collected 1982 | study: EMG produced TPA metagenomics assembly of the PRJEB19522 data set (Is there foul play in the...
GCAGCTTCACGCACGCGAAGAAACCCATGACGCAGTACGACTAATCCGCCCTACGATCTACCATCAATCCGGCAGCATCTCGCCGGAGCCGCCGAGCTCGGCGGGCAGGTCGGCATATTTCGGCAGGCCATCCCTGACCGAGACCATCTTGCTTACATAGTTCGCGTGCAAGGTCGGCTGGTGCTGATACCCCTTCAGCACATTGGCGTAGACGTCGATCAGGCGCATGCGCGGATGCTCGGTCATGACGTGGCCGCCGCAGCGCTTGCAGAACTTCCGATAGGAATGCTCGGTCTTGTTGAACGTCCCGAGCTCTGCTTCACCTTTGGTGATGCGCACGCTGTCCGACTTCCAGAGGCTGAAAGCATTGATCGGCGCAGCCGACCACGCCTGGCAGTCGGCGCAATGGCAATAGCCCGAAAACATCGCCTTGCCTGTGACCTCGACCTCGACGGCGCCGCAGAAGCAGCCGGCGCGATAGCTTACTTGCGGCTCGGCATGCGCATCGCCGTCATCCGCCAGGAGGTCGTTGTAGGCGGGATCCTTGCGCATGAAATTGCGGATGAAGTCGCACTCGACGGAAAGCGTGCGGCCCTGCGCCCGCACTGCATCCAGCGTGGCGCGGCCGAGCCTGGAGCCGATGCCGCGGCCACCGAGTTCCGGCGGCACCTCGGTATGCACCAGCGTGATCGCGCCGTCGGTCTTGCGGTAGGTGACGAAGGCGATCGGCCCGTCGACATCGAGCTCGAACCGCTCACGTTCTTCGTTGTCGCGAAAGGCTTCCGGCATCATCTCGCTCCCGGGTTCGGCTATTTGGTCTTGGCGCCTTCCGCCGCCGGAAACACCACGCGGTCGTCGGTGCGGCAGTAGCGGTCGGCGAACATGCGGCCGATCGGGTGATAGCGATCCATGTGCACGCGCATCGCCTCGTCGTCCCACAGCTCGTCGCGGATGTGGAAGTGGAGGCCTTCGCCCATGATCAGCTTGCGGTCGTCGTTGACGTCGATCAGCTTCCAGAGCTTGCACTCCATCGCCCAGGGCGTGTCGGCAAGCCGCGGCACGGCAACCTTCGTCGAGGGCGCGAGCTTCAGGCCTAGATAATCGGGCTCGCCGATTTCAGGGGGAAAGTCGCCGCTGCTCTCGTGCATCGCCCGCGCCAGCGGCTCGTCGGTGAGGTTGACCACGAACTCGCCGGTGCGCTGGATGTTGAGGAAGGTATCCTTGTCCTGCCCGTCAGGCTTGCGGTTCGCTGCGAACATGCACAGCGGCGGATCCTCGCAGAAGGCGTTGAAGAAGCTGAAAGGTGCGGCGTTGACCACACCCGTCGGCCCGATCGAGGTCACCCAGGCGATCGGCCGCGGCAGGATGAAGGACGTCAGCACCTTGTAGCGCTCGCGTGGCGTCAGCTCGCTGGCGGCGTAGTCCATGGTGGCTCCGTGGCAAGTCGTTATTGCCGGGCTTGACCCGGCAATCCATCAATCCCGAAGAATTGTTCTCTTCGACGGATGCGCGGGTCAAGCCCGCGCATGACGAGGAGGGCTCACGCCATGCTCAGCTCATGCCGGCCGACCACCATCCAGTGCACCTCGTCCGGACCATCGGCAAAGCGCAAATGGCGCACGTCCTGGTACATCTCGGCGAGCGGGGTCCAGTGCGAGATGCCGGTGGCGCCGTGCATCTGGATCGCCTGGTCGATGATCTTGCAGGCGCGCTCCGGCACCATGGCCTTGACCATGGAGACCCAGACGCGGGCTTCCTTGTTGCCGAGCACGTCCATCGCTTTCGCGGCCTTCAGCACCATCAGCCGCATCGCCTCGATTTCGCAGCGGGCCTGCGCGATGATCTGCATGTTGCCGCCGAGATGGGCGATCTTCTTGCCGAACGCTTCGCGGGTAAGGCCACGCTGCACCATCAGGTCGAGCGCCTTCTCGGCCTTGCCGATGGTGCGCATGCAATGGTGGATACGGCCCGGTCCGAGGCGAAGCTGCGAGATCTCGAAGCCGCGGCCTTCGCCGAGCAGCATGTTTTCCTTCGGGACTCGCACGTTGTTGAAGCGCATGTGCATGTGGCCGCGCGGAGCGTGGTCCTGGCCGAACACATACATCGGGCCGAGCACCTCGACGCCGGGCGTGTCGCGCGGCACCAGGATCTGCGACTGCTGCTTGCTCGGCGCCGCGTCCGGATTGGTCTTCACCATCACGATGAGGATCTTGCAGCGGGGATCGCCTACGCCCGAGATGTAATATTTCTCACCGTTGATGACCCATTCGTCGCCGACGAGCTTGGCGGTGGTCGAGATGTTCTTGGCGTCGGAGGAGGCGACGTTCGGCTCGGTCATGACATAGGCCGAGCGGATCTCGCCGTTCAGCAGCGGCTTCAGCCACTTCTCTTTCTGCTCCTTGGTGCCGACGCGCTCCAGCACCTCCATGTTGCCGGTGTCGGGCGCCGAGCAGTTCATGGTCTCGGATGCCAGCGGGCTCTTGCCGAGCTCGGAGGCGATATAGGCGTAGTCGAGGTTCTTCAGGCCCTGGCCGGTCTCGTCATCGGGCAGGAAGAAGTTCCAGAGGCCTTCCTGCTTGGCCTTGTTCTTGGCCTTCTCCAGCACCTCGAGCTGCTTCGGCGTGAAGCTCCAGCGATCTTCCTTGCCTTCGCCCGCCTTGGCGAACTCGATCGACATCGGCTCGACGGTGTCGCGGATGAACTTCTTGACGTGATCGTAGAGCGGCCGGACCTGGTCCGACATCCTGAGGTCGTTGAGCTCGTCGCCGGGATTGAGGGTGTAGTTGGTGGTGCGGGGAATGTAGGTGTGTTTTGTCATTGTTCCTCCCGGGGACGCTGAGATCGAATTGGCCGGAAGAATAGTCGCAGCGCCGCCAAAGTGCGAGCGCGTATTTTCTCACGCGAGCCATGCCATGCGATGGAATTTCGCGGGGACGTTTGAAATGTTGTTTGAATGGGGGTACGAGAAATCTTTCCAGTGTCGTCCCGGACAAGCGCGCCCCAAGCGCGCGCAGATCCGGGACCCATAGCCACAGGAAGAAGTTTGGCGAAGACTCGGAGTGTCCAGCTCGCCCCATAACCGCTCCCTGTGGTTATGGGTCCCCGCCTTCGCGGGGACGACACCGGTATTGTGGGCAACTCAGTTCGGCAGCCGATGCATCGCGCAGATCTTGTTGCCGTCGAGGTCGCGCAAGTAGGCGAGATAGAGCTTGCCACCCGGACCCTGGCGGATGCCGGGCGGATCCTCGATCGGCTTGCCGCCGGCGGCAAGGCCGGCTGCGTGCCATTGGTCGACCTGCTCGGGCGAGCTGCAGGCAAAGCCGATCGTGCCGCCATTCGCGCACGTTGCCGGCTCGCCGTTGATCGGCTTCGACACCGAGAACACGCCGGTCTTGGTGATGTAGAAAATGCGATGGCCGTCGACCCTGGCCGGTCGCACCTCGAGCGTGCTCAGCAAATTGTCGTAAAACGTCTTGGCCTTGTCGAGATCGTTGGTGCCGATCATGATGTGCGAGAACATTTGCCCATTCCCTCAGTGTTGTAGCCCGGATGGAGCGAAGCGAAATCCGGGTCTTGCTTGCTTTTGGCCGTCCCGGATCGCGGTTCGCTCCATCCGGGCTACGAGAATCAAAACGCCGTATAGCCACCGTCGATCACGAACGTATCCGCGGTGTGATACGACGACGCCTTGCTCATCAGATACACGGCGATGCCGCCGAAATCGCTGGGCTCGCCGAAGCGGCGCATCGGAATGCGCGGCATCACGTTGGCGACGAATTTGTCGTTGGCCATGATGCCCGCGGTCATGTCGCTCTTGATCCAGCCGGGCAGGATCGCGTTGGCGGTGACGCCGTGGCGGGCGAGCTCGACACCGAGCGCGCGCACCAGCGCGTTGATCGCGGCCTTGGTCGCCGCATAATGCTCGTTGCGCGCCGTGCCGAAGATCGAGGCGAGGCTCGAGGTCGCCACCAGCCGGCCGAAGGGATCGCCGGCATTGGCGCGTTCGGTCATGTGCTTGGCCGCGGCCTGAAACGCGTGGAATACGCCGTCGAGATTGGTTGCGAACATCGTGCGCCATTCCTCCTCGGTGCGCTCGATGAAGGACCTGCGGCCGCCGCCGCCGATGCCGGCATTGGCGAAGCAGCCATCGACCCGGCCAAAGGTGTCGAGCGTCGCCTTCATCGCGGCATTGACCGAGGCCGGATCGGTGACGTCGCAGACACGGGTGTCGACCTTGCCTGACAGGCCCGCCATGCTTGCGGCGGCGGCCTTGTTCTTGTCGGCGTTGCGGCCCCAGATCGAGACGTTGCAGCCCTGGCCCGCGAGCGCCTGCGCGATGCCGAGGCCGATGCCGCCATTGCCGCCGGTGATCACGGCGACGCGGCCGGAGAGGTCGAAAATCGTCATGGCGCGTTTCCTGTTTTTTGGTCTGCAGCCCATCAGCCGCTGCGCGCAAGATTGCTTGCTATGCTCTGATCACCATGGACAAGACCGCGCCAAAAATCAAATATGCGCCCCGACAAAGCGAATTCCGGTCTGCGAAACTGACGCAGGCCGCAACCGACGAGGAAACCATGCAGTTCAAACACGTCACGCTCGATTTCGATGGATCGGTCGCAATCCTCAGGCTCGACCATCAGGAGGTGATGAACGCGGTGTCCGTCGACATGCTGGGCGGCCTTGCCGAGGCGCTCGATGCGATCGAGGAGAAGAAGGACGAGGTGCGCTGCGTCGTGCTGACCGGCGCCGGCCGCGCCTTCTGCACCGGCGCGAATCTGCAGGGGCGCAACAACCAGTCGAAGAAGACCAAGGCCGGCCTGACGCTGGAGACGGGCTTTCACCCGTTCCTGCGCCGCATCCGCAATCTGCATTGCCCCATCGTCACTGCGGTCAACGGCCCGGCTGCCGGCGCCGGCATGAGCTTTGCGCTGCTCGGCGATATGATCCTGTGCGCGCGCTCGTCCTATTTCCTGCAGGCTTTCCGCCGCATCGGCCTCGTGCCGGATTGCGGCTCGACCTGGCTCTTGCCGCGTCTCGTCGGCCGGGCGCGCTCGATCGAATTGTCGCTGATGGGCGAGCGGCTGCCGGCGGAGAAGGCGCTGGAATGGGGCCTCGTCAACCGCGTCCATGACGACGCCGTGCTGATGGAGGAGGCGATGAAGCTCGCGCGCGATCTCGCCAGCGGCCCGACTGTGGCGCTGTCGCTGATCCGCAAGCTCTATTGGGACAGCCCCGAAAACTCCTTCGAGGATCAGCTCAATCTCGAATTCCAGTGCCAGCTCCGTGCCGGCGACACCCAGGACTTCCGCGAAGGCGTCGGCGCGTTCCTGGAGAAGCGGCCCGCGCAGTTCAAAGGCAAATGATCGAGGCCGAGCTTTCCCGCAGCGTACGGCGCTGGTGCAAGGGCGCGACCGGCGCGACCTCTGCGGCCAAACTGTCGGGCGGCGCCAGTCAGGAAACCTGGCGCTTCGACATCACCCATCCCGATGGCGCGATCGGCGCGATCCTGCGGCGCTCGCCGAAGGGCTATGGCGCCGCGCCGACGCGCGCGGCGGGCCTCGCCGCCGAAGCGCAGCTGATGCAGCTCGCCTTCGATGCCGGCGTGCCGTCGCCGCGCGTGCTGCACGTGCTGGTGCCCGAGGACGACCTCGGCACCGGTTTCATCATGCAGCGGATCGAGGGCGAGACCATCGCGCGCAAGATCCTGCGCGACGACGATTATGCGGCGGCAAGGCCGCGTCTGGCGCGGCAGATCGGCGGCATTCTCGCCGGTCTCCATCGCCTGCCCATGGACAAGCTGCCGGAGCTGCGCAGCCGCGGCGCGACCCAGGAGATCGCCGAGTTCGATCGCGACTATCGCAGCCTGAACTGGCCCAAGCCCGTGTTCGAGCTGGCGCTGCGTTGGCTCCGGGATCACGATCCCGGCCCGTCGGCCGAGACGACGCTGGTGCACGGCGATTTCCGCAACGGCAATCTCATCATCGGTGCGGATGGCGTGCGCGCCGTGCTGGACTGGGAGCTCGCCCATCTCGGCGACCCCATGGAGGATCTCGGCTGGGTCTGTGTCAATTCCTGGCGCTTCGGCGAGATCGACAAGCCTGTCGGCGGCTTTGGTTCGCGCGAGGAGCTGTTCGCGGGCTATGAGGCTGCGGGCCGCAAGGTCGACCCTGCGCGCGTGAAATTCTGGGAAGTGATGGGCACGCTGCGCTGGGGCATCATGTGCGGGGGCATGATGCAGCGGTTCCGCGACGGCCCGGATCATTCCATGGAGCGCGCCATGATCGGCCGCCGCGCATCCGAGACCGAGATCGATCTGTTGCGGCTGCTGGCGCCGCGCGGGAGCTGACACATGCAGGACGAGCCGACCCCGATCGAGCTGACCAGATCGGTCGCCGATTTCCTCCGCAACGACATCACCCCGCTGATCTCCGGCCACCAGGCCTTCAAGCTCCGCGTCGCCATCAACATCCTCGACCTCGTGACGCGGCAGATGACGCGCGAGAAGGGAAGCGATGCTGCGGAAGTCGAACGGCTGCGCGCGCTGCTTGGTGTCGATGGCTCGATTACCGACCTCAACCGCGCGCTCGCCGAGCGCATCGCCAAAGGCGAGGTCGATCTCGCGACGCCGGGCCTTGCCGAGCACCTCTGGGCGACCACGATGGACAAGCTCGCGGTCGATCAGCCGAATTACGCGTCGTACAAGCGCGAACAGAGACGAGGCGGGTAGCTCTCTCGCCGTCATTGCGAGCGCAGCGAAGCAATCCAGGCTGCCTCCGCGGAAAAGAGTCTGGATTGCTTCGCTGCGCTCGCAATGACGGCGGTGAGAGCGGCGTCGCTCTCCATCGTCATGCCCGGGCTTGTCCCGGGCATCCACGTTCTTCGTGCCGCCTCAAGACGTGGATGGGGCGGGACAAGCCCGGCCATGACGCTGAGACAGCGTGCTTTATTTCCCCACCCATTTCGGCGGCCGCTTCTCTGAGAACGCCTTCGGGCCCTCGATGTAATCCTGCGAGGCCGCCATCGCCTTCACGGCCGGATAGTCGCGCTGCTCCGCGATCGCCTGCTCCAGCGAGACGCCGAGGCCCTTTTGGATCGCCTGCTTCGAAGCCCGGATCGACATCGGCGAATTCTTGGTGATCATCTCCGCCCAGCGCAGCGCGCCGGCGAGTGCTTCGCCCTGCGGCACCACCTCGTTGACGAAGCCGAGCTCGAGGCCTTCCTTGGCGCCGACATGGCGTGCGGTGAGGATCATGCCCATGGCGCGCTTCAGCCCGATCTGCCGCGGCAGGCGGTGCAGGCCGCCGGCGAGCGCGGCAAGGCCGACGCGCGGCTCGGGCAGGGCGAAGGTCGCATTCTCCGAGGCGATGATGAGATCGCAGGCGAGCGCGATCTCGAAGCCGCCGCCCATCGCGACGCCGTTGACCGCCGCTATGATCGGCTTGTCGCAATCGAATCGCGCCGTGAGGCCGGCGAAGCCGCCCTTGTCCCAGCCGCGCTTGCCGCCCGCGGCCTGCCACTTCAGGTCGTTTCCGGCGCAGAACGCCTTGTCGCCGGCGCCCGTGACGACGGCGATCCACTGCTCGGGATCAGCGGAGAAATCGTCGAACACCTTCTGCAGCTCGAAATGGGCGTCGGTGTGCAGGGCGTTGTAGACCTCGGGCCGCGACAGCGTCACGATCGTGATCGGTCCCTTGCGTTCCACCTTGGAAAATTTCAGCTCCATCGCGCGCTCCCCGCATTTTCTTCCGAAGGAATATTGGCGGCATACTACCGCGCCACAGTGCCCGGGCACCATCCAATTGCGCAAGGAGCCTTGCGTATCCGTCACGTCTCACCTTGCTTGACTTGGATGCGCTCTTCTCCGCTTAATCGTTGCGAAGCAAAAATGCGCCTAGCGCCTTAACGCAAAACGATAAAATCAATCCGGGAGAGAACCTGTGGACTTCTCATTGCCTGCCGATCTCGTCGCGTATCTCGGAGAGCTGGATCGTTTCATCGAACGCGAGATCAAGCCGCTGGAAGAGGCCGACGACAACATCCGCTTCTTCGATCATCGCCGCGAATGGGCACGCACCGATTTCGAGAATGGCGGCCTGCCGCGTCACGAATGGGAGGCCTTGCTGCGCAAGGCCAAGGATCTCGCGGATGCCGCCGGGCATTTGCGCTTTCCGGTGTCGAAGCAATACGGTGGCAAGGAAGGCTCCAATCTCTGGATGGCCGTGATCCGCGAGCATTTTGCCGCGAAGGGCCTGGGTCTGCACAACGATCTCCAGAACGAGCATTCGATCGTCGGCAATTTTCCCGTGGTCACCATGCTCGACCGCTACGGCCGCGACGACCAGAAGGCGATGATCGACGGCTCGATCAAGGGCAAGTACCGCATCACCTTTGGATTGACTGAGCCGCATCACGGCTCCGACGCCACCCACATGGAGACGCGCGCGGTGCCGGCGACCCGCGACAACGTCAAGGGCTGGATCATCAACGGCGAGAAGATGTGGACCACCGGCATGCATGTCGCCACCCATTGCGCGCTGTTCGCGCGCACCAGCGGCAACGACGGCGATGCCCGCGGCATCACCTGCTTCCTGGTGCCGGCCAAGAGCGATGGCGTCAGGATCGAGGAGTACATGTGGACCTTCAACATGCCGACCGACCATCCGCGCGTCAGCTTCACCGACGTGTTCGTGCCTGAGGATGCGCTGTTCGGCGAGGTCGGCCGCGGCCTGTCGCTGGCGCAGTGCTTCGTGCACCAGAACCGCATCCGCCAGGCGGCGAGCTCGCTCGGCGCTGCCGTCTACTGCATCAACGAGAGCGTGAAATACGCGCGCGAGCGAAAGCCGTTCGGCCGGGCGCTGGCGGAGAACCAGGCGATCCAGTTCCCGCTGGTCGAGCTCGCGACGCAAGCCGAGATGCTGCGCCTTCTGATCCGCAAGACCGCCTGGGAGATGGACCAGCTCACCGAGGAGCAGATCGAACGCACGCTCTCCGACCGCGTCTCGATGTGCAACTACTGGGCAAACCGCCTCTGTTGCGAATCCGCCGACCGCGCCATGCAGGTCCATGGCGGCATGGGCTATTCACGCCACAAGCCGTTCGAGCACATCTACCGCCACCACCGCCGCTACCGCATCACCGAGGGCAGCGAGGAGATCCAGATGCGGAAAGTGGCGGGATTCCTGTTCGGCTATATGGGACCGGGGAAGCACTAGAGGCCTGCACCGCTCGCGTAGGGTGGGCAAAGCGTAAGCGTGCCCACGCATTTTACATGATCGAGAGAAAGCGTGGACACGGCGCCTTGCGGCTTTGCGTACCCTACGGCACCGCGTCCTAGTTCACCCGCCGATCCTTCCCCGCCCAGTGCGGCTCGCGCAACTGCCGCCGCAAGATCTTACCGCTCGGATTCCGCGGCAGCGCCGGCAGGAATTCCACGCTCTTCGGCGTCTTGAAGCCGGCGATGCGCGTCCGGGTGAAGTTGATGATGTCGGTGGCGCTCGCCTCCTTGCCCGGCTTCATCACCACCACCGCCTTCACGGCCTCGCCCCATTTGTCGTCGGGCACGCCGATCACGGCGGCCTCGGCGACGTCAGGGTGATCGCACAGCGCGCTCTCGACCTCGGCAGGGTAGATGTTCTCGCCGCCGGAGATGATCATGTCCTTGATGCGGTCGTGGATGTAGAGATAACCGTCCTCGTCCATGTAGCCCGCATCGCCGGTGCGCAGCCAGCCATCGCCGCGCAGCGTCGAAGCGGTTGCTTCCGGCAGGTTCCAGTAGCCGGCCATGTTGGAGCCCGAGCGTGTCGCGATCTCGCCGACTTCGCGCGGCGGCAGCGGCTTGCCGTCCGCGTCCAAAATCGCGATCTCGACGCCCGGCAGCGCCTTGCCGGCGGAACGCATCCGCTCCAGGCCCTCGACGTGGTCCTCCGGCGGCAGCGCGACGATCGTGCCCGTCGTCTCGGTCATGCCGTACATCTGCACGAAGCCGCATTTGAAGACCTCGATGCATTCCTTCAGCAGCGCCGCCGGGATCGGCGAGGCCCCGTAGAGCATGTATTTCAATCGCGAGAAATCCACGGTCTTCGCGCGCGGCTGCCGCACCACGAACTGCATCGCCGCCGGCACCATGAACAGCTTCGTGATGCCCGACTGCTCGAAGAAATCCAGCACCCTGGTCGGATCGAACTCGCGCGCGATCACGCCGCGGGCGCCGTGATAGAGGCCCATCACGCCCCAGCCGGAGCCGCCGATGTGGAAGATCGGCATCGCGACCAGCGAGACGTCGTCGGTCGACCACCGGTTCCATTCCGGCTTGTCCTCGGCATTGCCGGTTTGAACGAGGTTGAGGAAGTTGGCGTGGCTCAGCATCGCGCCCTTCGGCTTGCCGGTGGTGCCCGAGGTGTAGAGCTGGATCGCGATGTCCTTCGTGTCGATCGGCAGCTTCGGATCATCGCCGCTCTGCGCATCGCGCCAGGCCGTAAAATCCTGCCATTCCGGCGCGCCGCCCTCGGTGGTAATGATGGTGCGCACGCCCGGCAGCTGGTCCTTGATCTGCCGCACCTGGGTGATGAACTCCGGCCCGACGAACAGCACCGGCGCCTTGCAGTCGGCAACGATGAAGGCGACCTCGGGTCCCGCGAGCCGCCAGTTCACCGGCGCCATGACGATTCCGGCCTTCATCGCACCCATCAGCAATTCGAAATAGAGATCGCTGTTCTTGCCGAGATAGGCGATGCGGTCGCCCTTCTTCACGCCCATCGCGACAAGCGCGTTCGCGACCTTGTTGGTCTTGACGTCGAAGTCGGCAAAGGAGGTCGCGCGTCCCTCGAACTCGTAGGCGATCGCATTGCAGCGGCTCCTGGCGCGCTCGCGCACCATGTCGGCAAGATTAGCCAATGGCTGTGTGGACATGTCTCTCCCTTAGGCGGTGTTGTTTTTATGCCGGAGAGTGTGGCGGCATCCGCGGGGGAAGACAAGATGAAGGGCCCGCTGTCGTCCCGGACAAGCGCGCCTTAAGCGCGCGCAGATCCGGGACCCATACGCCGCAGCAAGGATTTGGCGAAGGCTCGGAGTTGCCTGTCTCGCGCCACATGTCTCCCTGTGGTTATGGGTCCCCGCCCCCGTGCGCAATTGCGCACTAGGCGGGGACGACAGCTGAGAGCGTGGTGAATGCTGCAGTCCCTGACGCCTCCTCGCGACCTCACCCCCGCTTCGCGCGATCCTTCTCGTTCTGCGCCATGATGCTCTCGCGCGCGGTCTTCCAGTCGTCGTCGCTCCAGTCGCGCAACTGGTAGAAATTGCCGCCCATGGCGAGCGCCTGCGCGCCGTCCATTGCGATGGTCTCGCCGTTGATCCAGTCGCAGCCGCCGGAGATCAGGAACGTCGCGAGGTTCTGCAATTCCTCCATGGTGCCGACGCGGCCCATCGGGTTCATCGCCTTGGTGCGCGCGCCGGCCTCGTCGCCGGGCTTGATGCGCTTGCTCATGCCCTCGGTCGGGATCTCGCCGGGCGCGATGGTGTTGAGGCGGATGCCGTAGCGGCCCCATTCGGTGGCGAGCGACATCGTCATGGCATGGATTGCCGACTTGCTCATCGCTGATGGCACCACGTAAGGCGAGCCGTTGCGCACCCAGGTCACGGTGATCGAGACGACGTTGCCGGGTTGCTTCGCCGCGATCCAGCGCTTGCCGACCGCCTGCGTCACGTAGAACGTGCCGTGCATGACGATGTTGGCGACGGCGTCGAAGCCGCGCGGCGACAGCTCCTCGCTACGCGAGATGAAATTGCCGGCGGCGTTGTTGATGAGATCGGTGAGGCCGCCGTCGCGGAAGATGTTCTCGATCATCTCCTCGACCGCGAGCGCGTTGCGGATGTCGACGCCGTGGCTGGTGACGCGGCCGCCATAAAGATCCATCAGCTCGGTCGCGGTCTCGTCGCAGACGATCTTGCGGCGGCCGCAGATGTGAACTTCGGCGCCGAGCTGGAGGAAGCGCGCCGCCATCGACTTGCCGAGACCGGTGCCGCCGCCGGTCACGAGAATGCGCCGCCCAGCCAGAAGATTTTCCTTGAACATGGCTGTTTCTCCCGTAGGGATTGTCAGTTAATTGGTCGATTGACTAAATCCGGCCGCCGTCTTTCTGTAAAGCGGCACCGAACAAGAACAGGCAGGAACCAGGGGAGAATTCGTCCATGGAAGAGCGCGTCTCGATCTCGATCTCGGAAGGCGTCGCCGACGTGCGCCTGGTGCGCGCGGACAAGATGAACGCGCTGGATCAAGCCATGTTCGAGGCTCTCGTCGCCGCAACCGACCGGCTTTCGAAGGAGAAAGGCGTGCGCGCCGTCGTGCTCTCGGGCGAGGGCCGTGCCTTCTGCGCCGGACTCGACATGGGTCGTTTTGCCGCCATGAAGGAGAAGGGCGGCAACGGAATTCCGGGTGGCGAAAATCGCGATCTCACCAAGCGCACGCACGGCCAGGCGAACTTCCCGCAACAGGCGGTATGGGGATGGCGCCAGCTTCCGGTGCCTGTCATCGCAGCCGTGCATGGCGTCGCCTTCGGCGGCGGCTTCCAGCTCTCGCTCGGCGCCGACATGCGCTTTCTCTCGGCGGATGCGCGGATGTCGATCATGGAGATCAAATGGGGCCTCGTGCCTGATATGGCGGGCACGCCGATCCTCGCAAGCCTGGTGCGCGACGACATCCTGCGCGATCTCACCTACACCGGGCGCATCTTCTCGGCGCAGGAGGCGATAACTTACGGCCTCGCCACCCGCATCTGCGACGATCCGCGCGCCGCGGCGCTCGAAGTCGCGCGCGAGATCGCCGGCAAGAGCCCGGATGCGATCCGCGCCGCCAAGCGCCTGCTGAACAATCTCTCGGTCGATCCCGGCCCGGCCCTGCTTGCGGAATCCGTCGAGCAGCAAAAGCTGATCGGCAGCGCCAACCAGACCGAAGCGGTGCGCTCGAACCTGGAGAAGCGCGCGGCGAAGTACGCGGATTAGCAGCTCCCGTCATTCCGGGGCGCCGCGTAAGCGGCGAGCCCGGAATCCATAACCCCGATCCGTGGTTATGGATTCCGGGCCTGCGCCTTCGGCGCATCCCGGAATGACGAGTGAGTTTGTGACTAAGCCCTTCAACCCGACGAAAGATCGGAAAAACAACAATGAGCGAAACGCCTCCATTTCTCGGCATCGTCTCCGGCGACCGCCGCCGCACCCACGCCGAGGTCGCATCCCGCGCCGACCGCATCGCATCGGGCCTTGCCAAACTTGGCGTCCGCCAGGGCGATTGCGTCTGCATGCTGATGCGCAACGACATCGCGTTCATCGAGGCCGCCTACGCCGCGATGCGCCTCGGGGCCTATGGGGTGCCGATCAACTGGCACTTCAAGCCGGAGGAGATCAATTACATCCTCGGCGACACCGGCACGTCCGTGCTGATCGGCCACGCCGACATGCTGCACGCCTTGCGCGATGCGATCCCCGCCGGCGTCACCGTGCTCAGCGTGCCGACTCCGCCGGAGATCCTGTCCAACTACAAGATCGATCCGGGTCACCTGACGACACCGGACTTCGCGATCGATTTCGAACCCTGGCTTGCACAATTCCAGCCCTATGAAGGGCCGGTGGTGCCGCAGCCCATGAACATGATTTACACCTCCGGCACGACCGGCCATCCCAAGGGCGTCCGCCGCAACGCGCCGACGCCGGAGCAGCAGGCCGCCGGCGAGCGCATGCGCGCGATGATCTATGGGCTCAAGCCCGGCGCCCGCGCGATCCTGCCGGGGCCGCTCTATCATTCCGCGCCGAATTCGTTCGGCATCCGTGCCGGCAAGCTCGGCGGCGCCTTGGTGCTGATGCCGCGCTTCGAGGCGGAGGAGTTCCTGGAAGCGATCGAGCGCTACAGGATCGACACCATCTTCATGGTGCCGACCATGTTCATCCGCCTGATGAAGCTGCCGGAGGCGGTGCGCATGAAGTACGACGTCTCCTCGCTGCGCCACGTCATTCATGCCGCAGCGCCGTGTCCGGCCGACGTCAAGCGCGCCATGATCGAATGGTGGGGTCCGGTGATCTATGAGTTCTACGGCTCGACCGAATCCAGCGCGGTGACCTTCGCAACCTCCGAGGACGCGCTAAAGAAGCCCGGCACGGTCGGAAAGGTCTCGCCCGGCGCCGAGCTGCGCTTCATCGGCGACGACGGCCGCGTGCTCGGCGTCGGCGAAATCGGCGAGATCTATTCCCGCATGGCCGAGCTTGCCGATTTCACCTACCACAACAAGCCGGAGAAGCGTGCCGAGATCGACCGCGACGGTTTCATCACCTCGGGCGATGTCGGTTATATCGACGCGGACGGCTACGTCTTCATCTGCGACCGCAAGCGCGACATGGTGATATCGGGCGGTGTCAACATCTATCCGGCCGAGATCGAATCCGTGCTGCACGCCGTACCAGGCGTGCACGATTGCGCGGTGTTCGGCATCCCCGATGTCGAATTCGGCGAGGCCTTGATGGCGGTCGTGGAGCCGCAGGCGGGCGCCACGCTCGATGCCGCCGGCGTTCGCGCCGCGCTGAAAGCGCATCTGGCCGACTACAAGGTGCCCAAGCACATCGAGATCCGCAGCGGTCTGCCGCGCGAAGACTCCGGCAAGATCTTCAAGCGCCGCTTGCGCGATCCCTATTGGGAGCAGGCGGGACGGAATATCTGACGAGGTGCCGTAGGGTGGGCAAAGCGAAACGTGCCCACGAAAACTCCCCTACGGAAACAGATCGTGGGCACGGCGCAAACGCGCCTTTGCCCACCCTACGAGACAACGGATGGGGAAAGAGATGACCGACGCCGCCAACGAAGTCCTCTACACTGTCGCCGACCACATCGCGACCATCACGCTGAACGCGCCGGAGCGCATGAACACGATCTCCGGCCCGATGCTGAACGATCTGGCGCGGCTGCTCACCGAGGCCAACGAGGACAGGAACGTCCGCGTCATCATCCTCACCGGCAAGGGCAGGGCGTTCTGCGCCGGCCTCGACCTGCGCAAGGAGCGCGACGGCAACGGCCTCAGCGCGGCGTCCTCGCCGACCACGATCAATTTGCGCAACACCCCGCCGACGGTGCTGCACGCCATGGACAAGCCGACCATCTGCGCCGTCAACGGTGGCGCGGCCGGCTACGGCATGGACACCGCGCTCGGCTGCGACATCCGCATCATGGCGGAATCCGCAAAACTCGCCGCCGCCTTCGTCAAGCGCGGCGTGGTGCCGGAATCCGGCGGCACCTGGCTGCTGCCGCGCATGCTCGGCTGGGCCAAGGCCTCAGAGCTGATCTTCACCGGCCGCACGCTGAGCGCCCGGGAATGCCTGGAATGGGGCCTCGCCAACGAGGTCGTGCCGGATGCCGAGCTGATGACCCGCGCCACCGCCGTCGCTCGCGAAATCGCCGCCAACGCGCCGCTCGCCGTGCAGGCCTCCAAGCGCATGATGCGGATGGGCCTGAACGAAAACTTCTCCGACCACGTCCATCACGTCTATCTCCAGCTGCTGCCGCTGTTCAAAACCCAGGACATGGCCGAAGGCATGAAGGCCTTCATGGAGAAGCGCGAAGCGAAGTTCGAGGGGCGATAGCGGGTTGTCAGTAGCCCCAGAGCAATCGCATATGGGAGCGATTTCGCCTGCGGCCATCCTTCGAGACGCCCGCCGTCGGCGGGCCCTCAGGATGAGGACCTGATGTGCGGTACCAGTTTCGACTTGCGCCAATGCTGCTTAGCCTCATCCTGAGGAGACCGCGAAGCGGTCGTCTCGAAGGACGAGGCGCGCGCTCCGCTCGCGGATAATGCGATATGCGTCCATCCGGCCCGGCGCCGTCTTAGCAGAGACAGATTCCGCTCCTATATAGTCGGGATCGTCCACCTCCGGATCATCCTATGTCCCCCGTTTCCATGCTGCTCAACATCCTCTGGATCCTCATCGGCGGCGCCTGGATGGCGTTCGGCTGGCTGGTGGCCGCGGTCATCATGGCCGTCACCATCATCGGCCTGCCCTGGGCGCGGGCGGCGTTCAACATCGCCATCTATACGCTGCTGCCGTTCGGCTCACGGGCGGTCAACCGCTACGACGTCACCGGTGTCGAGGATATCGGCACCGGCCCGCTCGGGGTGATCGGCAACATCATCTGGTTCGTGCTGGCCGGCTGGTGGCTGGCACTCGGGCACCTCCTGACCGCACTGGTGCTCGCCGTCACCATCATCGGCATCCCCTTCGCCTGGGCGCACCTCAAGCTCGCGGGCATCGCGCTGTGGCCGATCGGCAAGGTGATCGTGCCGGCATAGTCGGCGCACCCGAGATCAAATCTCCTTCCACCAGCGCCACGTCATCGCCATCGCCAGCAGGCCCAGCGCGCCTGTTACGGCCGTCGCATTGTGGGATCCGATGCGGTCGGCGAGCCAGCCCAGCCAGAAGAAGCCGAGCGGACCGATGCCGATGCAGACGGTGAGGACGCCGAGGATACGCGAGCGCATCTCCGGCGGGGAGGCGAGGTAGACCAGCGTGGCCTGCATCGTTCCAAAGCCGGCGCCGCCGATCCCCGTCACGATCAATGCCGCACCGGCCAGCGCCGGGCTTTGCGACAGCGCGAAAGCCACGACCGTGACCATGTAGCAGAGCACGCCGCCGACGAAGGCCCGGCCGTACCATCTCGGCGTGAGCCACAGCGCCAGCACGAGGGCGCCTGCGAAAGCGCCGATCCCGTCCATGGTCGCGAGCAGGCCGACGCCCTCCGGGCCCAGATGCAGGCGATCGCGCCCGATCACCGGGATCATGCTGGTGAACGGCCATGCAAACACATTGTAGATGATGGTCACGATCAGCACGCCGCGGATACGCTTGTCGCTGCGCGCGAGGGCGAGACCCTCGGCGATGCGCGCCAGCACGGGCCCCGTCTGCACAGCGTGAGCATGGTGCGCGCGGACCGTCAGAACGGTCGCCAGCGCCGCGCCATACATCAGCGTGCTCAAGAACAGGACGCCCTGGAGACCCGCGCCGGCGAGCAGGATTCCGCCAATCACCGGACCGACCATGCGGCTGGCGTTGCTGGCGCCGACGTCGAGCGACATGGCAAGGCTCATCTTGTCGCGGCCGACGGCCTCGCCGATCATCACCCGGCGCACCGGATTGTCGGTGCACCAGCCGCAGCCATTGACGAAGCTGGCGAAGGCGAGATGCCAGATCGCGAGTTGCCCGATCGCGTTCAGCACTGCGAGCACTGCGGAGGTGCCGGCCATCAGAGCCACGACGACGAAGAGCATCCGGCCGCGGTCGAGGCGCTCGGCGAGCGCGCCGAGAAACACGCCGAACAACCCCATCGGAAGCAGACGGAGCATGGTCATCATGGCGACGAGGAACGCGGACTCGGTGCGCTGGTAGACGACAATCCCGACCGCGACGGTTTCCACCCAGCGGACAGTGGCGACGACCAGCCCCACCCACCACAATCGCCAGAAGTCCGGTGCGTCGATGATCCGCCGGAACGGCGATTTGCTCACTGCTTGTTTCCTCGCGGGCGCTGCTTGGCCCTTATCCCTCCCTATCGGAAGCTCGGCGCAAGAAACAAGCTCTTTTCAACAAGCAATTCTGGGAACCACATGTCGGCGCAGCTCATAGGATGGCTAGAGCGCCAGCGAAGTCCAACGCCCTGTTCGTCGATGGCAAGGCATGATGGGTTTCGCGGGGGCTCAACCCATCCTGCGCGCTGTTCCCTCAAGGGCGAATGCGGATGATCGTATTCCCTTTGCGCCGCCCGGTCGGGTTCAGGGCGGCGACCGCGTCGTTGAAGTTCGAGACGTTGCCGATGTTCGTCCGCAGTCGCCCGTCACGTACCCGCTGGACGATCTCACTCAATTGGGCACGATCGGCCTCGACGACAAAGTCGATCGCCAGGCCGTCGGAGGGCCGCGCCTCGGCCGGTCCCACGATGGTGACCAGGGCTCCCCCGGCTCGAATCAGTCCTGCGGACCGCTTCTGGATGTCGCCGCCGATGACGTCGAACACCAGGTCGACCTTGCCGATGTCTTCCAGGGCGTCGTTGTCGAGGTCGACGAATTCCTTTGCGCCGAAGCCGAGCACCGTCTGACGGTCGGCGGCGCGTCCGGAGCCGATGACGTAGGCGCCGGCCTCCCGCGCGAGTTGCGTCACCATCGAACCGACTGCGCCGGCCGCGCCGTGTGCGAGGACGCTCTGCCCCGCCCGGAGACGGCCGTGCTGGAACAGCCCTTGCCATGCGGTGAGGCCCGAGACCGGCAGGCTCGCGCCCACCGTGAAGTCGACGTCACCCGGCAGCGGCGCGAGGTTGCGCGCCTCGATCGCCACATATTCGGCGAGCGTGCCGTCGCGATACCAGTCCGCGAGGCCAAACACCCGCTGTCCCACCGACAACCCCGTCGTGCCATATCCGAGTGCGGTGACCACGCCAGCCAGCTCGTGCCCGGGGATCGACGGGGTTCGGTCACGCTCGAGGCGATCGGTCCAGGTCGAGGGCCACGTCAGCTCGGTCGGGACAAATCCCGACGCATGAATCCGAACAACGACGTCGTTTATCGATGGCTGCGGCTCGGGCCGGTTGGCCAGCTTCATCCCGGCGGTTCCCGCGGCCTGCTCCGTTACAACGATCGCCTTCATGGGATTATCTCCTCGGTCATTGTTCCCTCATGCAACTGTTGCAGGCAGCACGAGCGCGACGGCTATCTTCGCTGTCTGCATGGACCGGGGCTCCCAATGAGACTGATCGGGATGCTTCGGTCGTGGTACTGGCGGGTAGATGCTTCGCGCCTCGTCATGACACCAGTACCAAGATTGCAAAATCTGGCTGTACCAAGCGCATCGAGGCGGAGAGCAGGTTCAGCTCGGAGGACGAGTGGAGCGTCAGCGAAGCCCATGAATCCCGCCGCCTCTGACGAAACACGATGGATTTCGCAAGGGCTCGACCGATCCTGCGCCCCCATCATGTCGAGGCATCCTCCGACAACGCGGGGTGCGGGGCTGCGTCTCAAATATTCTGATCGACCGAATTAAAAATTTCGGCTAAACCGCATTCATCCCGGCCCGCCGAAGGGGCGTTTCGCGATCGTCACGATACGCAGGCCGGGATGCAATGGACGCGGTAGCGCCGGCGCGTGAGGTGATGGCAGGGCGGGCGACCCCCGTGAGCCATTACGATCCGCGGCACGACACGGCGCGGTCACAGCGTTTCGTTTCGGCGTTGGGGGCGAGCACGCGCGAGCTCCCGACTGTCCGGGGCGGGACGTCCGCGGACGGCAAAAGCGTGTGGTCCTGACGCCCGCAGGCTGGCGTCAAGGCTTGCGGTGATGAAGCGGCCCGACCGGGTGCGCGCATCTGAGAGCCGCAAGGCGACGGGGGCAATAGTGCATCGCTCCCCGGGGAGAGCGCGCCATAAGCCGTAACACCATTGCGCAGGGAAGGCCGGGCGTCCGGCATCACCTGTGGTCACCCCGCGTGCGTTCTTCGCGTGCGGACCTTCGGGTGCCAGCCGGCGCCCGGCCTTCCCTGCGCCCTCCGTTCTCGATGAGGGCGAAACGGACAGCAAAGCTCGGGCGGAATACGCCGCGAGATCGCGAAAGTGTGTTTGGCGAAAAGGCTGCTTCTCGCGTGCCCCGGACGCAGCGCAGCGCGCCCCCGGCGATGCGAAGCATCGTCCGGTGCGGCGTGATGCGCTGCAGAGCCGGGGCCCATCTCTCGACTTGCCCTCTGTAGCTCCCGGGTCCCGGCTCTGCGCCGCAACGCTAAGGGGCGTTGCAGCGCGTCAGGGACACAAGCGGCAGCAGTGTGCGCCGCTCCCAAGTTCATCTTGCGCTGCGGTAGAAAAATATCGCACACTCGTTCGCGCCGGGGAGCCACTGGGAGCTCTGCAAGAGGAGCGAGCCATGTCCCTCCAGACCGTATCATCCGACAGCACCGAGTCCCGCGCCAACCGGCCCGAGGACGTCCAGGTCACGGAAGCGGAAGCGCGGCTGCGCGACGACATCCGTCTGCTCGGGCGCATCCTCGGCGACACCGTGCGGGACCAGGAGGGCGCCGACGTGTTCGACCTGGTCGAGCGCATCCGCCAGACATCGATCCGGTTCCACCGCGACGAGGACCGGCTCGCCCGCCGCGAGCTCGAGCAGATCCTCGACAGCATGTCGACCTCCGAGACGGTGCGGATCGTCCGCGCCTTTTCCTATTTCTCCCACCTCGCCAATATCGCCGAGGACCAGAACAACATCCGCCAGATGCGCGCCCGCAGCGCCGCCAAGGAGACTGCAGCGCGCGGCGGCTCCGGCGTGCTGGCGGAAACGCTCGCCCACGCCAAGGCGGCAGGCATCGGCCCCGATCAGCTCCGCAGCTTCTTCAAGTCCGCGCTGGTCAGCCCGGTCCTGACCGCGCACCCGACCGAGGTGCGCCGCAAGAGCACCATGGATCGCGAGATGGAGGTCGCGGGCCTGCTCGACCGCCGCGAGCGTATGGTGCTGACGACGGAGGAGCTTGACGCCAGCGACGAGCAGCTTCGCCGCGAGGTGCTGACGCTGTGGCAGACCAATCTACTCCGCCGCACCAAGCTCACCGTGCTGGATGAGGTCGGCAACGGCCTGTCATTCTACGATTACACCTTCCTGCGCGAGGTGCCGCGGCTGGTCAACGCGCTGGAGGACAGGCTGGAGGAGGGTGGCGAAGCGGCAGCCTCCGAGCTCGCCTCGTTCCTGCGCATGGGCAGCTGGATCGGCGGCGACCGCGACGGCAATCCGTTCGTCACCGCCGACGTCATGCGCGGCACGCTACGGCTGCAGTCGAGCCGCGTCATGCAGTTCTATCTCAACGAGCTGCACGTGCTCGGCTCGGAATTGTCGATCGCGGCGCATCTGGCCGACGTCTCCGAAGAGCTGCGTAACCTTGCCGAACGTTCGCCGGATACCTCGCCGCACCGGAGCGGCGAGCCCTATCGTCTGGCGGTGTCCGGCATCTATGCGCGCCTGACCGCAACGGCCGAAAAGCTCAAGGTCGAGATCACGCGCCGGCCGGTCGGCAGGGGCGCGCCCTACGGGAGCGTGAAGGAGCTGCAGGCCGATCTCGACGTGCTGCACCGCTCGCTGATCTCCAACAATGCCCGCGTCATCGCCCGCGGCCGGCTGCGGCTGCTCAGGCGCGCGGTGGACTGCTTCGGCTTTCACCTCGCCCGGCTCGACATCCGGCAGAACTCGGCGGTGCACGAGCGCACCATCGCCGAGCTGATGGATGCGGCCAACCCCGGCATGTCCTATCTCGCGCTCGGCGAAGAGGCGCGCATTTCGCTGCTGACGAACGAGCTGCGCTCGACGCGCGCGCTGGTCTCGCCCTTCGTCAAGTACAGCGACGAGACCATGGGCGAGCTCAACGTGTTCCATGCGGCCGCAGAGGCGCATGCGATGTTCGGCTCGGACGCCATTCCCCAATGCATCATCTCGATGTGCAAGGGCATGTCCGACATGCTCGAGGTCGCGGTGCTCCTGAAGGAGGTCGGCCTCGTCCATCCCTCCGGGCGCAGCGCCATCAACATCGTGCCGCTGTTCGAGACCATCGAGGATTTGCAGGCCTCAAGCGGCATCATGGACCGCATGCTGTCGCTGCACGATTACCGCCGTCTGGTCGACAGCCGCGGCAGCGTGCAGGAGGTCATGCTCGGCTATTCCGACAGCAACAAGGATGGCGGCTTCGTCACCTCGGGCTGGGAGCTCTACAAGGCCGAGATCAATCTCGTCGAAGTGTTCGAGCGTCATCATGTGCGCTTGCGCCTGTTCCACGGCCGCGGCGGCTCTGTGGGGCGCGGCGGCGGGCCGAGCTATGATGCCATCATCGCGCAGCCCGGCGGCGCGGTGAACGGCCAGATCCGCATTACCGAGCAGGGCGAGATCATCTCGTCGAAATATTCCAATGCCGAGGTCGGCCGCAACAATCTGGAGATCCTCGCCGCCGCGACGCTGGAAGCGAGCCTGCTCAATCCGCGCCAGAGCGCGCCGCGCCGCGAATATCTGACTGCGATGGACGAACTGTCGAACCTCGCGTTCAAGGCCTATCGCGGCCTCGTCTACGAGACCGAGGGGTTCGTCGACTATTTCTGGTCGTCGACCGTCATCAACGAGATCGCGACGCTGAACATCGGCAGCCGTCCGGCCTCGCGCAAGAAGACCCGCGCGATCGAGGATCTGCGCGCGATCCCCTGGGTGTTCTCCTGGGCCCAGTGCCGCCTGATGCTGCCGGGCTGGTACGGCTTTGGCAGCGCCGTCGAGCAGTGGATATCAGAGCATCCCGACAAAGGCATGCCGTTCCTGAAGGAGCTCTACAGGGAATGGCCGTTCTTCCGCATGCTGTTGTCGAACATGGACATGGTGCTGGCGAAAAGCTCGATCGCGATCGCCTCGCGCTATGCCGAGCTCGTCCCGGACGAGGCCTTGCGCGAAAAGATCTTCGGCCGCATCCGCCGCGAATGGCATGCCTCGATCGAGACGCTCTTGGACATCATGGGCCAGGACCGGCTGCTGCAGGGCAACCCGCTGCTGGAGCGCTCGGTCCGCCACCGCTTTCCCTATCTCGATCCGCTCAACCACGTACAGGTCGAGCTCCTGAAGGAGCATCGCGCGCAGAACCCCGACGAGCAGGTGCTGCGCGGGATTCAGCTGACCATCAACGGGATTTCGGCGGGGTTGAGGAATACGGGGTAGCAGCGAATGGCGAATAGGGAGTAGCGAATGGAGTCCATTTGCCATTCGCCACTCACCATTCGCCCCACTCAACAGAAGTGCGCCCCTTGCGTCTCCACATAGACGGCATAGAGCGATTGGCTCGCAGTCATGAACAGGCGATTGCGCTTCTTGCCGCCAAAGCAGACATTGGCGCAGGTCTCCGGCAACAGGATCTGTCCGATCCGCGCGCCGTCGGTTGGTGCGAACACCTGCACGCCGTCATAGCCGGGACCGACCCAGCCGGCGCCGACCCAGATGTTGCCCTCGGTGTCGACCCGCAAGCCGTCGGGGAAGCCCGACTTGCCGTCGAGCGTCATGTCGATCAGCTTCTTCGGATTGGACAGCTTGGCTCCGTCGATGTCGTAGGCCCACACCACGTTCTTGGCATCAGGGTAATGCGTGATGCCGGTGTCGCAGACATAGAGCTTCTTGTAGTCGTGGGAGAACGCGATGCCGTTCGGCTTGAACGGCTCGTCGGCGACCTTGGCGAGCTGGCCGGACTGGGTGTCGAGACGATAGACCGCCTCTTTCTGGTGCGGCTGCAGCGACCCGGTATTGGCGAGCTTGCCTTCGTAGATGCTGATCGCGCCATAGCCGGGATCGGTGAACCAGATCGACTTGTCGTTGGGATGCACGACCATGTCGTTCGGTCCGTTCAGCGGCTTGCCATTGGCTTGTTCGGCCAGCGTCGTCAGCGAGCCGTCGTGCTCATAGCGGACGAGGCGGGTGCGCTCGGCGCTGAGCTGGCGGCCCTCGGTGTCGAACGAGTTGCCGTTGGCCTCGTTCGACGGCTTGTGGAACTGCTCGGAGATGTGGCCGTCGTCGTCGAGATAGCGCAGCTGCCGGTTGGCGGGGATGTCGCTCCAGACGAGATATTGTCCTTGCGCATTCCACGCCGGCCCCTCCGCCCACAGGCAGCCGGTATAGAGCCGCTTGATCGCGGTGTTGCCGACCTTGGCCTTGAAGCGCTTGGGATCGATCGGGATGATGTCGGGGTCGGGATAGCGCTGCGGCTCGGCGTTGGCGCCGAAGTCGCGAGCGTCCGCATTGGACGCGAGCAGTGTCGATGCGGCGAGTGTCGCTGCGCCCTGCAGCAAGGTGCGGCGGGCGAGGCCGCCGCTTGCAGTCGTGTCGTCGGAGTTGGTCAGTATTCTTGTCATGGTTTCCTCCCAAAGTGTGTTGGGAGGCGCACCATTCGCCCGCATTCAGGCTTAAAGCGGAGCAATCTCCGGCCGAGACAACCGGAGATCGCAGGGCAGGGATGCCGGAAATGCGGCTAGACGGGATCCCAGGTCTAGACGGGATCCCAGGTGAAGATGTCGGCGGAGCGGTCGAGCTTGTAGAACGAGCCCTTCAGCGCCGGCATGCCGTGCTCGGCGATCGACTGCGGCGTCCAGCCCTCGCTCCGCTGCACCGAACGGATCGGCCGGTTCTGGCTGAACAGGAAGATCTCGTTCATGCGCACGCCGAAGATCTGCCCGGTGACGTCCTTGGCGGAATCGGAGATCAGATAGCCGCAGAGCGGGGCGATCTTTTCCGGCCCCATCTGCTTGATCTTCTCGACGCGCGCCTTTTCCGCCTCGGTCTCCGTCGGGATGGTGCCGATCATGCGCGTCCAGGCGAACGGCGAGACGCAGTTGGAGCGGACGTTGAAGCGGCCCATGTCGAGTGCGATCGACTTGGAGAGGCCGACGATGCCGAGCTTGGCTGCGGCGTAGTTGGCCTGGCCGAAATTTCCGATCAGGCCGGAGGTCGAGGTGAAGTGCACGAAGGAGCCGCTCTCCTGCTCGCGGAAGATGCGCGCCGCGGCGTGGCTGACATAGAACGAGCCCATCAGATGCACCTTGATGACGGCCTCGAACGCCTCCACGCTCATCTTGTGGAAGATCATGTCGCGCAAAATGCCGGCATTGTTGACGACGCCGTCGAGCCGCCCGAAAGCATCGGTCGCGGTCTTCACGATCTTGCTGGCAGGGATCGCTTCCGCGACGCTTTCGAAATTGGCGACGGCGGTGCCGCCGCGCTTCTTGATCTCCTCGACCACCTCCTCGGCGGGCGCCGCGTTCGAACCGGCGCCGTCGGCGGCACCGCCGGGATCGTTGACGACGACCTTGGCGCCTTCGGCGGCACAGAGCAGCGCGATCTCGCGCCCGATGCCGCGGCCTGCGCCGGTGACGATGATGACCTTGTCCTGCAGTGATTTGCTCATGTGAGTTACCTCTCGTTCGTAAACACGATCGTGCCACTGGCGGCGAACATGCCGCCGACGCCGTGACACACCGAAATCTTCGCGTTCGGCACCTGCGCCGGCGCGATGCCGCGCATCTGGCGCACGCTCTCCTGCAGCGCATACATGCCGTACATGCCGGAGTGCATGTAGGAGAGTCCGCCGCCATTGGTGTTGAGCGGCAGCTTGCCGCCGGGCCGCGTGTTGCCGTCCGCGATGAATTGTCCGGTCTCCTCATGCGGCATGAAGCCGAGATCGCCGAGGCCGAACAGCGGCAGATGCGCGAACGCGTCGTAGATCATGAGATGGTCAACGTCCTTGTGGGCGATGCCGGCTTCCTTGAACGCCAGCGGCCCCGCGGTCTTGAACGCGCGCGAGGAGTTGAAGGTCTCCATCTGGCTGACCATCGGCGTTTCAACGCTCTCGCCGGTGCCCATGATGTAGACGGGCTTCCTCGGAAAATCCCTGGCGCGGTCGGCCGAGGTCAGGATCAGCGCGCCGCCGCCGTCGGTGACGAGGCAGCACTGCAGCAGCCGGAACGGATAGGCGATCATGCGCGAATTGAGGACGTCGGCGACCGTAATCGGGTCCTTCATCATCGCCCGCGGATTCTTCGCCGCCCATTCGCGCTGCACGACTGCGACCGAGGCGAGCTGCTCATGCGTGATGCCGTAGGTCTTCATGAAGCGCAGCACGGGGATCGGGAACATGCTGGGCGGGCCGTAGACACCATAGGGCGCCTCGAACTGGCCGTTGAGACTGTCCGCCGGCGTCGAGCGCGGCAGCTTGCCGATCATCGACTTGCCGCTCTCGGCATGGGTGATCAGCTCGGTCTTGCACAGGCCGGCCTCGATCGCCGCCGCGGCGTGGCGGACGTGCAGCATGAACGAGCAGCCGCCGACCGAGGTGCCGTCCACCCAGGTCGGCTTGATGCCGAGATAGTGGCAGACCTGCTGCGGCGTTTCGACCGCGGTGGCAAAGCCGTCGATGTCGGACAGCTTCAGGCCGGCGTCCGCAATGGCGTTAAGTGCGGCATCGGCGTGGAGCTGAAGCTGCGACATATTGGGGATGATACCGAGCTCGGTGGTCTCGGCCGCGCCGACGACGGCAACCTGATTCCTGCGCATGCCTTACCCCTTCGCCGGACGGAACACGGGGAGGGTGATCTTGTCGTCGAGCGCCTCGAAAGCCACCTCGAGCTTCATGTCGAGCTCGAGCGCCTCGGGCGTCTGCGGGCAATCGATGATGTTGCTCATCATCCGCGGGCCCTCGTCGAGCTCGACCACGGCGATCGCGTAAGGCGGCGTGAAGCCGGGCGCGGCGGGGCGGTGGTTGATGACGTAGCTGTAGAGGAAACCCTTGCCGCTCGCCTTGAAGACCGAAACCTTGCGCGAGGCGCAGGACGGGCAGAACGGGCGCGGCGGGAAGTAGACATGCGCGCAGGCGTCGCAGCGCTGCAGGCGCAATTCGCCGGCTTTGGTGCCGTCCCAGAAATGCTGGGTCTCCGGCGTCGGTTTCGGTCGCGCGCGCTGCGGTTCGGCCATCTCGAAAAGCCCTCCCAAACGGCAGGCTTCACGCCCGCCTGTTTCGATCTTGATGCGACAATCGACCATGGTGCGTCAACGGTCCAGCAATACGCATGCATGCCATCATGCGCACAATGCTTGTGTCGAACTGAGCCAGCGCTATAGATTGCGCGCGCCAATATTCCGTGAGACAGACATGCCCGATTTTCCGACACTGGCGAAGCTCGCCGAAGACCTCGAAAGCGGCCGCACCACCTCCCGTAAGCTGGTCGAGGCCTGCATCGCCAGGATCGCCGATCCCGCGGGCGAAGGGCAGCGCACCTTCATCCATGTCGACAAGGACGCCGCGCTCGCGGCCGCCGACGCGATGGATGCCTTGCGCAAGGTCAAGGCGGCGCCGTCGCGCTATGCCGGCATCCCCGTCTCGATCAAGGACCTGTTCGACATCAAGGGCCAGGTGACGCGCGCCGGCTCCCGCGCCCTCGACGATTCCCCGCCGGCCGAGCAGGATGCTGCGACGGTGGCGCGGCTGCGCAAGGCCGGCTTCGTCGTGATCGGCCGCACCAACATGACCGAGTTCGCCTATTCCGGCATCGGCATCAATCCGCATTACGGCACGCCGAAGGGCGCCTGGAACCGGGCCGAGGGGCACGTGCCCGGCGGCTCGTCCTCGGGCGCGGCGGTCTCCGTGCTCGACGGCATGGCGCATGCCGGGCTCGGCACCGACACCGGCGGCTCGTGCCGGATTCCGGCGGCCTATAACGGCATCGTCGGCTACAAGCCGACACAGCGGCGCGTGCCGCTTGACGGCTCGGTGCCGCTGTCGTTCTCGCTCGACAGCATCGGCCCGCTGGCGCGATCGGTCAGCTGCTGTGCCATACTCGACGCTGTGCTTGCGAACGAGCCGGTCACGGCGCTGAAGCCGCGCCCGGTGAAGGGCATGCGACTCGCCGTGCCGACCACGATCGCGCTCGACGATCTCGACCCAGAAGTCTCCGAGACGTTCGAGCGCGCGCTGAAATCGCTCGCCGATCACGGTGCCATCATCGAACGCATCGAGATGGCGGAATTCCACGATATCGGCCCGATGAACGCCAAGGGCGGCTTTGCCGCGTCCGAGAGCTATGCCTGGCATCGCTATCTCATCACTGCGAAGGGCGACGTCTACGATCCCCGCGTCTCCGTCCGCATCATGCGCGGCGAAGCGCAGAGCGCGGCCGACTACATCGATCTCCTCAACGAGCGCCGCTCGCTGATCGCCCGCGTCAACGCCCGCATCGCGCCCTATGACGCGCTGGTGCTGCCGACCACCGCCAACACGCCGCCGAAGATCTCGGATTTGGCGGACGACAAGGCCTTCACCACGCAGAACCTGCGCGCTCTGCGCAACTGCACCCTCATCAACATGATCGACGGCTGCGCCATCTCGATCCCTGCGCATCGCCAGGGCGACGTTCCCGTCGGCCTGATGCTGGCGGGCGCGGGCGGCTCGGATCGTCGTATCTTTGAACTTGCTGCCGGCATGGAGGCCGTCATTCGTGTTTGATCTCACTTTCACCGTCGACGCCCAGGACACCACCACGCCGCTGACGCTCGCGATCGACCAGATGGTCATCGCCGGCTGGACCGGCCGCGATCCCGTCGCGCGCGACAAGCACATCAAGGAGCTCGAGGAGATGGGCATCGCCCCGCCGGCCTCGACGCCGATCTACTATCGCGGTGCGGCGCGACGGCTGACCCAGGAGGACAGTATCGAATGCACCGGCGGTGACTCCAGTGGCGAAGTCGAGTTCGTGCTGATCGGCTGGCAGGGCCGCATCTTCGTCGGCTGCGGCTCCGACCACACCGACCGCAAGGTCGAGGCCTACAATGTCACGGTCTCCAAGCAGATGTGCGACAAGCCGGTTGCCTCGACACTGTGGGAGCTCGAGGACGTCATCGGCCATTGGGACAGGATGATCCTGCGCTCCTACGCCACCATCAAGGGCGAGCGCGTGCTCTACCAGGAGGGCACGCTCGACGCGATGCTGCCGGTCAAGGACCTGATCGCGCGCGGTTTCGACGGCGGTAAATTCCCCGACGGCTGCGCCATGTTCGGCGGTACGTTCGCGGCCAAAGGCGGCATCCGCCCGGCGGAACGGTTCGACTTCGAGCTTGAGGATCCCGTGCTGAAGCGCACGATCAGGCACGGCTACGACGTGGTGACACTGCCGGTCAGGGGCTGAGGCCTCTCCTCCGTCATTGCGAGCGCAGCGAAGCAATCCAGACTGGTTCCGCGGAGGGATCCTGGATTGCTTCGTCGCAAGGGCTCCTCGCAATGACGGGGAGATCGTCATCGGAAATCGGGTGGCGGCGCGAACGTCCGGGCGCGAAGGTGATTGCATGACAATGACCCTGCGAAAATCAGCGCATTCCGCCGCCGACCTCGCCGCCCACGTCGACACCCTCGACTGGCCCGAAATCACCGCCGAGCTCGACTCCCAGGGCTGCGCCGTCCTCAAGGGCCTGCTGACGCCGGATCAGTGCCGCGCCATTGCTGCGCTCTATCCTGACGATGCCGGCTTCCGCAGCCGTATCGTCATGGGCCGCCACGGCTTTGGCCGCGGCGAATACAAGTACTTTTCCTATCCGCTGCCTGACCTGATCGCGCAGCTCCGTCCGGCGCTGTACGCCCATCTGCAAGGCGTCGCCAACCGCTGGAACGAGGCGATGGGCATCGACATCCGCTATCCCGCCGCACATGCAGCCTTCCTGAAGCGCTGTCATGAGGCAGGCCAGGCCCGGCCGACGCCGCTGCTGCTGCAATACGAGGCGGGCGACTACAACTGCCTGCACCAGGACCTCTATGGCGAGCACGTGTTCCCGCTCCAGGTCGCGATCCTGCTGTCCGAGCCGGGCCGGGATTTCACGGGCGGCGAATTCGTGCTGACGGAGCAGCGCCCGCGCATGCAGTCCCGCGCCGAAGTGGTTCCGCTCATGCAGGGTGACGCAGTGGCTTTTGCCGTGCATCACCGCCCGGTGCAGGGGACACGCGGCACCTACCGGGTTAATCTGCGCCATGGCGTCAGTCGGATTCGCTCCGGCCAGCGCCACACGCTGGGTGTGATCTTTCATGATGCCAAATGAGTGCTGCGATTGACGGCTGATCTGTTCGACTCGGTTGCCGAGGTACAGCCGTCGCGCGAGGAGATCGCCGACGGTGCCGTCCTGCTGCGCGGCTTCGTCAGGCCGATCGAGAGCGAGCTGATCGAAGCCGTGCGCGCCATCGTGGCGCAGTCGCCGTTCCGGCGGATGACGACGCCCGGCGGCCATCTGATGTCGGTGGCCATGACCAATTGCGGCGAGCGCGGCTGGATCACCGATCACACCGGCTATCGCTACGATCCCATTGATCCCCGCACCGGCGCGCCATGGCCCGCGATGCCGCCGGTGTTGCGTGATCTGGCCTTGCGCGCGGCGGAGCAGGGCGGCTTCCGCGGCTTTGCGCCGGATGCCTGCCTCGTCAACCGCTACGAGCCCGGCACGCGACTGTCGCTGCACCAGGACAAGGACGAGCTGGACTATTCGGCGCCGATCGTCTCGGTCTCGCTCGGCCTGCCCGCGACCTTCCTGTTCGGCGGCCTGGCACGCAGCGACAAGCCGCGCCGCTTCCGCCTGGTGCATGGCGACGTCGTGGTCTGGGGCGGCCCGTGGCGGCTGGCCTATCACGGTGTGGCGCCGCTTGCCGATGGCGAGCATCCACTGCTCGGGGCAAAGCGCATCAATTTGACCTTCCGCAGAACGCGCTAACGCGTTTCCTCGCCCGCTTCGCTCGTCTAAGCTCCCGCACCGGGGAGGCGGCGACATGACGATCACTGAGCAAACGGCCAATGCCGGGACGGCCAATCGCACCGGCCTTTATCTGGCCGCGCTGCAACTGGTGTTCACGCTGGGCTGGACCACTTATGTCATCTACCTGCCGAAGCTCGCCGCCGAGGTCGGCATCGCGCCGTCAGCCGTCATCCTCATCCTGATGCTGGATCAGGCGATTTTCACCATGGCCGATACTGCAATGGGCATCGCGGCCGACAGGATTGCGCCCCATGTCGGCAGGCTCGGCCTGTTCGTCGGGCTCGTCGCTGCGATCTCGTGCGCTGCGTTTGTCGCGCTGCCGTTCGTGGCCGGGGCCGGCGCGGCGGCACAGGGCTGGTTCATCGCATTGATCGTGGTGTGGTCGGTCACGTCCTCGGCGCTGCGCGCACCGCCGCTGACCTTGCTCGGCAAATACCGCGCCAAGCCGCAGGTGCCGTTCCTCGCGGCGCTGGCGATGCTCGGCTACGGCATTGCCGGCGCGGTCTCGCCCTATCTCGGCGTCGTGCTGCGCGAGCACGATGCGCGGCTGCCCTTTGTCATCTCCAGCGTGGTGCTGCTGCTCACGGCGCTCGGGCTGTCGCGCATCGAGCACGACGTGGCGCGCGACACCGTGCCGCCGAGGCCGGACGAAGCCGCAAAGCCGCTCGGTCTCGTCCCGATCGCCTTCATCGTCGCGATGGTCGCGCTCGCGCTCGGCTACCAGTTGCACTTTGCCATGAACAGCGCACCGTCTTACTTGCGATTCGCCGCACCCGGCGAGCTACAATGGCTGATGCCGGTGTTCTGGATCGGATTCAACATCGCGATGTTTCCGGCGAGCCTCGTCGTCAAGCATCGCGGCGGCCTGATCGTGATGGGCGCGGCCGGACTGCTCGGCGCGGTCGCGATCGCGGCGGCCGAGCTTGCCGGCAGCCTCAACACCTTGATCGCCGCGCAATTCCTCGCCGGCGCCGCCTGGGGCTGCATGCTGATGAGTGCGATCTCGGCCGCGCTTGCAATCGGCTCGACTGGCGCGGAAGGCAAGGTCACGGGCCTCGTGTTCTCCGCACTCGCGCTCGGCACCTTCGCGCGAATGGCGGCCGTCGCCGGCGGCCTGCAGAAGATGCCGGACTACGCACCGCTGCTGCACTGGGCGCCGGTCGCCTGCTGGTCGGTCGCAGGCGCGGGCCTGCTGGTGATCGCGGCGGCGCGGCTACAGGGCGGTGCTCACCTCAAGGCTTCGGCGGGTGGATGAACGCCCACGGGCTGACTTCCGAGTCCCTGGTCACCTCGACCGAGATCAGATACGGCCCGCCATGGCTGAGCGCCTTCTCCATCGCGGCCTTGAACTGGTCCGGTGCGGTGACGCGCGCTGCCGCCACGCCGAAGGACTCCGCGAGCTTGACGAAGTCCGGATTGACGAGGTCCGAGGCCACAACGCGGCCGTCGAAACGCTCGCGCTGGTCGCGGCGGACGTTGCCGTAGGCATTGTTGTTGAACACCAGCGTCACCACGCCGATGTTGAACTGCACCGCAGTGGCAAGCTCCTGCACGCCGAACATGAAGCCGCCGTCGCCGGTGATGGCGACCACGGGCTTGTCGGGATTGGCGACCTTGGCGCCAAGCGCGGTCGGGAAGCCCGAGCCGAGCGTGCCCTGATAGCCTGAGGTGATGAAGGTGCGGGGCTCGTAGACCGGAAAGCCGTACCAGGAGGCGAAGCCGAACTGCGACAATTCATCGGTCACGATCGCGTTCGCCGGTAGCACCTCACGCAGGATGTTGAGATAGGCCATCTGCGGCTGGATGCGCTGGATCTCGGCTTGCGCGGCGGCAGCGGCCTCGCGGATCTCTCCGCGCCGGCCATGGCCCTTGGCGTAGCCGGCGCGCTTCACGGCGGCGACGAGGTCGGCGGTGCCGTCCCTGGCGTCGGCGACGATGGCGACATCGGCGGCGAGCCGGCGCATCTCGGCCGGATCGATGTCGATGCGGATGGATTTGAGGCCGCTCGGCTGATAGGGCCAGCGGAAGCCGGATGCCGGCAGCTCGGCGCGCGTGCCGATCGCGATCATCAGGTCGGTCTTCGGCCACAGCTTGTAGGCGGCGGCCATGGTGAGGCCGAGCTCGTGCGCGTTGGAGACGATGCCGCGGCCGCTGCGGAAGGCGACGACCGGCGCGTCGATCATCTCGGCGAGCTCGAGGATTTCCTCGCCCGCCTCCATCGCGCCGCTGCCGACGAAGATCATCGGCGCCTTGCTGGCCTTGATCAGCGCCGCCGCCTGCTTGACGAGGTCAGGATCGGGTTGCGGGGCGGGCAGCGGCTCCAGCACCTGTGCGGCCGCCGTCGCGGCGCGCTGGGTGAAGACATCCCAGGGCATCTCGACCGAGGCCGGGCCGCGCCGCCCCGACATCATCTCCTGGAAGGCGCGCGCGACGACCGTCGGCGCATTGGCGGGATATTCGATCCGGTCGGCCCATTTCACGTAAGTGCGTAGCGTCGCGAGCTGGTCCGGCATCTCGTGCAGATGACCGCGGCCCTTGCCCAGAAACTGCGTCGGCACCTGGCCCGTGACGCACAGCACCGGCTCGTTGCAGCCGAAGGCGGTCAGCAGCGCCGCGCTGGCGTTGAGCACGCCGGGGCCGGGTACGACGCTGAATACGCCAGGCTTGCCGCTGGAGCGTGCATAGCCGAACGCCATGTAGCCACAGGCCTGCTCGTGCCGCGCGCCGATCACCTTGAGCTGGGCCTGGTGGAAGGCGTCGAACAGGCCGTAGACCTGCGCGCCCGGCAGGCCGAACACGGTGTCGACGCCATGGGCGACAAGCCCGCTTACGATCGCTTCGCCGCCGGTGAGGGTGGTCATTGCATCATTCCACTTCGATTGTTGGTCAGGCTTCGTCGACGACACCGTTGCGCAAGCGCCCGATGCCGTCGGCCTCGATTTCGACGACATCGCCGGGCTTCAGGTAACGCGGCGGATCGAACCGGGCTCCGGCGCCGGTCGGCGTGCCCGTGACGATGATATCGCCGGGGACGAGGGTTGCGAAGGTCGAGATATAGTTCAAGAGATAGCGGAACGGAAACATCAGCCGGCTGGTGCGATCGTCCTGCCTGAGCTCGCCGTTGACATGCGTGGTGAGACGGATGTCGGCGATCTGCGATTCCCTGATGTAGGGCACCAGCCAGGGGCCGAGGCTGCCGCTGGAATCGAAATTCTTGCCCTGCGTGACGTTGAACTTGGCGTGGCGCAGCCAGTCGCGCACCGAGCCTTCGTTGCACAGCGTCAGCGCGGCGATGTGGTCGAGCGCGGTGCTTTCGGGAATGTGCCGGCCGGCCTTGCCGATCACCAGCACGATCTCGCCCTCATAGTCGAGCTGGCTCGATGCGCGCGGGCGCACCAGCGGCGTGTCGTGGCCGACGAAAGAGCGAGGCGAACGCATGAACATGCTCGGATATTTCGGTGCGTCCTGGCCGTCCTTGTACTCGGCATTACGGTCAGGATAGTTGACGCCGATGCAGATGATCTTTTCCGGCGCCGGCACCGGCGGCAGCCAGGTGATATCAGCGAGCGCATGGTCGGGCGTGCGGCCGGCGGCCTCTTCGGCAAGGCTCACGAGCTTGCCGGCCGCGATCACCTCGCGCAGCGTCGGATAGTCTCTTGCATATCGCTTGGCGAGATCGACGATGCCGCCTTCGAGGACGGCGCCGTAGCTGACGTCACCTTTGACGGAGTAAGTAGCGAGGCGGGGGAGCTTCATCGGTAACTCATCACTTCCTGTCGTCCCTGCCTAGTGCGCAATTGCGCACGGGCGCAGGGACCCATACCGCGCGATCTATCGATGTAGTCTGCAGGCGTACCGAGCGACCAGTCTTCACCAAACCACGTCCTGCGGGTATGGGTCCCTGCTTTCGCAGGGACGACGGGGAGAGAGGTTGTTACCAGCATCAATCCGCCACCAGCACATCCGCGACGAACTTCGGCTCGCGCACGGCCTGGCCGCTAAACGGCGAACCCTGCTCGAACCACGAGCGCGGGGCAGGGGCGCCCCACAGTGTCTGGCGGCGCGGATCGCGCAGCGACCAGCGCAGCGGTTCGTGGTCGTGATCCCCGGTGAAATAATCGCTGGTGTAGAGCTCGAGCCGGTGTCCATCAGGGTCGCGGACATAGAGGAAGAACGCATTGGAGATGCCGTGGCGTCCCGGACCGCGCTCGATGTTCTTCACGAAGCCCTGCGAGGCCATGACGTCGCAGAGATGGATGATGTTCATCGCCGTCGGCGTCCAATAGGCGAAGTGATGCAGGCGCGGGCCCTTGCCGTTGGTGATGGCGAAGTCGTGCACGTTGCCCTTGCGATGCATCCAGGCCGCGGCGATGCGTCCGTTCGGTCCGTCCTCCTCGGCATATTCGGTGAGACGGAAGCCGAGCCGCGCATAGAACTCGACGGTGTCCTGCACCTCGGCGGCGAAGACGTTGAAATGATCGAGCCGCTGCGGATGGCAGCCCCGGTAAAGGTCGTAACGACGCAAGAGATGCGGCCGGCGATCCATCGACGCATAGAGCTCGATCTGGAAGCCGAAGGGATCGGTGAATTGCAGCGTGCGGCCCTGGAACGGCTGGTCGACGAAGGCGTAGGAAAGACCGTTTTCGGACAAGAACCCGGCGGCCTTGTCGAGATCCCCGTCGTTGCCGACCTTGAAGCCGAGCCGCGCGCAGGCGGGTACTGCCGCCTTCCGCAGCACCAGCGAGTGATGCTGATGTTCCTCGGCGGCGCGCAGGTAGACGACCTTGTCGTCGGCATCCTCGACATGCAAGCCGACAATGGTCTCGTAGAACTCGCGGCTCAGCTTCAGATCGGTCACGTCAAGGACGACGTGGCTGGAGCGGATGATGTTGAACGGCGGCTCGAAGATGTGTTGCGGTACGGGCATGTGCGTTTCCCCTCTTTCTCGTCATTCAGGGGCGGCTCGCAGAGCCGAACCCGGAATCCATCGCGCAGCAGAGTTGGTGGATGAATGGATTCTCAGGTGCGCAATTGCGCACCATAGCTTCGCTTCGCGCCCCGGAATGACTCAAATTCCCAGCTTCTGGATCTTGTGCGTGCCCCGCGCCAGCGAGACGTGCTTGGTTTCCATGTAGAAGTCGAACGAATAGTCGCCGCCGTCGCGGCCGATGCCGGAGGCTTTCATGCCGCCGAACGGCGTCGGCAGATGGCGGACGTTCTCCGAGTTCAGCCAGATCATGCCGGCCTCGAGCGCATCGGCGACGCGCAAGGCGCGGCCGACGTCGTTGGTCCAGACATAGCCGGTGAGGCCGTAGCGGATGTCGTTGGCGATCGCGATCGCGTCGGCCTCGTCCTTGAACGGCAGCACAGTGAGGAACGGCCCGAACACCTCCTCTTGCGCCACGCGCATCTTGCCATGCGCGCCGGTGACCAGCGTCGGCTCTACATAATGTCCGCCGCCCGGGCCGTCATGGGCCTTGCCGCCGACGGCGATGGTTGCGCCGTCCTGCCGCGCGACGTCGAAATAGGAGCAGACTTTGGCGAGGTGTCGCTCGTGGATCAGCGGCCCGATCTCGGTTAAGGGATCGAGGGGATGGCCGACCTTCAGCGCCTTCACGCGCGCGGTCAGCTTTTCCACGAACTTGTCGGCGATGCTCTGCTGGATCAGCAGACGGCTGGAGGAGGTGCAGCGCTCGCCGTTGAGCGAGTAGATCATGAACACGACGGCGTCGAGCGCGCGGTCGAGATCGGCGTCGTCGAACACGATGACAGGATTTTTGCCGCCGAGCTCGAAATGCACGCGCTTCAGGGTCGGCGCGCCCTGAACCATGATCGCAGAGCCCGTCGCGCTCTCGCCGACGAAGCCGATGGCCTTGATGGCGGGATGCTCGGTCAGCGCCTTGCCGGCCTCCTCGCCGAAGCCGTGCACGGTGTTGAGAACTCCGTCGGGCACGCCGGCTTCCTTGACCAGCTTCGCCAGGATCGACGCCGTCACCGGCGACCATTCGGCCGGCTTGTGCACGACGGTGCAGCCGGCGGCCAGCGCCGGGGCGATCTTCCAGGTCGAGAGCATGAACGGCGTGTTCCACGGCGTGATCACGCCGACCGGGCCGATCGGCACGCGCGTCGAGACGTTCCAGTGCTCGTCGCTCGGCGTGTTGAGGCCGTCTCTCGCTTCCGCGCATTTGTCGGCGAAGAAGCGGAAATTCTCGGCGGCACGGATCGCGGCCTTGGCCATGAAGCGGTAGGCCTGGCCGGTGTCGATGCATTCGAGCACGGCGATGTCGTCGGCATTGTCCTCGATGGCATCGGCGACGCGATGCAGCAGCTTCTTCCGCATCGCCGGGCCCATGTCGCGCCAGGACTTGAAAGCGAGCGTGGCGGCCGTTGCTGCCGCGTCGATATCCTCGGCGGTGCCGCGTGCGACGCTTGCGAGCGTTGCGCCGTCGACCGGAGATTTCGTTTCGAACGTCTCGCCGGAGATCGAGGCAACGGTCTTGCCGTCGATCATGTGACCGATGCCGTCGGCACGCAGCGTCTTCAGAAGCGGCGCGACGCGGTCGCAATTGGCCTGAAACACATCGGTTTTCGGAGTGGGCTTATCCATGGGCGGCTTCCGCTTTCAGGGCATCGTGGATGTTGTTGCGCTTCCAGCTGGTGTCCTTGTCGTTGATCTGCATGTCGAACGACAGAGCGAACCTGCTGGCGGCGAAGACGGGATCGAGATGTCTTGAGAGCGCCTGGAAGACATGCTCGCCGGCCTTCTGGCGCGTGGGAAGGTCGCGGCCCTCGCCGATGCGCAGCACCATGTCGAGAAAACCGTAGTCCTGCCTGGCGTCGGCGATCGCATAGTGCTCGCACCTGACGGCGCGCACGCGGATGCCGCCGAGTGGGAAGATGCCGGTCTCGACCGCCGCCTTGCGCACGACCTCGCACACCAGCTTGATATCGAGACGGTTGTCGAGATTGGCCGAATATTCGATGGTGAAATGCGGCATCGCGGTTTCACTCCCTGGATCGTCTTGTTGTCTTCAGGCGAAGTAGCAGCTGACCGAGCCGTAGGCGCCATAGTCGGCCTGAATTGTGTCGCCCTTGCGGGTCTCGATCGGGCGGATGAAGGAGCCCGCGAGAACGACTTGCCCCGGCTCGAGCGCAAGGCCGAGCGGCGCGATCTTGTTGGCGAGCCAGGCAACGGCCGTGGCGGGATGATTGAGCACGCCGGCGGCAAGGCCGGTCTCCTCGAGCTGGCCGTTCCTGAAGCACAGCGCGCCGATCCAGCGCAGGTCGGCGTCGAGCGGGCGGATCGGCCGTCCGCCGAGCACGATGCCGGCATTGGCCGCATTGTCGGCGATGGTGTCGTAGATCTTGCGCGTCGCCCTGGTCCTGGGATCGACGCGCTCGATGCGGGTGTCGAGGATCTCAAGGGCCGGCACCACGAAGTCGGTGGCGTTGAGCACGTCGAACAGGGTGCAGTCGGGGCCGAACAAGCGCTTGCTCATGACGAAGGCGAGCTCGGCCTCGACCCGCGTCGCGATGAAGCGCTCGGTCGGAACGATCCCGCCGTCGGCGAAGAACATGTCGTCGAGCAGCACGCCGGAATCCGGCTCGTCGATGTCGAGCGCGCTCTGCATCGCCTTCGAGGTCAGGCCGATCTTGTGGCCTTTGACGATGCGGCCCTCCGCGATCTTGACGTCGACCCAGGCCTTCTGAATCGCATAGGCATCGGCGATGGTGATGCCGGGGAAGTCCTGCGAGAGCTGGCGGATCTGCGTGCGGGTCTTCTCCGCCTGGTGCAGACGCCGCGCGCAAGCTTGGATATCGTCGTTGGAAAGCGCCATTTGTGATCTTACAAACTAGGGTGCTGGAAGATACTTAACATGTTAAGTGAATGCGTCAAACACAAATCCGGCTTGCTGCACTGCAAACGTTTGGCGGCTTGAAAGGGCGTCATGGTGAAGAGACCGGCTGATCCGGCCAATGGAAACGCCCCCGCCGCAGGGTCTACCGCGCGCCAGGTGCCGATGCGCGATTTCTCGCGCTCGCTGCCGATGTCGCTGCTGCGGGCCCGCGAAGCGGTGATGCGGCAGTTTCGCCCTTCGCTGCGCGAGCACGGCCTGACCGAGCAGCAATGGCGCATCCTGCGCGCGCTGGCGGCGATCGAGGCGGTCGAGGTCACGGAACTGGCGCGCACGGCGTTCCTGCTCGGGCCGAGCCTGTCGCGCATCCTGCGCGATCTCGAGGCGCGAAATCTGATCGAGCGCAAGACGGCGAAAGCAGACCAGCGCCGCAGCATGGTCTCGATCTCGAAGGAGGGGGTGAAGCTGATGGCCTCGGTCGCGCCCACATCGGAAGCGATCTATGCCGAGATCACGCGGCGCTTCGGCGCGCGCAAGCTCGCCGAATTGCAGGACATGCTGGGTGCGCTCGAACAGAGCCTGGCTGAGCTCGGCAGCGCCGAGGAGGCAAGTGCCGAGGAGTGAAAGCTGATATGCGCGTGCACGCGGCAACGTCGATGGACATCAGCTGCCCCGTTCGCTCAAACTGACGGCCAAGCCGATCGCTGCAGAATCGGCGGGCGGATGGAGAACGCTGTGTCGGCGCGCCTCCGCCTGAAACAAGGGAGGCAAGCGAACGTCCATGGTCACCATTCAGGTCCAGAATCTGATCGACTTCGTCACTGACGTCTTCGCGCATGCGCAATCCTCGCCGGAGGAAGCAAGGCGCATCGCCACCTATCTGACCACCGCGAACCTGACCGGCCATGATAGCCACGGCGTGATCCGCGTTCCCGTCTACATCCGCTGGCAGAAGACCGGCTCTGTGGTGCCCAACCAGACCGCCGAAATCGTGCTGGACACGCCTTCGCTCGCAGTGGTGGACGGCAAGTTCGGCTACGGCCAGACCGTGACGCCGCAGGCCGTCCGGATCGGCATCGAGAAGTGCCGCAAGGCCGGGCTTGCCGCGGTCGCGCTGCGCAACGCCGGGCATATCGGCCGTGTCGGCGACTGGGCCGAAATGGCTGCGGCCGAAGGTCTCATCTCCGTGCATTTCGTCAATGCCGCGGGCTCGCTGCTGGTGGCGCCGTTCGACGGCGTCGAGAAGCGGCTGTCGACGGCGCCTTACTGTGTCGGCATCCCGCGCCTGGGGCAGGACCCGATCGTGCTGGATTTTGCGACCTCGGTGGTCGCCGAGGGCAAGGTGCTGGTCGCAAGCCGCGGCGGCAAGAAGCTGCCGAAGGGCGCGCTGGTCGATGCCGACGGAACCCTGAGCGAGGAGCCAGCCGTGCTGTACGGGCCCTACACGCCGGACGGGCCGAGGGATCATACCAAGGGGACCGGCGCCATCCGCGCCTTCGGCGAGCACAAGGGATCGGGTCTTGCCTTCATGTGCGAGCTGCTGGGCGGCGCGCTGACCGGAACCGGAGCCACGTCGGGCGGCCGCCGCTTTGCCAACGGCATGCTGGCGTTCTATGTCGATCCAAAGGTGGTCGACACCTCCAACCTGTTCGACGGCGAAGTGTCGCGCTACGTCGATTTCATCCGCGCCACCAAGCCGATGGCCGGGGTCGATCATGTGCTGATTCCCGGCGATCCCGAGCGGAAAACCCGGGCCGACCGGACCCGGAACGGCATCCCCTTGCCGGATGACACCTGGGCGGCAATAGTGAATACGGCCCGCGAGGTCGGCGTCAGCGAAGCCAGCATCCAGAGGGCAACCGCATAGGTCTTGCGCCATTGCGAGCGTAGCGCGGCGCCCCGGTTCGCGGTAACAGCAGGTTCGTGCTGTCGCGGCGCTCGTCGTGGTGACGATGGTCCAAATCACACGGTCCAAATAACACGGTCGAAACAACAAAGAAGGAAGGCAACGTGGCGAACAAGGTCAAGGAAATCTGGAAGTCGGGCAAGGCCGTGGTCAACGCGTGGCTCGCAATTCCCTCCGGCTTCTCGGCCGAGATGATCGCGCAATGCGGCTTCGACAGCGTCACCGTCGACATGCAGCATGGCGTGCAGGACTATCTCTCGATGGTGCAGTGCTTCCAGGCCATGGACAAGCATCCGGTCACCCCGATGGTCCGCGTGCCCTGGAACGAGCCCGGCATCATCGGCAAGGTGCTCGACGGCGGCGCCTATGGCGTGATCTGCCCGATGGTCAATACGCCGCAGGAAGCCAAGAACCTCGTCTCCTATTCCAAATATCCGCCGCAGGGCGTCCGCTCCAACGGCCCGATCCGCGCCGGCATGTACGGCACCGCCGGCTCGTATCAGAAGACCGCGAATGCCGACACCATCCTGCTGCCGATGATGGAGACCAAGACCGCGGTCGAGAACATGGAAGCGATCCTCGACGTCGAGGGCATCGACGGCGTCTATATCGGACCGTCCGATCTCGGCTTCTCCTACGGCCTCGAGCCCAAGCTCGACCGCTCGGAGCCCGAGATCCTCGCGATCTACGAGAAGATCATCAAGGAGTGCGGCAAGCGCGGCCTCAATCCGGGTATCCATTGCAGCGGCGCGGAAGGCGCGGCGCGCGCCATCAACATGGGCTTCAAGCTGGTGACGCTCTCGAACGAGGTCGGCCTGATGACGACCTACGCCAAGATGCAGGTCAACGCGACCCGGAAGGATTCCGGCGGCAAGGCCTGATCTCTGGCGAATGGCGAATAGGGAGTGGCGAGTGGCGCCGCTCCCTTTTTCCATTCGCTACTCCCTATTCGCCATTCGCCTCCGAAGGAGACCTGCCATGACCATCAGCCCCGTCATCCGCCTGCATCCCGATGATGGCGTGCTGATCGCGCGCGCCAGCCTGCCGCCGGGAACGGTCGTCGCCGACGGCGTCACCGCGGTCGAACGCATTCCCTCCGGCCACAAGGTCGCGATCAAGTCGTTTTCGGTGGGCGAGCCCGTCATCCGCTACGGCCAGATCATCGGCTTTGCGACCCAGGCCATCGCGCCGGGTCAGCACGTTCATGTGCAGAACATCGGCATGGGCGATTTCGCCAAGGACTATGCCTATTGCGCCGACGTCAAGCCGACGCCGAATTTCGACCTGCCGGCGACCTTCGAGGGCATCCGCCGCCCGGACGGTCGCGTCGCCACGCGCAACTATATCGGCATCCTCACCTCGGTGAATTGCAGCGCGCATGTCGCGAGCCTCGTCGCCGACGTCTTCAAGAAGAATCCCTTCACCGGCGACAATCCGCTGGCCGATTTCCCCAACGTGGACGGCGTGGTCGCGCTGACCCACAAGACCGGCTGCGGCATGACGCAGAACGAGCCGCTGGCACTGCTCCGCCGCACGCTCGGCGGCTATGCGCGGCACGTCAATTTCTCCCATGTCATCGTGCTCGGCCTCGGATGCGAAGTGAACCAGATCGGCGGCCTCATGGAAGAGCAAAAGCTCGCCGGCCGCCTGCGCGCGATGGACATCCAGGAGGTCGGCGGCACCCGCAAGACGGTGGAGGCCGGCATTGCGTTCGTGCGCGAGGCGCTCACCGATGCGAACAAGGTGACGCGCGAATCCGTGCCCGCGAGCGAGCTCACCGTGGCCCTGCAATGCGGCGGCTCGGACGGCTATTCCGGCGTGTCGGCCAATCCGGCGCTCGGTGCTGCGAGCGATCTCATCGTCCGCCACGGCGGCACCGTCATTCTGTCGGAGACGCCGGAGACCTACGGCGCCGAGCATCTGCTCACGCGCCGCGCGGTGAGCCGCGAGGTCGGCGAGAAGCTGGTCGACCTGATGCGCTGGTGGGACGAGTACACGGAGCGCGAAGGCGCCGAGATGAACGCCAATCCGAGCCCCGGCAACAAGGCCGGCGGTCTCACCACCATCCTGGAGAAGTCGCTCGGCGCGATGGCGAAGGCCGGCACCACCAATCTCGTCGAGGTGCTGCGCTACGCCGAGCCCATCACCAAGAAGGGCTTTGTGTTCATGGATACGCCTGGTTACGACCCGGTCGCGGCCACCGGCCAGGTCGCAGGCGGTGCCAATCTCGTCTGCTTCACGACGGGGCGCGGCAGCGTGTTCGGCTGCAAGCCGGCGCCGTCGATCAAGCTCGCCACCAACACGCCGATGTACAAGCGCATGGAAGAGGACATGGACGTCAATTGCGGCACCATCCTCGAAGGCGAGGAGAGCGTGCAGGAATGCGGCCAGCGCATCTTCGATCTCATTCTCAAGACGGCTTCGGGCCAGCCGACCAAGAGCGAGAGTTTTGATTTTGGCGGCGCCGAGTTCGCGCCCTGGGTGCTCGGCGCGACGATGTAATTGCAGCTGGCACAAATCGCTGCCGAAATTTGCAGCATAGCAGCGAGTGTTTACGTAACTTTACGGAGGCACCGCGTAGCCGCACGGGTTCCCTCGGTCACCTATGATTAATAATTCCCGTCGTAATCCTTGAGCAATGCGGGCCACTCCTTCGAGGGCGCTGCCCCTTCGACAGGATACGTCAACGATGACGCATGCGGTACGGCCAACTGGCGTGGAAAATCTCCTCGGCGAAGAGGAGCTGATCGTCTCGAAGACCGATCTCAAAGGCCGCATCACTTACGCCAACGACGTCTTTCTCCGGATGGCGAAGTACTCCTGGAAGGAGCTGATGGGCGCGCCCCACAGCCTGATCCGCCACCCGGACATGCCGCGCTGCGTCTTCAAGCTGCTGTGGGATACGCTCCAGACCAAGCAGGAAATCTTCGCCTACGTCGTCAATCTCGCCGGCGACGGCAGCCATTATTGGGTGTTCGCCCACGTCACACCGACATTCGACGATCGCGGCAACATCATCGGCTATCACTCCAATCGACGCAGGCCCGATCCGGCGCCGGTCGAGAAAATCAAACCGATCTACAAGGCGCTCTGCGCGGAAGAGGCGCGCCACGCCAATGCCAAGGACGGCATGCGTGCGAGCTTTGACATGATGGTCGGTCTGCTCAAGCAAAACAGTGTTGGCTATGATGAATTTGTGCTCTCTCTCTAAGGCGCAGGGAGCGACTGCAGTCGCGTGTCTTCTCGCCGGCGTCGCGTTCGTCGTCTCGCTGCTCGGCGGAAGCGGATTCATCAGCGCAGCGCCGCTCGGCGCGGCGATCCCGCTGCTCGGCTACGCGCTCTGGTGCCAGCACCGTGTGGCTGTGGCCGTCGATGAGGTCGCCGATGTCTGCCGCAAGGCGGCGCGCGGCGATCTCGAGGCGCGGGTCCTGAGCGAGCGCCAGGCCGGGCGGATCGGCGCCATTCAGAAATCCGTCAACGACATGCTCGACATCGCCGACGCCTTCGTCCGCGAGGCTTCGGCATCGATGGACTATGCCAGCCGCGGCAAGCATTTCCGCAAGATCCTCGCGCGCGGCTTACCCGGCTCGTTCCGCCGCTCGGCGACCGTCATCAATGCCGGCACCGACAGCCTCGGCCGCCGCGTCGTCGAGATCGGCGATCTCGCAAGGCAGTTCGGCACGCATCTCGATAAGGTCGCAGGCAGCCTCATGAGCGCCGCGACCGATCTCGAATCCGACGCCGGCCAGATGGCGGCCGCGGCGGAGACGACGAGCCGCCAGACCTCCGGCATGCGCAGTGCATCCGATCAGGCTTCGAGCAATGTTGCGACGGTAGCGAGTGCGGCGGAACAGCTCGCATCCTCGATCGCCGAGATCAGCCGCCAGGTGGCTGGTTCGACCACGAGCACCGGGCGCGCCGTCGACGAGGCCAACCGGGCCGGCAACGAAATCCGCACGCTCGCCGACGCCGCGATGCGGATCGGCGACGTCGTCAAGCTGATCAGCGAAATCGCCTCGCAGACCAATCTGCTGGCGCTCAACGCCACCATCGAGGCGGCGCGGGCAGGCGAGGCTGGTCGCGGTTTTGCGGTGGTGGCCTCCGAGGTCAAGAGCCTTGCCAACCAGACCGCGAAGGCGACCGAGGAGATCAGCGCCAAGGTCGGCGAGATGCAGCAATCGACCAGCAATTCGGTTGCGGCCGTCGAGGCGATTGCCCAGACCATTGCGGAGATCGACGGCATCACCGCGAGCATCGCGGCCTCGATCGAGCAGCAGGGCTCTGCGACGCGCGAGATCGCCCGCAACGTCCATGAAGCCTCCGCCGGCACCTCGCAGGTGTCCTCCAACGTGTCAGGCATCAGCGAGGCCGCCGCCGACACCGGCCGCGTCGCCAGCCGCGTCAACAGCGCCTCCGAGCGCGTCCACGGCGAAGTCGAGACGCTCCGCCGCGAGGTGACACAGTTCCTGCAGCGGCTGACCTCGGCGGCGTAAGGTTGCGCCACCCACCGCTGTCGTCCCGGACAAGAAATCGTAGGGTGGGCAAAGGCGCACTTGCGCCGTGCCCACGCAACGGAAGCCGTGGGCACGGCGCGCAAGAGCGCGCCTTTGCCCACCCTACGAGACTGTCCGCTAGCCCGGATACTTCCTAGGCACGCGCTGCCCGTTGTTAGTGCTTGATCGCTTTGACCTCAGGTGTTCTGCTCAAAAAAGCTGCTGGAGCACCGCACCCCGTGTCGATCTACGTCGCACTGCATCACGTCACGCACTACAAATACGACCGCCCGATCGATCTGGGACCGCAAACCATCCGCCTGCGCCCGGCGCCGCACACGCGCACGCCGATCCTGAGCTATTCGCTCAAGGTCACGCCATCCAACCACTTCGTGAACTGGCAGCAGGATCCGCAAGGAAACTGGCTCGCCCGCTACGTCTTTCCGGAGAAGACGACCGAATTGAAGTTCGAGGTCGACTTCACGGCGCAGATGACCGTGGTCAACCCGTTCGACTTCTTCGTCGAGCCCTATGCCGACAGTTTTCCGTTCGACTACCCGAAGGATCTCAAGACCGAGCTCGCGCCGTATCTCGAAACCGTCAAGCCCGATCGGCTGTTCGCGAAATATCTCGATACGATCCCGCAGGACGCTCCGAACACCGTCAACTTCCTGGTCGAGCTCAATCGCGAGCTGCAGAAGAAGATCCGCTACATCATCCGGATGGAGCCGGGCGTGCAGACGCCGGAGGAAACGCTGGCCTCGGGCGCCGGATCATGCCGCGACTCCGCCTGGCTGCTGATCCAGACCTTCCGACATCTCGGGCTCGCCGCGCGCTTCGTCTCCGGCTATCTGATCCAGATTCGCCCCGACATCGATCCGATCGTAGGGCCGCCGGAGGTGGAGAGCGACTTCACCGACCTGCACGCCTGGGCCGAGGTCTATCTGCCGGGCGCCGGCTGGATCGGCTTCGATGCGACCTCCGGCATGCTCGCGGGCGAGGGCCACATCCCGGTCGCCGCCACGCCGCATTATCGCTCGGCCGCGCCGATCTCCGGCGGGGCCGGCTTTGCCGAGGTCGAGTTCGCTTTCGACATGAGCGTCCGCCGCATCCGCGAGGCGCCGCGCATTACGAAACCGTTCTCCGACGAATCCTGGGCGCGGCTCGACGATCTCGGCGAGCAGGTCGATGGCGATCTCGCCAGCGCGGACGTACGGCTCACCATGGGCGGCGAGCCGACCTTCGTCTCGGTCGACGACCTCGAAGCGGCGGAGTGGAACACGGAAGCGGTCGGCCCGACCAAGCGCGCGCTTGGCGACGATCTGATCCGCCGCCTGCGCGATCGTTTCGCGCCCGGCGGTCTGCTGCATTACGGCCAGGGCAAATGGTATCCGGGCGAGAGCCTGCCGCGCTGGGCCTTCGGTCTCTACTGGCGCAAGGACGGCGTGCCGATCTGGAAGAATGGCGATCTCATCGCTAGGATCGAAAATCCACGCCGCGCCGAGACGAAGGACGCCGAGACCTTCATTGAGGGCGCGGCGCTGCGGCTCGGGCTCGATCCCGGCTACATCATGCCGGCCTATGAGGACACCGCGCTCTGGCTTCAGAAGGAAGCCGAGCTTCCGATCAACGTCGATCCCTCCGATTCCAAATTGTCGGATCCGGAGGCGCGCGCGCGTATGGCGCGCGTGTTCGAGCAGGGCCTCAACACGCCGCGCGGCTTCGTGCTGCCCGTGCAGCGCTGGAACGCGCCGCCGCGCTGGCGCAGCGAGCGCTGGCAACTCCGGCGCAATCATCTGTTCCTGACGCCGGGCGATTCACCGCTCGGCCTGCGCCTGCCGATCGGTTCGCTCGGCTACGTCCCGCCCAACCAATATCCCTACGTCATCGAGCGGGACCCGATGGAGCCGCGCGGCAAGCTTCCGGTGTTCACGCTCGAAGCGCGCCCGGAAGCTCCGCCACGGGTGACGCCCGAGCATCTCAACACGTCGATCCCGGTCCGCACCGCGATGTCGGTCGAAGTCCGCGACGGCGTGCTTTGCGCCTTCATGCCGCCGGTCGAGCGCATCGAGGACTATCTCGAACTGGTCGCCGCGTTAGAGGCGACCGCCGAGGAGATGCAGCTCCAAGTCCATGTCGAGGGCTATCCGCCGCCGTTCGATCCGCGCATCGAGGTCATCAAGGTGACGCCCGACCCCGGTGTCATCGAGATCAACATCCAGCCGGCCACGAGCTGGCGCGAGGCGGTCGATATCACCACCGGTCTCTATGAGGACGCGGGCAAGGTGCGCCTCGGCGCCAACCGCTTTCTGGTGGACGGCCGCCACACCGGCACCGGCGGCGGCAATCACGTCGTGGTCGGCGGATCCTCGCCGCAGGACTCGCCGTTCCTGCGCCGGCCCGATCTGCTGAAGAGTCTGGTCTTGTACTGGCAGCGGCATCCGTCGCTGTCCTATTTCTTCTCCGGCCTGTTCATCGGCCCGACCAGCCAGGCGCCGCGCATCGACGAAGCCCGTCACGACAGCATCTATGAGCTCGAGATCGCGCTCTCGCACGTGCCGCCGCCGGGCTATCAGACGCCGCTGTGGCTGGCGGACCGGCTGTTCCGGCATCTCTTGGTCGACATCACCGGCAACACCCACCGCGCCGAGATCTGCATCGACAAGCTGTATTCGCCGGATGGTCCGACCGGCCGTCTCGGCCTCGTCGAATTCCGCGCGCTCGAAATGCCGCCGGACCCGCGCATGTCGCTGGCGCAGCAGCTTCTGATCCGCGCGCTGATCGCGAAGATGTGGCGCGAGCCGCAGACCGGCAAGTTCGTGCGCTGGGGCACCGCGCTGCACGACCGCTACATGCTGCCGCATTTCATCTGGGAGGATTTTCTCGACGTTCTCTCCGAGCTGAAGCAGTTCGGCTATCCGTTCGAGGCGGAATGGTATCTGGCCCAGCTCGAATTCCGCTTCCCCGCCTTCGGCCGCGTCCATCATGGCGGCGTCACGCTGGAGCTGCGCCAGGCACTGGAGCCCTGGCACGTGCTGGGCGAGGAGGGCTCGGCCGGCGGCACCGTGCGCTATGTCGACTCATCGGTGGAGCGGCTCCAGGTCAAGGCGGAGGGCTTCGTCGAGGGCCGCCATATCGTCACCTGCAATGGCCGCCGCCTGCCGATGACCTCGACCGGGCGCTCGGGCGAGGCGGTGGCGGGCGTCCGTTTCAAGGCCTGGCAGCCGGCCTCCGGCCTGCACCCGACCATTCCGGTTCATGCGCCGCTGACCTTCGACCTGATCGACAGCTGGAACGGCCGCTCGCTCGGCGGCTGCGTCTACCACGTCGCCCACCCCGGCGGTCGCAACTACGACACCAAGCCGGTCAACACCTATGAGGCCGAGGCGCGGCGGCTGGCGCGCTTCCAGGACCATGGCCATACGCCGGGCCCGGTCCAGCCACCCCCCGAGGAACGCACAAGTGAGTTCCCGCTGACCCTCGACTTGCGGACTCCGCTCCTGCAATGAGTATGATGGTGGGGCAGGGAGAGGCGCATGGCCGAGGGCGCAGCCGAAGAGAACGACAGGGCGGGCAGGGCGCAAGGCCAGCGTGAGGGCCAGCGCCGTTTCGCGCAATGGGTCCGCGACTATAACCGCCTGCCTGGCATCCCCGACGAGTTCTTAGGGTCGGACGGCGCCCCGCGCGCGGTCTGGAGCCGCTTTTTCGATGCTTTCGGCGCGCTCGCCCCCGACGAGATCGAGCGGCGATTCGGCATGGCCGATCGCCACCTCCGCGAGGCCGGCGTCACCTACCGTGCTCCCGGCGACAGCGCCGACCGTCCCTGGTCGCTGAGCCACCTGCCGCTTTTGATCGGCGAGGCCGATTGGCAGCAGCTATGCGCCGGCATCACCCAGCGCGCCGAGCTGCTCGAGCGCGTGCTGCGCGACATCTATGGCGAGGGCAGGCTGGTCGCCGAGGGCGCGCTGCCGGCGGCCGCGATCGCCGGCAGCCCCGAATACCTCCGTCCCGTCTGCGGCGTGCCGCCCCCGGGCGGGCGCTATCTGTCGCTCTATGCCGCCGACATCGGCCGCGGTCCTGACGGGCGCTGGTGGGTGCTCGGCGACCGCACCCAGGCGCCGTCGGGGGCGGGCTACGCGCTGGAGAACCGCCTGGTGCTCTCGCGCGCCTTCTCCGATCTCTACAAGTCGATGAACGTGCCGCGCGTCGCGCCGTTCTTCGAGGCGTTCCGCGACTCACTGCGCGCGCGCGCCGATCGCGATGAACCGCGCATCGGCGTGCTCACGCCCGGCAGCTTCAGCGAGACCTATTTCGAGCACGCCACGCTGGCGCGCTATCTCGGCTTCCTCCTGGTCGAGGGCGACGATCTCGCCGTCAGCGACAACCGCATCCACATCCGCACCGTCGCCGGCCTGAAGCGGCTCGACGTGCTGCTCCGCCGCGTCGATTCCAATTCGCTCGATCCGCTCGAGCTCGATGCGTCCTCGCATCTCGGCGTGCCCGGCCTGATCGACGTGTTGCGCAAGGACGGCGTCGTCGTCGCCAACATGCCGGGCTCGGGCGTGCTGGAGGCGCGCGCGCTGCTCGGCTTCCTGCCGGCGCTCAGCCGCCGCCTGCTCGGCGAAGAGCTGAAGATGCCGCATATCGCGACCTGGTGGTGCGGCCAGCGCAGCGCGCGCGAGGAGGTGCTGGCGCGGCTCGACGAGGTCGCGATCGAAGGCGCTTACCGGCGCGGCGTGCCCGGTTTCGGCAACAACGGGCCGGTGCTCGCGAGCGAGTTGGATGCGAGCGACCGCCAGCGCCTGGTCGATGCCATCGGCGCGCGCGGCATGGACTATGTCGGCCAGGAGGTGGTGCGGCTCTCGACCATGCCGGTGTGGGAGCAGGGCCAGATCACGCCGCGTCCATTCGTGCTGCGCGTGTTCGCCGCGGCGACGCCGGACGGCTGGGCCATCATGCCCGGCGGTTTCTGCCGGATCGCCGAACAGGCCGACGCGCGCGCGGTGTCGATGGGCGACGGTGCGCGTGCCGCCGACGTCTGGATCGTCTCCGACAAGCAGGTCTCGACCGCGACCTTGCTGCCGGCGACCGACAAGGTCCGCATCCGCCGCATCGCCGGCGTGCTGCCGAGCCGGGCCGCCGACAATTTGTTCTGGCTCGGCCGCTATCTCGAACGCGCCGAGGCGACGCTGCGCCTCGTGCGCGCCCTGGGCTCGCCGAGCGGGCCCAACAAGGGCACCGCGGCCTCGCAGCAAGCGGCCGAACGCATCCAGCGCCTGCTGGTGGCCTGGGGCGCGGTCTCGCAAGTCTCGCGCACCGCGCCGGGACGCGTCGTCGCCGAAGCGCTGCAGAGCCCGGACCGGTTCGGCTCGGCCCTATCGCTGGTGCGCGCGGCGCAGCGCACGGCGACTTCCTTGCGCGAGCGTTTGTCGCCCGATGCCTGGCAGGTCATCACCGAGATGGCCGAGCGCCTCGCTTACGAGGTCGAGGACGACGACAGCGTGGTGAGCGCGGCCGAGCTGACCTTGCAGGAGCTGGCGAGCTTCGCCGGCCTTGCGCAGGAGAACATGAACCGCGCCGCCGGCTGGCGCTTCCTCGACATCGGCCGCCGCACCGAGCGCGCCATCAACACCATGCGTTTCACGCGCCAGTTCGCCTATGACGAGGCCGGCGACGAGGATCTCGACATCCTGCTGACGCTGGTGGATTGCCAGATCACCTACCGCTCGCGCTATCTGCTCGCGCCGATCCTGGCGCCGGTGCGGGACCTTGCCGTGCTCGACGGCTACAATCCGCGTTCGGTGGCATTCCAGGTGACGACGCTGAACGAGCACATCGCCGCGCTGCCGAGCTTGAAGGAGCACGGCCTGATCGAGAAGCCGCAGCGGCTCGCGGTGGCGCTGCAGGCGACCCTTGCAACGGCCGAAGCCGAGAAGCTCGAGGTCAAGACGCTGTTCGCGCTGGAGCAGGACCTGCTCAGCCTTGCGGACGCGATCGGGCAGCACTACTTCCCGCACGGTCCCAACGCGGCCCGGCCGGAAAAGCTGACGGGGCTGGCGTGATCTACGACATCCGTCACGTCACGACTTACGAATACGAGAACCCGGTCAGCTTCGCCCGCTGCACGCTGCGGCTGGAGCCGCGCAGCGGTGGCGGCCAGGACCTGATCTCGCATCGTGTCGAGATCCGCCCGCGCCCGGCCGAGCGGACCGTGCGGCGCGATTTTTTCGGCGCGCTGACCGAGAGCGTCGTGATCGATACGGCCCATCGCAACTTGCGGATCGACTCGCGCTCGCGTGTTTCGGTGTCGCGCGAGCCGCCGGCGCGCGATGCGCCGAGCCCGCCCTGGGAGAGCGTTCGCGACATTGCCTTCGAAGCCACGAGCCTCAGGCCGGCCTCACCGGTCGGCTATGTCTTTGCGAGCCCGCTCGTGCCGGTGCTGCCTGCGGTCAGCGCCTATGCCGCCGAGAGTTTTGCGCCGGGCACTGGCATCCTCAAAGGCACGGTCGATCTGATGCATCGCATCCGCGACCAGTTTCGCTACGACCCCAAGGCGACGGTGATCTCGACGCCGCTGGCCGAGGTGTTCGACAACCGCCACGGCGTCTGCCAGGATTTTGCCCATGTGATGATCGCGGGGCTGCGCGGACTGGGTCTGCCGGCGGCCTATGTCAGCGGCTACTTGCGCACCATTCCGCCGCCGGGCCAGCCGCGGCTGCAAGGCGCCGATGCTACCCATGCCTGGGTGTCGCTGTGGTGCGGCGCCGATCTCGGCTGGGTCGATTTCGACCCGACCAACGACCTGCTGGTTGCGAACGACCACATCGTGCTCGCGATCGGGCGCGACTTCTCCGACGTCTCGCCGATCGACGGCATCATCGTCGGCTCGCCCAAGCAGAAGCTGGGCGTCGCCGTCGACGTGGTGCTGGTGGAGTAGGGCGTGGGCGCATGAGCGTCGGCTTGCCAACGCAAAGCGGAAGTTAGCCATCTAGAGTGGGATCGGCGGCTTGAGACCCGGAACAGACGTTTGAGGGTGTCCTAATTTCGGTTTACGATGTCAGAGCAACCTGACGGTAGTGTGTCTTTGTTCAAAACCGCTTCAATAGCTGAACTCATCGTCGAAGCCGCTATCTTGATCGCCTGCGGTCTGGCATGGGCCATTGCTGGCTTCCCACGCCTTACGGAGGTCGCCATAGTGGGTGGCCTAGGTCTCGTATGCTTCGGTGTTTACGTCGGGATAATCTGGAACAGGAAGTAAGGCCGCCTCAGTTGGCGGCCTTTTTTCCTATCAGGCCAAAACTTGCGCATCTCCGACGTGGGGTGATGGACGCCAACACGCCGTTACGGGGGCGGAGCGGACCCTGCAAGAAGTGCAGGGGTTATCAGTCACGCCCTGGAAGCGGTCGGCGTTCGCCGATCACCGAACCATGGTCTCGCGATCCCAGGCCTGATAGTCGGGCGAACCTTCGACGCGGATGGGACCATCGTAGCCGTATTCCACCATGTGCACGGTCACATAGTCGTCGCCGAAAAACACCACGCCATAGGATTGCGGCAGGTCGGACGCGCTCAGCAGCGTGGTCTCGGAGAACAGCGGATAGCTGGCATGGTTGGTGCCGCGCAGCGACGAGACCGGAACGCCTGCGACCGAGCCGGCCAGCGGCAAGTGACAATGCCCAAAGAAGACGTGGCGGATCTTTGAACGGTTGCGGCCGACGAGGCGCCGGAATGGAGCCTCATCCAAGAGGCGGATCTGGTCGAGCGGGGCGAGATGCACCGGCATGGGGTTATGATGCATGAACAGCAGGAACGGCCCGTCATGCTCGGCAAGCCGTGCCTCGAGCCAGCCGAGCCGATCGTCGCAATAGCGGCCGGCATGGGTTTCCGGATGGGCGGTGTCAAGAAACAGGCAGCGGCCGGCAGCCGTATCGTGGACGCCCTGGACGAAGCCGTTGTCGTCGGCGAGGTCGGGGAATACGCTGAGGAAGGCGGCGCGCCGGTCGTGGTTGCCGATGCAAAGCCGGACCGGCAGCGGATAGTCGTCGAGGCGCTGCTTGAGCCATTGATAGTCGGCGGCCTCACCCCAGTCCGAGAGGTCGCCCGTGATCACCATCAACTCGGCGTCATGATGGTCCTGCAGGGCATGCGCCAGCGCGCGCTCGAAATTGGCGCGCGGATCGCGGCCGCCGATGGTCGAGCCGGGTGCCGTCAGGTGAATGTCGCTCAGATGCAGCAGCTTCATCGCTTGTCTCCGTTCTTGCGGCACGGGGCGCCGTCGGCGCCCCGTGCTTGGTTGACGTCTTGACGATCAGCGCGCGGCGCCGGTGGTCTTCGGCAGCAGCTTCTGCACGTCCGCCGTCATGTCGGCGAGGACGGCCTCGGGTTCTTTGGCGCGGGCGCCCGAGATGATCGAGTTGAGATGATCCTTGATCACGTCGGTGATCTTCAGGCCGTTGTCGCCGGGAAAGGCGTACCATTTGGTCAGCAGCGGGAGCTGGCCGACCGCGGTGTAGTTGTTGGGGTTCTTGACGTAGAAGTCCTTCAGGTAGACGTCGTTCGCGACCTTGTTGGGCGGCATGTAGCCGGTGGTCTCCGCCATGATCGCGGCGCCCTTAGGGCCGGTCCAGAACTTCACCGCTTCCCAGGCTGCGTCGCGCTTGGTCTTGTCCTTGGCGAGGATCAGCACGACGTTGCCGCCGGCCGGCAGCCGGCCGTTCGGGGAGGCCACGTCCGGGAACGGAATCGTCTTCAAGGCGAACTTGCCGCCGGTCATCTGCGTGACCTTGTTGAGGTCCGAGGTCGAGGTGACGTGAAAGCCGGTCTTGCCGGCTGCGAACGCCGCGCGCATCGACGGCTGGTCGAGGTTGGGCATGCCGCCCTCGTTGACGAGCCGCGCGATCATGTTGATGGCGAACTTGCCCTCCGGTCCGTCGAAGGCGACCTTGGTCTCGTCGGCGTTGAGCATGGTGCCGCCGCGCGCGAACACCGGGGCCTGCCACAGCCAGTTGCCGGTGATGTCCCAGGCATAGGTGACGCCGTTGGTGTCGTTGCCGAGTGCCTTGATCTTCCTGGCGAGCGTCAGCAGCTCGTCCCAGCTCTTCGGCAGATTGTCCACGTCGCCGCCGGCCTGCTTCACGAGGTCGAGGTTGACGTAGACGATGGGCAGCGAGATCGCGAAGGGAAGGGCGAAGACCTTGCCGCCGGCGGTGCCGATGTCGTACATCGCCTGGTGAAAGCCCTGCTTGTCGAAATCTTTTTCAGCGGCGATGTACCCATCGAGCGGGGCCGGGATGTTCTTGTCGACCAGGACGCGGATGCGGTTCAGGCCCTGGAAGGACACATCCGGCATCTGATTGGTCACGGCCTCGCGTAGCACCTTCTGGGTGGCGTCCTCGTAGGATTCGTAAGGCGCCCGCATGGTGACCTTGATCTCCGGGTGGACCTTGGCGAATTCCTCGGCGATGCGCTTGTGGGTCTCGGTGAACAGCTCCGGATAGGGATACTGCATCACGATCTCGGTCTTCGTCTGCGCGAGCGCAGAGCCGGCCACGAGCGACAGAACTGCCGCGGCGATGATGGACTTCAGCATGGATAGACTCCTGTTTGAGGTGACGCGGTTACTTGATCCCGGTGAGGGTGATGCCCTCGATGAAGCGACGCTGGGCAAAGAGGAAGGCGATGACCAGCGGCGCGATGATCACCATCGCCGCGGCCATCAGCGGGCCGTAGCTGGTGCCGGCCTCGTTGTTGCGGAAATGCGCGACCGCCAGCGGCGGCGTGCGCAGCTGCTCGCTGTTGAGCACGATCAGCGGCCAGAAATAGTCGTTCCAGTGCGCGACCACGGAGAAGATGCCGAAGGCCGTCACGGCCGGGATCGCGGCCGGCAGCATCACCCGCCAGACGATGCCGAATTCGGAGATGCCGTCCATGCGGGCGGCATCGACGAGATCGTCCGGTACGGTCTTGAAGAACTGGCGCATCAGGAAGATGCCGAAAGCCGAGATCGTGAAGGGCAGGACCAGCGCCGCATAGCTGTCGAGCAGGCCGACCTTGTGCAGCAGCAGGAAGACCGGGATCGCGGTCGCCTGAGGCGGGATCAGGATCCCGAACAGAACCAGTGCAAACAGCGTGTCGCGGCCGCGGAAGCGAAGCTTTGCCAGCGCATAGGCCGCCGGCAGCGCCACCATGACCTGCAGCACGAAGATCGAGATCGTGACGATGACGCCGTTGAGCAGGAAGCGCAGCAAATTGGCCTTGGCGAAGGCCTCGCGCAGATTGTCCCACAGCGCGAACCGGTAGGGGATCAGATGCAGCTCGCTGGAGAAAACCTCGGTCTGCGGCTTTGACGCGGTCGAGATCATCCAGATGAAAGGCGCCAGCATGATCGCGGCGCCCGCGATCAGGAGCAAATGGCGCAGGACCGCCTGGAGCGAGACGGAATGTGTGTTGCTCATGTGTAATGCACGCCGCGATCGGCGAGCCTCGACTTGATCAATGTGAGCGCGAGAACGAACACGAGGAAGACGACGGTGATCGCTGCGGCGTAGCCTGAGCGGAAGAACTCGAAGCCTTCCGTGTACATGGTGTGGATCAGGACCTCGGTGGATTTGGACGGGCCACCCTTGGTCAGCACATGCACGGTGTCGAACACCTGGAAGGAGCGGATGCCGGAGACCACGACGACGAAGGTCGTGACCGGGCCGAGCATCGGCCAGGTCACGAGGCGGAAGCGTGCCCAGCCGCTCGAGGCACCGTCGATCTCGGCCGCTTCGTAGAGCTGCTTGGGGATGGAGACGAGGCCGGCGAGAAACAGCACCATGTTGAAGCCGACCGCCTGCCAGATGCCGATCGCGCACAGCGCATAGAGGGCGGTGCTGCGATCCTGCAGCCAGGCGAAGGCCGGCAGGCCCGCGCCGCGCAGCAGTCCGTTCACCAGGCCGAATTGCGGATGCAGCATGAATTCCCACACCACCGCCATCGCGATCAGGGTCGCCATCACGGGCAGGAAATAGATGGTCCGATAAAGGCTGCGCAGGCTGGTGCCGCTCTGGATCAGCAGCGCGATCGCAAGGCCTGCGATCACGGCGCCGGGTACCACGACCACCACGTAAGTCAGTGTGTTGCGCAGCGCGATCCAGAACACCTTGTCGGCGAACAGGTCCTGGTAGTTGGCGAGCCCGATCCAGGAAAAATGCGGCGCGCCGAGCTGATAATCGGTGAAGGAGAGGGCGATCACGCCCGCGAGCGGACCGAGCAGCATGACCAGCATGAGCGCGGCGGCCGGCGCCACCAGCGCGTAAGCGGAATATGTGCGCCGGCTGCCATGAGCGGGCAGGGTACGCCTTGCCGCGCGGGCGGGGACGGCAGCCGCGTCGATGGTCATCGCCCCGTCAGACATGGGCGGGCTCTCGGACACGCTCGGCCTGCTCGACCTTCAGCGGAATCCGCTTCCCGATGGAATCGAAGACCTGCACCGCGTCGGACGCGAAGCCGAAGGCGAGGTGACTGCCCATCGCGGGCAAATGCCTGACGTCGGCGAGCCGTGCGATCAGGCGCAACCCGGCGCCTTCGATCGCAAGGTGTACGAAGGCTTCCGCACCGAGATTTTCCAGATGGACGACGTTTCCGGAGAACGGTCCGGCGCCGAGGTCGATCCGCTCCGGGCGCACGCCGACACGGCATTCGCCCGCCGTCGCGCCGCACGCAAGCCGCAGCGCGGATCCCAGCACGTCGATGCCGCCGTCCTTCCAGACACGGCCGGGAAGGATGTTGATCTTGGGGCTGCCGATGAATTCGGCAACACGGATGTCGCCGGGGTCGTTGTAGATCTCCGCGGGCGTTCCGACCTGAATCAGTTCTCCGCCCATCATGACGGCGATCCGGCTCGACATGGTCATCGCCTCGGCCTGGTCGTGCGTGACGTAGACGAAGGTCGTCTTGAGGCGGCGATGCAGCTCGGCGAGCTCGGCGCGCATGTGGACTCGCAGCTTTGCGTCGAGATTGGAGAGCGGTTCGTCGAACAGGAAGGCGAGGGGCTCGCGCACCATGGCGCGCCCGACTGCGACCCGTTGCCGCTGTCCGCCGGACAATTGCCCGGGCTTGCGCCGCAGCAATGGCGCGATGTCGAGCTGCTCGGCGATGGCCGCGATGTCGGCGCGGATGCCGTGTTCCTTGGCGCGTCGGCCCGGCAGCAGCGGGCCGAGCAGCGGCAGTCGTTCGATCGCGGAGAGGCGCCGCATCCGCAACGGTACGGCAATGTTGTCGAAGGTGCTCAAATGCGGATACAGCGCATAGGACTGGAAGACCATCGCGAGATTGCGCGCGCTTGGGCGAATGCCGTCGACGGGGCGGCCGTCGATACGGACCTGGCCGGAATTCTGCGGCTCCAGCCCGGCGATGATGCGGAGCAGGGTCGACTTGCCGCAGCCGGAAGGACCGACCAGCGAGATGAACTCGCCGTCCTCGATCCGGAAATCGATGCCTTTCAGGACGTCGGTCCCGTCGAAGGATTTGCGGATCGTGGAAAGCTCGATTTGCGCCATTCGCGCTGGTCCCCTGCTGCCCGTTTCGGCGCACGAGGAGTTAAGGCGGCCATCTGACATTCACATTACGGTTAATGGCGTTGCTTATGTTGATCCCAGGTTTTGCTTTTGCTGCATTCTGAAGCGGGGATGCCGGTCTTGGAGTTGTTGTCGTGGCGTTGACGTCGTCGCGTGTCCGGGCGGTCAATGCGGTGTTCGACACCGGCAGCTTTGCCGCCGCGGCAAGGAAACTGGGCGTGTCGCAGCCCGCCGTCGCGCAGTTGGTGCGCGATCTGGAGGCCGAGTTCGCCGTTGCGCTGTTCGACCGCCACGGACAGAACCTGATACCGACGCCGCTGTGCCGGCGACTCTACGCCGCAACGAACCGTATGCAGGCACTCGAGGCGGATGCGCAGGCCATCCTCGAGCAGCGCGATGAGCTGTCGGGAGGTGAGCTTCGCATCGGGCTCGGCAACGCCATGCCGGGCATGGCGCTGATCGCGGCGTTTCGCAATCTGTATCCGAAGATTCAGATCAACATCGAGATCGGGAGCTGGTCTGCGATCATGGCGGCGGTGGTCGACCAGCGCGTCGACGTCGCCGTGCTGCCGGAGGTGCCGCAAGACAATCGCTTCCGTCGCGAGCCCTGCGTGCAGCAACGCGTGGTCGCGATCTGTCATCCCGTTCACGACCTCAGTCGGGAATCGCGCGTGTCCGCCGTCAGCCTGATGCAATATCCGCTGGTGTTTCGAACCCGGGATTCCGCGACCCAGCGCGTCGTGGACAGGGCGTTTCGCGCGGTCAATCTGCGCGCCAGTCCGGCGATCGTCGTCAACACGCGCGAGGGAATGCTGGAGGCGGTCGCCAACCGGCTCGGTGTCGGCTTTGTCTGGGAGCACGGCTCCAGCCGTATCGATCGCATCGCCAAGGTGGCGATCGCGGAAATCGAGGCGGAATCGCCCGAATACATCTTCTCGCTGGCCGGCAAACGCGGCAAGCTGGTCGAGTTGTTCTATCTGGCCAGAAGCCTGTCGCGCTCGGCGGACGGCGCCGACATCCTGTCCGCCCCGTAAAGCGACAGGCAGGAAAGCCCCGGCCCTTCCGGCGGGGTCGCCTTCAGGCTGTGGTGAAGCATAACCACAACCGTATTGTTGCGCAGCGGGAATGTAACATATTTACGAATTTTTGCTACGGAATTTGGTCAGCAGGCCCAAGATGGGCTATGCTGGCACCGCGTCGAGAACAACAAAGACGTCGGGAGATGGCATGGGACAAGAGCGGCGGCCGGGGCTGCATCCATGATAACCTTGCCGAGACTAGCGGCTGAATCCCTCGAGGGCTTCCTCGGGAAGTTCATGCGTCGCCGGTACGATGAGGCGTCTGCCAATATCGTCGAGAGCGCGACCCGCACCGCGATGGAATGCATCGGCAACAGCGATGCGCTCTATCACAACATCGAGCATACGATGCTGGTGACGCTGGCGGCCCAGGCCATCCTCGGCGGCCGAAGCCTTCACACCCATCTGTCGGCCGAGGATTACGTCCATGTCCTGATCGCCTGCCTCGCCCACGACATCGGCTATGTGCGCGGACTGTTCGAGGAGGACGATTCCGACGGCTTTGTCATCGACGCGGCCGACAACAAGGTCTCGTTGCCGCGCGGCGCATCGGACGCGAGCCTGCTGATGTATCACGTCGACCGCTCGAAGCTGTACGTAACGCGGCGGCTGCGGCATATTCCCGGCGTCGATCCGGAGCGCGTTGCCCGCGCCATCGAGGGGACGCGCTTTCCGGCCCGCGAGGGCCAGGAATATGACGACGAGGCCTCGATCCTGCGCGCGGCCGACTTCATCGGCCAGCTCGGCGATCCCAACTATCTGCGCAAGGCCAACGCACTCTATTACGAGTTCGAAGAGGTCGGCATGAACCGCCAGCTCGGCTACGATTCGCCGGCCGACATCGTGAACCGCTATCCACAATTCTATTGGAACAGCGTCGCACCGCACATCCAAACCGAGATCGGCTATCTCAACAAGACCGAGATCGGCCGGCAATGGATCGCCAATCTCTACAGCAACGTGTTCCGCGCCGAGCGCGACATCTCGCTCTCCGGTCCGCAGAGATAGCGGTGCCCTCGTAGCCCGGATCAGCGCAGCGATATCCGGGGCCGGTGGTGCAACGTCCCGGATGTCGCTGCGCTGATCCGGGCTGCGGCCCTTCAACGCCGTGAGAAAACCATGCAAGAAAAAACCGTCACCACGGACGTCCTCGACATTGCCTATCGCGAATACGGCGCGCCCGACGGCTGGCCCTGCATCATGGGCCACGGCTTTCCCTACGATGTGAACGCCTATGCCGAGGCCGCGCCTGCTATCGCAGAGGCCGGTGCGCGCGTTCTCGTGCCCTGGCTGCGCGGCTACGGGCCGACGCGGTTTCGCTCCGCTGCCACGCTGCGCTCGGGCGAGCAGGCCGCGCTCGGCGCCGATCTGCTGGCCTTCATGGACGCGCTTCGCATCGAGCGCGCGATCGTCGGCGGCTATGATTGGGGCGGGCGTGCGGCCTGCGTGGTCGCAGCGCTGTATCCGGAGCGGGTGATCGGCCTCGTCTCCGGCAATTCCTACAACATCCAGAACATCGCCCGCGCCATGGAGCCGGCCTCGCCGCCGGAAGAGGCCGCGCTCTGGTATCAATATCTCTTCCACAACGAGCGTGGCCGCCGCGCGCTGGAGCGCAACCGGCGCGGCTTTGCGCGCCAGCTCTGGGCAATGTGGTCGCCGACATGGACATTCGACGACGCCACGTTCGAGAAAAGCGCGATGTCGTTCGACAATCCCGATTTCGTCGACGTCGTGATCCACTCCTACCGCCATCGCTACGCGCTCGTGGAGGGCGATCCCGCCTATGCCGCCATCGAGGCGAAGCTGGCCGGCCAGCCGCCGATCCGCGTCCCGACCATTGCGATCGATGGCGACAGCGACGGCGTCAATCCCGGTACTGCCCATCACGCACGCAAGTTCGAAGGCTCGTTCGAACGGCGCGTGTTCGCAGGCGCCGGTCACAATCTGCCGCAGGAACGCCCGGCGGATTGGGCGCAGGCCGTACGCGACGTGCGCAAGGCGGCGGAGCAGGCCTGAGTCAAGGTTGCTGCCGCCGGCGGCTGCTTTGCTGCGCCTGTCGTCCCCGGTGCCAGTGCTATCCCGATGCTTTGCCGGATCAATCCAGCGGCATCTCGTCGAGCGGCCAGATCGGGCGACGCACCCTGCGATAGATGAGGGTCGTGTAGTCGTTGGTGGCAAGGCCGCCGCTGTCGGCCAGGATCACCTGCTTGGCCATCGGCCCGAAAGCGGCGCGGAAGTGGTGGGCGGACTTGACCGCGACGACCCGAAACTGCGCCGGCTCGGCGCCGAGAATTCGGAACATTTCCTGATCATAGGTTTGCAGCGTGTTGGTCGACAGCGCGATCGAGATGCCGTTGACCTCGAGCAGGGCGGAGGGGCCGAGCGTCATGGGCTGACCGGCATTCATCGGTCCCTCGCAGACGAAGGCACCATCCGACAGTGCGGCAACGCGTCCCGTCAGCGTGAGCGGCGGCCCGTAGCTTGCCGGATCGCGCTTGGCGCCGACAACGATTTCGAGGCTGGCCCCGAGACCTGCGGCATGACAGCGAGCAGCAGCTTCGGGATCGCCGAGAACGCCGAGCAGCACGCCCTTGACGTCGGCCTTCAGCAGCGCCTCCAGCAGGCGGACGCCGTCGCCATAGGCGCCTGAACCCGGGTTGTCGCTGTAGTCGGAAATGACGAAGGGACGGGTATCGGCGATATCGGTCGCGGCCTCCGCGGCAAGCCGCGTCGCCGTCGGCAAATCATGCACCGCGACGGTGACCTCGGCGCGGCGGCGATAGATTTCGTCATAAAGCGTGGCCGCAACCTGCCGCGCCGCAGTCTCGGCGGCGTTGTGCGAGGCATCGTAGGTCACCTGCACGCTGGGGCCGACCTCGGCAATGTCCGAGCGGCTGAAGCCCGCGCAGACGTCGACCGAGAGCAGGCCGGGCGTTTGTGTCTCGATCTCCGCAGCGCGCGCCAAGAGATCGCTCATCACGCCGCCCTGGGTTCGTCCGTGATTGCATCCGTCGAGCAGCGGTCCTTGCAGGTGGACGACCTTCGGACGGATCTTGCCGTCCATCGCCGATTGCAGCAGATCGGCCGCGCGCAATGCCGTCTCGTACTGGTCGATATGCGGATAGGTCCGGTAGGGCAGCATGATGTCGGCGAGCTTGCCCATGCGTTCGGTGACGTTGGCATGCAGGTCGAGCGTCACCGCGATCGGGATCGTCTCGCCGAGCCGCTTGCGCAATCCTTCCAGCAGCGCACCCTCGGCATCGTCGTCGGTCTCGGTCACCATCGCGCCGTGCAGTGCGAGAATGACGCCGTCGAACGGTCCCGTCGTGCAGGCCTCGTAGAGCAGGCGTTGCAATTCGGCCCAGCAGTCGGCCGTCACCTTGCCGGACGGCGTGGCCGAGGCCGCAATCGGCTGCACCAGGCTCCAGCCGTAGCGTTTGGCCGCAGCCAGATGCCCGGCGATCTCCATCCTGGTGGCGCCGAGCGCGGGGGCGATCTCGGCTCCCAGCAGAAACAGCCGCTTGCGATAATCGTCGAGCGTGGTCGGGACGATCGAGAACGTGTTGGTCTCGTGGGCGATCTGCGCGGAGAGCACACGTCGCGTCTGGCTCATGAGGGCTCCTTGTTGTTCATGGAAGCCGCGCCCGGTCTCGCGTCCTCACGAGACATTTCGCTAGCATCGAATCGGCCTGCGCCACCAGCAACTTGACGCAAGACCGCTATGCAGAACCCCGCTGATCTGACGCGCTGACGAAAAGCAGCGCGCCGCGCGTTCGTCCGCGCGGACGACAATCATCGGGGAGAAACCATGAAAGCCGCTTTGGTCCTGGCCACGGCACTGGCTGCCGCCTGCCTGTCGACACCCGTCTCGGCGCAAAAATCCTACGGCCCTGGTGTCAGCGACACCGAGATCAAGATCGGCAACACCATGCCCTATAGCGGGCCGGCCTCGCCGCTCAGTATCACGGGCAAGGTGATCTCCGCCTATTTCGACGAGGTCAATGAGAAAGGCGGCGTTGGCGGCCGCAAGCTCAACCTGATCTCGCTGGATGATGCGTTCTCGCCGCCCAAGACCATGGAGGCCGCGCGGCGCCTCGTCGAGGGCGATGGCGTCGCCTTCATCTTCGCCACCATGGGCACGGCACCGAGCTCGGCGATCGCAAAATATCTCAACAGCAACAAGGTGCCGCAGCTTTTCCTGATCAGCTCGGCCTCGAAGTGGAACGACCCCGCCAACATGCCGTGGTCGATGGCGCTGCCCTGGGCGCCGAACTACACCAGCGAGGCGGCGATCGACGTCGCCTATGCCCGCGCCAAGAACCCGAATGCGCGCTTTGCGGTGCTCTACCAGAACGACGATGCCGGCAAGGAATACTTACGCGGCGTCAAGGAGGCGCTCGGCACTGAGGCCGACAAGGCGATCGCGATGGCCTCGAGCTTCGAGGTCACTGACCCCACCGTCGATTCCCAGGTGCTGACGCTGGCCAATACCAAGGCTGACGTCTTCATGATCTATTCGGTGACGCCGCGCGCCTGCGCGCAGGCGATCCGCAAGGCCCACGAGGTCGGCTGGCAGCCGACGCGTTTCCTTGCCTCGGGCTGCGCCAACAAGGCGACCGTGATGGCGCCGGCGGGCCTCGACGCCGGCAAGGGCGTGCTCTCGCTCGGCTCGCTCAAACCCTTCGTCGAGCAGCCGAAGGACGATCCGGCGATGACGGCCTATATCGACTTCATGAAGAAGCGCCTGCCCAATGCCGACGTCAACAACGTCGCCGGCCTCTACGGCTACACCGTCGCCGAGGCGCTGGTGGTGCTGCTGAGGCAATGCAAGGACAATCTGACGCGCGAGAACATCATGGCGCAGGCGGCGAATTTGAAGAACGTGCCGCTGTCGCTGCTGATGCCCGGCATTACGCTGAACACCACGCCGCAGGATTTCCGCCCGATCAAGGACGGCTACATGCTCCAGTTCGACGGCAACGACTGGGTGGTGGCAAGCGAGCTCTTGAAGGGGACGTGAGGGGGCGAGCCGGACTCTCTCCGCGAGTTCGGTGCCGTAGGGTGGGCAAAGGCGCACTTGCGCCGTGCCCACGGCCTGCTCAATACGGAAATAGGACGTGGGCACGCTTCGCTTTGCCCACCCTACGAGACTGACTCGAAGATCAACGAGCGGGAGACCCCCATGGACTTTCAACATTCCGCCCGTTCGCTCGAGCTGCAGGAGCGCGTTCGGCAGTTCATGCGAACACATGTCGAGCCGGTCGAGGAGCTCTATTACGAGCAGGTCAAGCCGGAAGCGGCGCGCTACAAGACGCCGCCTGTGCTGCAGGATCTGAAGAAGATGGCGCGCGAGCAGGGGCTGTGGAATCTGTTTCTCTCCGGCGAGCATGGTCCGGGCCTCACCAATCTCGAATACGCCCCCGTGAAGGAGATCATGGGCCGCATTCTCTGGGCACCCGAGGTGTTCAACTGCTCGGCGCCTGATGTCGGCAACATGGAAGTGCTGGCGAATTACGGCACCATGGCGCAGCAGGAGCGCTGGCTGAAGCCGCTGCTGGAGGGCCGCATCCGCTCCGGCTTCTCGATGACCGAGCCGCAGGTCGCCTCCAGCGATGCCACCAACATCCAGTGCGCCATCACGCGCGATGGCGACGACTACGTCATCAACGGGCGCAAGTGGTTCACCTCCGGCGCGATGAACGAGGATTGCGAGATCCTGATCGTGATGGGCAAGACCGCGCCCGACGATCCCGACCGCCATCGCCAGCAATCCATGATCCTGGTGCCCAGGAACACGCCCGGCGTGCGCATCCTGCGCGACATGCTGACCTACGGCTATGACGATGCTCCCAGCGGCCACCCTGAAATCGTCTACGAGAACGTCCGCGTGCCCGCCGAGAACATCCTGCTCGGCGAAGGCCGCGGCTTCGAGATCGCGCAAGGGAGGCTAGGTCCCGGCCGCATCCACCATTGCATGCGGCTGATCGGTTGCGCCCAGCGCGCGCTCGAATTGATGTGCCAGCGATCCGTGTCCCGCGTCGCCTTCGGCAAGCCGCTGGCTGAGCAGGGCTCGGTGCGCGAGGACATCGCGCACTCCTTCTGCGAGATCGCGCAGGCGCGGCTGCTCACGCTGCAGGCCGCCGACAAGATGGACCGCGAGGGCAACAAGGCCGCGCGCGATTTGATCGCCGCCGCCAAGATCGTGGTGCCCGGCATGGCCGCCCGCGTCATCGACCGCGCCATCCAGATCCACGGCGCCGCCGGCGTCTCGCAGGATACCTTCCTCGCCCGCGCCTATGTCTACGCCCGTTTCATCCGCATCGGCGACGGCCCGGACCAGGTGCATCTCGCCGCGGTGGGGAAGGAGCTGATCAAGCGCGGCGGGGTGATGGGGTAGCGCACAGCTTTTCGGGCGATCGCGCAAAAACCGACGCTCGCGTCTGGTCAGAAGGTAAGATGGTGTGCTTTGATGCATCAGATTCTTTGGTGCGTCACTGCCGACGTTGTTGCGCTCGGCACATGAGCGAGCAGGTCAACAATGCGCAGTTTTGTCCCCAGCGGCCGGCCGTCCGGCGCGCGATCCGTCGCGGCCATATGCACCGCCATCCTGATGATGCTGGTGGTCTGTAGCGGCCCGTCAGCTTTCGCAGCCGTCGAACCCTTTCCCCCGGACTTCAAAATCGAACGGATGTCGGTCAACGGCGTCACGCTGCATGTCCGCATTGGCGGACACGGGCCGGCGGTGGTGCTCCTGCACGGCTTCGCCGACACCGGCGACATGTGGGCGCCGCTCGCCAAGGCGCTCTACAAGGACCACACCGTGATCGTCCCGGACCTGCGCGGCATGGGGCTGTCGTCCCAGGCCGCCGGCGGCTACGACAAGAAGACCCAGGGCGTCGACATCGCCATGGTCATGGACAAGCTCAAGGTCCAGAAGGCCGATCTGGTGACGCACGACATCGGCAACATGGTGGGCTATGCGCTCGCTGCACAATATCCCGATCGCATCACCAAATGGGTCGTCATCGACGCGCCGCTGCCCGGCATCGGGCCCTGGGACGAAATCCTGAAGAGCCCGATGCTGTGGCATTTCAATTTCCGCGGCCCCGATGTCGATCGCCTGGTCAAGGGCCGCGAGCGCATCTATCTCGACCGGTTCTACAACGAGCTGTCGGCCGATCCCAAGGCGATCGACGAAGCGACCCGCAACCATTATGCGAAGCTGTACGCCCGGCCCGGCAACATGCACTACGCCTTCGAGCAGTTCGCCGCGTTCGGGAAGGACGCCGCGGACAACAAGGTGTTCGCCGCGACCAAGCTGAACATGCCGATCCTCGCCCTCGGCGCCGAAAAGTCCTTCGGCGATCAGCAAGCTGCGATCATGCGCGAAGTCGGCACCAAGGTCGACGGCGGCATCATCACGGGCTCCGGACATTGGATCATGGAAGAGCAGCCGGCGCAGACCGTGAGCAAGGTGCGCGCGTTCCTCGACGGGAAATGACGGGTGCGGGACTCCCAGGCTCCCGCCGCCTTGGCGCAGCGTGCTGGCGAAAGATCAGGTCGATCACTCAAACGGGCCGATCCGTGGTCTGCAGTCCGCTGGCCTTTGTCGATTGAGCTGTGCCACCACCTTGTCGAACATGATCGAATTGTCGCGGATATATCGATCCGCGGCATCTCCCAGCGCTTTGATGTTCCCCTCGCTGGCGTTATCGAGCGCGGCCGTCGATGTGGTGAGCGTGAGCTGCATCCGGTAATAGAGATCGGAGTACCCCAATAATTGTTGTGCTTCATCCTCAATTCCGGGATCCGACAATGTGATGTCGAGAAGGGGCCCGAGCCAATGCAGGCCTCCCCATCCCCAGGCGTCCTGGAAAGCCATCGATTGAGGCGCACGTCCCGTGCCAAGCGACAGCATGAGGATCGGATGCGCTGCGTCATAAGGCTTCGCGCGAGGGCCATAGAGCGCATATTCGCGTCGCTTGACGATAGAAAGTGCATAGACCGCAGGATTGTTTGCAAACACGCCCCCGTCGATCAAGGCAACCCGGCCGATCGGAGGCGGTGCGGGAACTTCGAAAGGAGGAAAATATGTTGGCGCGGCGGAAGCGGCGCGGGCTGCCTCCCACATGTAGATAAAAGCTCCATCGTCTCTGAAATTGTCGAAGAACACGTGACGGTACAGCCTTGCGCCCTCCGATCGATCCTGTGATTCGATCGCGTAAGCGGGAACAACCACGTTCAGGAGGGCGTCCTTGAGCAGCACGTCGCCAAAGTAACCTTTTAGGACGCGCTCAATTCCCTGTGCCTGATATTTCGGCCCGAACAGCCAGCTCACCGGCTTCAGTGACGTGTCGGGGAATATCTTCGCGCCTTCCGTCTTGTACAACGCCACAAGCTCCTTGGCCGCATGCAGCGGCATTCCGGGATTGTTGGGGTCGGGCGCGGCCAGGCCAAGCGCGATGATCCCTCCGGTCGACGTTCCGACGACGTAATCGAACAGCTTCGCGATTGGCGCCTTGGCGCGGCTTTCGAGCTCCGACAGAATGATCGCCGGAATGATGCCGCGAATGCCGCCGCCGTCGATGGAGAGTATTCGCACGCACGGCGGCACGACCCGGCCGCCAAGCTCGGTCATGATCTTGTTTCGGGCCGCCAGGACGTCTTGCGCCCGGGTGAAGAGTTCTTCCCAGCTCTCCCCCCGTAGAGCCGTGTCTACGCCGTCAAGCGCCGACACGAGACCTGCCTTCTCCGACGCTTGAAGCGCCTCGGCGGTCGCCCGACCATCCTGAACCATGCTCAGGATATGCGAGGGGTAGGTGTGGAGTCTTGGGAGCCGTTGATACTGCTCGGCGACGTCGTCCCAGCTATCGCCCTTCAATGCTTGGCGCACCGGATCGATCGCCGCCTCTATCTGTTGCCGCAGCTTGGGGTTCACGTTGGAGCCAAGCCTGTCGACCGACTTGATTTCCGAGTACGCTGCCGTAACGAGCATCAACCTGTAACTGGACAGCCAGGAGAGCGCGTCGTGGCTGGCTCGCAGCCTGTCCCAATCGCTGCCATGCAGCGCCTGGCGCACGGCATCTGCGCCTTCCGCCACTTCTCCTCTCAAGGACGGGGAGAGTTCGCCGTCGTATGCTGCGAGAAAGGCGGACGCGCGGTCAATCATCTGACCGGAGCCGCCCAGCAAAGAGGCCCGGCTGAGCAGATCCGCCTTGTAGGCAGCAATGCCGTTTGCGTTGTTTGCAAGCAATTCCTTGCGAAGCTGTTCGATGATCGCCGACACGTCGCGCTGAAAGGAGTCGCTCACATCCGGTATCGGAAACGGGGTCAGGCGGCTGATTGCGTCCTCGGCTTCCCACCTGTCGTTTCTGAGGCGCACTTCCTGTTTGATGTTCAGGATCGCTTCGGGAGATATGACCCGGGTCGTCGGCGGGGCTTGTCGCGGCCACATCCACCACGCCATGGCCAGCGTCGTGATGAGCCAAATTGCCAGTGCGAACCGAAATCGACGCGTTCGAGCCATGCCTTCACCGCGCAGTTTTTGTATCTTGTTCGGCACCGGGCGGGCGACATGTTGATCAAGATCAAGCGGAGCTTGAATCATCTCCGGCGTGCAAGGCGAGCTCGTGAGGGCGCTGCCAGCGCACCATCGCCATCATGACGTCATGCGGTTGCTTTGCCCGACGCGTCAAATCTCGTTCATGGAATCCGATTGGAATTGCGGCGACAGCTAACCCATTGATTCAGTTGTCGCCGGCTACTGTGCATGGGGTTGTTTTCGCGCTTTTTGTCGGCGCGGCCCCATTGACTGCGGGTGCAGCCGTCCGCGCCGTCATCCCGCCCTGGCGATACGGCCGTCCGGGGCGCCCGAGCGCAGGTTCTGGAAGAACGTCTCCACCTCCCGTGACAGCGTGTCCGCCGTCTCGGTCAGGCTGCTCGCGGCCGTCAGCACCGAAGCTGCCGCCGTGTCGGTCTCGCCGATGGCATCGCGCAGCGAAGTGATGTTGGCGACCAGCGTCTCGTTGCCTTGCGCGGCGCTTTGCGCGTTGGACGAGATCTCGCGCGTGGCGGCGTCCTGCTGGCCGACGGCGCCGGCGATCGCCGAGGTGACCTCGTTGATCTCGCGCACCGCGCCGCCGATCTCGCGCACGGCGTCGACCGCGTTGCGGGTCGAGGACTGGATCATCGCGACGTTCTCGCTGATCTCGGCAGTCGCCTTGGCGGTCTGACCCGCGAGCGCCTTCACCTCATGGGCGACCACGGCAAAGCCGCGGCCGGCTTCGCCCGCACGCGCGGCTTCGATGGTGGCGTTGAGCGCGAGCAGATTGGTCTGCTCGGCGATCGCCTGGATCAGATTGAGCACGCCGTCGATGCGCTGCGTGGCCGCGGCGAGGCTCTCGATCTCGGAGATCGACTTCTCGGTGCGCTGGCCGGTCTGCTCGACCGCGCTGGCACTCTGCCGCACCTGGCGGCCGATCTCCACCACCGAGGCCGACAGCTCCTCGGCCGCGCCCGCCACCGCCGTGACGTTGTGCGAGGCCTGCTCGGTGGCGCCCGCCGCCGTGCCGGCACGGCTGTTCGCATCCGCGGTGACGCGGGTGATGGTCTGCGCGGTCTCGCGCATGGTGGAGGCGTTGTCGCTGAGGCCGCGCATGATGGCGCCGATCGCCTCGCGAAATTGCTCGACGGATTGCTCGATGTGGCGGGCGCGCTCCTCGCGCGCGGCGGAGTCCTGCGAGACCTGCGAGGCGAGGTTGCGGTTGCGGCCCATGGCCTCCTGGAACACCTGGATCGCGCGGGCCAGCGCGCCGATCTCGTCGGCGCGGTCGGAGTGCGGCACCACGACGTCCTGGGCTCCGTCGGCGACCTGATTGATGGTGGCGGTGATCTTGGCGAGCGGCCGGGCGACCGAGCGGGCGATGATGACGATGCCGACCACGACCAGGGCCAGCGCCACGCCGCCGAGGCAGGTCAGCACGAAGGAGAGGGTGCGGTTGGTCTCCGTCTCGCGCGCGATCTGCTTGGCGCGTTCGGCATAGACCTTGGACAGCGCCTCGAGATCCTTGTTCAGTGCCGAACGCACGGCCCGGTTGGCGTCGTTGTCGCCCCATTCGCGGCCGGCGGCCGCGTTGATCTCGACGCCGCGGCGCACCAGCTCCTTGCGGAACTCGACGAACTGCTCGATGCGCTTCTTGAAGGTGGCAAACTGCTCGGCATCGTCGGCCCTGACGATGGTCTCCCAGTGCTTCACGACGTCGAGGATCCGGGCGTTGAACTTGAGCAGGCCGTCGCCGTATTTCTTCACAACCTTCGGCTCGGTCGACATGTAGACGCCGCGCGATTCCATCACCACCGCATAGACCAGCGAATTGACGCGCTCGACGTTCAGCGCGGCGGCGTTCGCCGTCTCGATTGCGCTGGTCAGGTCGGCGCCGCGGCGGCTGTTGTAGTCGGACAGCATGGCGATCGCCGCCGTCAGCAGCGCGAACAGCGCGAAGATGGCGTAGAGCTTGGTGGCCAGCGTGAAGCGGCCAGCGAGCCTGGCGGCATTCCCAGATCGAACTGATGTCATGGTGTAAAGGAGCCCGGACATGGCCTGGAGTGGCCGGTGAGCGCGACGGTACAAATTGATGCAAAACTATGCAGAACGAAGATGGACGCCGCGTTAACATGCCGCCCAGCGGAACTTGCCGCGCTGCAGCGAAAAAGTGAGGTTTTCCAGTCATTTGCGGCGCGCCTATCGGTATCCGGCAGATCGCGCCGGGAAGTTCGGGACTGTTTCCAACATCGGCGTGCATGCCGGCCGCAAGGCGCGTATTTCCTGATGCTGGCCGCCGGGGTCGATTGGACTCGGCCACCGGCCGACGAACCCCGGAGAGGCCCTTGGTCTACCGCCACACCATTGACGCCACGACCCACACCTTCCCGGACCTGCGCGATCTCCTGGCCAAGGCGACGCCGCCCCGCTCCGGCGACCGGCTGGCCGGGATCGCCGCCGGCACGGCCGAGCAGATGATCGCGGCGCGGATGGCGCTCGCCGACGTTCCGCTCGCCCAATTCCTCCAGGAAGCCGTCATCCCCTACGAGGTCGACGAGGTCACCCGTCTCGTCATCGACAGCCATGATGCAAAGGCCTTCGCGCCGGTGGGATCCCTCACGGTCGGCGGCTTCCGCGACTGGCTGCTGTCGGACGCCGCCACGCCCGAGGTGCTGAAGACGCTCGCGCCCGGCCTCACGCCCGAGATGGTGGCCGCGGTCTCGAAGCTGATGCGCAACCAGGATCTGATCCTGGCGGCGCGGAAATGCGCGGTCACCACGGCCTTCCGCAACACCATCGGCCTGAAGGGCCGGATGAGCACGCGGCTGCAGCCCAACCATCCCTTCGACGATATCAGGGGCATCACCGCCTCGATCCTCGACGGCATCCTGCTTGGGTCCGGCGATGCCTGTATCGGCATCAACCCGGCGAGCGACGATCCGGCCGTCATCGCGCAGCTGCTGCGGCTGCTCGACGAGATCATCGCGCGGCTGAATGTCCCGACGCAGGGGTGCGTGCTGACCCATGTCACGACGACGCTGTCGCTGATCGGGCAGGGCGTGCCGGTCGATCTCGTCTTCCAGTCGGTCGCCGGCACCGAGGCCGCCAATCGCAGTTTCGGCATCGACCTTGCCCTGCTGAAGGAGGCGCAGGAAGCCGGGCTGTCGCTGCGGCGCGGCACGGTCGGGCAGAACGTGATGTATTTCGAGACCGGGCAGGGCTCGGCGCTGTCGGCGGGCGCCCATCACGGCGTCGATCAGCAGACCTGCGAGGCGCGCGCCTATGCGGTCGCCCGCGCCTTTGCCCCGCTGTTGGTCAACAGCGTGGTCGGCTTCATCGGCCCGGAATATCTCTACGACGGCAAGGAAATCATCCGCGCCGGGCTGGAGGATCATTTCTGCGGCAAATTGCTCGGCCTGCCGCTCGGGATCGACATCTGCTACACCAACCACGCCGAGGCGGACCAGGACGACATGGACAACCTGCTGACGCTGCTCGCCGCCGCCGGCGTCACCTTCATCATGGGCGTCCCCGGGGCCGACGACGTCATGCTGAACTACCAGTCGACGTCTTTTCACGACGCGCTCTATGTCCGAGACGTCTTCGGTTTGCGCCGCGCGCCGGAATTCGATGATTGGCTGGCGCGGTCGGGCATCACGGGCGCCGATTTCCGGATTGCCGGAGATTCCGGCCTGCTGCCCGATTTTGCCTCGCGGCTGATCGCCTGAGGCGGTACGAAGCGTCTGAAACTATCTGCATCCTCCTGAATTATGCTTGTGCCACAATATTGAGAAATTCCGGCGGCAGCATTACGCTATGTGTCTGGCTGGCAATTTCCGCAACATCAGTCGTGGCGGGGGAGCTTAGATGCGAGCTGCAAGCAACGGAACGGCCCGGCGGATTCTCTGCGTGTTTCCGCGCTACACGTCCTCGTTCGGTACGTTCGAGCATTCCTATCCCCTGACCGACGGTGTCTGCGCCTTCATGCCCCCGCAGGGGCTGCTGCTGATCTCCGCCTATCTGCCGCCGGATTGGCAGGTCAAGTTCGTCGACGAGAACCTCCGCCGCACGACGAGGGAAGAGTTCGAATGGGCGGAAGCGGTCTTTGTCAGCGGCATGCACATCCAGCGCCAGCAGATGAACGACATCTGCCGCCGTGCGCATGAATTCGACCTGGCCGTCGCGCTCGGCGGTCCCTCCGTCAGCGCCTGTCCGGACTATTATCCCTCGTTCGACTATCTCCATGTCGGCGAGCTCGGCGATGCCACCAACCAGCTGATCGAGATTCTTTCGCGCGACACCTCGCGGCCGGAGAGCCAAGTGGTCCTCACGACCAAGGACCGCGTGCCGATGACGGAGTTTCCGATCCCGGCCTACGAACTCGCCGACGTGAAGAAATACATGCTCGGCAGCATCCAGTATTCCAGCGGCTGTCCCTATCAGTGCGAGTTCTGCGACATCCCGGGCCTCTACGGCCGCAACCCGCGCATCAAGTCGCCGGAGCAGATCATCGCCGAGCTCGACCGCCTGCGCGAATGCGGCATGACCGACACGGTCTATTTCGTCGACGACAATTTCATCGGCAACCGCAAGGCGGCGATGGACCTGCTGCCGCATCTGATCGAATGGCAGAAACGGACCGGCTATGTGGTGCGGCTCGCCTGCGAGGCAACGCTCAACATCGCCAAGCGGCCCGAGATCCTGGAGAAGATGCGCGAGGCCTATTTCATCACCATCTTCTGCGGCATCGAGACGCCCGACCCCGACGCGCTGAAGGCGATGCAGAAGGACCACAACATGATGGTCCCGATCCTGGAGGGCGTGCGCACCATCAACTCCTACGGCATGGAGGTCGTCTCGGGCATCATCATGGGCCTCGACACCGACAAGCCGAACACCTCGGAGGCGCTGCTCGCCTTCGTCGAGGAGTCCCGGATTCCGCTGCTCACGATCAACCTGCTTCAGGCGCTGCCGAAGACGCCGCTGTGGGACCGGCTGGAGCGCGAGGGGCGGCTGGTCGAAGACGAGGGGCGCGATTCCAACGTCGACTTTCTGTTGCCCTATGACGAGGTCGTCGCGTCCTGGAAGCACGCCATGGCCGTCGCCTACGAGCCCGAGAAGGTCTTCGCGCGCTTCCAGCATCAATGCGACAACGTCTATGTGCACCGCCTGAAGATGCCGGTGCCGGACGAGATGAAGACCTGGCCCAACATCCGCCGTGGCCTCGTCATGCTGCGGAACATCTTCTGGAAGGTCGGCGTGCTCGGCGATTACAGGCGCGTGTTCTGGAAGTTCGCGCTGGGGCGCATCAAGCGCGGCGATCTCGAGGGCCTGATCGGCTGCACCCTGATCGCACACCACCTCATCACCTTTGCGCGGGCGGCCTCCAGCGGCAGGCAGAACGCCTCGAATTATTCGATCCGGCTGCGTGAAGCCGCCGTTCCCGCCGAATGACGCGCCGTGTCTGATCCGGCTCTGCCGCGCCGTCCGACCCTCGATCTACGGACGTTCACGCCCGCGCGCGTCGCGCTCGGGCGCAGCGGCGCAAGCGTGCCGACGAAGGCGCTGCTCGATTTCACGCTGGACCATGCCCGCGCCCGCGACGCGGTGCACGCCGCTTTCGACGCACCGCAATTGGCCGCCGACCTCCGCGCGCTTGGCCTTGCCGTCACCGAGGTGAGCAGCCAGGCGGTCGACCGCAGGGACTATCTGCGACGACCCGATCTGGGACGGAGGCTCGCGCCCCGCTCGGTCGAAGCTCTGGGGCAAGCGGCCTCGGCGCCGTGCCAGCTCGCGCTCGTGATCGGCGACGGCCTGTCCGCGGCGGCGGTCCACGCCCATGCGCTTGTCCTGGTGCGGCGCCTGCTGCCGCTGCTCGCGGAAGGGGAGCACGTCGTGCTCGGCCATGTCGTCGTCGCCTCAGGCGCGCGCGTTGCGCTCGGTGACGAGATCGGCGCCATTCTTGGCGCACGCATGGTCGTGACACTGATCGGCGAGCGGCCGGGCCTGTCGGCGCCGGACAGTCTCGGGGCCTATCTCACCTTTGCGCCGACGCCCGGCCGCACCGATGCCGAGCGCAATTGCGTGTCCAACATCCACCACGCCGGGTTGAGCCATGACGAGGCCGCGCTCAAGATTGCCTGGCTGGTCCGCGAGGGGCTGGCCCGAGAGGTCAGCGGCGTGGCGCTGAAGGACGAGAGCGCGGACCGCGCGCCGCGTCGAATTGGCACAATCCCGCCCGGATGACCGGGAGCAGGACCCGAAATCGCCGCATCTTGATCGATTTGCCCACACTTCGCCTGCTTGCGAGAGGGGTGATTGACCTGCTAAACCGCTGCCGGCGATTTTCCGCGCATTTTCAAGGGGCAAGCCTCCCATTGGTATGGCGTTTTCAAGCCGTTCGCGGGGCGCAATAAGCTCTCAACACCGAGCCGATTTAGGAACTGGATAAGGCATGCTCGAAAAGCACAGCGAGAATGAGGTTCATGTCGACAAGGTCGAGCAGGGACCTGCGTCCTCGATCGCCTTCGGGCTGGAACGTCTCGGGCTGATCGCCGTCCGGGCGCCGATCGTCTCCTGCATTGTCCTGCTCGCGCTGATCGTCGGCGCGGTGTTCGGCATCCACCGTATCAAGATCGACGATTCGCTGTCGCAGCTGTTCCGCTCCGACACCCGCGAGTTCAAACAGTACGAAGAGGTAACGAAGAAGTTCCCGGCCGAGGAATTCGACGTCCTCGTCGTGGTCGAAGGCAAGAACCTGCTGGCGCGGAACAATCTCGAGAAGCTGCGCGACTTCGTCACGGACATGCAGCTGGTCGAGGGTACGCGTGGCCTCGTCTCGCTGTTCTCGGCGCGCCAGGCGCCGGCGCCGGGCAAGCTGCCGGCGGCACTGTTTCCGGCCGAACTGCCCGAAGGCGCCGCCTACGACAAGTTCATCGAGACCGTCAAAAACAACGAGATCATCCGCGGCAAGCTGTTGTCTGAAGACGGCACGCTGGCGCTGATCGTGCTGTCGCTCGATCCGGAGGTCGTCGCCTCCAGCAAGCTGACCAAGACCGTCGGCGACATCCGCGCGCTGATGAAGGAGGATCTCGGCGAGACCGGCCTCAACGTGCAGCTCTCCGGCGTGCCGGTGATGCAGCTCGAGATCCGCAATGCCGTCGAGCGCGACGGGCTGACCTACAACATCCTCGGCATTCTCGCCGGCTGCGTCATCGCCATCATCTTCTTCCGCAAGATCTCGTTCATGATCGCGGCGGCGTTCCCGCCGATGATCGCGATCCTGCTGGCGCTGGGCGCGCTCGGCTGGGCCAATTTCAATCTCAACATGTTCCTGAACGTGATGACGCCGCTCATCATGGTGATCAGTTTCTCCGACTCGATGCAGCTCACCTTTGCCGCGCGCGACCGCCTGATCGCGGGCCAGGACAAGTTCACCGCGTTCAAGAACGCGGTGCTGGTGGTGGGGCCAGCCTGCGTGCTGACGCACGGCACCGCCGGCATTTCCTTCATCGCGCTGCAGTTCTCCAATTCCGACCTGATCCGCAAGTTCGGCGAGGCGGGCCTTGCCGCCACCATCATCGCTTTGGTCGCGGTGCTGTCGCTGGTGCCGGTGTTCGGCGTGCTGTTCGTGCGCAACGAGAAGGTCTTCGCGGTCAAGTTCCAGGGCGCCGATGCCGGCGTCCAGGCGCTGCGCAATTTCTGCTACTGGATCGCGGTGCGCATGGTGGGCCGGCCCGGCCTGTTCAGCCTGATCGCGGTGCTGTTCGTCGGCGGCCTTGGCGTCATCTACGCCAATCTGGAGCCGCGCTACCGGCTCGCCGACCAGGTGCCGGACAAGCGCCAGGCGGTTGCCGCGAGCGACCGGCTCGATGCCAAGCTCACCGGAGCCAACCCAGTCAACGTGCTCATTGCGTTCCCCAAGGGCGAGACGCTGTATTCGCCGGAGACGCTCCAGACCATCGCGGATGTGCATGCGACTGTCGAGAAAGCGGCCGGTGTCGGTAACGTCTGGTCGCTGGAGACGCTGCGTCGCTGGCTGGCCGAGAAGGCCGGCAGCGCCGACGTCGCGACCCTCAAGGAATATGTCAACGTCATCCCCGAGCATCTGGTGCGGCGCTTCATCGACGCCCAGCAGGACGCCGTCGTGGTCGCCGGCCGCGTGCCGGACAAGGATTCCAGCCAGCTCCTGCCGATCGTGGACAAGCTCGATACCGAGCTCAATGCCGTCCGCAACAAGCATCCCGGTTACGAAATCGCAGTGACGGGTCTTGCTGCGATCGCGGCGCGCAACTCGGCCGGCATGATCGAGAAGCTCAATCATGGCCTCACGATCGAATTCGCGCTGGTCGCGATCTTCATCGGTCTGGCCTTCCGCTCCTGGGTGGTGACGCTCGCCTGTATCCTGCCGGGCATCTTCCCGGTGGTGATGTCGGGCACCGTGCTGTGGGCGATGGGCGAGGGGCTGCAATTCGCCAGCGTCGTTGCGCTCACGGTCTCGTTCGGCCTCGGCCTCAGCGCCACCATCCACTTCCTCAACCGCTTGCGGCTGGAGAACAAGCCCGGCGTGGGTTCGGCGCTTGCGGTCGAACGCGCCACCGTGCTGGTTGGACCTGCGCTGATCCTGACCACGGTGGTGCTGGCCTGCGGCCTCGTCGTCACCGTGTTCTCCGACCTGCCGTCGCTGCGGCTGTTCGGCTGGCTCAGCGCCTTCTCGATGGTCATGGCCCTCGTTGCCGACCTCTTCATCCTCAGGCCGACGGCGATGTGGCTGATCAATTTGCACGCGAAGCTGCAGGGCCCCGACAAGCCGGCAATCTGAGCGGGGCGGGCGGCGAACGCCGCCGCGCACTCACGCATCGACGCGGACGATCCCGTACGGATTGAACTTGAAATCGCTCTCGCCGTAGTCCTGTTCGCGCGAGAGCGCGAGCTTGCGGTCACGCAGCGTCGCCTCGATGCCGTGCTCCGCCATGGCGCCAGCGATCTCGTCCATCAGCATCACCGCGGACCATTCGTTGCCGCGCGATTTCGCGACATAGACCTCCGGCAGGCCGACGAGGTGATAGCCGACGGTCTCGAAGTAGCGATCGCCGGCGAGGGGGCGCTTGGCGAAGGCAAGACGGCAAGCCTTGGTGAGGGCCGGGGTCATGCCGAGGCCCTGGCCGGTCTTCGCGCCCTTGCGGGCCTGATCGGCAAGACTGCGCCACCGCGCCACGCCGTGGGCGATGCCGGCGCTTTCGCCTTTTGCGGCAACGGCGCCCGCGTCGAACATCTCGTCCACGATCTGCAGCGCCGCGGCCGAATGGGCGGTTGCCTTCTGCTGATCCATCCGTGGGCTCAGCACGTAGAGCACCGATTTGTGATGGGCCACGGCGGCCTCGTCGGCCGCGGACCATGCTTTCGGGAAGACACGGTCCCAGCATACGCCGAACGACCGCGCCATGGTCGCATCGGGCTTTGCTTGCGAATAGGTGCGGTCGATCTCGAAGCCGAAATCGGCGATCGTCTTGGCCACGGTCTTCGGCGGTTGCAGCAGGCATTCATTCTTGCCGAGGAAACAGAGCACGTGACGCGGCTTGACGGACGAGGGCTGCATGCTCGCTCCCTGCGGATCGTCGGCGAAGGCACGGGTGGCTATCAGGAGCCCGGCGGCCTTGATCAGATGTCTGCGTATCGGGTCCATCTCGGCAGGTCCGTCCCGGATCAGTTCGTGTCAGCAAAAAGCCCCCGGCTCGCGAGAACCGGGGGCCGTATGCCTCTCAGCCGAGACGAGAGTTTCAGCTCTTCGTCATGGTGATGTTGACGCCGCGGATCTCGCCCTTGGAGGAGATCTGCACCGTCTGCTTGCTGCCGTTGGTGCGCAGCGAGAGATTGGCGGCAAAGCCGTTGGCCTCCACAAACACGTCGATCTGGCCACCGCCGGCGGTGCCCTGCAGATTGCCGAAGATGTTGCGGCTGGACTCGCTCCAATTGCCCGAGATGCGCTCGCCCTGGCTCGTCACGTCGCTGGTGAGGTCGAACTTGTAGCTGTCGGAGGCGCAGTGCAGGGCCTGCTTCAGATTGAGGCCGCTGCCGGCGACCTTGTAGTCGGCCTTGCAGCGAATGCGCTCGGTGGAGCCGTCGGACAGCGACACCGTGCCGGTGCCGGTCCATGCACCGTCGAAACCGGCAAACGGGCCGGAGGACTGAGCGTGGCTCGCCGAAATCGAGAAGAGCAGCGCCGCCCCAATGCCGGCTGCCTTGATTGCCAGTCCAGATCGCCCAAAGAATGTCATCTCAAATATCCCGTTTTGGAACGACGCCCGCCTACGCGCGATAACGTCTCGCCACATCGAAAGTTTAGTGCTCCGAGCCAGTGTCAGGTTCAAAGCCAGGGCGCCAGAGATGGTGGTTCACGTCGCCGCGTGCCAGGCCCGAATCCGCTGATTTGCCTTGTTTCGGCATGTTTCTGGCCGGAAACGAGCTGCGGACAGATGCAGCGCTGCAACAGGTCTGCATTAAAACGCGGTGCGTCTGAATTATGACGTAGTATCAACCGCTTACATCTGTCAATGAAGGTTGAGGGAAGTCCTGATTTGGTGGGCGCGGCGCCAATTTGGCCGCATTTGCCAGTGCTTGTGCCTTCTCTGAGGCCGCTTTGGAAGCGGCGACTTGCCATCAGAACAATCCGTTCCGGTCGTCCGTCCCGTGCGGTCCGGGTCCGGTGCGATTCTGCCGCCAGAATGAAGGAATACAATGCGTAAGCTTCTCGTCGCTCTCACCCTGCTGTCGGCTTCCCTTTCGACCGCGGCATTCGCCCAGGCAGGACGCGGCACGGATGCCGAGCAGAAGGCCTGCACGCGCGATGTGCAGAAGTTCTGCCGTCCGGTCATCGACCAGGGCGATTTCACCATCCTGGCCTGTCTCAAGGAGAACCGGTCCAAGATCTCGCAGGCCTGCGACCAGGTCCTGAAGAACCACAATCAGTAAGCCACTGGCCCACCAAAGGCGGCCTTGAGGGCCGCCTTTTCGGGCCCGATCCGCGGAAGGGCGGCCGTCGAGAGACAGGATTGGTTTTGCGGCCGTATTCCCCTATATGGGGGCCGCGGCGGATCGCCGGCATGAGCCCGCGAGCGAAGAAGCCCTTTCTGTCCAAACGATTGTAAACCAGCCCTCGATGACCTCTGCGAGCGAATTGCGATCCGGCAAGGGTGACCGCGACGAGAATTTTCCCGTCGCGTCCTGGATCATTCATCCGCGTCATCGCGCCCTGATCCTGGCCTATTACAATTTCGTCCGTACCGCCGACGACGTCGCCGACCACGCGACGCTCCCGGCCGACCAGAAGCTTGCCTATCTCGACCTGCTCGAGGCGGAACTGCTCGGCCAGGGCGACACCCAGCTCGAGGCCGTCATCTTGCGCCGTGCGCTGGCAGAGCGCGGCATGGCGCCGCGCCACGCGCTCGACGTGCTGATCGCGTTCCGCATGGACGTGACCAAGCTGCGCTACGAGAACTGGGACGAGGTCATCCATTATTGCCGTTACTCGGCGATGCCGGTCGGCCGCTTCATGCTCGACGTCCATGGCGAGAGCACCTCGACCTGGGCCGCGTCGGATGCGCTCTGCGCGGGCCTGCAGATCAACAACCATCTTCAGGATTGCGGCAAGGATTTCCGCGAGCTCAACCGTGTCTATCTGCCGCGCGATGCGCTGGCCGCACACGGCGCCTCGGTCGAGCAGCTCGGATTGCCGCAATCGCCGCCGGCGATGCTAGCCTGCCTGCAGTCGCTCGCCGCGCGCAACGAAGCGCTGCTCGACGAGGGCAGGCGGCTGGCTGCGGAGATCCGGGATTTCCGTCTCGGCATCGACGTCGCGGTGATCCAGGCCTATGCCGACCGCATCGTGCGCCTCTTGAAGGTGCGCGATCCCCTGCGCGAGCGGGTGCATCTGAACAAGTTCGAACTGCTCGTCTTCAGCCTTGCGGGAATGCTCAGTGAGGCCGGCCGCCGCGCGATCGGACGCAAGGCCATTTCCAGACCGGGGACTGCCCATGACGCTTGAGGCGACAGCGCCCGGCGCCAATGCCAATTACGGCTCGACCGCATCCGGCAGCTCGTTCTACGCCGCGATGCGCATCCTGCCGCATGACCAGCGCGAAGCGATGTTCCAGATCTACAGCTTCTGCCGCCAGGTCGACGACATCGCCGATTCCGACGGTCCGCGCGACGAGCGACTCGCCGCGCTTCAGGAGTGGCGCAACGACATCGACGCGCTCTATCAGGGCAATCCGCCGCCGCGGCTGAAGGACTACGTCGCTTCGGTGAAGACCTTCGGGCTCAAGCGCGAGGATTTCCTGGCGATCGTCGATGGCATGGAGATGGACGTGCCGCAGGACATCCGCGCGCCTGATATGGCGACGCTGGATCTCTACTGCGACCGCGTCGCCAGCGCCGTGGGGCGGCTGTCGGTGCGGGTGTTCGGCCTGCCGGAAGAGGACGGCATCCAGCTCGCCTATCATCTCGGCCGCGCGCTCCAGCTCACCAACATCCTGCGCGACATCGATGAGGATGCCGGCCTCGGCCGGCTCTATCTGCCGCGCGAGGCGCTGCTGCATGCCGGCATCACCTCCGACGATCCGAACCGCGTGATCGCCGAGCGCGCGCTGCCGAAGGTCTGCATGCCGCTGACGCAGCGGGCGAAGGCGCATTTCGAGAAGTCGGACGAGATCATGAACCGCAACAAGCGCCGCACCGTGCGCGCGCCGCGGATCATGTCGAAATACTACCACTCCATTCTGGACCTCCTGATCGCGCGCGGCTTCAACGCGCCGCGCCAGCCGGTGCGTGTGTCGAAGATCACACGCATCCTGATCCTGCTCCGTTACGCTTTCATCTGATGCAAAAGACAGCTCACATCATCGGCGCTGGAATTTCCGGCCTCTCCGCCGCCGTGCGGCTCGCCAATGCCGGCTACAAGGTCGCCGTGCACGAGGCGACGCACCAGGCCGGCGGCCGCTGCCGGTCCTATTTCGACGGCGCCACCAACCTCACCATCGACAACGGCAATCATCTGCTGCTGTCGGGCAACAGCCATGCGCGCGCCTATGCGCGTGCGATCGGCACCGAGGCCGGCCTCGTCGGCCCCGAGAGCGCGCAGTTTCCCTTCGTCGACATCAAGACCGGGCAGCGCTGGCAGATCGATCTCGGCACCGGCCGGCTGCCGACCTGGGTGCTCGACGAGGGCCGCCGCGTGCCCGACACCGGTCTCACCGATTATCTGAAGCTGGCGCCGCTGATCTGGGCGTCGGAGGAGACCCTGGTCGGCAAGTCGATCCCGACCGAAGGCATCCTGTATCAGCGCCTGGTGCAGCCGCTGCTGCTCGCAGCCCTCAACGTCGATCCGCCCGAGGGTTCGGCGGGCCTCGCCGGCGCCATCGTGCGCGAGACGCTGCTTGCGGGCGGGCAGGCCTGCCGTCCCCTGATCGCGCGCGACGGCCTCAGCGCGGTGCTGATCGAGCCCGCCGTGAAGTTTCTGCAGGATCGAGGGCACACCGTTCAGCTCGGCCACGAGCTGCGCTCGTTCACGACCAGCGACGGCAGGGCGGCTGCGTTGAATTTCGGCGGCGAGGACGTGATTCAGCTCGCCGACGGCGATGTCGTCGTGATGGCGGTGCCGCCGCGCGCGGCGACCAGCCTCTTGCCGGGCCTGAAGGCGCCGACCGAATTCCGCGCCATCGTCAACGCGCATTTCCGCGTTGAGCCGCCGCCGGGCTCGGCGCCGATCCTCGGCGTGATCGGCGGCGTCGTGGAGTGGCTGTTCGCGTTCCCGAACCGCCTGTCCGTCACCATCAGCAATGGCGATCGTCTCGTCGACATGCCGCGCGAGGAACTGGCGCAGGCGATCTGGAACGACGTCTGCAAGGCTGGTGGCGTGTCGGGCGAGCTGCCGCCGTGGCAGATCGTGCGCGAGCGCCGTGCCACATTTGCGGCGACGCCGGCCCAGAATGCCCTGCGTCCGGGGCCGGTCACGGCGCTGAAAAACCTGTTCCTTGCGGGGGATTGGACTGCTACGGGATTGCCTGCAACCATCGAAGGATCGGTGCGATCAGGTGATCGCGCCGCCGATCTGGTTCTGGCCGCCAAAGGATCCTGAGAGGCGGCCCTGACGGGCAAATGTCCCGGTCAACTTTCAATCGACTATCGGAGCAATCGAGCGACATGGATTCCGTGAACGCGACCAGCCGCGAGACCTTGGAATCGAGCATTGCGTCGGCCACCCAAGGCGTCCTCGACTTCCAGCAGGCGGACGGCCATTGGGTGTTCGAGCTCGAGGCCGACTGCACGATTCCGGCCGAATACGTCCTGCTGCGTCACTATCTCGCCGAGCCGGTCGACACCGTGCTCGAGGCCAAGATCGCCAATTACCTGCGCCGCATCCAGGGCGCCCATGGCGGCTGGCCGCTGGTGCATGACGGCGAGTTCGACATGAGCGCCAGCGTGAAGGCATACTTCGCGCTGAAGATGATCGGCGACAGCATCGACGCGCCGCACATGGTGCGTGCGCGCGAGGCGATCCACGCCCGCGGCGGCGCCATCAACAGCAACGTCTTCACGCGCTTCCTGCTCGCGATGTACGGCGTCGTGACCTGGCGCGCGGTGCCGGTGCTGCCGATCGAGATCGTGCTGCTGCCGTTCTGGTCGCCGTTCCACCTCAACAAGATCTCCTACTGGGCGCGCACCACCATGGTGCCGCTGATGGTGCTTGCCGCGCTGAAGCCGCTGGCCAAGAATCCGAAGGGTGTCGGCATCGACGAACTGTTCCTGCAGGACCCGCGCTCGATCGGCATGACGGCGAAGGCGCCGCATCAGAGCATGGCCTGGTTCGTGCTGTTCCGCGCGCTCGACGGCATCCTGCGCGTGGTCGAGCCGATGTTTCCGAAGAGCCTTCGCAAGCGCGCCATCGACGCCGCGCTCGCCTTCACCGAAGAGCGGCTCAACGGCGAGGACGGCATGGGCGCGATCTATCCGCCCATGGCCAACATCGTCATGATGTACGACGCGCTCGGCAAGGACGAGAGTTTTCCGCCGCGCGCGATCACGCGCCGTGGCATCGACAAGCTGCTCGTCATCAACGACGACGAGGCCTATTGCCAGCCCTGCGTCTCGCCGGTTTGGGACACGACGCTGACCGCGCATGCGCTGCTGGAGGCCGGCGGCGACAAGGCGGTGCCTGCGGCCAAGCAGGGCCTCGACTGGCTGATCCCGCGGCAGGAGCTTCAGGTGAAGGGCGACTGGGCGGTGAAGCGGCCCGACGTCCGCCCGGGCGGCTGGGCCTTCCAGTACAACAACGCCCATTACCCCGATCTCGACGACACTGCCGTGGTGGTGATGTCGATGGACCGCATGCGCCGGGAGCACGGCGCGACCGGCTACGACGCCGCGATCGCCCGTGGCCGGGAGTGGATCGAGGGCATGCAGAGCGACGACGGCGGCTGGGCCGCCTTCGACGTCAACAATCTCGAATATTACCTCAACAACATCCCGTTCTCGGACCACGGCGCGCTGCTCGACCCGCCGACCGAGGACGTCACCGCCCGCTGCATCTCGATGCTGGCCCAGCTCGGGGAGACCGAGAAGACCAGCAAGCACGTCGCCGACGGCGTGGAATATCTCCGCAAGACCCAGCACCCCGAGGGGTCCTGGTACGGCCGCTGGGGTATGAACTTCATCTATGGAACCTGGTCGGTGCTCTGCGCCCTCAACATGGCCGGCGTCCGCCACGACGACCCCATGATTCGCAAGGCCGCGGCCTGGCTGGCCTCGATCCAGAACCAGGACGGCGGCTGGGGCGAGGACGCCGTCAGCTACCGGCTGGACTACCGGGGATGGGAGGCCGCCCCCTCGACCGCCTCGCAAACGGCATGGGCCTTGCTTGCCCTGATGGCGGCAGGCGAGGTTGATCACCCGGCCGTCGCCCGCGGGGTGGAGTACCTGATTGCAACACAAAACAAAAAAGGATTGTGGGACGAGCAGCGGTACACCGCCACAGGCTTCCCCCGCGTGTTCTATCTGCGGTATCATGGTTACCCAAAGTTCTTTCCGCTGTGGGCACTGGCGCGGTATCGGAACTTGCGGAGCACCAACAGCAGGGTGGTAGGGGTCGGAATGTGACTTTGGGGACGGGGGACTATCTTACCGCGGGCAATGCCATTGATCCGCGGCCGATCTTGATCGTGACTGGATTGGTGCAGGAGGCCCGCATTGCGGCCGGGCCCGGCATGGCCGTCATCTGCTCATCCAGCAGCCCGACCCAGTTGCGGGCGCTTTTGACCGTGGTGGATCCCGAGACGATTCGCGGCGTGATCTCGTTCGGCGTGGCCGGCGGGCTCGACCCGAGCCTGCGCTCCGGCGACGTCGTGCTGGCGACCGAGGTGCTGGACGGCGACACCCGCTGGGCCGCCGGCCTCTCGCTCGGCGACGACCTCATCGACCGCCTGACCTCGGGCCGCCGCCGCGTGGTGCGCGGCAGCCTCGCCGGCGCCGAGGAAGTGGTCACCAAGAGCTCCTGCAAGGCCGCGCTGCACTCCGAGACGGGCGCGTCGGCCGTCGACATGGAAAGCCACATCGCGGCTGCCTATGCCGCCGAGGCCGGCTTACCGTTTGCCGCGGTTCGCGTCATCAGCGACCCTGCCCACCGCGCGCTGCCGGCACTCGCCCGCGCCGCCATCAAGCCGAACGGCCAGATCGACCTCGCCGCCGTGCTGCGCGGCATCGTGCGCAATCCGGCCACGCTGCATGCCCTGGTCTCGACCGGTATCGACTTCAACCGCGCCCTGCGCTCCTTGCGTGGCTGTCGCGACTATCTGATCGGCACCGAGCTGATCGAGAGCGAGGCGCTGGTGTCGAAGGCGGCGTGAGCCGGGGACGCAGAGCTGAGAATATAGAGAAGGCCCGGTCAGGTGACCGGGCCTTTTCTTTGACCTGCGGGATCGTCGTCCGAGCCGCTTGAACGGAAGTCCGGCTGCGCCTATCTTACATTTGTCTTACATCGGAAGGTCAGGTCATGGCCGACACGGACAAGCTCACCACCATCGTCTCCACCAAGGGACAGGTCGTCCTGCCCAGCACTATTCGCCAGCGGCGGGAGTGGAGGACGGGAACGCGGCTCACCGTCGAGGAGACGGCGGAGGGCGTGCTGTTGAAGCCGGCACCGGCCTTTGCCGCGACGCGGCCGGAGGATGTGTTCAGCGTCCTGGCGTATCGCGGCAAGCCGAAAACGCTCGAAGAGATGGACGCGAGCGTGCTTGCCGAAGCCAGGCGCCGGCATGATCGCGATTGATACCAATTTGATCGTCCGCTACCTGACCGGCGATCACGCCACCCAATCCGCACGTGCTCGTGCCTTGATCGACGGCGAGAGCGTCTTCGTCGCCGTCACGGTGCTCCTCGAAGTCGAATGGGTGCTGCGAAGCGCGTACGGCTATCAGGCTGCGGATATCGTGCACGCGCTTCGTGTCTTCGCGGGACTTCCGACCGTCACGGTCGAGGACGGCGTGATGGTCGCGGCGGCGCTCGACCTTGCCGAGAGGGGGATGGATTTCGCCGATGCGCTGCATGTGACGCGATCCGGACATTGCGAGGCCTTCGTCACGTTTGATCGCAAGCTCGTCACGGCGGCGAAAAGGGCGAGGCGTGAGGGGGTGCGCGAGGTGCGGTAGTCGCGGCGATGCCGCATCGACGTGCGGGGACTGGAGATTGCGACGGTGCCCCGTCATGACGCGACGCTACCACGAAATAAGTGCGATGGGTTTCGCGAGGAGCTCAACCCATCGCGCGCTGATCGAGAGCGAGGCGCTGGTGTCGAAGGCGGCGTGAGGCGGTTCGTCGAACTGGACAAATGCGAAAGGCCAGGTCGCCATTGGCGTCCGGGCCTTTTCCTTGATGTCTGGCCGGTGGAGCGAAGCTGCGAAACGGCATAGATATCGACGCGACCGCTCACTCACGACGAATCATTTCCAGCGACCGTAACGCTTCCCGCATGGCCACCGTAGAGATCTCTGGGAATGCTCGTCTCGCGTATCTGGAATGCATCCGAGCAATGCTCTCGCTTGCAGCGAGACCGGCCGGGTTCAGTCCGCTTTCTGATCGATTGAGACGGCACGCGGAGTTGGGATGAGCAAACAGACCGTTGGGGAGCCTCCGGATTCGGCGCGGCGTTCGCTCGAAAGGGGAATGCAATTCCATGGCGCCGGCAATTGGGAGCGCGCCGAGCAGCATTATCTGGAGGTGTTGTTAGACGATTATCGCAGCGCAGATGTTCTGCCGCTTCTTGCAATTGTCGTTGCGAACCGTGGACACATCGACCGCGCCATCTATTACTGGGACACGCTGCTTTCGATGGAGCCGCATCACCTTAATGCCCTGGCTGCGAAGGGCGGGCTGCTCTACAGGACCGGGCGTTTGACCGAGGCGCTGAGCTGTTTTGAAATCGCGGCCGGCCTCGCTCCCGACGATCCGCTCATCCGCAACAATCTCGCCGTTGCACTGGCTGATATCGGCCGAAAGGATGAAGCGATCATCGAGTTCGGCCATGTTCTTCGGCTTCAGCCTGACAATGTGAACGCCTATCACCAGCTGCGCCGGTTGTCGTCCGCCATCGTTCCCTTCTGGCACATCGCCATGATGAACGACACGCGGCGCAACGACTGTTTCGAACGGGCGATTCGTCGGGCTTTGGCGATCCGCGGCTCGAGCGCGCAAATCCTCGACATCGGCACGGGCAGCGGTCTGCTGTCGATGATGGCGGCACGCGAAGGCGCCACCAACATCGTCACCTGCGAAACGGTTCCGACCATCGCGCGCGTTGCGCGAGAGATCGTCGCCGATAACGGATATGGCGAGCAGATCAAGGTTATCGGCAGATCCTCGACGACTCTTTCCGTCGGCGAGGATATTCCGACCAAGGCCGACATCCTGATCTCCGAGATCCTGTCCAGCGATCTCCTGGCTGAGGATGTGTTGAGCACGTTTGAAGATGCGCGGCGCCGGCTGATTGCCGAAGATGCGATCGTCATTCCAAAGGCTGCAACGGCCATTGGCTGCCTTGTGGCAAGCGAAACGCTCGCTGCCTATAGCCACGTCAAGATGGCGTCCGGTTTCGACGTCTCGCGGTTCAACAGCCTCGCACCACTGCGTCTTCCCGTCCATGGAACGATGACCGAATGGACGAGGCTTTCGAACGATTTTGAAATCGCATCACTGAATTTGACGTCTGCCGCACATGAACCGGAACTGCAGGTCGTCTCGATCCCCGTGATCGCTTCCGGAACCGCCGTCGGCGTCGTTCAATGGATGCATGTCGACCTTATCGACGAAGTCGTCTTTACCAACCATCCGGATGGCTATCATGATGGCGGTTGGCTCCAGGTTCTCCATGTCTTGCCGAGGCCGATGCCTGTCGAGGCGGGGTCGGTTGTTGATCTTCTTCTCGGCCACGACAGGTCTACCCTCATCGTGCTGCCGGCAGGCTCGGCGGCAAGCTCGCAGCCTCCTAGCGCACGAGACGCATAGTCCGGACGGATTACGGTGGGATTACGGTGACAGTCCCGCACTGTCACCGTAATTTGATGGTGTGTTTGGTTTCGCAAAGAACTCGCGCTTCATCTTACGAGCTTTTCGCCTGTTTCTCGGTTGTGAAGTCGGGACTGAAGCCGCGCGCAACGGCTTCTCGAAGCGAGATCCAAGTTCCGGCGGCTCTGCGCTGGGGGCGTAGAAGGACGGTGTCACCTTGTCGCGCCACTTCGATCTCATCGCACGAGAAATGCAGATGCATGGGCAATCGGACGAACTGGGAGTTGCCGGTCTTGAAGACCTTGGCGACGTGGGACAAGGCAGCCTCGGCGCGCCAGTCGGCTGGTCAAAATGACCCGTCGGGCAAAACACCCGCGACCCCGTCAATCCCTCCCCGCAAAAATATTCCACTTTACCGAATTTCGGATTTATGGCATCAAGCGCTCATCCCGGCCCTGCCAGAGGGGCGCTTCGCGATCGTCACGAGATGCGGGCCGGGGTGCGGTGGACGCGGTAGCGCCGGCGCGACACGCATGATGACAGGGCGGGCAACC
>ERZ1034411.35-NODE-35-length-85846-cov-11.463533_pt1 | contig 85846 bp, 82 predicted proteins | sample MGYA00520583_ERZ1034411 | MGnify/ENA primary metagenome ERZ1034411 (study PRJEB33736, sample SAMEA104288481) | Azolla microphylla | place: Ecuador | collected 1982 | study: EMG produced TPA metagenomics assembly of the PRJEB19522 data set (Is there foul play in the...
GAGAGATCACCCCACCCCGCTCGCGCTTCGCGCGATCGACCCTCCCCCTCCAGGGAAGGGTGAGAAGCCCTCACGCCGGCTTCAGTGAAGCCAGGGCGCTCTCCAGAAGCGCGCGCACATGGGCGGCGTCGCCGGATTTGACCACGGCGGGATCGAGATAGAGTTCCAGGCCCGGTGCGCGCTCGGTGATGACGCCGCTGCTCTCCGCCGCCGCATCGTTCAAAGCATCGACCGAATACGGAATCACCTCGCGGCTGATGCCTTTCATCGTGATCGCCGGCAGCGCGTGGGCGCGGACGATGTCGCTGACCAGGGCAAAAGTCTCATAGCTCAGCACGATGCCGCCTGGCTCGGCGATCGACTGCAGGCGCGCGGCGAGGTTCGCTTCCGCACCGATGATGGTGTAGTCCATGCGGTCGGTGCTGCCGAAATTGCCGACATTGCAATAGCCGGAGTTGATGCCCATGCGCGAGCGGAACGGCTGCTCGATGCCGGCGGCACGCCATTTCGCGTTGAGTTCGGCAAGCCGCTGCTGCATGCGCCAGGCCATCTGCAGGCAGGCCTGCGCATCGGCGCGATCGCCCCTGGTCTCGGGATCGCCGAAGAAGATCAGCATGGCATCACCGATGAACTTGTCGATGGTGCCGCCATAGTCGTGGGCGATCGCCGACATCTCCGTGAAATATTCGTTGAGGAGCTGGGTCAGTTGCTCCGGCTGCAGCCGCTCGGCGGTCGCCGTGAAATTCTGGATGTCGGAGAAGAAGATCGTGAGCTTCTTGCGCTCGGTGTGGATGGTGACGTCCTTCTGGCCGGAGAAGATGCTCTTGTAGACCTGCGGCGGGATGTAGCGCGAGATCTTCATCGACAGCGAAGCCAGGAAGTCGTTGGCGGATTCCAGCTCCCTGTTCATCGACTTGATGCGGCCGGCCTGCCGGCGCTGCAACGACAGAAACGCCAGTCCACTGCCGGCTGCGACCAGGAAATAGGCCAGCAGGAACTTGAACGAGAAGATGTTGGCGGCGATCGGCTGCGCGATGATCACCTCCTGGATGCCTCTGACGTCGCCGACCTTCCAGTCCTTCTTCGGGCTCTCGGGGTGGCTGTTGTGGCAGCTCACGCAGGCCGGGCCCATCGTGACGGGCGCGACCAGACGGACCTTGTCGTTGAACAGCGAGGTCTCGGTCTCCACGATCTTCTGCTCGGGATCCCTGCGCAGCGCGTCGAGCGCGTCCTTTTCGAACCTGTCGAGCTGATGCGGCGCGCGGTTCTGGAACGGAAAGTCGGAGACGAAGCGGTAGGTGATGTTCTCCTGCTGCGCGCCGATCACACGGCCGAGTTCCAGCGACAGCGTCGCCGGAATCGGGATCGCGCCGGGAACGGATTCGTAATTGTGCACCACCTTGGTGGTGCCATCGGGGTTCGCCAGCACGCGCCCGACCACGTTGGAGGCGTAGTAGCTGCGCACGCTGGTGATCACCGAATTGAGGTCGATCGCCTGCCGGCGCAGCGCGGTCTTGCTGAGCTCGGTCAGGTCCAGCCATACCGCGACCGGCAAAGCGAGCAGGAGGAAGACGATCACGGCCCCGATGAGGATGCCGTTCTTGCGCTGCTCTTCGGAGATCTCTTGTTTCACACTGTGGCTCCGTCGTGTGCGATTTTGTCGCAAATGCCCGGGATTTGCGGCAGGATGCAGCGGCAAGAACCCAGAAAACGCCGGTTCGCGCAACCCCATTTTATGGTGGTCGGACCAGGCGCCTTTTCGTTTCATCACGAACGTCTAAGATCGGCATCAACCACTGTTGATCATCCGGAGCCGCCATGACCGAGACCATCCGCATCAAACGCTTCAACGCGCGCCCCGTGATCGTGCCGATGAACTTGCCGCTCAAGACCTCGACGGGGGCGGTGGCGAAGGCGCCGCTGGTGCTGATCGACTGCGAAACCGACCAGGGCGCGGTCGGGCACGCCTATCTGTTCTCGATCACGCCGTCGGCCCTGAAGCCGCTGGCGGCGATGGTCACGGAAATGTCAGAGCTCATTGCGGGCGACGAGCTGCTGCCGTTCGAGATCGAGCGCAAGCTGAGTCAGCGCTTCACCCTGCTGGGCCTCGCCGGGCTGCAGCGGCTGGCGCAATCCGGCATCGACATGGCGGCCTGGGACGCGCTCGCCCGCGCACGCGGCCTGCCGCTGGCGCGGTTGCTCGGCGGGGCGCCGAAGCCGGTCAAGGCCTACAATTCGAAGGGGCTCGGCATCATGCCGGCCGGTGCCGTGGTCGACGAGGCGCACAAGCTGCTGGCCGAGGGATTCGGGGCTGCCAAGATCCGCGTCGGCCGTCCCGATGCGCGGGAGGATCTCGCCGTCGTCCGCGCGGTGCGCAAGGCCGTCGGCGAAGAGGTCACGCTGATGTGCGACTACAATCAGGCCCTGACGGTCACTGACGCGATTCACCGCGGCGAGATGCTCGACGACGAGGGCCTCACCTGGATCGAGGAGCCGATCCGGCACGACGACTATGCCGGGAACGCGCGCATCGCGGACGCGCTACGGACGCCGGTCCAGATCGGCGAGAATTTTGACAGCGCCTTCGCGATGCAGGCGGCGCTCTCCGCGGAAGCCTGCGACTATGTGATGCCCGACGTGCAGCGCATCGGCGGCGTCACCGGCTGGCTGCGGGCGGCCGCCCTGGCCCATGCCGCCGGCATCGAGATGTCTTCGCATTTGTTCTCGGAAGTCAGCGCGCACCTGCTCTGCGTGACGCCGACTGCGCACTGGCTGGAATATGTCGACTGGGCGGATGCCGTGCTGGCAACGCGACTGAAGATCAAGGACGGCTTTGCGCTGCCGAGCGAGGCGCCCGGCAACGGCATCGCGTGGGACGAGGCGGCGGTGAAGAAGTATCTGGTCGGATAGGCGCTCCTCCGCATGTTCGTCATTGCTGTCGAACACGCACTTCAGGAGGGGCGCTTTCGTCGATCTCCCATCACTGGATATTGAATCGCGCGCCCGGGCATTCGTTGGTCACGGTGGTTGCGATGAGCTGGGCGGCGACCGCGGTTGGCTTCGGGACCGCGACGATCATCCAACGTCCCTGCTTGTTGAGCCAGAACCGTCCCGTCGTGGTCGCGATGCGGCGCTCGGTGTATTTCTTCGTCGAGATCAAGGGGGCCTTCGACTTCGGCGCGGGAACTTCCTTCCAGCCGTCGAATGAATAGAACTCCTGGAAGAAATAGTGCCACTCGATCTTCTGGAATTCATGATGCGAAACGACGACACGGACCAATGAGTTTCCCGTAAGCCATTCCGACCCCATTGGGTCGGGTTCGATCTGCAAGCATCTGGTGTGCAGCGGCTCCTGGACCTGAAGCAGATTCACGCGCTGACTTTGCGTCAGCATCGCGGAGGTCACCGGCTGGCCCACATTTGGGTCGTTGGCAGGCCCCGAGCAGATCGGCACCGTCGCCGGGCCTTGTCCGGTCCATGGGTTGTTGCTGCAATAGACGTAGCGCGACCAGGACGACCAACCGTTGGACGCCGTTTCCTCCGCCTTGCCCGTCTCGCGGTTCCAAACGCCGGTAAACTTGACCGTCTTGCTCGGCGGGCAGGCCGTGATGGGCGGGCCGTCCCACCAATGGGTGGTTTCGAACTCATAGATGGACTGATCCGGGTGCGGGTACATCACGGCCTTGACGCTGGTCAGCGCATGGTGCTCCGAACACCCTTCGCCCTTCGTATCGAGCCAGCAGACGATCGGAAAATTCTCGCTCGGCCAGCAACCCGCGTGCGCCGAGGAGGACCCCAGCATCGTGAGCACGAGAGCCAACGCAAAGAGACAAGCACGCACGGCCGATCCTCCCATTTGCATCCGCTCATTGAGATTGCTCCGTTTGGCCACCACGACCTTGACCAAGATCAACCCGCTGATCCCAGCTGCGCGCCCTCGCCCATGCTGCCGATATCGAGATCAAGCACGGCTTTGCGCTGCCGAGCGAGGCGCCCGGCAACGGCATCGCGGGGAACGGGCGGCGGTTGCCGGATATCTCGTCGGAGAAGGCTGCCGGCTAAAAGCGCGATGAGATTTGGATGAATCGTCACCGCGCTTTAGGTTGTTGTTTGCGCATGATCTCTCCGGAAAACCGCTTCGCACTTTTCCGGATCATGCTTTAGGACCGGACGGCAGCAATCATGTTCAGCTCGACCGGCGCCCCGCGCGGCAGCTCCGCGACGCCGACCGACGTGCGGGTATGGCGGCCGCGCTCGCCGAGACGTTCGATCAGCCGGTCGGAGGCACCGTTCATGACTTGCGACTGCTGGGTGAATCCGGTCGCCGAAGCGACATATCCCACGACCTGCAGCACCTGGACGATCCTGTCCTCTCCGCCCGTTGCGTGATTGATGGCAGCAATGCAGAGATCGGCGCAAAGGGCCGCAGCTTCCTGTGCGGCCGCGACATCGACGCCTGCCCCGACCTTGCCCGCATACAGCAGCTCTTCGCCGCGACGCGGCAGCTGGCCGCTGACATAGGCGAGTCCACCATGGATGATCACCGGCAAGTAATTGCCGCCGGGCTTGTTCACGCTGCTCATTTCAATAGCCTTCTCTTCGCATCCGGCGACGCGACGCATTTCGCGATCGGACTGCGCTCGCCGTGGTGGATGGCCGGACAATGGCAGGCGGCGAGTCGTCGATCAAGGCTGCGAAGCCTGGTCCGGCCTGACAGAGCACGCCTCCGCGCATTGCACAGCGGCAGCGCGCGCGATATCGATCCTCCATGACCCCATGGCGCCCTCATCCGCACATCCGTGTCGTCGCAATCGGCCTGCACCGGCGGGACGGGCGGTTGCTGGCGGCCGAGGTTCGTGACGATGCCGGGCGCATCAAGGGCGTACGCCCGCTCGGCGGCGAGATCGAATTCGGCGAGAGCTGGCGGACCGCTCTGTTGCGGGAGTTCAGGGAGGAGCTCGGCATCGACGTCACCATCACCAGCGAGCCCTTCATGCTGGAGAACATCTTCGTGCACGAGGGATCGACCGGCCACGAAGTGGTGTTCGTCGCGGAGGTCGCGTTTCCAGAGGGCGCCTTCGCCGGGCAGGACCGCATCGACTTCTGCGAGGACAATGGAGAGCAGATCGTCGCGCGCTGGTTCGACCTTGCCGATCTCGACGTGGATGGCGGACCAAAGCTCTATCCGACCGGACTGAAGACCGTGCTGCTCGGGACAACGAACGGAGCTGCGTGAGAGGCTCCCGCACCCGCGCTCAGCCGCCCTCGCCGCCGCGCCGGTAGCGGAAATCGCAGTGCGGCGCGCCTTGCATGATGGTCTGCGTGCGCGTGAGCTTGAGGTCGGGACCAAAACCTTCCGCGGTGGCAAAATCGGCGGTGCAGACCAGGAGGAAGCCGAGCTCGGGTTCGCCGAGCGCCTGGTAGAACTCGGCATAGGCGCAGCGCTTGACGTCGAAGGCAAAAGCATCATGCGACTGCTCGATGACGTCATAGGCGAGCGCGTCGTCGCGGGCGTAGGTCTTGAAGGCGGAGGATACGGACTTGCCGAGATCGGCTTCGCCCCCGCCGGGGTTCCTGGCCTTCCAGAACTCCTCGCCGAAGCCGCGATAGAGCTCGCCGAGCGCCTTGCGCACCAGCGCGTCGGCGCGCGCCGCGCCGAGCTCGGCCTGCAGCGCCTTGACCAGCGGCACCAGCACCTGGGCCTGGATCTTGGCCTGCGCGATGACGGATATGCTCATTGGCGGCCCTCGCGAGAGAGGTACGACCGTAACACATCAGGACTGCAGGGTAAGATTTTGGCTGGCCGAGCCGAAGCTCGCGGCGGCAGCCCGCCTGCGCCCTTTGGGCTTCGGCGCGGCATCGGCACTGAGCAAGGCTCGCAAGTCCGTCTTCGCTCTGCGAGCTACGCCGGACACGCTTCGCCATTTCTGGGCGTGGCTGCGCCACGCGAAGCCCTTTGGCGAAGCGTGGTGGGCACGACAGGGATCGAACCTGTGACCCCTACCATGTCAAGGTAGTGCTCTCCCGCTGAGCTACGTGCCCTAATCGTCCACTTGGGTCGGGTGGGGTCCCTATAACGGCTCAAGGGAGCCGGCGCAAGGACGGAACATGGCCGATTTAGGCGGCCAGCATCTTGTTCACTTCGCTGACCAATTCGCGCAGATGCACGGGCTTGGACAGCACCTTGGCGTTCTTGGGGGCGTCCGAATCCGAGTTCAGGGCGACCGCGGCGAAGCCGGTGATGAACATGATCTTGATGTCAGGGTCGAGTTCCGAGGCCCGGCGGGCGAGCTCGATACCGTCCATCTCCGGCATCACGATGTCGGTGAGCAGCATCTCGAACGGCTCTTCCCGCAACCGCTGATAGGCCGCCATGCCGTTGTCATGGGACGAGACCTGAAAACCGGCATTTTCCAGCGCCTTGACCAGGAAACGGCGCATGTCGTTGTCGTCTTCGGCGAGCAGGATCTTTGGCATGGCAGGAATCGTCGCATCCCCAGAGGATATCAGCAGAGATCACTAAGCCCGACAGAGGGTAAATTTGGGGTGAAAATCTTTACCCTGGGCCGGCTGCGCTGCCGCCCTCTTGTGAACCGGAAAACGGCTCGAATCAATCGAGCCGCGCGGGCCCATCCCCGCCTGCCTGCCCACACGGTTAAGACCTGTTCCAATCACCATCGCATCTTTTCGCTTGGCAGAATGGTTGCGATTCCAGACAATGACGACACATAAGAGCCGCATCATCGGCCGAATCAATGCGGTCTGGCCCCTGCCAGATCCCGGTGCGAAGGGACGAAGCCTGAGAAGATGACCCGGTTTGACGGCGAGACGTCGCCAGCCTTCGAGATCGTGGAGCCCGCGCAATGGCGCGCGCCGGTCATCTTCAACTCGCCCCATTCCGGCTCGACCTATCCGGACGAATTCCTGGCGGCGTCCAGGATCGACCTGCCGACGCTGCGGCGGTCTGAAGATTCCTTCATGGACGAACTGATCGGCCATTTGAGCGAGCGCGGCTTTCCGACCGTGCGGGTCAATTTTCCCCGCTCCTATGTCGACGTCAATCGCGAGCCCTATGAGCTCGATCCCCGCATGTTCAGCGGACGGCTGCCGAGCTTTGCCAATACCCGCTCGATGCGGGTCGCCGGCGGCCTCGGCACCATTCCGCGCGTCGTTGGCGACGGCCAGGAGATCTATCGCGAGCGCATCCTGGTCGACGATGCTCTGGGGCGGATCGAGACGCTGTACAAGCCCTACCACCGCGCGCTGCGCCGGCTGATCAACAAGGTGCACCAGATGTTCGGCACCGTCGTGCTGGTGGATTGCCACTCGATGCCCTCGGTCGGCGTCAGCAGGGACGAGCCGCGGCGGCCCGACGTCGTGATCGGCGACCGCTACGGCACGAGCTGCACGCCACTGCTGCCTGACAGGGTCGAGGAGACCATGACCGGCCTCGGCTACTCGATCGGCCGCAACAAGCCTTATGCCGGCGGCTTCATCACCGAGCATTACGGCAATCCGGCAAGCGGGCTGCACGCGGTGCAGCTCGAGCTCAACCGCGCGATCTACATGGACGAGCGGCGGCGCGAGCGCGGTCCGCGCTTTGCACAAGTGGCGACCGACTTCGGCGTCCTCGCCGAGGTGCTGGCGACCACGATTCCCTTCGGCGATCTCGGCCCGTTCCAGGCCGCTGCGGAATAGAGCTTCTTCCTCGAGCGACGATGTTGTGCGCGCGGGTGCGTTTTCACTTCGCAAGCTTGCGCGCCTCAAAATGAAAACGGCGGCGGCAAGAAAAAAGGGCCGCTCGCGAATGACGCAAGCGGCCCAAGTCTAGGGAGGAAACGCCCAAGGAGGGCAGCGGTAACGCCAAGCGCTACCGCACCGCAACAATATGCGACCGCGCCGCACAAAGTGCAAGGGCTTTTGAGCCGTTTCCCATGCAATAAGCACATGGCTCAGTTGCTTCCATGGAAACCCAGATTCAGTTTCTTTGATAAGGAATTTCAATGGGTTGATTGTCATTTGCATACGAACAAGGCAACCTCGGAACTAAGTTTTCAAGACTGTGATCGGTATTTGGCCAGCGGATGCCTTGGATAGGTCAGCCCATTGCGGCATCCAAAATACCAGGGTGCAAATCAAGACAGCGCTGCCCGCGGAAGGCGAATTGAGCTAGGCAGGAGACGAGCTTCATCCATCTTTCGCTTTGAGGATACGCCGTGACGGTGATCGACTTCTCCGCCTTCATCGGACGGCTCGCGACCGCCTCCGGCGAAACCATCCTGCCGTTCTTTCGCACCTCGCTGTCGATCGACGACAAGAGCAAGACCCGGGAATTCGACCCCGTCACCGAGGCCGACCGCGCCGCGGAGGCGGTGATGCGCCGGCTGATCAAGGCGAGCTTCCCCCAGCACGGCATCGTCGGCGAGGAGTTCGGCAATGAGGGTGAGGACGCCGACTATGTCTGGGTGCTCGACCCCATCGACGGCACCAAATCCTTCATCGGCGGCTTTCCGATCTGGGGCACGCTGATCGCTCTGCTGCACAAGGGCACGCCGGTGTACGGCATGATGCACCAGCCCTTCATCGGCGAGCGCTTCTCCGGCGACAACGGCTCCGCCACTTACAAGGGCCCCTCCGGCGAACGCCGGCTGCAGGTCCGCCGCTGCGCCTCGCTTGCGGAAGCCACGACCTACACCACCAGCCCCCTGCTGATGAACGAGCGCGACCGCGCCATTTTCGGCCGCATCGAGCAGGGCGCGCGGCTGTCGCGCTATGGCGGCGACTGCTATTCCTATTGCATGCTGGCGGCCGGCCACGTCGATCTCGTGGTCGAGACCGAGCTGAAGCCTTACGATATCGCCGCGCTGATCCCGATCGTGACCGGCGCCGGCGGTGTCGTCACCACCTGGGAAGGCAAGCCGGCCCAGGGCGGCGGCCGCATCGTTGCAGCGGGCGACGCCAGGGTGCATGAAGAAGCACTGAAGTTGCTCAACCAATAGCAAACGCGAGCGGGAGGCTTGCATGACCATCTCACGCAGGCTTCTCCTTGGACTATTCCTGCTGCTGCCGTCAGCGGTGGCGGCGCAGAATTTCCCCGCAAAGCCAATCAAGCTGATCGTGCCGTTCCCGGCCGGCGGCCCCAACGACATCATCGCGCGGGTGATCGGCCAGCGCATGTCGGAGCTGTCGGGGCAGCCGGTCGTGATCGACAATCGCGGCGGCCAGGGCGGCGTGCTCGGCACCGACGCGGTGTCCAAGGCCCCGCCCGACGGCTACACCATCGCGATCTCCTCGGCCGGTGCCCTCGCCATCAGCCCGAGCATGGAGAAGGTGGCCTACGATACGCTGGCCGACCTGACGCCGGTGACACTGGTTGCGACCGTGCCGGAAATGCTCGTGGTCGCCACCAATGTGGAGGCGAAGAACGTCGGTGAGTTGATTGCGCTCGCCAAGGCGCAGCCCGGAAAGCTCAACTTCGCCTCCTCCGGCCCCGGCAGCCTGCCGCATCTGGCCGGCGAACTGTTCAAGCTGACGGCCAAGATCGACATCGTGCACGTGCCCTATCGCGGCGCCGCGCCGGCCGTGAACGATCTGCTCGGCCAGCAGGTGCAGATGACGTTCCTCGATCTCCCCGTGCTGCTGCCGCAGGTCAAGGCGGGCGTATTGCGGCCGATCGCGATCGGCTCGAACGAGCGCGCTCCGACCGCGCCCGACGTGCCGACCATGAAGGAGGCCGGCTTTCCCGATCTGCGCATCGAGAACTGGTACGGCATGGTCGCGCCGAAGGGCACGCCGAAGGAGATCGTCACCGCGCTGCATGGCCTCGCGACCAAGGCGATGGCGGATCCCGCGGTGAAGGAGAAGCTCGCCGCGCAAGGCGCGACGCTGGTCGGTGACGAGCCGGATCATTTCCGCGCCTTCATCGCCGACGAAACGAAGAAGTGGGCGAAGGTGATCAAGGACGCCGGGGTCGAGACGGCGAAGTAGGGCTTCCTTACCCTCCCCTGGAGGGGTCGGAAGCCTCACACCGCCGCCGACCGCAAATGCTCCACCAGCATCTTGGCCGGCCGCGGCAGCGCCTTGAAACTGCGCGCGCAGATCACGAGGCGGCGGTTGGCGAAGGCATCGCGTAGCCGAACAACCGACAGCGGCATCAGCCTGGCGCAGCGGCGGGCGGCGGATTCCGGCACCAGGGCGACGCCGACATCGGCCGCGACCATCTGGCAGATCGCGTCGAAATCACGCAAGCGCGCGCGGAAATGCGGACGCATGCCGAGCCGCGCCGCATGCTTGGAAATATGCATCTGAAGCGCGGTGGCGCTGGTCAGCCCGACGAAATCGCAGGCTCCGGCCTCCTGGAAGTCGATCTGACGGCGGCCGGCGAATGGGCCGCGGCGTGCGGTCACCAGCGTGAGGCGATCCTCGCTGAACACGAAGCGCTCGATATGGTCCGGCAGCGCGTGCTCCGCGGCGAAGCCGAGATCGGCGGCACCTGCGGTGATCGCGGCCGCGATATCGGTGCTCTCGCGCTCCTCGATGTCGACGGCGATATCGCGATGCTCGCGCAGGAAGCCGGCGAGCGCCTTCGGCAGGTGCTCCGACAATCCCGAGGTGTTGGCGAGGAAATGCACGCTGGCGCGCACGCCAGAGGCAAAGCCGGCGAGATCGCCGCGCATGGCGTCGACCTGGTGGATCACGAGCCGGGCGTGATCGAGCAGGCTCTCGCCGGCCGCAGTCAGCTCCACGCCCCGCCGTCCGCGCTTGAGCAGGGCGACGCCGAGTGCGTCCTCAAGCCCCTTGATGCGCGCGCTGGCCGAGGCCAGCGCCAGATGCGCCCGCTCGGCGCCGCGGGTGATGCTGCGCTGGTCGGCAACCGCAATGAAGAGCTGGAGATCGACGAGGTCGAAACGCATGGCAGGTCCCATAGCTGTGGTTTGAGCACGGCCTGTCGGGAACCGCTTCGCACGTTGCGCTAACGCGGCCCCTTGGGTCCGGATCGTACAGCCTTCGCCTGGATCGAAGGCTAGCTCCGTAACCTCCAGATTGTGCGGCCGCGCGGCTTCGGTCAATGTGTCGGCATGATCGATCCGCTCCTCATTCTCATCGCCGCCGTCTTCCTGATCGCCGGTTTCGTCAAGGGCGTGGTCGGCCTCGGCCTGCCGACGGTGTCCATGGGCCTGCTCGCGGTGAGCATGGCGCCGAGCCGCGCCATCGCCATCGTGATCGTGCCGGCCATCGTCACCAATATCTGGCAGACCTTCGCCGGCCCCTATTTGCGCGACATCCTGCGGCGGCTATGGCCGCTGATGATCGGCACAGTGATCGGCTGCTGGCTCAATGCCGGCGCGCTGACCGGCCCGCATGCGCGCTACGGCACGATCGTGCTCGGCGTCCTGCTCGTCATCTATGCCGTGATCGGCCTCAACAAGTTCAAATTCCACGTCGCTCCCGCGAACGAGGGATGGGTCGGCGGCGTGGTCGGCGTCGTCACCGGCGTGATCTCGGCCTCGACCGGGGTGCAGGTGATCCCCTCGATGCCGTTCATGCAGGCGATCGGCATGGAGAAGGACGAGCTGGTGCAGGCGCTCGGCGTGTTCTTCACGACGGCGACGCTGGCGCTCGCCTTCAACCTCACCGTCGGCGGATTATTGACGCCGGCCAATGCGGTGCCGGGCGCCGTGGGCATGGCGATGGCCTTCGCGGGCATGTTCATCGGCCAGTCGGTGCGGGCTCGGATGCCGGCGGAAGCGTTCCGCCGCTGGTTCCTGATCGCGATGATTTTGCTCGGGCTCTATCTGGCCGGCAGTGCGCTGCTCAAGGAATTCGCCTAGGATTTCGGCTCAAAGCCCGGCACAAACTTTTCGTATTGAGGCAAATCGTCCTCGATCGTCCACCACGGCGCGCGCGATGAGGTGAAGACGTGCAGGCGGGGCCTGACTTGCGGATCGTCGTCGAGCAGGCCGGCGGGGATGCTGACGGTCGGCAGATAGCTCGCCTTGCCCGGAGTCAGGCAGCCGCAAATCTTGCAGCGATGGCGGAAACTGCCCGGCGCGGGTTCGTAAGCCACGGTCGCGTCCTCGCCCGCCACGAAGCGAAACTTGTCGGCATCGACATGGGCATAGGTCGCGAAGGCCGCGCCGGTCAGCTTGCGGCAATTTGTGCAGTGGCAGTGCGTCAGTGCGCGCACCTGATCGATCTCGAAACGCACGGCGCCGCACAGACAGCCTCCACGAATCATTAAGACCTCCCCTGCGCGACCTCTCTTGGGCCGATTGCGCACCGAACCTCATTCGTTCGAATGAGGCTACCGCGTCTCCAGCATGGCGACGCGGATGCCGAGATAGATGAAGAGACCGCCGAGCGCGCGATTGACCCAGGCGATCGCGCCTTCGGACTGGCGCAACCGGTGAGCGGCCTTCGCCGCAAACGCCGCCAGCACCAGGCACCACAGAGTTCCCGTGAAGATGAAGATCAAGCCCAGCGTCAGGAAGGCGAGCGGCTTGTGCGACGAATCGGCTGCGACGAATTGCGGCAGGAAGGCCAGGAAGAACAGCGCGACCTTGGGATTGAGCGCGTTGGTGAAGACGCCCTGGAGGAAGACCCGCCGCAGCGAGCTCCGCTCGGCTTCGTCCCTCACCGCCGTCAGCACCGGCCGTGACCACAGCATCTGCAATCCCGTGACGACCAGATAGGCTGCGCCGACCAGCTTCAGGATCGAGAAGGCGGTGGATGAAGCCATCAGCAAAGCCGAAAGGCCGATCGCGGCGCCAGCGACATGGACAAAGCAGCCGCAACTGATCCCGAATGCGGCGGCGGCCCCGCCCCGCCAGCCCATCTGCATGCTGCGGCCGATGACGTAGACCGAGTCCGGCCCCGGCGTGATGTTGAGCAGCACGCCCGACAGGATGAACAGCCAGATTTCGTGAATGCCCAACATATGTGACGTGCCCTCACCCTCGGCCCCGGTGAACGGGCTTAGTCGGTTCGTCCCTCTCCGTCCACCATCGGGATTGCGGAGGATTTACCTCGAATTTGCAATGCGGATCCTACTATCGCTCGGCCCCATCTGCTTTATAAAGGTGAGGTTCTTGAAATGCGGGATTCGAGGCGACTGCCACGTCGTGGCCGGTCTGTCCTCCCTTGGAGCTCCGAGAATATGGAAAGACGTCTGGCCGCCATCGTCTGCGCCGATGTCGCCGGCTATTCACGCATGATGGGTCGCGACGAGGCCGGCACCCATGCCGCCTTCAAGGCCCATCGCGCCGCGATCCACCCGATCATCCTCAATCACGGCGGCCGCGTCGTGAAGAACACCGGCGACGGCTTCCTGCTGGAGTTCCCCTCCATCGTCGGTGCCACCGAGGCCGCGGTCGCGATGCAGACGCTGATGGCGGAGCGCAATCACCATCTTCCCGCCGACCGCGCCATGCAGTTCCGCCTCGGCATCCACATGGGCGACGTCATCGCCGACGAGGACGAGGTGTTCGGTGACGATGTCAACATTGCCGTCCGCCTGGAATCGGTGGCGAGCCCCGGCGGGTTCGCAATCTCGGCCAAGGCCCATCGCGAAGCCAGCAAGCATCTCACCGTGCCGCTGGTCGATGCCGGCAACCATCGCTTCAAGAACATCAAGGATCCGCTCGGGGTCTTTACCTGGACGCCCGAGGGCGCACCGGCGCTCGCGCCCGAACTACGGGAGGCATCCGCCCTCTCGCAACAGTACCGCACCGCGATCGTCGGCGTGCTGCCCTTCGCCAATCTCAGCGACGCCCAGGATGAATATTTCTCCGACGGCCTCACCGAGGATCTGATCCACGCGCTGTCGCTGCAATCCTTCTATCGCGTGCTGAGCCGCAACTCGACCTTCGCCTTCAAGGGCAAGAACACCAGCACGCGCCTGATCGCGCGCGAGATCGACGCCACCTATCTGATCCAGGGCTCGGTGCGGCGCGCCGGTGCCAAGATCCGCGTCACCGCCGAGCTGATCGCGCCGGAGACCGGCGAGCAGCTCTGGACCGGCCGCTACGACCGCGACATCGGCGATCTCTTCGCGATGCAGGACGAGATCACCACCAACCTGTCCGCCGCCATCGCCACCGAGATCGTCCGGGCCGAGGCGTCGGCGCCGGCGCGGCTCTCGACCGACGTGAGCGCCTGGGACCGTTTCCTCAAGGGACTGTCGCACTACTACCGGCAGACCAAGGAAGACCTGGCCACCGCGGTCGAGCTGTTCCGGGAGGCCATCCGGCTCGATCCCAAACTGTCGATCGCCCACGCCTATCTCGCCACGATCCAGATCCAGAGCATCCAGTTCGGCTGGGTCAAGGGCACGCGCGAGATGTGGGCCGAGGCGATGAACCTCGCCGAAACCAGCGTCCGGCTCGACCCGCGCTCCTCCTTCGCGTTCTCGATCCTGTCCTGGGCGCATGCCATGGAAGGGCATTACGAGGCCGCGATGGACGCCGCCAAGCGCGCCGTCGCGCTCAATCCCTACGACAATGGCGCACGCGGCGTGCTCGGCATCTGCCATTTCGTCATCGGCGAGCACCGCGAGGCGATCGAGCTGTTTTCGATGGCCGCGCAGCGTGACAACAGCGACCCGCGCTATCAATGGGCGGCCCTGAACGCCTTCAGCCATTATCTGTTGCGCCAATATGACGCGACCCTGTCATGGGCGCGCGAGCAGCTTTACATCAACCCCAACCACATGCAGGCGCTGGCGATCCGCGCCGCGGCGCTGGCCCAGTTGGGGCGGACCGCCGAGGCGAGCGAAGCCACTTTGGTGCTGATGCGCAACTACCCGACCCTCAACGTCGATCGTCACCTGCGCAACTTCCACTGGAAGCGCCCCGAGGACATCGCCCATTATCGCGAGGGACTGCTCAAGGCGGGCGTGCCGCTGGGTCGACTGACCCTGGTGCAGAGCGACGTCAAACGCGCCGCCGAATCCTGACCGGCAGGCTGCCAGTCGGCCGCCGGTTGTCCACGCACTTTCCTGGCCGGAACACGCCTGCTTTTATTGACAGGACAGTGAATTCGGCCACACTTCGCCACACGCTCAAGTAGTATAGCTTGCTGCCAGTTTGTTAGGACTTTCAGCGCTTGATCGGCGCGCCATTTCACGATTCGCCGTTTTCAGGATTTTGGGCCATGCATGACCCCGCTTCGAAACCGCCATTCAATCCCTCGATCCAGGTCTCGCCGAACAATCCCTGCCCCTTCCTGCGCGGCCTCGTCGGCGAAGGCTTCGTCGAGGGCGGCACCGTCCCGCTCGGCAAGCTGTCCGAGACGATCGCGAACGCAACCGGCGAGACCGGGCTGAAAAAGGCCTCGGCGCGTGTCCAGGTCCGCGGGGTGGCGCTGATCGCCAACGGCCTCGGTCACATCTTCAAGAGCATCGTCTCGGGTGCGCAGCTCGACGCGCTGCGCGGCGGCCCGCTGGACAAGCGCGGCGCCGGCTCGCGCATCCTCGGCGTCGACGGCAAGGTCAACGAAGACGAGATCGCGCGGTTTGCGAGCTACGGCCGGACCTACACCGACCCGAACGGCGGCTCCGAGCCGGGCCTCAATGCCTCGGAAATCGACGTCTTCATGCGCGACAACCTCAAGCGCGCCGGCAGCGCTGCGCGCTGGTACTACCCGCTGCTGATGAAGTTCGAATGGCCGATCCTCTTGAAAATCATCGGCAAGGGCACGGGCGAGGATCGCTATCTCAGCGTCGCCGATGTGCGCACGCTGTTCAACGAGCGCCAATTCCCCGCGCGCATCAACCAGCTTCTGGTCCCGCCGGTGCTGTCGACCTGCCAACGCGTGGTGCGGGGCGCCCTCAAGCTTGCGGCCTGGCTGATCGCCATAGGGCTCGTTGGCCTCGTCGCGGTGGCCGAATTCCCCAACCAGATCCGGGCCATGCTGCCGCAAAAGGGCATCCTGGTGAATCTTCTGCCGCCGCCCCTGCCTGCGGCGCCCGCGGCAAAGGCCGCTTACTGGCTCGACCAGAACTGGTCGCTGAAGGACCGGCACTGGTTCCACCATGCGAGCCAGGGCACCGCGACCTTCCCGGTGCCCTATGAATGGTTCATGGCGCTGGAGCAGCCGCGACTGCATCTGCTGTCGAAGCCGGGCATGATGAAGGACAGCGCTTATCTCGAACGCTTCGGCTTCATCCCGAGCCCGCAGTCGATCCAGACCGACACGACCACGTTGCGCCGCTTCGGTTACGCCAATGTCTATGACACGACGCAGGTGCCGGACTGGTCGGCCAGGTGGACGCCGGCGGAGAACGTCGACGGCCTGCCGGTCGGTTTCGCGCGGATGACCGGCGTGGTCGATCCCGCGACCGGCCGTCGCGAGGAAGACAAGATCGGGCTGACCTGCGCGGCCTGCCATACCGGCCAGATCCATTACCAGGGCGTGGACGTCCGCTTCGACGGCGGCCCGGCGATGACCGACCTGAAGAAGCTGGAGCTCTCCACCGGCCTGTCGATCGCCTACACCCTGTACGTTCCGTTCCGCTTCAACCGCTTTGCCGACCGCGTGCTCGGTCCTGATGCCAGCAAGGCGGACCGCGCCGCGCTCAAGCAGAAGCTCAGCGCGATCGGCACATTCCTGATCGACTGGCAGAAGAAGTACGACGACACGATCAAGCACAAGCAGACCTGGGACAAGAAGGTGCAGACGGACACCGAGGAAGGGTTCGGCCGCCTCGACGCCCTCAATCGCATCGGCAACCAGGTCTTCTCGCAGGACCTCGCGCTGAGCGGGGTCAAGGGATTCGAGAAGAACCTGCACGCGCAGGACGCGCCGGTCAGCTATCCTGCGATCTGGACCGTGCCCTGGTTCAAGTTCGCCCAGTATGACGCCTCGATCGAGCAGCCGCTGATCCGCAATGCCGGCGAAGCGCTCGGCGTCACCGCGCTGCTCAATCTGTCCGACGCCTATCCGGACGACAGGATCTGGCGATCCTCGGTCAATATCAGGACACTCGGCTGGATCGAGGACATGCTCCGGGGCCCCGATCCGTTCAAGTCGGCCGAACCGAAGTTCGGTGGCCTGCTGGCGCCGAAATGGCCGTCGCAGATTCTCGGCGACGCCTGGAGGATCGACCAGAAGAAGGTCGAGAACGGCCGCAAGATCTACGCCGAGATGTGCTCCGGATGCCATTTGCCTGATATCAGCACCCCGGCCTTCTGGTCGTCGTCGCATTGGGAGCCGAGCGGCGACAGCAAGGTGCTGAACGCCGTCACGATCCCGCAGAAGGAGATCAGCACCGATCCCGAGCAGTCGCTCGTGCTCAGCAACAGGATCGTCGATGTGCCCAGCTTTCTGAAGGTGAACACCGCCGACCTCCAGACCTGGTGGCAATGCGAGATCCCGACTGCGAGCAAGTCGCCCAATGAGATGGTCTATGCGCTCGGCCTCATGACGGTGGTCGATCTCGTTGCCCGCAAATGGATGGACGACGAGAAGGTGCCGGAGGCCGAACGCGCAAAGATGTGGAATCTGGCGCGCAAGAACTGTCTCAATCCGGCGCCCGATCCGCGCTACCGCGCGCGGCCGCTGAACGGCATCTGGGCCACCGCGCCTTACCTGCACAATGGCTCGGTGCCTTCGCTGTATTGGCTGCTGAAGCCGGCGAGCGAGCGCCCGACCAAATTCTGCATGGGCCGCCGCGACTATGATCCCGTGACGGTCGGCTTTGCCGTTGCCGCCAACGAGAAGTGCAAGACGGGGGAGACCGAGTTCACCGCGACGGGATCCGATGGCCAGCCGGTCCAGGGCAACAGCGTGCTCGGCCATTCCTTTGAGCGCAAGCCCGGTGAGCCCAAGCGCGACGGCGTCATCGGCCGCGCGTTCAAGGACGACGCCGAGCGCTATGACCTGATCGAGTATCTAAAGACGTTGTAGCGGCCTTCTTACCTCGCCCCGCTTGCGGGGAGAGGTCGGATCGCTCTTGCGATCCGGGTGAGGGGGTACAGGTCTCTCGACGATCTCGCGTGTGGAGAGAGGCCCCTCACCCCAACCCTCTCCACGTAAGAACGGGGCGAGGGGGCGCACCGCCTTCGCGGATGTATCCTCACTTGAACAGCGGCGTGCCCGGCACGAAGGCGTCGAAGGCGGCCCAGAACTGGGAGCGGTAGCGGTCCTGCTCCTGCAGGATCTCGTGCTTGGCACCGGCGATCACGAGGTGCGAGCCGGCGCGCAAATGATAGGCGAACTCCTCGATCGCCGCGGTCGAGACCACGGTGTCGTTGGAGGCCGCCAGCATCAGGATCGGCTGGCGGATCTCGGAGGGGTAGTGCGTGCCCTTGAAGGTGTGCATCGCCCGGAAGGCGGTATCGGCCCAGGCCACGGTCGGCGACGCCAGTCCGAGCGTCGGATCCTCCTCCAGGATCGCGGCATTGCGGGCATAGCGGACCGGATCACTGGTCACGGGATTGTTGATGAAGGGATCGAGCCCGGTGATGCGATCGCTGCCGCCAGGGACGTAACGGCCGCCCTGCCCGAGCAAGCGCATCGTCTTCAGCAATGTACGCACCGGAAACGAGGTGGTGCGGCCGGGCAGGTCGATCATCGGTGCCGACAGCACCATGCGGTCGAACCAGCGCTTGCCGGCATGCGCCACCCGCAGCATGACCGTGCCGCCCATGGAATGGGCCAGTGCGAAGAACGGCGGCGGGCAATCCGGCAGCACCACCTGCTGCACGAAGGACTCGACGTCGATCTCGAAATCGGAGAAATCGCGCACATAGCCCTTGCGCGGGTCGCGCAGGCGGCGCGAGGAGTGGCCCTGCCCGCGCCAGTCGACCATCGCCACCGCAAAGCCGCGGTCGCGCAGGTCGCGCACGGTCTCGAAATATTTCTCGATCTGCTCGCTGCGCCCGGTGAAGACGCAGACCGTGCCCTTGCGGTTCGCCGGAGGCGCCCAGCGCGCAAAGCGCAGCTCGACACCATCGGGGGTCTTGATGGTGCCGCTGACGACGTTTTCAGGGACTGGGTTGGACGGGATCGAGACCAGCGTCATAGGTGGGAAGTGCTGCAAATCAAGGGGTTCAAGCGCCGAAAAGGCGCCAATGCCGCCCTCTTGAACGCCGTCTCGCCTCACCCATATCACCTTCGTGCAGGCCGCTACCAGTGTTTCGGAACCGGAACATCAGGCTGCACACAGACGAAAGCCCGGCCCGATTGGCGGGCGGGTTGCCAACAGTCGCTCAATGGAGGACTTGACCATGCGTAGCTACGATCTCACCCCCTTCTATCGTTCCACCGTCGGCTTCGACCGCCTCTTCAACCTGCTGGACCAGGCCGGTTCGGACGGCGCCAGCCCCGGTTATCCCCCCTATAACATCGAGCGTACCGGCGAGAACGCCTACCGCATCACTGTTGCGGTTTCGGGCTTCGCCAAGGACGAGCTCTCCATCGTCGCGAAGGAAAATACGCTGACGATCAAGGGCGAGAAGGTCGCCAACGAGAACTCGAAGTCCGAAGTGCTGTATCGCGGCATCGCCGCGCGCGCCTTCGAGCGCGCTTTCCAGCTCGCCGACTTCGTGCAGGTGAAGGACGCCTCGCTCGAGAACGGTCTGCTTCACGTCGATCTCGTCCGTGAGATTCCCGAGGCGAAGAAACCGCGCCAGATCGCGATCAACACCAGCGCGCCGAAGCCGCAGGTGATCGAGAACTCGGCCGCGCAAGCCGCCGCGTAAGTCACGCGCCACTTCCAGGTTTGAGAAAACGCCCCGGTGCCCCGGGGCGTTTTTTTGCGTGTTCAGTCCACGGCCCCGGTTTTCGGTCGAAACGGAAATACGGGTTCGGCTCATCATCTTACGATGCCCGGGTACTGCGGACACCACGCCTGCGCGCCCGGTGCAAATGTTCGTTCTGGACCTGGCGACAGGTTGCATCGATTGCGCAATCACCACGTACGGGCGCCGGTCACGGCTGAGTGACCAAGCGTAACGCCGCCGCCCCACGTGCCGTCCCTTTGATGTCGACCCATAACAAGACGGAGAACGATCATGTCACTTTGGCGCAGCCTTTTCGTCGCCGCGAGCCTGCTGGCGGCCCCGATCAGCCTTGCTCACGCACAGACGCAGCAAGCCGTGAAAGCGAAGAACGTCGTGCTGGTGCATGGCGCGTGGGCCGACGGCTCCAGCTGGTCGGAGGTGATTCCGATCCTCCAGGCCGCGGGCCTGCACGTCACCGCCGTCCAGAATCCTCTGTCGTCGCTGGCGGACTCTGTCGACGCGACGAAGCGCGCGCTGGCCGAGCAGGACGGGCCGACCGTGCTGGTTGCCCATTCCTGGGGCGGCACCGTGATCAGCCAGGTCGGCACCGATCCGAAAGTCACCGGCCTCGTCTATGTCGCCGCTCGCGCGCCCGATGCGAACGAGGACTTTGTCGCACTGTCGAAGCAGTTTCCGACCGGCCCGGTGCGTGCCGGCATCGTCGAGCATGACGGGTACACCAAGCTCTCGGAGGACTCGTTCCTGAAGTATTTCGCCAATGGCGTGAAGCCGGAGCAGGCCAGGGAGCTCTACGCGGTGCAATGGCCGACCGCGGCCTCGATCTTCGCCGGCCGCACCACGGAGGCGGCGTGGCGCTCCAAGCCGAGCTGGTATGCAGTGTCGAAGAACGACTACACCATCAATCCCGATCTGGAACGCTTCCTCGCCAAGCGCATGAACGCCACCACGGTCGAGCTCGACGCCGGCCATCTCTCGCTGGTGTCGCACCCGAAGGAGGTCGCGAACTTGATCCTGGAGGCCGCGGGGTATCCGCGGAGCTAAAGCAAGTGAGTGATGCGGAAGGCGCCTGATTTTTTCAGGCGCCTTATTGTTTTGCTGTCTCTCTCCCCAACGTCGTCCCCGCGAAGGCGGGGACCCATAACCCCAGGGAGCAGTTTGGCGAAGACGAGGAGTCCGGTACTCGCACCTCATCCCGACCGATGGATCACGCGGTATGGGTCCCTGCGTTCGCAGGGACGACAGGGTTGGTGTGGCTGGCGCGATGGCCTCAAACTCGCAGCGCTAATCCAGCCCCTGCGCCGCCGGCATCTCCTGCGTCGGCAGGATCGTCGCGGCCGGCTTGGCCTGGCCGACGGTGGGAGCCGGGGCTTGAGGGGCCGCCTCCGCGGGCTTCGCCTGCGCGGCTGCGGTCTGCTGCGGAGCCGGCGCTTGCACCTGCTGCGGCGCGGGTTCTGCCGGCTTGGCGGCAACGGTCGGCGTCTCACCGCGTCGCGGGGCCGCCTTCGGCAGCGGCACGCGGCTCGCCACATGCGGGATCGAAGCCGGCGGGCGCGGCGGGCCGCTGCGGACCACGGTCGGCGGCGGCAGCGCGGTCTGCGGCCCATACGGCGCGACCGCGCGCCCCTCGTAGGGCGGCGCCATGCCGTAGGCGTCGGCGGCCGGCATGAAACGCAAGATCCGCCCGTCGCGGGCATCGATCACCAGCCGGCCGTCATCACCGCGGCGGTCGATCACCGCGATGGTGTAGACATTGCCGCGCAGGCGCGGGATGCCGAGCGGCGAGAAGCCGTTGTCGCGCAGCACGGCATAGACCTCGGTGGCCGGCAGCAGCGCCGGAGCCGGGCCGTGTTCCTCGTAGCCATAGCCGTAGCCTTGACCGTAACCGTAGCCTTGGCCGTAACCGTAGCGCGGCGGCGGGGGCGGCGCGGCTTCGCCCGGCGCGTAGGGTCCGTCGAAATCCGACACCGTGATAACCGCCCCTCTCGCGATACCGCTTGCGGGAACTTGCGCCAAAACCTGCAGCTGTCCGGCGCTCATGGCGAGCGCCAGCGTGGCGGCAGCCACACATCCTGTGAAAAACTTCATCGGTCGACACGCTCCTGTCAGGCCCCCGAAGCCTCGCGCTCTTTCGCTTCTTGCGGCGTGGCGCGCCTTCCGAAGGGTTGATCCGAAGCTTCATCCGGGATTCCGGCGTCCACAGGGCCGGATCGGGGCGCGTTTGCCTCAAAACCGGGGCTGCGCAACTTTCGGAAAGCGATTGATTGACTTATCGGGAATCGGGACTTCCGCGCGCTTGTGTGATAGACAAAAATTTGGCAAGGTGATGTTTAGGACAGGAAGACTGTCTTAATTTTGCTTGTGGTCCCGGCATAGGGATTGCAGCGAAAGTCGGTGCTTCCGAGCACCATGAGGCTACAGGCAAAGCCGTTCTCGGGGACGAAGAACGCCTAGGCCTGAATTTAAGAAAATGCGGCTCGCTAGCGGACGAGCGGTGACCCAGAGGCGGGTGCCGCGGAACGCCCAAGGTGCGCCGAAGAGCGCGGTGAGGCAGCTTGCCGCACGGAGAGGACAGGAACAATGAACGGGTCGCAATTCGAGCGCGCAAACATCGTGGCAGAACAGCTGTCGGCGACGGTCGCCTCGAAAACGACCGATCCGATCACCTCACCGATTCAAGAGCATCATTCGCGCCCTACAGCCGAAGGCCTGTACGATCCGAGCCTGGAAAAGGATAGCTGCGGCGTCGGCTTCATCGCCAACATCAAGGGCCAGAGGTCGCACGAGATCGTCTCGGACGCGCTGAACATCCTGTGCAATCTCGAACACCGCGGCGCCGTCGGCGCCGACCCGCGCGCCGGTGACGGCGCCGGCATCCTGGTGCAGATCCCGCACGCCTTCTTCAGCCGCAAGGCCAAGGAACTCGGCTTCGCGCTGCCTCAGCCTGGCGAATACGCCATCGGCGCGCTGTTCATGCCGCGCGACACCGCCTGGCGCAACGTCATCAAGAGCATCATCGCCGACCAGATCAAGGAAGAGGGCCTGACCCTGCTCGGCTGGCGCGACGTGCCGACCGACAATTCCTCGCTCGGCGTCACCGTGAAGCCGACCGAGCCCGCCTGCATGCAGGTGTTCATCGGCCGTAACGGCACCGCCAAGACCGAGGACGAGTTCGAGCGCCGGCTCTATATCCTCCGCAAGTCGATCTCGCAGGCGATCTACCAGCGCCGCGACCGCGGCCTTGCAGGCTATTACCCCTGCTCGATGTCGTGCCGCACCGTGATCTACAAGGGCATGTTCCTCGCCGACCAGCTCGGCAAGTACTATCCCGACCTGCACGAGAAGGACTTCGAGAGCGCGCTCGCGCTGGTGCATCAACGCTTCTCGACCAACACCTTCCCGGCCTGGTCGCTGGCGCATCCCTACCGCATGATCGCGCATAACGGCGAGATCAACACGCTGCGCGGCAACACCAACTGGATGGCGGCGCGCCAGGCCTCGGTGAGCTCCGAGCTCTACGGCAAGGACATCAACCGGCTCTGGCCCATCTCCTACGAAGGCCAGTCCGACACCGCCTGTTTCGACAACGCGCTCGAATTCCTGGTGCAGGGCGGCTACTCGCTGCCGCACGCCGTCATGATGATGATTCCGGAGGCATGGGCCGGCAATCCCCTGATGGATGAGAAGCGCCGCGCCTTCTACGAATATCATGCCGCGCTGATGGAGCCGTGGGACGGTCCCGCCGCGATCGCCTTCACCGACGGCCGCCAGATCGGCGCCACGCTCGACCGCAACGGATTGCGGCCGGCGCGCTATCTCGTGACCAAGGACGACCGCATCGTGATGGCGTCCGAAATGGGCGTGCTGACGATCCCCGAGGACCAGATCATCACCAAGTGGCGCTTGCAGCCCGGCAAGATGTTGCTGGTCGACCTCGAACAGGGCCGCCTCATTCCCGACGACGAGATCAAGGCCGAGCTCGCCAAGAGCCATCCCTACAAGGAGTGGCTGGAGCGGACCCAGATCGTGCTGGAAGAGCTGCCGAAGGTGCCGACCACCGGCGTACGCTCGAACCTGTCGCTGCTCGATCGCCAGCAGGCGTTCGGCTACAGCCAGGAAGACATCGCGATCCTGATGACGCCGATGGCGGCCACCGGCGAGGAAGCCGCGGGCTCGATGGGCAACGACACGCCGATCTCGGCGCTGTCGGACAAGGCGAAGCCGCTGTTCACCTACTTCAAGCAGAACTTCGCGCAGGTCACCAACCCGCCGATCGACCCGATCCGCGAGGAGCTGGTGATGAGCCTCGTTTCCATCATCGGACCGCGGCCGAACCTGTTCGACCTGCAGGGCCTTGCCACCACCAAGCGCCTCGAAGTGCGTCAGCCGATTCTGACCGATGCGGACCTGGAAAAGATCCGCTCGATCTCCGACGTCGCCGAGTCGCACTTCAAGTCGCGCACGCTGGACACCACCTTCCACGCCGGCCTCGGCGCGGCGGGCATGGACCAGGTGCTGGACGAGCTCTGCGCGCGCGCCGAGAGCGCGGTGCGCGAGGGTGTCAACATCATCATCCTGTCCGACCGCATGGTCGGCACCGACCGGGTGCCGATCCCCTCGCTGCTGGCCTGCGCCGCCGTGCATCATCACCTGATCCGCACCGGCCTGCGCACCTCGGTCGGCCTCGTCGTCGAATCCGGCGAGCCCCGTGAAGTGCACCACTTCGCCTGCCTTGCCGGCTACGGCGCCGAAGCGATCAACCCCTACCTCGCGTTCGAGACCATCATCGCGATGAAGGACCGCCTGCCCGGCTCGCTCGACGACTACGAGATCGTCAAGCGCTACATCAAGTCGATCGGCAAGGGGCTTCTGAAGGTGATGTCCAAGATGGGCATCTCGACCTACCAGTCCTATTGCGGCGCGCAGATCTTCGACGCGGTCGGCCTCAAGGCGGATTTCGTCGCAAAGTTCTTCGCGGGAACGCATACCCGCGTCGAGGGCGTCGGCCTTGGCGAGATCGCCGAGGAAGCCGTGCGCCGTCACGCCGACGCGTTCGGCGAGGCTCAGGTCTACAAGACCTCGCTCGACGTCGGCGGCGAATATGCCTATCGCAGCCGCGGCGAGGACCATGCTTGGACCGCCGAGTCGGTGTCGCTGCTGCAGCACGCCGCGCGCGGCAATTCGCAGGAGCGCTATCGCGCCTTCGCGAAGATCCTCAATGAGCAGTCGGAGCGTCTGTTGACGCTGCGCGGCCTGTTCCGGATCAAGAACGCCGAGGAAGAGAAGCGCAAGCCGATCCCGCTCGACCAGGTCGAGCCGGCCAAGGACATCGTCAAGCGTTTCGCCACCGGTGCGATGAGCTTCGGCTCGATCTCGCGCGAGGCGCACACCACGCTCGCGATCGCCATGAACCGGATCGGCGGCAAGTCGAACACCGGTGAAGGCGGCGAGGAAGCCGACCGCTTCAAGCCGATGCCGAACGGCGATTCCATGCGCTCGGCGATCAAGCAGGTCGCCTCCGGCCGCTTCGGCGTCACCACGGAGTATCTCGTCAACTCCGACATGATGCAGATCAAGATGGCGCAGGGTGCCAAGCCCGGCGAAGGCGGCCAGCTGCCCGGCCACAAGGTCGACGCGACCATCGCCAAGGTGCGTCACTCGACCCCGGGCGTCGGCCTGATCTCACCGCCGCCGCACCACGACATCTACTCGATCGAGGACCTGGCGCAGCTCATCTACGACCTCAAGAACGTCAACCCGACGGGCGACGTCTCGGTCAAGCTCGTCTCCGAGATCGGCGTCGGCACGGTCGCCGCGGGCGTTGCGAAGGCGCGCGCCGACCATGTCACCATCGCGGGCTTCGAGGGCGGCACCGGTGCATCGCCCCTGACCTCGATCAAGCATGCCGGCTCTCCCTGGGAGATCGGCCTTGCCGAGACCCACCAGACGCTGGTGCGCGAGCGGCTGCGCAGCCGCATCGTGGTCCAGGTCGACGGCGGCTTCCGCACCGGCCGTGACGTCGTGATCGGCGCGCTGCTCGGGGCCGACGAGTTCGGCTTCGCCACCGCGCCCCTGATTGCGGCCGGCTGCATCATGATGCGCAAGTGCCATCTCAACACCTGCCCGGTCGGCGTCGCGACGCAAGACCCCGTCCTGCGCAAGCGCTTCACCGGCCAGCCCGAGCACGTGATCAACTACTTCTTCTTCGTCGCCGAAGAAGTCCGCGAGATCATGGCTTCGCTCGGCTTCCGCAGCTTCAACGAGATGGTCGGCCAGGTTCAGCTGCTCGACCAGACCAAGCTGGTCGCGCACTGGAAGGCCAAGGGCCTCGACTTCTCGAAGCTGTTCGTCAAGCAGAAGGAAGAGAAGGGCCAGAAGATCTATCACTCCGAGCGCCAGAACCACCATCTGGACGCCGTGCTCGACCGCACGCTGATCGAGAAGGCGCAGCCCGCGCTCGACCGCGGCGCGCCGGTGAAGATCGAGGCCGCCATCAACAGCACCAACCGCTCCGCCGGCGCGATGCTGTCGGGCGCCGTCGCCAAGATCTACGGCCATGCCGGCCTGCCGCACGACACCATCCATGTCGGGCTCAAGGGCACCGCCGGCCAGGCTTTCGGCGCCTGGCTCGCCCACGGCGTCACCTTCGAGCTCGAGGGTGAAGGCAACGACTATGTCGGCAAGGGCCTCTCGGGCGGCAAGATCATCGTCAAGCCGCCGAAGAACTCGGCCATTGTGCCGGAAGAGAGCATCATCGTCGGCAACACCGTGATGTACGGCGCGATCGAGGGCGAGTGCTACTTCCGCGGCATCGCCGGCGAACGCTTCGCCGTGCGCAACTCGGGCGCGGTTGCCGTGGTCGAGGGTGCGGGCGATCATTGCTGCGAATACATGACCGGCGGCATCGTGGTCGTGCTCGGCAAGACCGGGCGCAACTTCGCGGCCGGCATGTCCGGCGGCATCGCCTATGTGCTCGACGAGACCGGCGACTTCGACCGTCTCTGCAACATGGCAATGGTCGAGCTGGAGCCGGTGCTGTCGGAGGAGATGATCAACGCCGACACCTACCACGCCTCCGGTGACCTCGAGGCGCACGGCCGGGTCGACGTGTTCAAGAACTTGCTCGCTTCCGACGTCGAGCGCTTGCACGTCCTGATCTCGCGCCATGCGAAAGCCACCGGCTCCAAGCGCGCCGCCGACATCCTCGCCAATTGGAAGGAATGGCTGCCCAAATTCCGCAAGGTGATGCCGGTCGAGTACCGGCGCGCGCTGCGCGAAATGGCCGCCAACGCGGACGCCGAGCCGAAAATCGCGATCGGGGCGTAGAAATATCAGCGCCCGTCATTGCGAGCGTAGCGAAGCAATCCAGACTTTCTCCTCAGCAGCAGACTGGATTGCTTCGTCGCTTCGCTCCTCGCAATGACGGTGAGGAAGCAACAAAGAACTTAAGCGGCAGGGACTTCGGGTTTAATGGGCAAGATCACGGGTTTTCTCGAAATCGAACGGCGCGACCGCAAGTACACCCCGGTCGCCGAGCGCGTGAAGCATTACAACGAGTTCGTCGTTCCCCTCTCCGAGAAAGAGGTGCGGGACCAGGCCGCGCGCTGCATGAATTGCGGTATTCCCTATTGCCACGGCACCGGCTCGGTCGCGCCCGGCACGCCCGGCTGCCCGGTCAACAACCAGATCCCCGACTGGAACGACCTCGTCTACCAGGGCAATTGGGAAGAAGCCTCGCGCAATCTGCACTCGACCAACAACTTCCCGGAGTTCACGGGGCGCATCTGTCCTGCACCTTGTGAAGCCTCCTGCACGCTCAACATCGACGACAACCCCGTCACCATCAAGACCATCGAATGCGCGATCGTCGACCGCGCCTGGGACAATGGCTGGCTCAAGCCCGAGGTCGCCGCGGTGAAGACCGGCAAGAAGGTCGCCGTGATCGGCTCGGGCCCGGCCGGCATGGCCTGCGCCCAGCAGCTCGCACGCGCCGGCCACGACGTGCACCTGTTCGAGAAGTACGCCAAGGCCGGCGGCTTGCTGCGCTACGGCATCCCCGACTTCAAGATGGAGAAGGGTGTCATCGACCGCCGCGTCACGCAGATGGAAGGCGAAGGCGTCACCTTCCACTACAACAGCCATGTCGGCGCCGACGGCAATGTCGATCCGCGCGAGATGCTCAACGAGTACGACGCGGTCGCCCTGACCGGCGGCGCGGAAGCCCCGCGCGATCTGCCGATCCCCGGCCGCGACCTCGCTGGAATCCACTACGCCATGGACTTCCTGCCGCAGCAGAACCGCCGCGTCTCCAGCGAGCCGCTGAATGGCGTTCAGGAAATCCTCGCCGGCGGCAAGCACGTCGTCGTCATCGGCGGCGGCGATACCGGTTCGGACTGCATCGGCACTTCGCTGCGCCAGGGCGCGCTCAGCGTGACCCAGCTCGAGATCATGCCCGCTCCGCCCGAGCGCGAGAACAAGGGCCTGACCTGGCCGAACTGGCCGCTGAAGATGCGGACGTCCTCCAGCCAGGCCGAAGGTGCGGTGCGCGAATACGCCGTGCTGACCCAGAAGTTCTCGGGCGAGAACGGAAAGGTCAAGAAGCTGCACTGCGTCCACGTCGACGACAAGTTCAAGCCGATTGCAGGCACCGAGTTCGAGCTGGATGCCGAACTGGTGTTGCTGGCGATGGGCTTCGTGCACCCCGTGCACGAGGGCCTGCTCAAGCTGCTCTCGGTCGAGCTCGACCCGCGCGGCAACGTCAAGGCCAACACGCTGGACTACCAGACCTCGCGCCCGAACGTGTTCACCGCCGGCGACATGCGCCGCGGGCAGTCGCTGGTGGTCTGGGCCATCCGCGAGGGCCGGCTGTGCGCCCGGTCGATCGATACGTTCCTGATGGGGAAGACGGATCTGCCGCGCTGAGTTGCCTCGAGGGCAGACAAAAGTTCCGCTGTCGTCCCTGCGAACGCAGGGACCCATACCGCGGAATCTATCGGTGGCAGACGGCGCCGATCCCGAACGACCAGTCGTCGCCAAACTACTCCCTGGGGTAATGGGTCCCTGCGTTCGCAGGGACGACGCCTCAGATTAGGCCACGGCGGTGGCCGCCGGCGACGGCCTTAGTTCTGCAGCCTCACGCCCAGCATCACCACCGTCCCCTGCGAGCTCGAGCCCGGCTGGTTCGAATCCAGGATGTCGTGACGCAGCGTGCCCTTCACCCAGATGTTGCGGTTGAGCTTGTAGATCAGATTGCCTTCGAGCGAGTAGGTCTTGTCGTTGCGGTTCTGGCCCTGGTAGTCGAGCGTGCCGTAGGTGAACTTGCCCACCGCCGTGAGCCAGCGGCGGAAGTCATGGTCGACTTCGGCCGAGTAAGTGCGCACCAGCACGCCCGACGAACCCGGGACCGTGGTCTCGGCGATCTGCGTGTCGGTGAAGAATTTCACCGTGGTGAGGCCGCTCGCATTCCAGATCAGCGAGCCCGAGGTCAGGAAGCCCGAGAGCTGGCTGAGGCGCGGATCGGTGTAGTTGCGCGCGGAATAGCCGACCGAGATCTCGCCGGTGAGAATGCGCGAGAACTCGAAGGACGAGCCGATTTTGGCGTAGCCGCCGTTCGAATCGCGGAAGTAGTTGTTGCGGTCGGCGGCCTGGTCGTGGACGCGCGTATCGCCCTGGACCTCGACGAACGGCTTCAGGCCTGGCTTGAGGTCGTAGGAGAAGCGCCCCACGCCGCCATACTGGTTGAAGTCGCGATCATTGTTGCTGAAGGTCGAACCATCAGTGAGCTTCGAATCGGTGTAGGCGGTGCGATCGACAGTGGCGCCGGCGGCGACCTGGAAACGATTGAAGGTCTGGTCGAAGCCGACCGTGGTGCCGTAGGAGGCATAGACCGGATATTTCTGCAGGCCGGCCTGCACGTTCGGGCTGCCCGGATTGTCGGTGGCGAGCCGCAGGCGCAGCTGCGAGGTCAGCTTGAGATCGCGGTCGACGTCGAGGCGGCCGTCGACATGGCCGGTGAAATCGGGACGATTGATTTCGACCGGCGAAGGCGAGGCAAAGCCGTCGATCGTCGCCGGCATATTGTTGGTGTAGCCGGAGAACGAGCCGCGGAGGTCGGCGACCAGCGCGTGACGCTCCCAGTCGGACGCCACCAGAAGATCCGGCGCGACGACAAAGACCGGCGATCCCACCGGCTTGTTGAGGCGCGCGGGATTGGTGTCATAACCCGTGGAGAGCTCGAGCCCGCCCTTGATCAGGAAGCTGCCGGCATAGTCGCCGACGGCGCCGAAAGGATCGTCATCCGCCTTGAGGCGGCGGCGCAGCGGCTGGCCGGGCACGGTGCCCGCCATCGCCGCGGGCACCGGCGCCTTGTTGGCGGAGGCCGACGGCGGCGGCGCGATCTTGGGCAGGCCGAGCGAGGACGGCGGCGGCGCTGTGGTCGGCACAGGTGAGCCGGGACCGGCCGCGCGCTTCGGCTTCGGCTGGCCCGGATAGAGCTTGGGCTGCTGTCGCTTGCGGTTGAGCGAATCGTAGCCGGAGGTGCTCGCGCCGGTGGCGGCCGGAAGGCCGTAGGTCGGGACCTGGCCGATACGCGAGGTCGCCGGTGTCTGCTGCCGCTTGCGCGGGTCGGCGCCGGGATCGGGCAGCGCCGGCAACGCATCCGACGGCGCCTGCGGCACGCCCGCGGTACGGCGCGTCGGCAGCGTCTCAGGCGAGGCGAAGCCGCCGCGGTTGGGATTGAACAGGTCGGGCGTGAGGCTCTGGGCGGCCGCGGGAGCGCTTGTGAGGGCCGTCAGCGCAAGACCCGGCAAAAGGCACGGCAAAACGGCGCGCAGAACTTGCGCGCGTTTGCTCCGGCCGGTGCCTGGAGGCGACCCCACGATGGAATAACTCCAACGAAATCAAACACTTTCACAATCGTCCCCACGGACTGGCGGGAACCATCGTTAATGGAGTTAAAACAATTATGGTTAATGACCCGTTGAGGGCTTCGGCGCGCGCGTCGCCTCCAGGGCCCGGGCGTGCTAAGGAGGCGCCGACTGGGCCAACGCCCCCTCCTCCTGGATCACATTATGCCGAGTTCGAAACCGCTGATGACCGCATCATCCGGACCCATCCCCGACAGCGTCGAATCCGCGCTCCGCACCCTGGAGACGGAGAGCGGCGGCATCAACGCACTCGCAGCCGCCCTGCGCGGCCCGCTCGGCGAGAGCTTTGCCAGGGCGGTCGACCTGATCCGCAACGCCAAGGGCCGCGTCATCATCACCGGGCTCGGCAAGTCGGGCCATATGGGCCGCAAGATCGCCGCAACGCTGGCCTCGACCGGCACGCCCGCCTTCTTCGTGCATGCCGCCGAGGCCGGCCATGGCGATCTCGGCATGATCACCACCGACGACGTCATCATGGCGCTGTCCTGGTCCGGCGAGCAGCCCGAGATGAAGAACGTCGTGAACTATTCGGCGCGGTTTGCGATTCCGATGATCGCGGTGACCTCGAACGCGGCCTCCTCGCTCGGACAAGCCGCCGACATCGTGATCGAGCTGCCGAAGGCGCGCGAGGCCTGCCCGCACAATCTGGCGCCGACGACGTCGACGATGATGCAGGTCGCGGTCGGCGACGCCATCGCGATCGCGCTGCTCGAAGGCCGCGGCTTCACCGCGCTGGAATTCGCGCATTTCCACCCCGGCGGCAAGCTGGGCGCGATGCTGAAATTCGTCCGCGACTATATGCGCACGGGCGCCGAGATCCCGGTCAAGCCGCTCGGCACCATGATGTCGGAGGCCGTGGTCGAGATGTCGGCCAAGGGGCTCGGCTGCGTCTGCATCGTCAACGAAGCAAGCGAGGTCGCGGGAATCATCACCGACGGCGACCTGCGCCGCCACATGCGTCCCGACCTGCTGACGGCATCGGTCGACGAGATCATGACGAAGCAGCCGAAAACGGTGCCGCCCTCGATGCTGGCGACCGAGATGATCGAGGTGCTGAACACCCGCAAGATCACGACGCTGGTCGTGACCGAGGCGGGCAAGGTGGTGGGCATCGTGCATCTGCACGACCTGCTGCGGGCGGGCGTGGCGTAGCTTAGGACGCACACCTCTATCCGTCATTGCGAGCGTAGCGAAGCAATCCATGCTGCCTCCCGCAGAGACAGTCTGGATTGCTTCGTCGCAAGGGCTCCGCGCAATGGCGGCGGTTAGAACGCGGCCGGAAATCGCGCAGCGTTCTCCTCCAGCGGCAACCGCAACCCGTTCGCCAGATACGACACCGTGCGATAGAAGCCGCACAGCAGCATGATCTCCAGGATCTGCGGCTCGTCGTAGTGGGCCGAGAGCGCGGCAAATTCAGCATCGTCAAGCGTTGCGCGGTGGTGCAGCGCATCGACCGCGGCAATCAGCGTCTGCTCGCCCGGCGACCAACACGGGGATGTCGCATCGCCCTGCACGGTCGCACGCACCTCCTCCTCGCTGAGCTTTGCCGGGGCAGCAAAGATCGCGACATGCACGCCCCACTCGTACTCGCATCCGTTCAGCGCGCAGGTGCGGTCGATGACGATCTCGCGCTGGCGCAGCGACAGCGGCCCGGGGTCAAGAAGCCCGCCGGCACGAAACTTGTCCCAGGCGCGGGCGTGGCCCGCCATCACCCGGAACAGCATCAGCGGCGGCGCGCCGCGCATGATGCGGTCGAACTGCGCCTGGATCTCCGGGGGATAAGGCGGGGTGAGCGGCGCGATGCGCGGCATGGCTTCGGACACGGGCCAATTCCTTTGCTACATTTATCGTAGCAATACGCTACACTATCTGTAGCGACACGCAAGGGACCGCCGATGGCGAAACAGGCCGACTCCAAGACACGCAGCGTTCGCGGCTCCCGCACGGGCCGCCCGATCATGGTGCTGCTCGACCTGCTCGGCCGGCGCTGGGCCCTGCGAATTCTTTGGGAGCTGCAGGACGCCCCGCTCACCTCCCGGGCGCTGCGCAGCGCCTGCGACGAGGCCTCGCCCACGGTCCTGCAGGCGCGGCTGACCGAGCTGCGCGAGGCGGGATTCATCGAGCTTGGCGAAGGCGGAGGCTATGGGCTGACGCCGCTCGGGCGGGAGCTTTGCCAGACATTCATGCCGCTGCACCGGTTTGCGGAGCGGTGGCATGGCAAGAAGAATGCCTAGGTGAACCGACGCTGCACCAACAATCTCGTCATTGCGAGCGCAGCGAAGCAATCCAGAATCTTTCCGCGGACGGACTCTGGATTGCTTCGTCGCAAGAGCTCCTCGCAATGACGGTGGACTACGCCGCCGCAACCGTCAGGTTGGCGCCGTCGACCTGCACCACCTTCACCCGCGTTCCCGCCGGCGTGTCCGGCCCTGCAACGCGCCACACGGTGTCGCCGATACGCACAGTGCCTGAGCCGTCGATGATCGGCTTCTCCAGGGTGAACTCGCGGCCGAGCAGCGCCTCGGTCCGCTTGTTGAGGAAGGGGCTGGCGCTGGCATCGAGCTTCGGCCGGGCCAGGCGGCGCCACACCGGCACGGCGGCGGCGGCGAACAGCGCGAACATCACGAGCTGGATCTGCCACGATATGACGACCGTGAACGAGATCAGGCCGACGAGCAGCGCAGCGAGCCCGAGCCAGAACAGGAAGACACCCGGCGCCAGCACCTCCAGCGCCATCAGGATGAAGCCGAAGATCAGCCAGTTCCAGGTGCCGAGTGATACGAACATGTCGGTCATGACACGACCTTCTATCATGGTGCATGCCCCTTTCGAGAGGGACATGCACCGGTGACTATCCCTGTCGCGGCGGCACCGCCGGCGGCGTGCTGCCGGTCGGCGGCACCGAGCCCGGACGGCGCGCGGCGGCGGCTGCGGAAGCCGCGCTTTCGCCGAACGTCGCCTTGGCGATCTCGCCGATGCCGGCGAGAGAACCGAGCATGCTCGTGGCTTCCATCGGCAGCATGATGATCTTCTGGTTCGGCGCGTCCGCGAACTGGCCGAACGCCTTGATGTATTTGTCGGCGATGAAGTAGTTCAGCGCGGCGACGTCGCCCTTGGAAATCGCATCGCTGACCATCTGGGTTGCCTTGGCCTCGGCTTCCGCGGAACGTTCCCGGGCCTCGGCGTCGCGGAACGCAGCTTCCTTGCGGCCTTCGGCTTGCAGGATCTGGCCCTGCTTGGCGCCCTCGGCGCGCAGGATCTCGGACTGGCGCTGGCCCTCGGCGGCGAGAATGTCGGCGCGCTTGACGCGCTCGGCCTTCATCTGCCGGCCCATGGCTTCGACGAGGTCGGCGGGCGGCACGATGTCCTTGATCTCGATGCGGTTGACCTTGACGCCCCAGGGCGAGACCGCGGCATCGACCACCCGCAACAGGCGCTCGTTGATCTCGTCGCGGTGCGACAGCACCTGGTCGAGGTCCATCGAGCCCATCACCGAGCGGATGTTGGTCATGGTGAGGACCGTGATCGCCTGGTTGAGATTGGCGACCTCGTAGCTCGCCTTGGCGGCATCGAACACCTGGTAGAAGGCGACGCCGTCCACCGTCACGGTGGCGTTGTCCTTGGTGATGACCTCCTGCTCGGGAATGTCGATCACCTGCTCCATCATGTTGATCTTGCGTCCGACGCGATCGAAATAGGGCACGATCAGGTTGAGCCCGGGGCTCAGCGTCTGCGTGTATTTGCCGAACCGCTCGATGGTCCAGTCATAGCCCTGCGGCACCGTCTTCACGCCGGCAACCAGCGTGACGATGACGAGCAACACGAGAACAATCGCGAAAATGTCGAAACCGCTCATAGCTCCTCCAAGCCGGAAAAGGATGCCGGGAAAAGGCCCTTTCCGGCGCTGTCATTGGTCGGGATCACGACCCTACCGGTTCAGCGGTCGCAATTCACGTCGGTGTCGGCCCAATTCTGCACAAGACGTCCGGGCGGGGAATGGCCACGATATGTATTTGCGACCGGCTCTTGAAAGCGTGCCGACGCAAACCTAGCGGCAAAATTAACGAATCCCAACCCCGGCGATATCATTCGATGACGTCGTCGGCGATCGCGAGCAAAGCTGGCGACAGCGTGACGCCGAAAGACTTGGCCGTCTTGAGGTTGACCGCGAGCTCGAACTTGGTCGGATTCTGGACTGGCAGCTCGGCCGGCGGCACGCCTTTCAGGATGCGATCGATGTAACCTGCGGCGCGGCGGAGCTGCTCGGCGCTGTCGGTGCTGTAGGACATCAGCCCGCCCTCCTTGACGAAGGTGTGGCTCCAGAACACCGCCGGCACGCGTGCTTCGTTGATCGCGGCGAGCAAATCCGCGCGGTTGGCCATGGTGAAGAAGTCCGGCAGGATCAGGAAGCCGCCATCCCGTCGCGACGCCAGCGCGGCGATGGAGGCGGCGTCATTCACCGGCGCGGGCTCGACTGTCACCTGGAGGGTCCGCGCTGCCTGCTCGATCGTACGCAGCATCAAGGGTGCGAACGGCGCAGTGGCGGGATTGTGGACGACGAAGGCGCGGGAGACCTTCGGCGTGACCTGCGTCAGCATCTCCAGCCATTTGCCGGCCAGGGGTCCGTCATAGTCGGTGAAGCCGGTGATGTTGCCGCCGGGACGGGCGAGGTTCTCGACAAATCCCTGGCTGACGGGATCGGTGACCACGGCGAACACGATCGGGATCGTCGTGGTGCGCTGACGCAGCTCCTCGACCGAGGGCGTGCCGACCGCGAGCAGGACGTCGGGCTTGAGCGCGATCAGCTCGTCGGCCAGCTGCGCAATGCGGGCGCGGTCGCCGCCGCCGGCGCGCCAATGGATCTTGAGGTTGTCGCGCTCCTTCCAGCCCAGGCCGGCGAGCGCCTCGACCAGGACCATGCTGCGCGTCTGTCCGATCACGTCATCGGCCGCCGTGACCGAGAGCACGCCGAGCCGGCGTGCGGATTGCTGCGCCAGCGCGGAGGACGGCAACGCCGCGACCATCCCAAGCGTCAGGAGCTCGCGACGATTCACGGGGCTATATCCAGCCCTGGAGCTCGCGCAGCACCAGGGCGCGGATCACGTCCATGCCGGGCTGGCTGTCGTTGAGGCAGGGGATCGCGGAAAACTGCTCACCGCCATTGTGCTTGAAGATCTCGGCGTTTTCCTGCGCGATCTCCTCCAGCGTCTCCAGGCAGTCGGCAGAGAAGCCCGGCGTCACCACTGCGATGCGGCGCACGCCCTCCTTGGCGAGCCGCTCCATGGTCTTGTCGGTATAGGGCTGCAGCCACTCGTCATTGCCGAAGCGCGACTGGAAGGTCAGCAGCAGCTTTGTCTCGTCCATGCCGAGCCGGCGGCGCAGCGCCTCGGTGGTGGCGATGCAGTGCTGCCGATAAGGATCGCCCTTGTCGACATAGGATTTCGGCATGCCGTGGAAGGATGCGACGATCAGCTCGGGCTTGAAGGAGAGCGTCGCAAGATGCATCTCGATCGAGACGGCGAGCGCCTCGATATAGGCGGCGTCCTCGTAATAGGGCGGCGTCACCCGCAGCGTCGGCTGGTTGCGCAGCCGGGCAAGCACGCGGAACACTTCGTCGCAGACGGTGGCCGAGGTCGAGGCGGAATATTGCGGATAGAGCGGCACGGCGAGAATGCGCTCGCAGCCTTTCGCGATCAGCGCATCGATGCCCGACTTGATCGAGGGATTGCCGTAGCGCATCGCCCAGTCCACCACGACGTGGGCTTGGTCCGACAGCGCAGCGGCGAGCTTGTCGGCTTGCGACCGTGTGATGGTCTTCAGCGGCGACTCGTTCCTCTCGGTGTTCCAGATCTTCTGGTAATCGAGGGCCTTGGTGCGGGGACGGCTGCGCAGGATGATCCCGTTCAGCACGGCCTTCCAGACCAGTCCCTGGTCCTCGATGACGCGGGCGTCACTGAGGAACTCCTTCAGATAGACCCGCACGCCCGGCGCATCGGCCGTGTCGGGCGTTCCGAGATTGATCAGGAGCACGCCAACGCGCGGCAAGGCGGATTGGGCGGCCGGTCTTCCGGCCTCGATGGGGACGACGCTGGTCATGGCTCTGTGGGTCGCGCGTTGGTCCGAACTTGTCAAGATGAGGCCGGTTTCGCTAGGGTCGCACCCAGCCGGGGAGCGACGATGACACTCGCGGAATGGTGCGTCCTAGGAGCGCTGCTGCTCTATCTGTCGACGATCGCCGCGATCAAATGGATCAGGCTTGGCCGCTTCGACAATTCCCGGCCGCGCGATCCCGCCTTCTATGAGGATGCCCTGTCGCAGCGCGCGCTCGGCGCGCACCAGAACGGCATCGAGACCTTCCCGTTCTTCGCCTTCGCGGTGCTGCTCGCCGAATTCAGGGATTCGCCGCAGCGGCTGATCGACGAACTCGCTGCGTTGTTCCTGATCGTGCGCATCGCCTATGTGCTGACCTATCTCGGCAACCGCCCGACGCTGCGCTCGATCCTCTGGAGCATCGGCTTTGCCATCAATCTCGGGATCTTCTTCATGCCGGCCTTGAAGCGGTTTCTGCCGGTGTGAGCCTTACCCTCCCCTGGAGGGTAAGCAAGAGCTCACCTTAAAAGCATGTCGTCCGCTCGGCCGCGATGTAGCCGAGCAGCAGGCCCGCGCCGAACAGCAGCACGACGCCTGCAGCCGCGAATTCGATGCCTCTCATGAACAGTGCACCGCCGCCGTCGCGCCCGGCGCTGAGGCGGGCGGCGATGTCCTTGGCGGAGACAGCGACAATCGCAATGGTCGCGACCGTGATCGCGGTGCCGAGCCCCATCAAGAAGGTCGCGGCAATACCGGCCCAGAACAGGCCCTGGGCGAGCGCAAACACCAGCACCAGGATGGCACCCGAGCAGGGGCGGATGCCGACCGTGAGGATCGCAGCAAAACCGCGCCGCCAGCCGCCGGGGCCGGCCAGCTCGCTCGGCGTCGGGCCATGGGAATGGCCGCAATGTTCGTCATGGACGTGGTCATGCGCATGCTGGTGATGGTCGTGATCGCGGTGATGGTGATCATGAACGTGATCATGATGATCGTGGGCATCATGATGATGGTGATGATCATGATGGTGCGGCACGCCGGCCATCGCCGGCACCGGCTGGACCGCCTGCAGCGCGCGGATGAACGTGCGGCCCTTGACCCAGACCAGCCGCAGGCCGAACAGCGCGATCAGGGCGTAGCTCGCGATCTCGATCACCCCTTCCGCCTTGCACATGGTCTTGGCGGTCGCATTCAGCACCCAGGCCGAAATACCGACGATCAGGATCGCCACCAGCGACTGCATCAGCGCGGAGGCAAACGAGAGTGCGATACCGCGCCGCGCGGTCTCGCGGTTGGCGACGAGATAGGAGGCGATCACCGCCTTGCCGTGGCCGGGACCGGCGGCGTGGAAGATGCCGTAGGCAAAGGAGATGAAGAGCAGCGTCCACACCGCCGAACCGTCGGACTTCGCGGCGCGAATCGTCGCCGACATCTGGCGATAGAATTCCGACTGCTTTGCCAGCAGCCAGCTAATGAGGCCGCTGGCCTCGGAGTCGGCTGCTTGCGCGGGTTTCGGTGCGCCGAAGGGGTTTTGCGCGAGGAGATCGTGAAGCGCGGCATCAGCGACGCCGAGCACGACGATAGCCGCAACACACGCGAGAAGCCCGCGGAGAAGCGGAGAATGAAGGCGGCTGTTCAAGGGCAATCCACCGTGATCTTGTTGGCGAACATCATGCCGAAATTGGAGTTTTCGCCGTTCAGGAAGGTCTGCTCGTTAAGCTTCTGCGCGGTCGCCGAGCCGTCGCTCGGCCGCTCCAGCTTCATCTGGCAGCCGGCGGGCGCGCCGACCAGCTTGACCGGGCTCTCCTTGGCCATCTGAAAATCGATGAAGAAGGAACGGTCGAACACTTCGAGCACCAATTGCTTGGGCTTGACCGGGTTCTTCAGCGGCAGCGTGAAGTGCAGGGTCAGCACCGTGTCCTTGTAATCGAGGAAATAGTCGACCGGCTCGTTGAACCGCTCCTTCTTGCCGTCGGCCTTGGCGAAGGTGAAATAGGCGTATTCCTTCAACGACTCAACGTTGGTCTGCGCCAGCGGACCCAATTCCTCGCGCGTATAGGCGCCCTTGGTCTTGCTCTCGAGCCCCTGCACCGCATAGGCCGAGAACATGTCGTCAAAGGTCCAGGCGTGGCGAACGCCGGTGATGCTGCCGTCCTCGGCATAGAGCAGCTCGCTGGTCGCGGTGATCCAGACATGCGGATGCGCGCTTGCCGCGCCGGCGGCGAGCGTGAGAGCGACGGCCAGCAGCAGTCCAAACAGGCGGCGCATCGTGTCCATCAGGCCGCCTTGGTGTCGTCGAGCAGGCCACGCCGGCGCAGCAGCGCGTCGGGCTCGGGCGGGCGGCCGCGGAAGGCCTCATAGGCGGCTTCCGGATCGACCGATCCGCCGCTCGCATAGATGTCGTCGTGCAAGCGCTTGGCCACATCAGGATCGAAGATGTCGCCGGCCTCCTCGAACGCGCCGAAGGCGTCGGCGTCCATCACCTCCGACCACATGTAGCTGTAATAGCCGGCCGCATAATGGTCGCCGGTGAAGATATGACCGAACTGCGTTGGCCGGTGACGCAGCGCGATCTCCTCGGGCATGCCGATCTTCTCCAGCTCGCGCTTCTCGAAGGCCCGGACATCCTGCGCGGCGGAGGCCGGCTGGGTGTGGAACTCGAGATCGACCAGCGCCGAAGAGACGAACTCGACCGTGGCAAAGCCCTGGTTGAATTTTCGCGCGGCAAGGAACCGTTGCAGCAGGTCGTCGGGCAGCGGCTCTCCGGTCTGGTAGTGACGGGCAAACTTCTGCAGCACCTCGGGCCGCTCCTGCCAGTGCTCGTAGAGCTGGGAGGGCAGCTCGACGAAATCGGTGAACACGGACGTGCCCGACAGCGACGGGTAGGTCACGTTGGAAAGCATGCCGTGCAGGCCGTGGCCGAACTCGTGGAACAGGGTGCGGGCATCGTCGGGCGACAGCAGCGAGGGCTCGCCGTCGGCGCCCTTGGCGAAATTGCAGATGTTGAGAACCAGCGGCGCGACGTCGCCGTCGAGCTTCTGCTGGTCGCGCAGCGAGGTCATCCAGGCGCCGGAGCGCTTTGACGGGCGGGCGAAGTAGTCGCCATAGAACAGCGCCTTGTGCTTGCCGTCCGGCCCCTTCATCTCCCAGACCCGGACGTCGGGATGCCAGACCGGGACGTCCTTGCGCTCCTCGAAGGTGACGCCGAACAGGCGCGTGGCGCAATCGAAGGCGGCCTCGATCATGTGGTCGAGCGCGAGGTATGGCTTGATCGCGGAATCGTCGAAATTGGCGCGCTGAAGGCGCAGCTTTTCGGCGTAGAAGCGCCAGTCCCAGGGGGCGAGCTTGAAATTGCCGCCCTCCGTCGTGATCAGCGCCTGCATCTCGTCGCGGTCGGCGAGCGCCCGGGCGCGCGCCGGCTTCCAGACCCGCTCCAATAGGCTCCGCACCGCATCCGGCGTCTTGGCCATGGAATCCTCGAGCCGGTAGGCGGCATAGGTCGGATAGCCGAGGAGATTGGCGCTCTCCTCACGCAGCTTCAGGACCTCGACGATGGTCGCGTTGTTGTCGTTGGCGTTGCCATTGTCGCCGCGCGCGATGAAGGCCTTGTAGACCTTCTCGCGCAGATCGCGCCGCGCCGAGCTCTTCAGGAACTGTTCGACCGAGGAGCGCGACAGCGTGACGATGGCCTTGCCTTCCATGCCGCGCTCTTCCGCCGCAGCCTTGGCGCTGGCGACGAAGCTCTCCGGCAGGCCCTGGCGGTCGGCCTCGCCAAGCTCCATGAACCACTCCTGCTCGTCGCCGAGCAGATGATGGCTGAACCCCGTGCCGAGCTGGGCCAGCCTCTCGTTGATCTCGGCCATCCGTGTCTTGGCCTCCTCGGAGAGGCCGGCGCCGGCGCGGTGGAAGCGGGTGTAGGTGCGCTCCAGCAGGCGAAGCTGCTCGGGCGACAGACCGAGATTGGCGCGGTTCTCGTGCAGCTGGGCGATGCGGCCAAACAGCACGGCGTTCATCATGATCGGATTCCAGTGCCGCGCCATCCGCAAGGAGACCTGCTTGTCGATCTCCAGGATGGCCGGGTTGGAATGCGCCGAGACGAGGTCGTAGAACACCGAAGCGACCTTGCTCAGCAGCTTGCCGGAGCGCTCCAGCGCCGTGACGGTGTTGGCGAAGTCCGGCGCGGCCGGATCATTGGTGATCGCCGCGATCTCGGCGGAGTGGTCGGCGAAGGCCTGCTCGAAGGCCGGGAGGAAATGCTCCGGCTTGATCTCGTCGAAGGGCGGGGTCGCAAACGGCGTCACCCAGGCCTTCAGCAGCGGATTGGTCTCGGAGTCCGTAGTTTGGCGGGGTTCTGACATCGCAAGTCCCGATTTTCATGGGTCGATTGTTGCGGCCAGCTATAGCACGCGATGGGGCTTTTTTGGGCCATTTGGCCTTGCTCCCGGCCGCCTTTTCGGGGAGATTGCGGCCCTCGACAGACCACGGACCCCAGAGCTCATGAACGCGACTTCCTCGTCCTCCCGCCGGATCGTCTGGCCCAGCGTCATCACCGTCATCAGCGCCGCCATCCTGATCGGCGCAGAGGTGTTCGGCGCGGCGTTCGCCGGCGGCTGGGCGCTCGCGATCCTGATGGGGCTCGGCGAGCAGGGCACGCACATCCTGCAGGCCGTGCTGTTCGCACTCGGCGTGCTCGTGATGACAGCGTTCATCCGCGCGGCTCGGCGCGTCGAGCCTTTCACGAAGCGCGGCTGACGCTTCTTCGCGCGCGACGAGCGCGCGCTGCCACGAAAAACTTAACGCGCGTTCATCTTCCGCGTCGCTCGCGCAACACCGCGCAAGCAGATGTTAGGCAATTCTGTTCGCAGCCTAAAAAAATTCTTGCGAAGCAGAGTCAAAACGCTTATGTGCGGACTTGCCCAATTTCGCACGTGCCTGTGGTCGTGTGTCAGTCGGTAGGTATCCGGACAAGAGGCCGGACAGCCGCCAAGGGGTGAAGAAGCCGAGGGGCTCTTCGGAAGTGCAGAAGTCGGAAGGCTCATCGCCGGAAGACGAAAGCAAACCCGGAGCGCCCAGCATCTCTCTCAAAGAGATGCCTTGTCGAAGGTGACTTCACTTTTTGCAACCGTGACTGGCAGCCGGAGGCGAACCGGCGCACCCCGCTCTCAACGGGGGACGCGACTTAAAGCAACGACGGATCGGGCTTTTTTGGTCTCTACCGGCAGTCCAACGCCGGCGCGGGCTACTGAAAAGGCTTGTCCTTCATTGCCAGGTGTGCGGGCGGGAAGCTCTCCCAACCAATCCACGGCAGCACAATTCGGTCTAGGGGTTTAGCCCTGTCGCGTCTCCATCGTGCGGCAGCGGCGAAGCACCCTCGTCCGAGAACCACTTTGAACGAGCTCCGTCGCTGGGGCCGCTTTGGAGAGTGCTATGACCGAACGTATCCAGGAATTCCTGCGCAACCGCCGCCAGGATGGCCTCGACACCGAGCCGTGCCTCGTCGTCGACCTCGAGGTCGTGCGCGACAATTACCAGACCTTCGCCAAGGCGCTCCCCGACAGCCGCGTGTTCTATGCCGTCAAGGCGAACCCGGCGCCGGAAGTGCTGGCGCTGCTGGCGTCCATGGGTTCCTGCTTCGACACCGCAACCGTCGCCGAGATCGAGATGGCGCTGGCGGCCGGTGCGACGCCCGACCGCATCTCCTTCGGCAATACGATCAAGAAGGAGCGCGACATCGCGCGCGCCTTCGCGCTCGGCATCCGGCTGTTCGCGGTCGATTGCGTTCCCGAGGTCGAGAAGATCGCCCGCGCCGCGCCCGGCGCGAAGGTGTTCTGCCGCATCCTCTATGACTGCGCCGGCGCCGAGTGGCCGCTGTCGCGCAAGTTCGGCTGCGACCCGGAAATGGCCGTCGAGGTGCTCGACGCCGCCAAGCGCCTGGGCCTGGAGCCGTGCGGCATCTCCTTCCATGTCGGCTCGCAGCAGCGCAAGGTGAAGGCGTGGGACCGTGCGCTGGCGATGGCCTCGCAGGTGTTCCGCGACTGCGCCGAGCGCGGCATCAACCTCTCCATGGTCAACATGGGCGGCGGCTTCCCGACCAAGTACCTGAAGGACGTGCCGCCGGTCGTGACCTACGGCCGCTCGATCTTCCGCGCGCTGCGCAAGCACTTCGGCAACCAGATTCCGGAGACCATCATCGAGCCGGGCCGCGGCATGGTGGGTAACGCCGGCATCATCGAATCCGAGGTCGTGCTCATCTCGAAGAAGAGCGACGAGGACGAGGTGCGCTGGGTGTACCTGGACATCGGCAAGTTCGGCGGTCTCGCCGAGACGATGGACGAGTCGATCCGTTACGCCATCCGCACCCGTCACGACGGCGCGGACATGACGCCGTGCGTGCTTGCAGGTCCGACCTGCGACAGCGCCGACGTGCTGTACGAGAAGAACCCGTATCCGCTCCCGGTGACGCTGGAGATCGGCGACAAGGTTCTGATCGAAGGCACCGGGGCCTATACGTCGACCTACTCGTCGGTGGCGTTCAACGGCATCCCGCCGCTGAAGACGTACCACATCTGATCCGCCTCTCGTTTCCCGAGGCCTCACGAACCCGGGAGCCGGCTTGCCGGCTCCTCCCTGACATCTCGATTCTGACGACGCCTTGAACAGGCGTGCTGCGCGCACGCCCGTTCAAGCGGGGACTGATGCGCCATGACTGCTTTTCGGAAGCCACAGATCGCCCTCACCTCGAAAGCCGCTCCGTTCGTGATCCGTGCGGAACGCGCTGCCGACGTCGCGATGCGTGAAGCGCTGCTTGATGCGTGCTTTGGCGAGAACCGCCACGACCGCACCTGCCAGCGCCTCCGTGACGGACGTGCGCCTGCCACGGGCCTTGCCCTGTCGGCCGTGCGCGAGGGCAAGCTCGTGGGAACCGTGCGGCTGTGGCACGTCAGCGCCGGAGGCAGGCCCGCTCTGGTCCTCGGACCGCTGGCGGTGGACCCTGCCTGCCGCGAGCTCGGGATCGGCGCCGCGCTGATGCAACAAGCGCTGGCCGCCGCCCGGGCGCGCGGGCATGACGCCGTGATCCTGCTCGGCGACGCCCCCTATTACGCCCGCTTCGGCTTTTCGGGCGAAAAGACGGCTGCGCTGTCGCTGCCCGGGCCGTTCGAGCGCGACCGTCTGCTGGCGATCGAGTTCACCGACGGCGCACTGGACGGTGCCGAAGGGATGATCGTCCCAACCGGCGCGGCGCTGGCCAAACGGAGGTCGGTTCGTCCTCTCCAGGCGCGCGCGGCCTAAGACATCGCCTTGATGGTGTCGGCCGCAGCCGCGTCCGCGGCAGTGCCCGGCCGCGCCTGCGCCAGACCCAATCCTTGGGGGTTGCGCAGACCCCGGAAACGCCCTTTAACCCCGCGAAACACCCTTCAGCCGAGGTCCAAGCCATGTCCCGTCGCCTGATCTCCACCGGCTCTCCGCTCGAGAAGTCCGTCGGCTACAGCCGTGCCGTGATCGACGGTGATTTCGCCTTCGTCGCGGGAACCACCGGCTATGACTACACCACGATGACCATGCCGGCGGATGTCACGAGCCAGTCACGCAACTGCTTCAAGACCATCGAAGCCGCCCTGAAGGAGGGCGGATTCGAGATGGCCGACATCGTCCGTGCGACCTATTACGTCACCGACACCAGCTTCATCGATGCCCACTTCGCCGTCTGCGGCGAGGTTCTCGGCAACATCAGGCCGGCCGCGACCTTGCTGGTCGTCAGCGCCCTCGCCAAGCCCGAGATGAAGGTCGAGATCGAAGTCACCGCCAAGCGCCGCAGCACCTAAAAAGCGCCGCGGCACCAAGTCCCGCAGCGCCTGATCCACCCCACCCTTTGCCCGCCAGCACGTTCCGGAGAATCCGTTCCATGAGCCCTCCCTCGCAGATCTACGCGAAGATCACCGGTCCCATCGTCATGGTCGGCTTCGGCTCCATCGGCAAAGGCACGCTGCCGCTGATCGAGCGGCATCTCGACTACGACAAGTCGCGCGTCACCGTGATCGATCCCAAGGACGAGGGCCGCAAGGCGCATTGTGAGAAGCACAATGTCCGCTTTATCCAGAAGGCCGTGACAAAAGACAATTATCGCGAATTGCTGTCCCCGCTGCTCACCGAAGGCGGCGGCCAGGGCTTTTGCGTCAATCTCTCGGTCGACACCGGTTCGACCGACATCATGGAGCTCTGCAACGAGCTCGGCGCGCTCTATATCGACACCGTCAACGAGCCCTGGCTCGGCTTCTATTTCGATTCCTCGAAGGGCCCGGAAGCCCGCTCCAATTACGCGCTGCGCGAGGTGACGCTGGCGGCCAAGAAGGCGCGCGCGGCCGGCTCGACCACGGCCGTCTCCTGCTGCGGTGCCAATCCCGGCATGGTCTCCTTCTTCGTCAAGCAGGCGCTGCTCAACGTCGCCGCCGATCTGAAGCTCAATGCCCCCAAGCCGAAGACCCGCGCCGAGTGGGCGGATCTGATGCGGCAGGCCGGCATCAAGGGCATCCACATCGCCGAGCGCGACACCCAGCGCTCGAAGAAGCCGAAAGAGCCCGACGTCTTCGTCAACACCTGGTCGGTGGAAGGCTTCCTGTCGGAAGGCGTGCAGCCGTCCGAGCTCGGCTGGGGCACTCATGAAAAATGGATGCCCGAGAATGCGAAGACGCATGAAGCCGGCTGCGGCGCGGCCATCTACCTGATGCAGCCCGGCGCCAACACGCGCGTGCGCACCTGGTGCCCGACCCGCGGCGCGCAATACGGCTTCCTCGTCACCCACAACGAGTCGATCTCGATCTCGGATTACTTCACCGTGCGCGACGCCTCGGGCAAGGCGATCTTCCGGCCGACCTGCCACTATGCCTATCATCCCGCCGACGATGCGGTGCTGTCCCTGCACGAGATGTTCGGGCGCGCCGCCAAGATGCAGGAGAAGCACCACATCCTCGACGAGAACGAGATCGTCGACGGCATCGACGAGCTCGGCGTGCTCCTGTTCGGCCACGACAACAATGCCTATTGGTATGGCTCGCAGCTCTCGATCGAAGAGACCCGCGCGCTGGCGCCCTACCAGAACGCGACCGGTCTCCAGGTGACCTCCGCCGTCCTCGGCGGCATGGTGTGGGCACTGGAAAACCCGAGGGAAGGCATCGTCGAAGCCGACGAGATGGATTTCGAGCGCCTGCTGGAAATCCAGCTGCCGTATCTCGGCCCGGTGAAGGGCTATTACACCGACTGGACGCCGCTGACGGATCGGCCCGGACTGTTCCCGGAGGATATCGACACCAGCGATCCCTGGCAGTTCAGGAATATCCTGGTGCGGTGAGGGGCGACGCGCCTCGCCTCACCAACAACTGTCATGCCCCGCGGAGGCGGGGCATCCAGTACGCCGCGGCCCATCCGTATCCACGCTCCGTCTCTGGAATACTGGATCCCCCGCCTTCGCGGGGATGACACCGAGTGCTTGGATGGGCGCGTAGCCGCCAGCTACTTCTTCTCAATCGGCGGCGCGATCTTCTCGGCCGGAGCCGGCGGCAGTGCCGGTTTGGCGGCGCCCGCCGCACCCTGCGTCTGCGGATCGGGACGCGCAGGCTCCGGCGCCGGCGTGGTCGGCCGGTCGCCGCCGGGCTTGGCTTCCGCGGGCTTGTTCTGATCGTCCGACGGCGTGCCCTGCAGCGGCGGGGTTGCCTGCGCCAGCTGCATCCGGCTTTCGGCGCGGATTTGCGCAATCGATACGCCCGATATCACCACGCCGGCCGCAAACAGCGTGCAGGCGATGATGAAGTCCAGTTTCAGTCTGCGCTTGTCATTGCCGGTCATGTCGATCACCGCATTTGTCTGCGGGATCAACGAAGTGGCAGCGCTGCGGTTCCGTGTCCGGTGGGGTGGGAACCTGACCGTTCGCGCGCCAAAATGACGCCCTTACTCCGTCGTGCTGACTTCCCAGGTCGCGTGCCGCACGCCCGGCAGATGCTGCAGATCGGTTGCCGCCGCGTTCAGCTCGTTCGGATCGACTGCGTTCGCGACCAGCTTGGCGACGATCTCCAGCATGTCCTCGCCGAGTTCGACGACCTCGATGCCCGCCACCGGATATTTCGCGCCCTCGAGCTTCTCGACGAGGCGATCGCGCATGTCCGGCAAGGCATCGGCCGCGACCGCAAGCTTGAAATAGTAGGTCGCCTCCAGCGCCTTCTCGTTCAGCGGGATGCGGTTGATGGCATTGACCAGCGGGCGCAGCATGGTGTTTCCGGCGATGACGAAGACCGTCAGCGCGGCCGCTTGCGCGACCATGTCGGCACCGGCGCAGGAGCCCACCGCGGCCGAGGCCCATAGCGTCGCCGCGGTGTTGAGCCCGCGCACGTCCATGCCCTGCTTCATGATGACGCCGGCGCCGAGAAAGCCGATGCCGGACACGACATAGGCGATCACCCGCACCGCGCCCTCGGCATTGTCCAGCTGCATGGCGAGATCGACGAAGGCGGCAGCTCCCACTGCGACCAGCACGTTGGTGCGCAGGCCGGCGGTACGCTGGCGATATTGCCGCTCGGCGCCGATCAGCGTGCCTAGCACGAAGGCCGCGGTCAGGCTGATGAGCGTGTCGGCGAAATCGCCCAGTTGGAAGGTCGTGAGAAAGCGCATGAATGTGAGCCGTCGCAGGATAGGCACGGCGCAACAGCGCCCTGGCCCACCCTATGACCTGAACGATGACGAATTAAAGCTCGAGAAGTCCGCCGTCCCCATTTTCGTCGGCGAATGCCAGCAGCGTGCCCTTGGCGTTCCAGCCGATCGCGGCGACGGGGGGCGTGCCGTTGCGGCGGACCAGGATCTCCGCGCCGTCCTCCAGCCGCACCATCAGCACGGTGCCGTCGCTGTAGCCGGCAGCGAGGATGTCGTTCTTGGGATGGCAGGCAACCACCGCCACGCGCGCCTGCAGCGGCGCGAGCATCGCGGGCTCCTTGCCCATCGGACCGTCCTTGCTGCCGAACGGCCATATGATGACCGTGTCGGCGCCCGAGGTCGCCAGGCCCTTGCCGCCCGCGCTCCAGGACATCGAGCGGACGCGGCCGGGATAACCGGTCATGCGCATGTGCCTGTTGTCGGCGAGCCGCCAGCCATGCAGCGCCGGCTCGTGCATCGCGGTGACCAGGAATTTGTTGTCGGGGCTGAAAGTGACGGCGTGATGCGAGCCGGCCCAGGGCAGGAATTCGGCCGAGCCTTCCATATTCGGAAACCACAGCGTCGCGCCGTTGTAATGCGCGATCGCAAGCCGCAGCCCCTTCGGCGCGAAGGCGAGCCCGCCGACGGTCGAGGGCACCTCGAGCGACTTCTCCTCGGCCTTGCCGCTCTTGACGGTCGCGACCTTGCCGGCCGACCAGGCGAAGGCGCCGCCGTCGGCCTGCAGCGCGACCGCGTCGATCCAGCGCCGCTTCGGATCGGTGGCGAGCAGCGTCACCTCGCCCCTGGCGTCGAGCGCGACGACCTTGCCGTCGTCGCCGCCCATGACGATACGCTTGCCGTCGGAAGCGGCTGAGAGAATGCCGCCGCCGTGCACGGCGACCTTGGTGACCTCTCCCTGGCCGTCGACGAAGGCGACGTTCTCCTCGCCCCCGACGAAAGCGGCGCGGTCGCCGAGGAAGTACACCGATGTCACGCCCATGCCGAGCGCAACAGGCTTCACCCGGTCGGTGACGGAGACGATCGAGGCGGAATCGGGGGCCGGCGTGAACTCTTTCATCACGAGACGATGCAGCTCTCGAAACCCTCGCGAATGGCCTTTTCCGGCAATTCGCGGCCGATGAAGACGAGGCGGCTCTCGCGTTTCTCGCCCTCCTTCCACTTCCGCTGGTGGTCGCCCTCCAGCATCATGTGGACGCCCTGGAAGACGTAGCGGTCGTCGTCGTCGTGGAAGGCGAGGATGCCCTTGGAGCGCAGGATCTTCCCGCCCTCGACCTGCACCAAATTCTGCAGCCAGGGCATGAACACGTTGGGATCGAGCGGCTTGTCGGTCTTGAGCGACAGCGACTGCATGTCCTCGTCGTGATAATGCTTCAGGCCGTGGCCGTGATCATGGTGATGATGGTCGTGGCCGTGATGGTGGTGATGATCATGGTCGTGGTCATGATCGTCGCCGGCTTCGAGGAAATCCGGCTCGATGTCGAGGATGCGGTCGAGGTCGAACGCGCCGCGGTCGAGCACGTCGGCCAGCGCCACCGAGCAGCGCTCGGTGCGATGCAGCTTCGCATAGGGATTGATGCCGCGGATGCGGGCCTCGACTTCGGCCAGCTCGCCCTTGTTGACGAGATCGGTCTTGTTGAGAACGATGACATCGGCGAAGGCGATCTGGTTCTTGGCCTCGGGCGCGTCCTTGAGACGATCGGACAGCCATTTGGCGTCGGCGACCGTGACCACCGCGTCGAGCCGGGCGTTCTTCTGCACGTCCTCGTCGACGAAGAAGGTCTGGGCGACCGGCGCGGGATCGGCAAGGCCGGTGGTCTCGACGATGATGGCGTCGAACTTGCCCTTGCGCTTCATCAACCCGTCCATGATGCGCACGAGGTCGCCGCGCACGGTGCAGCAGATGCAGCCGTTGTTCATCTCGAACACTTCCTCATCGGCGCCGATGATGAGGTCGTTGTCGATGCCGATCTCGCCGAATTCGTTGACGATGACGGCGTATTTCTTGCCGTGGTTCTCCGACAGGATGCGGTTCAAAAGCGTGGTCTTGCCGGCGCCGAGATAGCCGGTCAGCACGGTCACGGGAATTTTGGAGGCGGTCGCTTCAGACATAAGAACTCCGGACGTAGGCTGGTCGCGCGACGCGAGGCGGGGTGGCCCCTGCCCTAATGGTCAAGCGCGCTGGTCAGGGCCTTTATATTGTGCCTGACCATATCAATGTAAGTGGGTGCAAGCCCCTTTTCGCCGGTCAAACCGTCGGAAATCAGGGTCCCGCCGACCTTGGCCCCGGTCTCCGCGGCAATCCGCCGGATCAGCCGGTCGTCGCTGATATTCTCGAGGAATACGGCCGGGATCTTCTGGGCCTTGATCTGGCCGATGATGGCCGCAATGTCCCGCGCGCTCGGCTCGGTTTCGGTGGAGACGCCGAGGGGGGCGATGAACCGGATACCGTATTCGGCGGAAAAATAGCCGAAGGCGTCGTGGGTGGAGATCACCTTGCGCCGTTCGGGCGGAATTTTGGCGACGGCCTCGCGGACCTCGCGATCGAGTGTTTCGAGCTTGTCCAGATAGGCCTGGGCCTGGGCACTGAAGAACGCCGCGTCATCCGGATTGGCGGCAGCCAGCGCCTTGGCGATGTCAGCCACGTAGATTTTGACGTTGGGGATGGACTGCCAGGCGTGCGGATCGGCGGCCGAACCGAGCTTGAGGGGCGCGATGCCGGCGCTGACGGTAACGACAATGGCCTTGCTGCCGGCGGACTGCACGAGGCGCGGCAACCAACCCTCCAGCCCAAGCCCGTTGACGATGACGAGCCTGGCCGCAGCAATACGCTTCGCATCGCCGGGCGCCGGTGTGTAGACATGGACGTCGCTATCGGCGCCGACCAGTGTCGTCAGATTGATGCGGTCACCCCCGACATTGCGGACGAAGTCGGCGAGGATCGAGAAGCTCGCGACGACATTGAGCCGCTCCGCCGCGTGCAGCGGCGAGGCGATGAGCAGCAAGGCGACGAGCAAGAGGAAGCGCATCGTCACGCCTCCAGATGCCGGCCGGGAAACAGCTGCCTGACCACGCCGCCGACGCGGCCGAACAGGACCGAAACGATATAGATGACGGTCGCGACCAGAATGATCGCAGGCCCCGATGGCACGCGGGTCTGGAACGACAGCACGAGGCCGGCATAGCCGGAAGCCGCCGCGGCGACGACCGCGATGCAGATCATGGCCGTGAGATCACGCGACCAGAACCGGGCGATGCCCGCCGGCAGGATCATCAATCCCACCGCCAGCAGCGTGCCGAGCGCCTGGAAGCCGTTGACGAGGTTGATGACGACCAGCGCAAGAAAGGCGAGATGCGCGGGGCCGCCGGCCCGGCTCACGGTGCGCAGGAACAGGGGATCGACGCTCTCGATCACCAGAGGACGATAGATCACGGCGAGCACCAGCAGCGTCACCGTAGCGTTGAAGGCGACCACCAGCAGCGTCTGGTCGTCCATCGCGAGGATGTTGCCGAACAGCACATGCAGCAGGTCGATATTGGTGCCCTTGATCGAGACGATGGTCACGCCGAGCGCGAGCGAAGCCAGATAGAAGGTCGCGAGCGACGCGTCCTCCTTCAGGCCGGTCGAGCGCGCAACCACGCCGGCGAGGATTGCAACGGCAAAGCCGGCGATCAGGCCGCCGGCCGTCATCGCGAACAGATTGAGGCCGGAGAGCAGGAAGCCCACGGCGGCGCCGGGCAGGATCGCATGTGCCATGGCATCGCCGACGAGGCTCATCCGGCGCAGCATCAGGAACACGCCGATCGGCGCGCCCGCGAGCGAGAGCGCGATCACGGCGGCAAGCGCCCGCCGCATGAACTCGAATTCGGTGAACGGGCCGATCAGCGCGTCGTAAAGCATCTGATCTCAGGCCGCCCGCGAGCTGACGTCATCGGCGGCGCAGGCCGCGGCGCTGTCGTCGAAGGCCTCGCACATCCGCATCGCGACCAGCAGGTTTTCCGGCGTCAGCACCTCCGCCGTCGGCCCCCACGCCACGGGGCCACGCGCCAGCACCAGCGTCTGGCTGAAATGGTTGCGCACCATCTCCATGTCGTGCAGCGCGGCCAGCACCGTGCGGCCCTCGCCGTGCCACTGCTTGACCAGCGCGAGCAGGTCGGCGGTGGTCTTGCTGTCGATGGCGTTGAAGGGCTCGTCGAGCACGATCAGGCTGGCGTCCTGAAGCACCACGCGCGCGAACAGCACCCGCTGCATCTGGCCGCCCGAGAGCGTGCCGATCGGGCGGTTCTCGAAGCCATTGAGGCCGACGGACGCGATCGCGCGCAGGATCTTTTCGCGCGCGGCTTTGCCGATACCACCGAACAAGCCCGTGCCGCGCCACAGTCCGGTCCCGACGAAATCGAACACCGAGATCGGGAAGCTGCGGTCGATCTCCGCGCTCTGCGGCAGATAGGCGACGTCCCTGCTGTCGAGCCCGCCGAGATGGATGCTGCCGTCGAGCGGCTTGAGGATGCCGACGATGCCACGCAACAGTGTGGACTTGCCGGCACCGTTCGGACCGATCACGGCGACCAGCGCGCCTCGCGCAACCTCGCCGCTGAGATGATGCACGGCCGGATGCCGGTCATAGCCCAGCGTGACGTTGTGAAAGTGGAGCGCCGCCATCGTCATCTCATCGCCAGGAAGACCACGCTCCAGAGCACGACGCAGACGGCGAGCGCTGCCGCGAGGCGGCCCGCCATGGTCATGCGCAGGATCGACCAGGGCGCCGCCTGGGCGGGGTGTGGCGAGGCCGCATCATGGACGTGGGCATGAGTGTGGTCGTGCCCATGCGAATGTCCGTGGTCGTGCGAATGACCATGGGAATGGCCATGAGCGTGGTCGTGAGGATGGGCGTGGGACGCGGCGGGAACCATGCCAGAACGTTACATTATAACATTACGCCTGTCCACGGCTGGGGTGCCGTTCCAAAGCATCCACGGCCAGCCTCACGGCTTGCCGATCACCATCGCGATGGCCGCCGCCACGAACGGGAACGGCACCGACACCGCGCAGCGGAACCAGACGAAACGGGCCGGCATGAACGGGATTTCCCACAGGATGACCCGCTGGAAGGCGAACAGGGCCCAGGCCACGACATAGGCGACCACCTGGGGCACCCCGCCGCCCGATTTCAGCGCCACCGTGCCGATCGAGAAGCCGATTACGGGCCCGCCGGGCGTGGCCGCGCCGGCGAGCACGGCGCTCGCAACCCCGAGCCAGCCGCTGTCCGGCCCGAGCCAGCCGGTGATCACCTCCTGCGGGATGATGGCGGCGATGTAGCCCGAGCCGATCACCCCGAGCGCGATGCGCGGCACGATGTTGACGAAGTCCATCGCGCCTTCGCGCAGCGAGGCCTTGAACACCGTCGGGCCGCGGCGGAAGGCGATCAGCCCGACGCCGAGCACCGAGCCCCACAGCAGGATGTCGATGAGAAGCGCCGCGCTCAAGTCTCGTCGTCCTCAGCGGCGAGCTTCGGATAAAGCCGGACATAGACGAAGCGGCCGAGCGCCCCTGCGAGCACCGGCAGTGGCAGCGAGATGAGGATCCGCCACAGCGTGAAGTCGGTGCCCATGATCGGGATTTCCCAGGCCACCGCCCGGCCATAGCCGATCAGCGTCCAGCTCACGACCATGGCGATGGTGGCACCGAAATCGGCGCCGACCGCGAGCAGCGCGCTCGCCACCGGGTAGGCGGTGAACGGACCGCCGGGCAGGATCGCGCCGAAGGCGGTGCCGATCAGAAGGCCCATCAGTCCGGATTTCGGCCCCAGCGAGCGCGAGACTTTCTCGTGCGGCAGGATTTCCGAGATCAAGGCGCCGAGCAGGCAGCCGGCGAGCACGCGCGGCAGGATGCCCGAGAACAGCGAGAGATCGTGCGTGAGAATGTCCAGGACGCCGTCGGTGCCGTCACGCCGCCAGACCAAGGCGGCACTCACCGCGACCAGAACCGCGATGATGATCGTGGACCAGCCGATCGGCTTGCGCGCACGCCCCGGCCGCGGCTCGGACTCTGGGTCCTCGGTAGGCGCCGGGGCTTTCGGGGAAGGGTCTGACAACGGCTGTGGAACGGCTCAAGGGTGATGCCCATCCTGATTAAGGGCGGCGTTCCCCCGATGCAAACGGTGTGATGACAGACCTGTGCGCACGCCGCGCAGGGCAATTCCGCACAGCAAAAAAGGCGGCCGCGTGAGCGACCGCCCTTGTCGTCATTCCGGGGCGGCGCGTCAGCGCCAAGCCCGGAATCCATCGGACGTCAGCCCGAGGGGATGAATGGATTCCGGGCTCGCGCTACGCGCGCCCCGGAATGACGCTCAGGCCTTGTCGAACAGGGACTCGACGTATTCCCAGTTCACGAGGTTCTCGACGAACGCCTTGAGATAATCAGGGCGGCGGTTGCGGTAGTCGATGTAGTAGGAGTGCTCCCAGACGTCGCAGCCGAGGATCGGGGTAGCGCCGTGCACCAGCGGATTCTCGCCGTTCGGGGTCTTGGAGATCTCAAGCTTGCCGTTCTTGACCTGGAGCCAGCACCAGCCGGAGCCGAACTGACCGACACCAGCCGCCTGGAAGTCGGTCTTGAACTTCTCGAAGCCGCCGAGGTCCTCGTTGATCTTCTTCTCGAGCTTGCCCGGCAGCTTGGTGCCGCCACCATTGGGCTTCATCCAGCTCCAGAAGTGGATGTGGTTGTAGTGCTGGCCGGCGTTGTTGAACACCGCGGGGTTCTTGCCGAACGAGCCCTTGACGATCTCCTCAAGGGACTTGCCTTCCCATTCGGTCCCCTTGAGCGCGTTATTGCCGTTGGTGACGTAGGCCTGATGATGCTTGTCGTGGTGGAATTCCAGCGTCTCCTTCGACATGAACTGGCCGAGGGCGTCATAGGCGTAAGGGAGTGGGGGCAGCGTAAAGGTCATGGGTTCTTGTCCGCGACTGATGGGGAACTGGCTTAACGGGGACTCTTATAGAAGGTTCCCCGGCCGTTAAATACCTTCAATTTGCGAAAACGCGCGATGCGACCGCTGGGCCGGATTGCATAAAATCGACGCAAGCGCTGACATTCGCCGCAGGCGAGATCGATTGTCGCAAAATATCATTGCCTTTGAAGCGCTTATGACAGAACGAATGCATCGCAAAGTGGAGCTCCGAAAGACCAGATCATGAGCATCGAGATCGACATCCTGAACGGCGACGCCTCGTGGAAGATCGCAGAGCCCCTGCATCAGGCAGTCTGGGGGCCGGACAGGATTGCGGACAAGCCCTGGGCTCACCTGAAATGGGCCAATGCCGATCTGCGCGTGCTGATCGAGACGCCAGAGGATGGCCTGGTCTGCCATGTCGGCATCTATTTCCGCACCGTCACCTGGAATGGGCAGAAGGTCCATATCGGCGGCATCGGCGGGGTCTGCACGCGCGAGGACCGGCGCGGCCGCGGCTACGCCACCGTGGCGATCGACGCGGCGGTTCACACCATGCGTGCCAACGAAGCTGTTCGCTTCGCCCTGCTGTTCTGCGAACCCCACAATTTTTCGTTCTACGAGACCCGGAGCTGGCTGCCATTCAAGGGCGAGGTCTATTGCGAACAGCCGGAGGGGCGGATCCGCTTCACCGAGATGGCGCCCTACGTCTTCAACATCGTCCGCGCGCCGACGCTGGGCACCATCGACCTATGCGGGCTGCCCTGGTGAGCCCTGCGTGAGCGAGGGCTGCGCCGGCCGCTTCGCGCCTTATAATATGTCGTCCATCATTTAATATTCCAGCTGGTGAACATGACGATCGACGCCCCCCTAGACGCCGTCCCGCCGCGCGCACCGGTCGCCTCACCCATTGCGAGCCTGCTGACGGCGCCGATCCTGCCGACGCTGCTCCGCCTCGCGATCCCCAACATGATCGCGATGGTCGGCAGCACGCTGGTCGCGATCGCCGAGACCTCCTACATCGGCCGGCTCGGCACCATCCCGCTCGCCGCGATCGCGCTGGTGTTTCCGTTCGCCATGCTGACGCAGATGATGAGCGCGGGTGCGATGGGCGGCGGCGTCTCGTCCGCGATCAGCCGTGCGCTCGGCGCGGGGAATCGCGACCGCGCCGCGACGCTGGCGCTGCATGCCGCCATCATCGGCCTCTGCGGCGGACTGTTCTTCACGGTGATGATGCTCGTCTTCGGACGCTCGTTCTTCACGCTGCTCGGCGGCCGCGAGCGTGTGCTCGAGGAAGCCAGCGGCTATTCGCAGGTGCTGTTCTCCGGCGCGGTCGCGATCTGGCTCGTCAACACGCTGGCCTCGGTGATCCGCGGCACCGGCGACATGCGCCTGCCCTCGATGACGCTGATCGGCGCTAGCGTGCTGCAGATCGTGCTCGGCGGCACGCTGGGGCTCGGCCTGTTCGGCGTGAAGCAATTCGGCATGCCGGGCGTTGCGGCCGGCCAGTTGATCGCGTTCAGTTGCGCGGCAATCTTTTTCCTTTGGTACCTGTTGTCGGGCCGCAGCCGGCTGCAGCTCGATTTCCGCGCCTTCCATTTCGAGCGCGCGATGTTCCTGGATATTCTGAAAGTGGGCGCGGTCGCCTGCCTGTCGCCGCTGCAGACCGTGCTCACGATCTTGATCTTCACGAAGATCCTCGCGACCTTCGGCACCGAGATGCTGGCCGGCTACGGCATCGGCTCGCGACTGGAATTTTTGCTGATCCCGATCACCTTCGCCTTCGGCATCGCCTCGGTGCCGATGGTCGGCATGGCGATGGGCGCCGGACAGGTGAAGCGCGCGCGGCGCGTAGCCTGGACGGCGGCGACGGTCTCCGGGCTGACCGTCGGCCTGATCGGGCTCGTCATCGCGCTCGATCCCGCGCTGTGGGTGTCGTTGTTCACGCGCGATCCCGGCGTCACCGCGGCTGCGCACAGCTATTTCCACTGGGCCGGCCCGGCCTTCGCGTTCTTCGGCATGGGCGTGTCGCTGTATTTCTCCTCGCAAGGCGCAGCGCGCGTCGGCGGGCCCGTGCTGGCCTCCACCGCGCGGCTTCTGATCGTCGCGATCGGCGGCATCGCGCTCATGACGGCGCAGGCGCCGGCCTGGACGTTGTTCGCGCTGGTGGGCGGCGCCATGGTCGTGTTCGGCCTGTCGACAGCGGCCTCCGTCGCCTTCAGCCACTGGGGCAAATGAGCGCAGGTATGTAAACGCACATTGATAAACGCAGGAATGTGATTCCGGCCAGCGTTGCACTATCTCGCCGGCCTGTTATGGAGGCGCTCCATTTCCGGGGCCCTTTCCATGACTTCCAGATTCGCCGCATCCATCGTCGTCCTCGCCGCGTTGCTTGGGACGTCTGCCGCTCATGCGCAGAACGTCGACGGGACATGGCTGACCCAGGCGGGTGATGCGCGCGTCAAGATCACCAAATGCGGCGGCGGCATCTGCGGCGTCGTCGCCTGGCTGCGCGAGCCCTACGACACCGCGACCGGCCAGCCCGCCACCGACAGCAAGAATCCAAATGCTGCGCTCGCCAAGCGATCCATGATCGGCCTGCCGCTGTTCAGTGGCATGGAGCCCGCGGGGCCGAACAAATGGTCCGGCCAGATCTACAATGCCGACGACGGCAGCACCTATGCCAGCAGCATCAGCGTCACGGGCGCGGATTCGCTGCGGGTCGAAGGCTGCGTCGGCGCGCTCTGCGGCGGCGAGACCTGGACGCGCGCGGGGCGGTAGTTGGTCTTGTGTCCCGGACGCGCTGCAGCGCTTGCGCTGCTGTGCAGAGCCGGGACCCAGAAGAGCAGCACGGTGCAAGGTAGGCCCCGGCTCTGCAGCGCACCGTTTCACGCTGCGCTGCGTCCGGGGCACGAGAGCGGCGCTACGCCACCATCGCCTTCAGCGCCGTCGCCGCCGAAGCGTAGCCGCCTCGTGCGCCGTCGATGAAGTGCACGTGATCGCTGCGCAAGGCCGACGGCGTGAAGCAGGTCATCATGGCGGCGTCCTGCTGATGGAGGCCGTAGCGCACGATGCCCTCGCGCGCGGCCGCCGCCAGGCGATCACGCAGCGCGCGTTCGAGCTCCGGCGTACAGTCGAGGATCATGCGCAGGCCGTCGTCATATTTCCTGAAGTCGGAATTCTCGACGACCTGACGCCTGTAGAGGTTTGGCACGAAGCCGCCGACCTTGAGGTTGAAGCGCATGACCAGATAGACGAACAGCGTGTAGGCCAGCACGCCGGCGCGGCGCGCGATCAGCGGACCGCCGCGCCTGGTGCGGGCCTCGTAGTCCAGCCCCTGCGGCGGCCATTTCAGCGGCGGCCCCTGCGGCGGCACCGGGCGTGCACCGTCCGGGCTGCGCTCGACGAGGTGGATGATGTCTTCGATCACCTTGCGAAACAGATTCGGATCGGCGTCCCGTGCCGGCATCACCAGCACCGAAAGGATCAGGCCACGCGAGGCCGGCATCACCTCGAAGCGGCAGGACAGGCCGGAGAGATCGGGCTGCGTGCCGGCGGGCGCCTCCGTGACCGCAAATTCGCCGCGCTTCATCGCGGCGTCGGCGAAGGCGAGCCCGCCGCCCGAGAACATCGCATAGGACAAATTGGCGGACGGGCCGAAGCGCGCGACCCGCACATCGAGGCCCTGCGCGCGAATGGCGCTCACCGGCACCAGCGCAACGCGCATGGTCAGATCGAGATCTTCCCGCACCCAGGTCGCGGTCGCCGCCAGCGCCTCGCGCGCGGCATCGAGGTCGGAGGGCGCGACGGCAAAACTTGCGCCGTCGCCGCCGAACACGAAGGGGAATTCGCGTCCCTCCAAAGCGTTCGTCACCGCTGCGATCACGGCGGCGCCGGCCATGTTGACCGCCTTGTAGCGCTGCGCCGCGATCGCCTTGGTGGAATCGACGATATCGGCAACGCCGATGCTCCAGTCATCCGGGAGCGGCGCGTAGAGCGCGGGGTCCATCAGGCTGGTGAAGCCGCGAAAGACGGGAATGCCGTCATAGAAGGACTCGCCTGAGGTCATCGGGGATGCCGAATGGTTGGAATGCGCAACAGATACGTGGCAGGATCGATCCGGGTTCGCCGGTCGGCGGCCCCTTTCGATCATGGGCCGAAACGGGCCAAGACAACAAGATGCGACAACAAGATACGGGGACAACAAGATGCGCCCGCGCTGCGAAGCCGCAGCACGTCATTGATCGGCATCAAACGACCGGCCGGCGAGTGCGGCTATCGTGGTCCAGCTCCACGGGTTTCATGGGATGATCGAGGTGTCCGACTTCGGCAGCAAGGACTCCACCGCTCCGGTCCGCCGGCGCACGGGCATCGACCCGATCAGTGCGGTGAAGATGCCCGAAAGACTGACGGAAGCCGTCGATGCCTGGGCCGAAGCCCATCGCCTGACCCGTTCGGATGCCATCTGCAAGCTGATCGAGCTGGGCCTGAAGATCGCGCCCCCGGTGCTCCCGCCGGAACACCCGATCGCCTCGGAAGCCATCAGGATCGAGGAGATTGCCATCCACGAGATCGAGACACTGCTCGATCCGGCCCTGCCGGCCGACGAACGCGAGCGCCGCATCCGCCGCCTCACCGAAGGGCCGCCGGAATTTTCCCACGAACGGATCGACCTGCCGAAGGATTCGCCGAAGCACCGGACGTGAGGAGCTAGTGCAGCTTCTCGTCCTGGCGCTTGCGCAAGGCATCGAGGGACGCGTCATGGCAGCCGACCAGGCGCACGAATTGCTGCGGGTACATCTCATAGCCGTGACTGCCGGAATTCTGGTGCGTCATCGGCGGGCAGTGGACGTCGTCCAGCCTGGCGCGGGATTGCTTCGTCGGGCCCTGAATTGAAGCGGTCATGTTTGGCATGGCCATGGACTGCTCCCTATCGATTAGGGCAGATCGATTGACGTAACCCAATCGAGTGCGGGGCATCTTACGACCAAATCCGGCTGACTGTCATTGTGCCGAATCAACGCAATTGCGACCGCCGGGTTCCGCCTATGCCGTATTCCCGGCATCGACGGTGAACACGGATCCGGTGACGTTGCGGCCGCCTTCGCCGAGCAGATATTCCACCATGCGTGCGACATCGTCCGTCTCCGGCAGGCGGCGCAGCGCGCTGCGCCCGGCAATGCGCTTGCGGCCCTCGTCGGACAGATTGTGCGTCAGCTCGGTGTCGATGAAGCCCGGCGCGATCGCATTCACGGTGATGCCGACCTTGCCGACCTCGCGCGCCAGCGAGCGGGTGAAGCCGGTGGCGGCCGCCTTGGTCGCGCCGTAGACGGACAGGCCGTTATAGCCGGTCGTCGCGATGATCGAAGAGATATTGATGATGCGGCCGGCACCGTCCGCCATCATCTGCCGCGCCACATATTTTGTGAGGATGATCGGCGACAGCACGTTGAGCTGCACCAGCGCCTCGATCTGGGAATTGTGCATGGTGGCAAGCAGGCCTTCGGTGCCGAGGCCGGCATTGTTGACGAGGCCGTAGATCGGGCCGAACTCGTCGCGCACGAGCTTTGCGAACGCCGGGATCGCGTCGATCACGGCAAGGTCGCAGGCGCGGAAATGCAGGCGCCCATCCGACTCCGCGATTGCAGCCTTGAGCTCGTCGCTCTCGCGCCGCGCCGCCGCGATCACGTTATAGCCGGCGCCGACGAGGCGCTTTCCGATCGCAAGGCCGATGCCGCGGCTGCCGCCGGTGACGAGGACATTATGCATCGGTACGCGCCAGTTTTCCGGCCGGGGTGACGTCGAGCGCCTCGACGAAGCGGATCACCGCCGGCACTTTGTGAGACGCGAGCTGCGCGCGGCATCGCTCCAGGATCTGGTCGCGGATCTCTTTGGCGCGCGCGGGATCGGTGCCCTCCGTCAGGATCACGTCGGCGACCACGATGCCGCCGGTGATCGGGCTCTTGCGCGACTTGGCGCGCGACATCCGCACGTCGGGATGGCGGTTGATGACCGCTTCGATCTCTTCAGGATGGACCTTCAGCCCGCCGATATTGATGATGCCGCCGCGGCGGCCGACGAAATAATAGCGATCGCCGCGCCGCTCGACGATGTCGCCGCTGTCGACGAACCCGTCGTCATCGGTGAGCGCCGCGGCGCTGCGGCCGACATAGGCATGTGCGGTGCGCGTCGAACGGATACGAAGCGAGCCGTCCACCACCTTCATCTCGACGCCGTTGCGATTGCCGAGATAGTCGGCCGGAAAGCCTTCCAGCCCGTCGTTCACGGCAAAGCCGACGCCGGCTTCGGTCGAGGCATAGGCATGACCGACGGAGGAATTGGGAAACGCCGCCTTCAACCCGTCGAGCACCGCCTGGTCGGCGATCTCACCGGAGAGGCGAACGTAAGCCGGGGCGAATTGCGCGGCCGAACCGCTCATCAAAAGCTTGCGCCAGTGCGACGGCGTGCCGGAGATGTGCGAGACGCCACGCGTCTTCAGCCGTGCGACGTGATCGCCGAGCGCCTCATGCGGGTCCGACAACACCATCGAGCCACCGGAGAGAATGGCGCGGAGGAAGATCTGCAGGCCGCCATAGCGGCGGATGTCGTAGAACGTCGCCCAGACCGGCGCGGATCCCCGTGCCGGGCCTTCAGCAACGATCGCGCCTGTCAGCGCTTCCAGCGTGTGACCGACGATCTTCGGCACGCCCGAGGTGCCCGAGGTGAGCATCAGCCATTCCGTGGCGCGCTCGGTCCTGGCCGGCGCGGTGGCTTGAAGCGGCAATTGTGCGGTGACGACGAGCGATACGCCCGAGCCGGCCCAGCGATCGGGCTCGTCGGTGACGACGGCATCGATCCCGGCATCGGCGATCAGCGCGTCGAGATGTGCTGTGTTCAGATCGGGCGGACACAGCAGCATGCGACGGGCAATGCCGTCGAGCTCGATCATGGCGAGGCCCGACCGGAGCTGGTCGGACAGTTTGAGCAGCACGGCGCAGCCCGACAATTCGGGCAGGCGGCCGCCAAGGACCGTCTGCGACAGGATGTCGGTCAGCGACACGACATCATGCGCGTCGGAGATCGCGCGTCCCTTCAGCTCCGCGCCGAGATGGTCGCGAAGTGCAAAGATCTCACGCGGGGACATTTTCGTAGGCCCGCACGAAATCACCCACCGTAGCGGGGAACGCTGCGTCCTCGGAAATGGTGAAGGGGTCGACGCCGGTGTCGTCCTCGAGGCGCGCGACGAGAATGGCGAAGGCGAGCGAGTCGAAGCCCGTCTCGTGCAGCGACAGATCGTCCGACAGCTCCGGAAGCGTGACCTTCTGCTCCTTGGCGATCTGCCGGATCGCCTCAATGACCTTAGACCTTACCGACATGGCTGGCTCGCTTTGTTATCGTTGGCGTTGCGGCGGCTCTTGATGGCCGCCTCCCCATGGCGGCTTGTTTACCCGAGAGAAGTAAATGGCTTCTTGGACAATTCAGATAAAATTGGACCTATCTGCCGATTTTGGCGGGGTTACAGCCTGATCGCGCCGTCCAGGATGGCCGCATGAGCCGCGGCGTCGAGCGGCACGTAGGCGCCGGATTTCGCCTCCGCCATGAACAGCGGATCGGAGATTCCGGCCGGATCGAAGCCCTCCCGCGACAGATCGCCCTTCTTCTGCTTGAACGTCTCGGTCGCGTCGATCTCGCTGGAGATGCGGATGAACACAGGCCGTGCATAGGCCGGCAGGCGCTGCGCGAGATGTGCAGGCAGTGCCGTCATGTCAAAGCCCTCGTTGACGACGATCGCGCTCATGCCGGCGCGGCCGTCGGCGCCGGGAATGCTGACGCCATACGTTGTAGCGTCGACCACGCCGGTGAAATCGCGGATCGCGTCGTTGACCTCCGAGGTCGCGACGTTCTCGCCCTTCCAGCGGAACGTGTCGCCGATACGGTCGACGAAATGGAAGAAGCCCTTATCGTCGATGCGCATCAGATCGCCGGTGCGAAACCAGGCATCGCCCTTGGCAAAGACATTGCGAAGGACCTTCTTCTCGGTCTCGCCGGCGTCGGTGTAGCCCTCGAAGCGACCGCCGCCCTCGTCGGCGGTGCCGATGCGGCCGATCGCTTCGCCGGCCTCGCCGCGAGCGCAGGCGATGCAGAAGCCCTCGTCATTGCGCAGCGGCACGCCGCTGTCGGGGTCGAGCCTGACGAGATTGGCGGGAAACCGATGCGCCAGCAGCGGCGGGACACGGCCGATCGCTCCCGGCTGGCCTTCGACGTTGAACAGCGAGAAATTGCCCTCGGTCGCCGCATAGAATTCGAGAATGCGGGGAATGGCGAAACGATCCTGGAAGTCTTGCCAGATGTCGCCGCGCAGGCCGTTACCGCAGACGAGGCGCAGGCGATGGCGGTTCTCGTATTCCGACGGCGGCGCCTTGAGCAGATAACGGCAGAGCTCGCCGATATATTGAAACAGCGTGCAGTCGTGGCGGACGATGTCGGGCCAGAAATGCGAGGCCGAGAATTTTTCCGCGATCACCACCGAGCCGCCGGCGGCGAGCATGCTGCACGGCGCGACGATGCCGCCGACCGAGTGAAACAACGGCAGGCAGTCGTACAGCCGGTCCTGCGGCGTGGCGCCGGTGAGGCCGGCGAACCAGAAGCCCCAATTGAGGATGCGGCGGTGGCTGATGCTGGCAGCCTTCGGCAAGCCCGTCGTGCCCGAGGTGTAGATCAGCAACGCGCGGTCATCGATGGTGACCTCGCCGTGCTCCTCCGGCGACAGCGGGGTGTCATCCAGCGCTGCCAGCGCGACGTCGATGGCGAGATCGCTGCGCGTATCGCCATGCGTCCATACCTTGGCTTCTGTCTTCAGATGCGGCGCTGCGCCCTCCAGCATCTCCGCCAGCTCATGCGCCACGATGATATGCGCGGGCCTTGCGACGTCGATGCAATGCGCGAGCGAGGGCCCGACCAGCTTGGTGTTGAGGAGCGCGACCACACCGCCGACCCGGCTGATGCCGAGCCAGGCTGCGACATAATCGATGCCGTTCGGCATGATCAGCGCGACGGTATCGCCCTTTGTCACGCCGACCGAGCGCGCCCAGCGCGCATAACGATTAATGCGCTTCGACAGGCCTTCGTAGGCGAGACTTGTATCGTCCGTAACCAGCGCGACGCGATCGGGCTGACGCTGCGCCCAATCGTCGATGACGTCGGCGAACAGGCGTCCCGGCAGCGTCTCGATCCGCGAGGTGAGCTCGATGGCCTTCAGCCAGATCTTCGAAGCCGAAGGCGCGCGCGCGACTTTTTGCCGTTCGATGACACCGGTCGTCATGCCGCTCATTCTTTCGGGCTGCCTGCTGATACCGGCAGCTTAGCTCGCGCCTCCTGCCCAGGTGTTAAGAGACAAGGTAAAACTCCGTTAGTGCGCGATTAACTCTAGCGATCCTTTACCAAGTCGGCGGGATCGGCGTGCGCCGCAGTGCGAATCTTGCGATAGCAAGGCCGACAACAAGGCGCGCGCCCTTAATATCTCCCCCTGCAGGAGAAAGAGCGCGGCAGCTTCAGTTCGTTGAGGCAAGACCGATGATCACCAGACGAGATTTCCTTCAGACCGCCGCCTGTGCCGCCGCCGTGCTCGCCGCACCGCGCGCCTTCGCGCTCGGCAATCCGTCCTATCCCTCGCGCAGCGTGAAATGGGTGGTGCCCTATGCGCCGGGCGGCGCGACCGACCTGCTGTCGCGGCTGCTCTGCCAGCGGCTGTCCGACCGGCTGGGCCAGACCTTCGTCGTCGAGAACAAGCCCGGCGCCGGCAGCAATATCGGGACGCAGGCGGTGATCTCCTCGGCACCCGACGGCTACACGCTGCTGCTGACCTCGACCGCGAACGCGATCAACGCCTCGTTCGATCCGGCGCTGCCGTATGATTTCGCGAGGGCCATCGCACCGGTCGCCGGCGTCGCGCGGATTCCGCTGGTGCTGGTCGTGGGCAACGACCTGCCGGTGAAGACCGTCGCCGACTTCATCGCCTACGCCAAGGCCAATCCTAGCAAGATCTCGATCGCCTCCTCGGGCATCGGCACCTCGCTGCACCTCTCCGGCGAATTGTTCAAATCGATGGCCGGCGTGCAGTTCACCCACGTCCCCTATCGCGGCTCGGCACCGGGCCTGACCGACGTGATGAGCGGACAGATCCAGGGCATGTTCGACAACGTCACTTCGTCCTTCGAGCTGGTGCGCGCCGGCAAGCTGCGCGCGCTCGGCGTCACCACGCGCGAGCGCTCGGAGATCCTGCCCGACGTGCCGGCGATCGCGGACACGCTGCCCGGCTACGAGACGTCGTCGTTCTACGGCGTCGGCGCCCCGCACGACACGCCGCGCGAGATCGTCGATCTGCTCAATCGCGAGATCGACGCTGCGCTGTCCGATTCCACCATCAAGGCCCGCATCGCCGAGCTCGGCGCCGTCCCGCTGCACGGCAACGCCGGCGAATTCGGCGGCATGCTCACCGCCGAGACCGACCGCTGGCGCAAGGTGGTCGAGCTGTCGGGGATCAGGAAGGACTAGCGTCTCCGCAAGGACCGACCACGCGCGGCGGCAGAACCTCGCGCCGCCTCAATCCGCCGTGAATTCGAGATCGAAGCGGATCGGGTTGATGGGCTTCGTGGCAAACTGGACGGTCTTGCCGTTCAGGCCGGCAAACGGGCCGGACGCGAACTTGACCACGCCCTTGCCCGAGGATGCGACCCCGACGGGCTTGCCGTCCTTCATCACAGCCTGGGCGGAGCCTTCGGTGAGCTGCGTGATGAGGCGCCCACCGGGAATGCGGTGCACGCCGCTCCCGATCAGCATGGTCGCCTTGAGACCGTCCCACTCGACGACATTCGACGCGGAATAGACCGCGCCTTTCAGCAATCCTTCGACGCCGACGCAGACATAGTCCTGCGCCACCAGATTGTGATCGGGACGGTCGCCGATCGGCTCCTGGGTGAAGAAGCCGGAAATGCTGCATTCATAGCGCGCGATCACGTCCGCGCGGGCCGGCTGAAAGGCGATCATGACAAGGGACGCGCCGACGAGCCCCGTAAGGGTGCACCTGTTCATGGAAATCTCCTCGCTTCATGCGCCCGATCTGAAAGGCCGGCATGATGCCGGACTCCTGACGTCGGGCTGCGCGATGAGAATGCCGCGTATGCGCGCATGCGCGCTTTGACCTGGCTCAACCGCCGCAACGGGCAGCAGCACGAAGCCTAGCGGCCGGGCGGCCTGCGGGACGGATGCAATACAGGCGCGTGGACCGGATAATAGGGATTGGGATCGCAGATCGCGGACCGGCCGGACGCCGTGGCGCGACATTGCGGCAGAGAGGTGAAGGAGCAGTCGTACCACTCCCCGCCACCGCCGTTCGCACCGGAATAGACGTGCATGCAGACGGGATAGCGGGGATCAAAGGTCTGCGCCTGCGACGGCGCGGCGGCGAGCAATGCGCCGACCACCATGATCAGGCCGGACGAGAGGCGGAAGGGCAGTATTCCGGTATGTCGCATCGGAAGCCTCTAATGCACCTTCTTGTGACGCTTGCGCGGAGGCGGCGGCTGGTCGAAGGCGTAATAGGGATTGACGTCACAGCTGGCCGAGCGGCCCGAGGCCGTCGCGCGGCATTGCGGGATCGACGTGAAGGAGCAATCGAAATAATCGCCGCCGCCACCGCCGAAGCCGCCGGGCGTATAGACGTGCATGCACACCGGGTAGCGCGGATCATAGGTCTGGGCGCCGGCATCGGCCGCAACGAACAGCGTGGCAATCGCGGTGAGGGTCAATATCGGCAAACGCATGGACTTAAATCCTCGAATCGACGGCGTCGGCGGAGCTGATGCCGACGGCCTGATATGGCACAACACCAGGGCGGAGGCGACTGTTCCCAGGGACAGATGACGGCAAGGTGAGCGCAGCGGGCAGCGGCGCTAGGCGCCGAGCCCTTGCAGCACCAGCCGGTTCAGCCTCGCCGCAAACGCAGCGGGGTCTTCCGGCAGCTCGCCGTCCAGGATCTGCGCCTGCTCGAGCAGGAGCAGGCTGAGGTCGTCGACCGTGTTCGAGCCGGCCTGCGCCCTGGTGACCGCCGTGACCAGCGGATGGCGCAGGTTGATCTCGAGGATCGGCTTGGTCTTCATGCCGCGGTTTTGCTGCGCCAGGATGCGTTCGAGCTCGCGGCTCGGGCCCTGGCTGTCGGCGACGAGGCAGGAGGCCGAGCTGGTGAGGCGCGTCGAAGCCTTGACGTCGCTGACGCGCTCGCCGAGCGCGGCCTTGATCACGGCGATGGTGGCCGCTTCATCGGCCGCAGGCTCGTCCTTCTTGGCCTCGTCCTTGTCGTCCACGCGCGGGATCAGGTCGAGGTTGAGATCGCCCTGGCTCAGCGACTTCAGCGGCTTGCCCTCGAACTCCGACGGCATCGAGGTCCAGAACGCGTCGACGGGGTCGGACAGCAGCAACACCTCGATGCCGCGCGCGGTGGCGGCCTCGAGCCGCGGATTGGACTTCAACCGCTCGATGCTATCGCCGACCAGATAGTAGATCTCGGTCTGGTTCGGCTTGAAATCGGCGATGACCTGCTTCAGCGACCGCTTCTCGCCCGACGTCGTGGTGAAACGCGACAGCGCCAGCAGCTTTTCGCGTCGCTCGAAATCCTCGTAGATGCCTTCCTTGAGCACCGCACCGAACGCGTCCCAGATCTTTGCAAAATTCTCCGGATCCTTCTCGGTGAGGCTTTCGAGCTCCGACACGACCCGGGTCGCCACCGCTTTGCGGATCTGCGCCAGCTGCGGATTGTTCTGCAGCATCTCGCGGGAGATGTTGAGCGGGAGGTCCTCGCTGTCGACGACGCCGCGGACGAAGCGCAGATACCCTGGCAACAGGTCGGCGTCATCGGTGATGAAGACGCGGCGAACGTAAAGCTTCACCCGGCCCTTGCGGTTCGGCTCGAACAGGTCGAACGGCTTGGTCGAGGGCGCGAACAGCAGCACGGCGTAGGAGTAGCGGCCTTCGGCGCGGTAGTGCAGCGTCATCGCGGGATCGTCGAAGGCGGAGGCGATCTGCTGATAGGCCTTCTTGTAATCGTCTGCCGTGAGCTCGGATTTCGAACGCTGCCACAGCGCGCTCGCCGAGTTGATCTGGCGCGGCTCGCCCTCCTCCGGCACCAGCTCGATGGGAAACAGGATGTTGTCGGAGTAAGCGCCGACGATACGCTCGATCTCGAAAGCCTCGAGATATTTCCTGGCATCGTCCTTCAGGTGCAGGACGATCTCGGTCCCCCGCGTCACGCGCGCCGCTTCCTCGTCGCTGGCGCGGGCGATCTCGAAGCCGGAGCCGCCCTGGGACGTCCAGGTCCAGACGTCGCTCTCGCCGGCGCGGCGGCTGATCACGACGATCTTCTCGGCGACCATGAAGGCGGAATAGAAGCCGACGCCGAACTGGCCGATCAGGCCGAGGCCGTCCTTGGCCTCCTTCAGCTTCGACACGAACGCCTTGGTGCCGGAGCGGGCGATGGTGCCGAGATGGTCGATCAGCTCCTGCCGCTCCATGCCGATGCCGTTGTCGGCGATCGTGAGCGTCGCGGCCGTCTTGTTCGGGATGATCCGGATCTTGAGCGCGTCGCCCTCGCCCAGCAGCGCCGGGGCGGCGATCGCCTCGTAGCGCAGCTTGTCGCAGGCGTCGGAGGCGTTGGAGACGAGCTCGCGCAGGAAAATGTCCGTCTCGGAATAGACGGAGTGCACCATGAGGTGCAGAAGCTCGGAAACCTCGGCCTGGAAGGGCTGCGTATGCACAGCCGTGTCTGACGTCGTCATGCGTTTACCCGGTCAAAACGAAGGGGAAGAAACCCGGGATATAACGCGAGCGGAGGAAGGATCAAGTGGACGTGAACAACCGTCCTCCGCCGGAAGCAGGCCTGGCCCGTCGGGGCCCTGAGATCAGGTCACGCAACGGCCGGGCTGCAGCAGCTTTGCGACCTCGGTCAGCGAACTGACCATCGGCTCACAGGCGATCGTCGGCCGGTTGCGCACCTTCTTCTGATTCTGGAGCAGCAGCGGCGGCTTGGCGTTGCCGGTCTCGATCACCGCGGGGACCCGCAACAGCACCGAGGTGTCGGCGAGGTCGTTCAGCCGCATCGAGACGGTGCGGGTTGGAACCGCGGCCTGCTTGAGTTCGGCAAGGCGGTCGGCCTTGCCGGCACGATTGACGTTATGACCGGGCGCATAGCTCAAGCTGTGGCTGGGCGCATCGGCGACCGCCTGCCAGCGGTCGGCCAGATCGTGGCCGGAGGCCAATTGCACCGCACCGAGCGTTGCAGCAATCGCGACGGCGCCTAAAAATGCCTTGTGAATCTGTGACATGACTGTCGATCCCTCGCCCCATGGCGATCGCGGGAACAACGCGGGCGGAGGACTGGGGGTTCTCAGTGATTACGATCACTTAACCGTGTGCGATAAACGCCGCAGCATGCGCAAAGAATATTCTCAGCAAAATATTTCGAAACGGGGGGAACGAGTCTTGGGGCCAGGAGTCGTCTCAACAGCCGGCTATTCCCCCCTGCCCCATAAGCCGGCGACGTAGGGCGCGACTGTGGTGATGCCAGTCGCGCCTTACTTTTGTCCGCAAGAGACCCCCACGAGATCCCCGTTGAAAGCCTCCCAAAGCACGCTCGGCGGGAACGGCAACGCGCGCATTTCGCTGCGCCGTCGCGACGTCGGGAAATTCCTGACTGCCCGGGGGAGGCAACCCGACTAGTCCCGAGACCATTTGAACTCCAGCTTTACCCAGCACCGCTGCCATCCCGGGAGACTGGATATGACCATGTTCGTGCGGTCGACGATCGGCAACAGGCCATCCACCGGCCGAAGTGAGCGCCCCCGCGTTCCGTTGCCCGGACTGGGAAGCCCTCGGCCGGCGTGCAACATCCCGGCCCCCGCCCGGAAATCGCGGCGTCGGACGGCTATCTTCCAAACTGTCCTCGACCGGGTTTGGGAAGCCGTCTTGGCGAGCTACGTGTCATCCCGCACATCGAAGGACCGAGAATGATCGGGATTGTCGTCGTCTGCATGATGGTCTTCAGCGCCAGCGTTCTTGTGGCGCACCTGATCGACGCCATCAACGGCCCGGCCGAGGATTCCTCTTAGGCGTCGGATCCGCTATCAAGAGGCAGGTCCTTCTGCAGACAGGTCCTTCTGCAGGCAGGTCCTTCGGCGGCGCAAAATCGGTCAGCCGATCGCCTTCAACCGCGCGCGCAGCTTCAGCCGCTCCGCGGCCCGCGCGACAGCCGGATCAGAAACAATGAACTCGATCATATTCAGGAGCTCGCGCTGCTCGGGCCTGCATGTCGGGCCGGCAACTCGGGCCGACGCAAGGAGGCGCTTGGTCTCCTCGAGGGCCTCTGCGATAATTTCCGCATCGGACTGCAATTTGCTCTTTCCCACGATCATGGCCGCCAAACTCATACCGCGGCACTCTCTTGCATGAGCCCTGCGCAAAACCCCGAGGTCAGGGATGCGCGACGCGCAACGCGATTGGTCCCAACAGGGAATTCTCGTGGGCGGATCGAATGACGCGGAAGCAGTCGCAGGACGCCTGCTCTAGGCGCGTCTGGTCGACGATCGCAATTCGCCCGCGGCTCCGTCGGATCAGGCCGTTTGCCTCCATGTCGCCCACCGCCGTCGTGATGCCGGCACGGCGTACGCCGAGCGCCTGCGCCATGCATTTGTGAGTCAGCGCAACCTCGTTCTCTCCGATCCGATCGCGCGCGACCAGCAGCCATCGGGCCAGCCGCTGGGACAGATTATGCCGCGAGTTGCATGCGACCAGCTGAGAGCTGTGTATCAGCGTTGCCTGGACGTAGCGCAGCAACAGCTTCTCCACCTCCGTGTCGGTCTTGATCAACCCGATCAGCGCGTCGGTTGGGATCCGCAGCGCCTTTCCGGGGACATGGACGGTGCACCGGTGCGGAGAGACCCGCATTCCCAGCACCAGGGGGACGCCGACGAAGTCCTTCTTCCCCAGGGTATGGATTTCGACAGGCGGGCAATCTCCGGCCCGGGTCGTGAGCGACGCCGCGCCGGACTCGATGAAGTATGCGTATTGCAGGGGAAGACCTCGCTCCTGGAGCACCTGTCGTGGTGTCAAGCGGATCGAATCGCAGCGGTCCAGAACCAATCGACGCGACCGTGGCGAGAGATGCGCGATGAGGTCGTTGCCCAAGGAGGGAGACGATGCGTCGCGCGTCTGGGGAGCGATCCTCGGCACGATCGACGAAGCAGTCCCCGAATCTCGCGCGCCTTTCTTCACAAGATCCAATTCCAGCATGTGCCATCTCATGGTTGCCGTTTGACCGATCATGGGGAGCGGGTCACGTTTGGCCCAGTCGGGCTGAAGGACGGTTCCTGTCAGGAAAAGCCTGACAAGCGGATCTTGGCGGGTTGCGGCGGTTTTCGAACCGCGGCTATGCTGGCGTGAGGCATCGAGAGTGAAAGCAGTTGTCCAATCAGGTTCGGCGCGGGCCGCGCAACGTCCGCTGATTCTGCTCGTCATGGCAGCGGCCATTCCGCTCGTCCTGTTCGCGGGCTGGGTCGTTTTCCTGAATGCCCGCCAAGAGCGGACCGACTCGCGCCTTGCCGCCCTCGAAACGCTCGACCGTGTCGTGACGCGCATCTCTTCGGATCTGGCGCTTCAGGTCCAGATCGCGGAGACGCTTGCCGCCTCGGCCAGCCTCGATACTCCGGATCTCGCATCGTTCTATGTCGAGGCTCTACGCGTCAAGGAAACCAGGCCTCTCTGGGAAACGATCGAGCTGGTCGATCCCAAGGGCAATCAAGTGCTCAATCTGCTACGCCCCATCGGAGCCGACCTCGGGGCAACTGCAGATCGGGAGAATTTCGAGAGAATCCTGACGACCCGCAAGGCGGCGATCGGGGGAATTGGACCTCTGGGTCCGATTTCGGGCAAACGCCTCGTCGCGTTGCGAGCACCCGTCGAGCGGGACGGCGACCTCAGATTCGTCCTGACTGTCGCGCTGGTACCCGACGCGGTCAGCCAGATTCTGAAGAGCGCGGGGGCGCCGCCTGGATGGGTCGGCGTCGTCGTCGACGGCAAGGGCAACATCGTCGCGCGGACCGTCGCCGAGCAATTTGAGCTGGGCCGCCCGGCCAGCGCATCCGTGCGGGAGGCCATCGCCCAGGGGTCCCAGTGCAGCTATGTCGGAACGACGCTCGAAGGAGCCGAGGTCGACTCCATCTATAAGGAACTGCCGGGCACAGGCCGTTGGTCGGTCCACCTCGGCATCCCGACGGATCAACTCGATGCCCCGGTCCGCCGGTCGGCGATTTTTCTCGCCAGTGGAGGCGCCGTGAGCCTGGCCCTCGGGCTCGCGCTCGTCTGGTTCACGGCGCGTGACATATCGCAGCGACGCGTCGAGCAGGAGGCCCAGGCCGCGCTGGCCCTGAGACAGAGCGAGGAAAGACGACGGCTCATGGTCGACGCAGCGGATCTCGGAGTGTTCAGCTGGAACGTGCCGACTGGCGAAGTCATCGCCTCGCAACGGGCCCTGGACATGCTCAAGATCACCAAGAGCGCCGCCACCGGCGACGTGAGCCTGCCCTTCGAGACGCTGCTGACCGGCATCGACCCGGCAGACCGCGCCTCATTCGAGAAGATCTTGCTGCAATCCCGCAAGAGTGACGCCGTCGCCGCGGAGTTTCGCACCGCTCCTCCGGACGGCCGCTGGCTGCGCGCCTCCGGGCGCAGCTCGCGGATCGACGGACACAACGCCGAAGTCGTCATCGGCGTGCTCCTGGACATTGACGAGATGAAACGGGCGGAGTTCGATCGCCAGCGTCTGCTGCGGCGGCTCGGCGACGCCGAGGAGAACGAACGCCGGAGAATCTCCCGTGAATTGCACGATCAGATCGGTCAGACCGTGACCGGGTTGCTGCTGGGGTTGAAGAATCTCGAACAATCGCTCGCGACGACGTCCCCCGATCCGGCTCAGATCGACAAGTTGCACTGGCTGCAGGGGCTCGCCAGCGGGATCGGACGAGACATTCACGAGATCGCAGCAGACCTTCGTCCTACGGCCCTCGACGATCTTGGACTGTACAGAGCCATCGAAGCATTCTGTGCGGAGTGGACCCGGCGCTTCGGTATCAGTACCGACGTCCAGTTGATCGGACCGGCAGATCGTCTCCCGATCGAAGTCGAGATCGCCCTTTACCGTGCGATCCAGGAAGCTCTCAACAATGTGGCCAAGCACGGCAATGCGCGCAACGTCAGCCTCGTCTTCGACCGGCGGAAGGACGAACTTCGCGTCATCGTCGAAGACGACGGCGCTGGCTTCGATCCGTCGAAATTGTCGAGCCTTAACGCTTCCAGGCTCGGCCTTTCCGTCATGGAGGAGCGGCTGGCGCTGCTCGGCGGATCGCTCACCGTCGAATCTGCGCCCAGCGTCGGGACGACTCTCTTCATGACAGCACCTCTTTCCGGACAGGACGCAGGCTCGTGAAACCGATCCGAATCACGCTGGCTGACGACCATCCACTCGTCCTTGCAGGCATGAAGGCCTTGCTTGAGCCCGTTCAGGACATCTCCATCGTCGGCGAGGCGACCGACGGGCAGAAGGCGATCGACGTCATCGGCAGGGAGCGGCCGGACATTGCCGTGCTGGATATCTCGCTTCCGATCATTGGCGGCATCGAACTGGCGCAACGAATTGCGATCGAGTTCCCCAACGTTCGATTGCTGGCACTCACGGTGCACGAGGATCGTGCTTACGTTCAGCCGATGTTGCAGGCCGGCGCACGCGGATATCTGCTCAAGCGATCCGCGGCGGATGAACTGGTGCGTGCCATCCGTGCGATCGCCGAGGGCGGGATCTATCTGGACCCGGCGATCGCGGCGAAGGCGCTGCCGTCGCCACCGGGCGATCGCGCACCTTCCGAGAGCGCAACTCAGCTCGAGCTCACGCCGCGCGAGGCCGAGGTCCTCCGCTTCATTGCCCAGGGATTCAGCAACAAGGAAATCGCTGCGCGTCTGGACGTCAGCATCAAGACCATCGAAACTCACAAGTCGAGGGCCGTCGAGAAACTGGGATTGCATAAGCGCGCCGACATCGTACGCTACGGCGCTTCGCAGGGCTGGCTCGATCATCTATCCTAGGAATGACGATGCCGTGGCGATCCTCGTCCGCGGCAACGTCCCGGCGCTCGTTCGCATGTAGGAAGGCCCAGCAAAGACCCCGGCTCGGGGACTGAGCCGGGGTCCCTGCAGCAATCGAGGCTGACACCGGAACTGGGAATCCAGCATCACGGCGATTGTGATGCCCAGCTCCCCACTTTTCAATGCGCAGCGGTACACTTTCGCGCCGTGTTATCTGGTGCGGCATCAGCACGCTGCGCTTCTTGCGGGACAGACCTCGGCTCGATTCAAGAAGAGACGAGAGGGCGAACCTTTCGGCTCGACGGAAAACGGCTCCGGCAGAAGCGCCGGAGCCGCACTCTCTTTTGGAAGTGATTTTGACGGCACGAATTTTTGTCTTCGCCGCAACGACATCTTACGACGGCCCCTCGCAGATGTCAGTGCATACCGGCCCGGAACGTACGCTTCGGTACGCACTCTTGCAGGGGGCGCGTCGATGGACGGCATGCTTGGGCACGTGTCCTCACCCGCCTTGACTGGACCTCGGGCCAGCCAATGAATCTACCTAAGACACGTGAGACACGTGTGCTCGACCGGAACGGGATCGGTCGACAGGCGATTTCCGTCGCCCTCTTGCCACCTCGCCATTCGTCCCCGTGCGATCGTATCAATCGAGAGAGAAAACGACCTGAGCCGTACCGATCGCGATGAACACGAGGATCAGGGGCGGATACAGGATGGAAGCGGCCTCGAAACGCAGGAAACGCGGACTGCCGCCCTGCCGGTCAGGCAATCCGACGTAAATCAGCACCACGGCAATCACCAGCATAGCCAAGCCGATCGCGAGCCCCATGATCTCCTCCTCGACGGTTCCGGCTGAACTTTGCGTGTCCTGACGTCCTGTCGTCAGTCAGGTAACGTCCATCCGATGTCAGGAAATTCCTGACCCGCATGCGTCGCATCGGGCCGTCGGGGATCGTGGCCAATCGTCCGGCACTTAGTTCGCCTTCCCCGCGAGCCACTCCCGCCCTTCGCCATAGAGCGTCTCGACCTCGGGCCCGACCAGGCCCGGCATGTCGCGCTTGACCTTGTAACCGATCAGTTCCTGCATGTAGGCGAGATGGCGATAGCCTTCGGGAAGCGCGGCGAGGGCTTTCTGGTCGAGCTGAAGCTTTGCTGCGGGATCGACCGGGTCGATCCGGTCCTTCTCGTAGATCGGCTGGCGGCGGACGATGCCCCACTTCCCAAGTCCTGATCGGTCCTGTCGCTTCTCCAGGAAATCGTAGAAGCGTCCGGTGCAGACGACGTCGCAGAGCACGTCGTGCACCAGGGCGCGCTGCGAGATCGTCATCTTGGTCTGGGCGACGGCCCGTTCGCCTGCGAGGTCGATGCTGGTGCCGCCGAGGAAATGCAGGATGCGCACGCCCCTGGCAAAGCCTTCCTGGCTGACGCGCATGAAATCCCGCGCCGGCCCTTGAAACCAGGTCGCGGACATCCAGCCCTCCTCGTGCCAGACCGTGGCAAAGCGCTCCCAGTCGCCGGCATCGCGCCACACCGCCCAGTTCTCGACGAGGTCGCGGATGGCGAGGCGGTCGAGCAGTTGCTGGTCCATGATGCGTTTCTCCCGGAGGTGTGGGGCCGCGATGAATGTCATCGGCCCGAAATATCAAGGGGGCAATGAGGTCGGCGTCAAGCGGGTGATGATGCTGCACGGCCCTACGAATTGCCCACGTCGAAGCAAACGCGACGCGAGCACCGAGCCTTGCAATCAACCAGACCGGGATTAGTATGCGCATTGATGCAGATGAAATTTCTTTTGTCGGCCGCGCTTCTCGGATTGCTGGCTGTTTTCCCTTGCCACGCGCAGACAGATGCGCAGAGCGAAAGTGCCCAGGCGTGGAAGGCGCAACTGTCAGCACACATCGCCAAGAGCAGGCTATTCCCGGCCCAGGCACTGGGGCAAACCGGTGAGGCCAGGGTTGGCTTCGTCATTGATCGGTACGGCAAATTGATCTCGCGGGCACTGGCTGCGAGCACTGGCTCGCGACTGCTCGACGACGCCGCGCTGGACATCGTCGCTCGCGCCCAGCCCTTTCCACAGCCGCCTTCGGAGCTGAAGGAAGAGACCTTCTCTTTCGTGGTCCCGATTGTCTTCAGCGGCCGACAATTTCGGGGGCGGACCGACGGGCTGGTGCTGAGCATGCCGGCTTCCGGCTCCACGGCGTCCGACGCGATGGCCGCCTGGCGCAAGGTGGTCTCCGAGCACGTCTGGCGCAACAGGGTATTTCCTTCGAATGCGATAGGTCAAAGGGCCGATGCCGGCGTCACATTCGTGGTCGACCGTTCGGGCAAGTTGATTTCAAACGCCCTGGTGGAAAGCACGGGCTTCGCGCCGCTGGACGCGGCAGCGCTCGCCATGGTCGAGCGGTCCGCCCCCTTCCCGAAACCACCCGCTGAGGCGAAGGACGATCTGCAGAGGATAACCATCCTCATGGCTTTCGACGGAATTCTGCCGAAGCCAGCTCCGCCGTCACCGGAACGGGAAAAATTTCTCCAATCCTGGGTCGAGGAGCAGGCCAAGCTCAGTGCAAAGTCCCCGGGGCCAGATGATGCCAAGCTGAACTCCATGATGCGTAGCATCTGCCGCGGCTGCTGAGGCGCAGCATCGCTCGGCAACAAAAAACGGCGCGCCTTGCGACGCGCCGTCTTGCTTTCCGATGAAGGCTTCCTTACGCCGCCGGCGCCTTCGGCGTGCGGTTGCGCGAGTTGCGCTGGAAGAACAGGGCCTGGCTCGCCACCGCCGACACCATTGCGGGCTGGAACGGCTTTGAGATCAGGAACGCCGGCTCGGGGCGCTCGCCGGTCAGGAAGCGCTCCGGGTAGGCGGTGATGAACACCACCGGCACCTCAAAGGTGCGCAGCAGCTCGTTGACGGCGTCCAGCCCCGACGAGCCGTCGGCGAGCTGGATGTCAGCGAGGATCAGGCCGGGCCGCTTGTTCTTGGCCAGCGCCACGGCATCGGCATGAGTGCGCGCGACGCCGACGACGTTGTGACCGAGATTCTTCACCAGGCTCTCGAGGTCCATGGCGATGAAGGTCTCGTCCTCGATGATCAGCACATCGGTGGCGATCTCGGCCGCCATCTCGCGTCCGGCGGTATCCGCGAGCCGCCGGGTTTCGGCGACGTCGGTGCCGAGGATGTAGCCGACTTCCTCTTCCGAGAATCCCTCAAGCGAGAGCAGCAGGAAGGCCTGCCGCGGCAGCGGCGTGATGTTCGACAGCCGCCGCTCCGGCGGCATCGGCAGGGTCGTCACCTCCGAATCATCGTTGACCGAGACCGAATTCCAGATCTGGGTGAACAGCCGGAATAAGCCGGCGCGCGGCCCATGGCTCTCGTCGAGCACGCTGGGATCTCCCAGCATGGCTTCCAACATGGCTGCGACATAGGCGTCGCCGGAGGCCTGGCTGCCCGTCAGGGCGCGCGCATACCGGCGCAACAACGGCAAGTGTTCAGCAACGAGCTGTGAACGGGACATCCCCACTCCATTCATCTTCGGGCCAACCTGGCAATGCGGGGGGCCCGGGTTCCCCTGCTGGGCTGATTACGCCTCAGCCTAAGAAAAGTTCCCCCGGCCCGGGAACTTTTTGTCGAACCTGGAATTGTGCCTATCCAGGGAACGGCTCCCGGTTGAGAAAACTTCTCGAATTTACAGTCACTTAACTCGGGGAAACGTGGAACAGGTCATGAAAGATCTCAAGTCTCAAGCCAGCAGAAGCACGACCCCCGGCAAGGGAGGCCTCACTCCGGAGATTCAATCCCGGATCGGGCATCAGTTGCGCGCCATGTACGACGATGTCGTGCGACAGGGGGTTCCCGATCGGTTCGCCGAACTGATCAAGAAGCTTGATGCGCCGGGGGCCAGCCCCCAATTGGGCGAAGAGGGCGGATCCAACGACAACAACAATGGGAGGGATTAATGCCTCTCACGGACTCCCTGCGTGACGACATCCTGGCGGCCGTGCCGAGCTTGCGCGCGTTCGCCATCTCGCTCAGCGGCAATGCGGACCGCGCCGACGATTTGGTGCAGGAGACACTGCTGCGCGCACTCGCCAACATCGACTCGTTCCAGCCCGGCTCCAACCTGCCGGCGTGGCTGTTCACGATCCTGCGCAACCTGTTCCGCTCCGACTATCGCAAGCGGCGGCGCGAGGTCGAGGACGCCGAGGGCAATTATGCGAAGACGCTGAAGACGCAGCCCTCGCAGAACGCGCATCTCGAGTTCGAGGAATTCCGCACGGCGCTCGAGAAGCTTCCGCAGGACCAGCGTGAAGCGCTGATCCTGGTCGGTGCCTCCGGCTTCTCCTACGAGGACGCGGCTTCGATCTGCGGCTGCGCCGTCGGCACGATCAAGAGCCGCGTCAACCGCGCCCGCTCCAAGCTGGCTGCGCTGCTCTATGTCGATGGCGCCGAGGATTTCGGCCCGGACGAGACCGTTCGGGCCGTGATCGGCGGCAGCGGCGGCTGACGGCCGGCGTTAAGCAGACTCAGACAAAGATGAAGGCGGTCGTTTCCGCGGCCGCCTTCGCGCGTCTGAACGATTTCGTCCGGATCACTCGTCCACGAAGGTCACGGTGTCAGCCACGCTCGCGCGCGAGGTGCGGTAGCTGTTGACCTTGTGGGCGTGGTCGGCATAGCCGAACGAGATACCGCAGACGACGCGGCGGTCGTCGGACAGGTTGAAGTGGCGGCGGATCAAGCCGGAATGGCGCGCCAGCGCCGCCTGCGGGATCGTGCCGAGCCCGAGCGCCTGCGCCGCCAGCATGAAATTGCTGACATAGGCGCCGCAATCGATCGCACCGTAAATGCCGAGCGGTTCGTTGGTGTGGATGATCGCGACGTGCGGCGCGCCGAAGAAATTGTAGTTCTCCAGCGCCTGCTTGGCATACGCCATCTTGTCACCGCGGGCGATGCCGAGCGTGTTGTAGAGCTGGAAACCGCTTTCGCGGCGGCGGTCGAGATAAACGCCGACATATTCGCGGGGCGGGGTGAAATCGTAATCGTCGCCGAGGCCGCCCGAGGCTTCCTTGTAGATCGCCTTGCGAAAGCGCTCTTTGGCCTCGCCGCTGGCAATGACGACCTGCCAGGGCTGGCTGTTGCACCAGGACGCGGTGCGCTGCGCGGTGGTCAGCACATGCGCGATGGTGGCGCGGTCGACCTGCTTAGGCAGGAAGGCGCGGACGGAATAGCGCTCGTTGAGGAGGTCTTCGAGCACACCGATGCGGTCGTTCTGGTTGACTTTAGCGTCCATGGATCAGCTCGCGCTCTTCTCTTCGTAGGGTAGGCGAGGGCGCAACGCGCCGTGCCTACCGACAGACTTACCTCTGGCCATCCGCATATGGTGGGCACGCTTCGCTTTGCCCACCCTACGAGACCCAGCGAGAGGTGAGTTCACCGCCCCTTGGTCGGGATCTTGTTATACGGCACGTCCTTGTCGACGCGGATGTCGCCGGGCAGGCCCAGCACGCGCTCGGCGATGATGTTGCGCAGGATCTCGTCGGTGCCGCCGGCAATGCGCATCCCGGGAGAGGACAGCAGCATCTGCTGGAACTGGCCCTGCACCGTCTCCTCGTCATTGCCGGTGAGCAGGCCGGCCGCGCCTTGCAGATCCATGGCGTAGGTCGCGATGTCCTGGAGCATCGTGCCCGACACCAGCTTGCCGATCGAGTTCTCCGGGCCCGGCCGCTCGCCCTTCGACAGCGCCGAGATGGTGCGGTAGCTGGTAAATTTCAGCCCATTCGACTTCACGGCCCAGCTCGCCAGCTTCGAGCGCACGGCGGGGTCGTCGATCGCAAGCCCATCCTCCAGCATCAGATTCGAGCAGAACTCGAACATCTCAGGCACGCCGGTCGCGAGCCGCGCCCCGATCGACATACGCTCGTTCATCAGCGTTGTCAGCGACACGCTCCAGCCCTCGCCGACGGCGCCGAGCCGCTGGCCGTCGGGAATCACGACATCGGTGAAATAGACCTCGTTGAACTCCTGCATGCCGTTGGCCTGCTTGATCGGCCGCACTTCCACGCCTTTGCTCTTCATGTCCAGGAAGAACATGGTGAGCCCCTTGTGCTTGGGCACGTTCGGGTCGGTTCGGGTGATCAGGAGCCCGTAGTCGGAGTAGTGCGCGCCGGAAGTCCAGATCTTCTGGCCGTTGATGATCCAGTTGTCGCCCTGCTTTTCCGCGCGGGTGCGCAGTCCGGCGACGTCGGAGCCGCCGGCCGGCTCGGAGAACAGCTGGCACCAAATCTCTTCGCCGGAGGCGAGCTTCGGCAAATAGCGGCGCTTGTGCTCCTCGCTGCCGAACGCCATCACGGTCGGGCCGCACATGCCCTCGCCGATCTGGAACGGCTGCGTCAGCTTGCCGTAGACGCCCTCCTCCTGCTGCCAGATCACCTTCTCGATCGGTGTCGCGCCGCGGCCGCCATATTCCCTAGGCCAGTGCAGGCAGGCCCAGTTGCCCTCCGCCTTCTTCTTCTGCCAGGCCTTGCCGACCTCGACCATGTCATGCTTGGCGAGCCGGATGCGCCCGAGCGAGGATTTTGATAGCTCCTCCTCAAACTCCTTCGGCGCGTTGGCGTCGATCCATTTGCGCGCGGTCTCGCGGAATGCGGCTTCCTGCGGGGTGTCGTCGAAATTCATGGCGGACCTCTACCCTCTTCCCTTCGTCGGGATCTTGTTGAACGGCACGTCCTTGTCGACACGGATGTCGCCGGGCAGGCCCAGCACCCGCTCGGCGATGATGTTGCGCATGATCTCGTCGGTGCCGCCTTCGACGCGGGTGCCCGGCGCGCGCAGCAGCATGGCCTGGAAACGGCCGGCCAGCTCGCCGTCCTCGCCGCTGACGGCCCCGTTCGCGCCCTGCAGGTCCAGCGCGTAGGTCGCGACGTCCTGGATCATCGAGCCCGCCACCAGCTTGCCGATGGAATTCTCCGGGCCCGGCCGCTCGCCCTTCGACAGCGCCGAGATCGCGCGCATGCTGGTGTATTTCAGCCCGCTCGCCTTCACCGCCCAGTTGGCCAGCTTCGAGCGCACCGCGCGATCCTCGATAGCGGGGCCGTCGTCGAGCATCAGGCTGGAGCAGTATTCGAACAGTTCGGGAAAGCCGGTCGAGACCGCCGCGCCGATCGCGCTGCGCTCGTTCATCAGCGTGGTCAGCGAGACGTTCCAGCCGTCACCGACCTCGCCGAGGCGCTGATGGTCGGGAATCCTGACATTGGTGAAATAGACCTCGTTGAAGTCAGAGGCGCCGCTCGCCTGCTTGATCGGCCGCACTTCGACGCCCGGGCTCTTCATGTCCAGGAAGAACATGGTGAGGCCCTTGTGCTTGGGCACGGTTGGATCGGTGCGGGTGAGCAGGATGCCGTAGTCGGAATAATGCGCGCCAGAGGTCCAGATCTTCTGGCCGTTGATGACCCAGTCGTCGCCGTCCTTTTCCGCGCGGGTGCGCAGGCCAGCGACGTCGGAGCCGCCGGCGGGCTCCGAGAACAGCTGGCACCAGACCTTCTCGCCGGAGGCGAGCGGCGGCAGGTAGGTGCGCTTATGCTCCTCGCGCGCGAACGCCATCATGGTCGGCCCGCACATGCCGTGGCCGATGATGAACATGCGCGAGAGCTGGCCGAACGGACCTTCTTCCTGCGACCAGATCACGCGCTCGATCGGCGACGAGCCGCGCCCGCCATATTCTTTGGGCCAGTGCAGGCAGGCCCAGCCGGCATCGGCTTTCTTCTTCTGCCAGGCTTTTGCCACCGCGAGAATATCGGCGTTCTTGAGCGCGGTACGGCCGAGCGAGGATTTGCGCAGCTCGTCCTCGTATTGTTTCGGCGCATTGGCGCCGATCCAGGCGCGGGCGGTGGCGCGGAACTCGGCTTCCTGCGGAGTGTCGTCGAAGTTCATGGTCTCATCTCTCGGTTCGTTCCCCGGACGCTGCGCAGCACCATCAGTGCGTTTACGCACGTCTTCGACGTGCTATGGTGATGCGCTGCAGATCCGGGGTCCATTGAGGCCCCTGGGTCCCGGCTCTGCGACGCTTCGCGCCGCGTCCGGGACACGATCATCATCACGCCGCGTTCTTCTTGCGCATGCGGTCGATCAGCTGGTCCTCCCAGTAGGACAGGCTGCCGAGCCCAAGCGCCATCGCGTTGGCGCGGCGGTAGTACATGTGGCAGTCGAACTCCCAAGTGAAGCCCATGCCGCCGTGAACCTGGATATTATTCTTGGCGCAGTGCTGGAACGCCTGCGTCGCGCTGATGCGCGCGGCGGCGGCGGCTTCCGGCAGCTCGGCCGCATTGGTCGAGAGCGCCCAGGCGCCGTAATAGCTGTTGGAGCGCGCCAGCGTCGCAGAGACGTACATGTCGGCGAGCATGTGCTTGACCGCCTGGAACGAGCCGATCTGGCGGCCGAAGGCGATGCGGTCGAGCGCGTAGTCGCGGCCCATCTCGAGCGCCCGGTCGGAACCGCCGACCTGCTCGAACGCGCACAACACTGCGGCGCGATCGAGCACCTGGGTCAAGATGCTCCAGCCTTCACCGGCGGCTCCGAGCGGGTCGGCCTTGCAGTCCTTGAACGAAATCTCGGCCTGCCCGCGGGTCGGATCGAGATTGGTGAGGCTCTTGACCTCGACGCCGCCAGCCTTGAGATCGACCAGGAACAGCGAGATGTCGGCCTCGCGACCGCTCGATCCCGTGCGCGCGGCAACCACCGCGAAATCGGCGATCGCGCCATCAGCCACCGGCTTCTTGACGCCGTTGAGCGCGCCGTTCGCAGCGGTCAACTTGACGTTCTTCGGCGCCGGATTGCCCTTGCCCTCGAACAGCGCAAGCGTGCCGATCGCTTCACCGGAAGCAATCGCCGGCAGCCACTTCTTCTTCTGCGCCTCGCTGCCGGCGATCAGCAGCGCCTCTGCGGCAAGATAGACGGTCGAGGAGAACGGCACCGGCGCGTTGGCCCGGCCCATCTCTTCGGCGATCACGCAGAGCTCGAGATGGCCGGCGCCGGCACCGCCGAACTCCTCGGGGATCGCAACGCCGAGGAAGCCCATCTCGGCAAGGCCCTTCCAGAGCTCCTTGGCGTAAGGCGCCTTGCCGTCGAGCACGATTCGCACCGCCTTGGGCGAGCATTTCTCAGCGAGGAACTTGCGCGCCTGATCGCGGAGCTGCTTCTGGTCGTCGGAGAAGTCGAAGTTCATGGCGGGCTACCTCTTATTCATCGTTATTGAAACCGTCATTCCGGGATGGCCCGAAGGGCCAGGCCCGGAATCCATAACCCCGACTGGTGGTTGTGGATTCCGGGCTCGCGACTTCGTCGCGCCCCGGAATGACGAGATTGAGAGACCGGTGTTTCATCGCAACACGATCACATCCTGATCCGGCTTGTCGGCATAGAGCCGCTCCACCAGCGCAGCACGGCGCTCCAGGCCTGCGCGCTGGTTGATGTAGCCCTTGTCGGTGAGCTCGTTGCCGTCGATCGAGGGCGGCTCGACCATCAGCATCGCGCGCGCGATGATGCGGCTGCTGGCGCCTTCACATTCTTTGTTGTGCGCCTCCAGCCCGCGCTTGAAGCAGGCAATCACTTCGGGATGTTTTACTGCGTCCTCGAAGCTGAGATCGGCATTGCCGACGAGCTGCCGGCAGGCATGCAGATTGGGCCAGGCCAACAGGCCAATGAAGGCGCGATCCTGACCCGCGACCAGCGCGTCATGCACCACCGGCGTTGCGGCCGCGATCGCGTCGGTGCGGAGCGAGCCCACATGAACGAAGGTGCCGGTGGTGAGCTTGAAATCCTCGACAACGCGACCCGCAAAGATGATGCCCTTCACCGGATCGGCATCGTCGACAAAAATGCCGGCGTCACCGATGCAGTAGAACCCCTCCTCGTCGAACATCTTCTTGGTGAGGTCAGGCTGGCCGAAATACCCGGGCGTGACGTTGACGCCGCGCAGGCGCAGCTCGTATTTCGAGCCGCACGGCACCATCTTCAATTCGACGCCGGGGAACGGCAGGCCGATCAGGCCGACGCGCTCGGTGTCCCAATAGGTGCCGGTCGAGGTCGGCGCGGTCTCGGTCGAGCCCCAGCCGGTGTAGAACACGATGCGCTCGCCGGTGGTCTTCACCGCCAGGGCCTGCATGCGGTCGTAGAGATCGTCAGGCAGGCGCGCCCCGCCATAGGCCATGATCGAGAGATTCTTGAAGAAGGAGCGGCAGAGCGCGTCGTCCTTCTCCATGGCGGCGGCGAGCGCGGCATAGCCGGCCGGCACGTTCGCGTAATAGGTCGGCGAGATCTCGCGCAGGTTTCGCAGCGTCTCCTCGAACTGGCCCGGCATCGGCCGGCCGTCGTCGATGTAGAGCGTGCCGCCGTCGACCAGGATCGGATGGAACGCCGCATTTCCCCCCATGGTGTGATTCCACGGCATCCAGTCCAGCATGGTCGCAACAGGACCGTCGGGCGAGCGCGGCCGAACCTGCATCATCATCGCGGCATTCGCGCACATCATCGCCTGCGTGTTGATGACGGCCTTGGGCATGCCGGTCGAGCCCGAGGTGAACAGCAGCTTGCCGACCGTGTCGGGGGCGATCTTCGCAATCGACTCCTCGACAGCCTTCGTGACCGGCGTTGCCGAAAGATCGGCAAAGCTGACGCTCCTGATGCCGTCGCAAGGCCGCGCGACGTGAACCACGGTGACGCCTGAGAGATCCAGCGCCTTCAGCGCCTTCTCGAAGGTCGGACCATCCTGCACCATCACGACAGCAGGCTTGATCAGGTCGAACAGGTATTTCAGCTTGACGTGGTCGTGGCTCATCAGCGAGTAGGCCGGCGACACCGGCGCCGCGGGCGAACGCGCCTGCATCGCGGCCTGCGTCATCAGCGCATGCTCGATCGAATTGCCCGAGAGGATCGCCACGGGGCGACCGTCAAGTCCGAGATTGAGCAGGCCTTGCGTCAGCGCATCGACGGTGCGCTTGGCTTCGGCATAGGAGACCTTGCGCCACTCGCGGTTCGGACCGCCGCGTTGCGCCAGCCAGATGCGCTCGGGTGCGTCCTTCGCCCATTTGGCCAGCGACGCGGGAATGTGCGTCTCGTAAGGCTGCAGCGGAATCCGCGACTTCAGCACCACCGTGCCGTCGTTGCGGCGCTCGACGTCGATGTCGCGCGCGAGCCACTCGACCTTGCGAAAGGCGGGCTTCGTCATCACGGCCGCCGCGCTTCCACTCATTTTGCGTCTCCCGGAATTATCGTCCTTTGCGGATCGTTCTCGTTCAGCGCTTGATATAGACAGGCTTTCGCTTCTCAAGGAAGGCCCTGATGCCTTCCGAAAATTCCTCGGAGCGGCTGCACAGGACCTGGTTGCGGTCCTCCATCGCGATTGCAGCTTCGAGCGATCCCGCATCGACGCTCATGTTGAGGCATTCCTTCGACAGACGCAGCCCCACCGGCGAAGCCGTCATCATCGCCTCGACATAGGGCTCGGCCGCGTCATCGAGCTTGTCCTCGTCGACGACCTCCGAGACGAGACCGACTGCCAGCGCACGCTCGGCACCGATGAACCGCCCGGTGAGGATCAATTCGGAGGCGACGGAGACGCCGACGAGGCGCGGCAGGAAGTAACTGGTTCCGATGTCGCAGCCACCGAGACCGAGCTTGATGAAGGCGCAATTCATCCGCGCCGATCTCGTGGCGATGCGGATGTCGGACGCAAGCGCCAGCGCAAAGCCGCCGCCGGCGGCCGCGCCCTGCACCAGCGCCAGGATCGGCTGCGGGCAGCGCCGCATCAGCATGACGATGTCGGCAATGCGCCGCTGCGAGTCCAGCGACTCCGTGACTCCGGGCGGCTCCTGCTGCCCGGCGCGGCGTGCCATCGCCGCCTTGAGGTCGAGGCCCGCACAGAAATTCCTGCCGGCGCCCTTGAGCACGACGACGCGCGTGTCGCGGTTGCGCTGCAGGCCCTGGAAATAAACGTTGAGCGCATCGATCAGCGCGGGATCGAGCGCGTTGAGGCTGTCGGGACGATTGAGCGTCACCCGGTCGACGCCGTCGTCGTGCTCGATCAGCAGCGGTTGGGACATGGGGGCCTCGTACTTTGGTGCCACACGAAGACCGTCTCCCACCCTCCCCTGGAGGGGGAGAGTCGTCTTACATTGCGCGCAGCGCAATGTAAGACGGGGTGGGGTGACAGTCTCTCCGCATCGAACAGTGCCCGAGTGGAGAGATCACCCCACCCCGCTCGCGCTGCGCGCGATCGAC
>ERZ1034411.36-NODE-36-length-85207-cov-11.551390_pt1 | contig 85207 bp, 79 predicted proteins | sample MGYA00520583_ERZ1034411 | MGnify/ENA primary metagenome ERZ1034411 (study PRJEB33736, sample SAMEA104288481) | Azolla microphylla | place: Ecuador | collected 1982 | study: EMG produced TPA metagenomics assembly of the PRJEB19522 data set (Is there foul play in the...
CTGCGAGCCGACCCTCCCCCTCCAGGGGAGGGTAAAAAGCCCTCCAGGGAGGGTAAAAAAAGATCTAGCAATATCAACCACATCCCTACTGTGCATGGGGTTGTTTTCGCAAAAATGAGGTGGGAATCCGTCATGGCCGGGCTTGCCCCGGCCATCCATCCCCTTCGAAAGACGCTCTTGTTGCGATGGATGCGCGGGTCAAGCCCGGCCATGACGGGGCCTGGAATCCATTTGACTCCTCCCCGATTCTGATTCGACTCCGCGCCGTCCCCAACTTAAGGCTTTGCGCCCTCGAAACGTCCCTTGTACGGCTGCCGAAAACTCCATCTAGTTGCACCCAACAAGACTCCCGCGAGATGTTGCGTGAACGGAACGGGACTCAATCTGGAGTCAGCGATTCGGCCGCGATTCGTTCTAGAGTCGTTCCGAAGCTTAAGGCCAACGGGAAAAGCGTCGCAAAGTGAGACAGTTGCGGGAGGTCTGGGGAGGGGGCTCAACGAGCCGCCCGGTTGCTCCCGTCGCCCTGAGGCGGCCGCTTCTTCAGCGGCCCTCGGAAGGGCGACGGGCCCGGCTGGCGCCGCTCGGCCGGCAGCCGGGCCGTTCATCCTTCGAGGCTCCTCATGGGACGCGTTGCGTCCCATGCCTCGCACCTCCAGCGACAACGGCTTTGCCGTTGCGCGGGGATGACGGAACGGGCATTGCGCGCCCTCCGCCCCAGACAGCACTGACATTCGCCCAAATTGCCACTACCTAATCACCCAGAATGCCCTTTTCTTCCTCCCCCTTCGCTTCCGAGCGCGCCCTTCACGATCGAGTGCCTGGCGCGGGCGTCACTGCGGTGCTCGGGCCCACCAACACCGGCAAGACCCATCTCGCCATCGAGCGGATGCTCGCGCATCCCTCGGGCATGATCGGCCTGCCGCTGCGCCTCCTGGCGCGCGAGGTCTACAACAAGATCGCCGCACGCGTCGGCAGCGAGGCCGTCGCGCTCGTCACCGGCGAGGAGAAGATCAAGCCCAGGAATCCGCGCTATTGGGTCTCGACCGTCGAGGCGATGCCGCGCGACCTCGACCTTTCCTTTCTCGCCGTCGACGAGGTCCAGATCGCGAGCGATCTCGAACGCGGCCATGTCTTCACCGATCGCATCCTCAACCGCCGCGGCCGCGACGAGACGCTGCTGCTGGGCGCTGCCACCATGCGCCCGATCATCGAGCGGCTGCTGCCCGGCGTTTCCATGATCACGCGGCCGCGCCTGTCGCAGCTGGAATTCGCCGGCGACCGCAAGATCACGCGCCAGCCGCGCCGCACCGCCATCGTCGCGTTCTCGGCCGACGAAGTCTACGCCATCGCCGAGCTGATCAAGCGCCAGCATGGCGGCGCCGCCGTGGTGCTGGGATCGCTCTCGCCCCGCACGCGCAACGCGCAGGTGGAGATGTTCCAGAACGGCGACGTCGATTATCTCGTTGCCACCGATGCCGTCGGCATGGGCCTCAATCTCGACGTCGACCACGTCGCCTTTGCCTCCGACCGCAAGTTCGACGGCTTTCAGTTCCGCCGCCTGACGCCGTCCGAGTTCGCGCAGATCGCGGGACGCGCGGGCAGGGCCACGCGCAACGGCACCTTCGGCACCACAGGGCGCTGCGCGCCGTTCGAGCCCGAGCTCGTCAACGCGCTGCAGAACCACACTTTCGATCCGGTGAAGATGCTGCAATGGCGCAATTCGAAGCTGGATTTCTCCTCGCTCGGCGCGCTCCAGGTCTCGCTGAACCTCGCCCCCGGCCATGAGGCGCTGACGCGCGCGCCAATCGCCGAGGACATGCGCGTGCTCGACCATGCCGCCCGCGACGCCGAGGTGCGCGATGTCGCGCACGGCAAGGAGGCCGTGGAACGGCTGTGGGAGGCCTGCCAGGTCCCGGACTACAGGAAATTGTCGCCGGCCGCCCATGCCGAGCTGGTGACCACGCTCTACGGCTTCCTGATGCGGAAGGGCTGCATCCCCGATGCCTGGTTCGAAGCCCAGGTCACCCAGGCCGACCGCATCGACGGCGACATCGACACGCTGTCGGCCCGGATCGCACAGATCCGCACCTGGACCTTCGTCGCCAACCGCCCGGACTGGCTGAAAGGCCCCGAACGCTGGCAGGGGATCGCGCGGGAGGTCGAAAATAAATTATCGGATGCGCTCCATGAACGCTTGACTGAGCGTTTCGTTGATCGCCGGACCAGTGTATTGATGCGCCGCCTGCGGGAGAACACGAGCTTGAATACTGAAATCGGCAAGACCGGCGAAGTCATCGTCGAAGGCCATGTCATCGGCCGCCTCGACGGCTTCACCTTTGCACCGGATGCGGCGGAAGCAGGCTCCGATGCGAAAGCCTTGCAGGCTGCAGCGCAAGCGGTGCTCGCCGGCGAGATCAACACGCGTGCCGAAAAGCTCGGCAATGCGCCGGACGATCAGTTCGTGCTGACCTCCGAAGGCACCATCCGCTGGACCGGCGATGCCGTGGCGCGACTGTCTGCCGCAGAGGACGCGCTGCATCCGCGCATCCGCATCATCTCCGACGAAAGGCTCACCGGGGCGCCCCGCGAAAAAGTGCAGGCCCGGCTCGAGCTCTGGCTCAAGACCCATATCGAGAAGCTGCTCGGGCCGATGTTCGAGCTTTCCAAGGCGGAGGACGTCACCGGTATCGCCCGCGGGATCGCCTATCAGCTGGTCGAGGCGCTCGGCGTGCTGGAGCGGCCCAAGATCGCCAATGAGCTGAAGGATCTCGACCAGCCCTCGCGTGCCGTCCTGCGGAAGTACGGCGTCCGCTTCGGCGCCTATCACATCTATTTCCCCGGCCTGCTCAAGCCCGCCGCGCGCGCGCTCGCCGCGCTGCTCTGGGCGCTGAAGCAGGACAATGTCGATCTGTCCTCTCTCTCGGGCGCGCAGCATCTGGCCTCATCGGGCCGCACTTCTTTCCCGGTCGACAAGGCGCTGCCGCGCGATGCCTATCGCGTGCTCGGCTACAAGCAGGCCGGCGAGCGCGCCGTGCGCGTCGACATCCTGGAGCGCCTGGCCGATCTGATCCGCCCGGCGCTGGCCTGGCGCGAGAATGCCTCCGGCGAGAAGCCGGCCGGCGCCTTCGACGGCCGTGGCTTCGTGGTGACGCAGGCGATGACCTCGCTCACGGGATCTGCCGGCGAGGATTTCGCCTCCGTGCTGCGCGCGCTCGGCTATCGCATGGAGAAGCGTCCGCCGCTGCCGGCAAAACCGGCCGTGGTGGAAACGGTCGCGGCCGAAACGCCGCCGGCTGAAGGCAGCGCCGAGGCCTCGGCAGAGACTTCGACCGAGACGGCGGCGGAAGCCGTTGCCGGCCTGCCCGAGGAGACCCCGGCCGTCGAGACTGCCGTTGAAGGCGTCACCGTCGAAGATGCGCCCGGCATGGAGCAGCACGACGAGCCCGCCCCGGCAGAGCCCGCGCTCGAAGCGTCTCCTGAGGTGCCCGTGACGCCCGAAGACGCCCCCGGCATCGCGCCGCCGGCTGACGAGGCCGCTGCGCCGGTGGAGGCTGCCGGCCTCGAAGCGGCTGCCGCCGAGACCGTGGCAACGGAAGCCGCTGCGTCACCCGATGCCGCCGCGCCTGAAGCTGCGGCCGCGCCCGCCGAGCCCGAACTGGTCGAAGTCTGGCGTCCCGGCGGCCGTCACGAGGACCGCAAGCCGCGCCACGAGCGCCACCGTCACCAGCGCCATCACAACAACCAGCGGCCGCAGGCCGGTGCCGAGGCGGGCGCTGCGCCCGCGGAAGGCGAAGCCGCCGAAGGCGCCAAGCCCGGTGAAAGGCATCGTCATGGCGGCGGTCATCGCCGCGACGGCAACAGGGACTTCCGCAAGCCGCGCGAAGGTGGCGAGGGCGGCGAGCGCCGCGACGACCGCAATCGCAGCTTCCAGGGCAAGGACCGCGACAAGGATCGCGATCGCAACCGCGACAACAAGAAGTTCGGCGGCGATCGTGACAAGGGTCGCGACAACCGTGGCCGCGACCGCGACAAGGGCCGCGACCGCCGAGATCGCGAATCCGGTCCGTCGCTCCGTCCCTACGCTTCGAGCGCGAACCCGCGCGAGCGCGATCGTCCCGCCGATCCCAACTCGCCGTTCGCCAAGCTCGCTGCGCTGAAAGAGCAGCTGTCGGGACGCAAGGAGTAACCCCACGACCACCGAGCGGCAGCGCCTCGACAAATGGCTGTGGCACGCGCGGGTGGTGAAAGCGCGTACCTCTGCGGCCGAGCTCGTCGAGACCGGCCACGTTCGCGTCAACGGCGAGCGGGAGAAATCTCCGGGCCATGCGATCAAGCTCGGCGACGTCGTCACCGTCGCGCTCGATCGCACCGTGCGCGTGTTGAGAGTGACAAGCTTTAGCGAACGCCGTGGCGATGCTGCCGCGGCGCGGGTGCTCTACGAAGAGCTCGGAACGCGCAATTAATTGCGCTTCTTATTCATTTCTTGGTCGATCAAACGCACACAAGTGTCATGATCGGGCTTTCCCGACCTTGCAGCGCAGGGCCATCCGCGCTACGCAGGCCGCGACTTTTAAAAGAGCTTTTCGGAGCGTTGGATGACTTACGTCGTCACTGAAAACTGCATCAAGTGCAAGTACACCGACTGCGTCGAGGTCTGCCCGGTCGACTGCTTCTACGAGGGTGACAACATGCTCGTCATCCACCCCGACGAGTGCATCGATTGCGGCGTGTGCGAGCCGGAATGCCCCGCCGACGCTATCAAGCCGGACACGGAACCGGGCCTGGAAAAGTGGCTGGAAGTGAATACCCAGTACGCCAAGAGCTGGCCGAACATCACCCAGAAGAAAGAATCACCTGCCGACGCCAAGGAATTCGACGGCATGGAAGGCAAGTTCGAGAAATATTTTTCTCCGAACCCCGGCTCCGGCGACTAATTCGGGCCCAAACTTAACCCTAATAGCGGCCCTGCCGCCGAAAACCAGCCCTGAAGACCCCTAAATCATTGATTTTTGCGGGAAATGTGCTATATTGGGCACATTAAGCCGAACCCTGTCAGCCCCGTTGGCCCCGCTGGGTTCCCGTGAAACCAAATGTCGAACAGGGGCGTGGCAGTTTCCGCGCGCAGGCTGTGTCACAGAAAACGCGTAAAAAGAGTACTTCAGCGAGGGCTTCCCATAAGGAGGCCAAAAAAGTCGCCGCGGCCAGCCGTAGCGCATCCAAGGGTCGGACCGCGACGAAGGCGCCGGCTGCAAAGTCCTCGAAGAACAAAAGAAGCGCAATGCCTAACAAGACTGCCAAACCGGCCGCGAAAGCGACCGTTGCCAAGCCTGCTGCCAAGCCTGTGACTGCCAAGCCTGCCGCCGTCAAGGCTCCCGCTGCCAAGCCGGCCGCGCCGAAGGCTCCTGTTGCTGCTGCTCCTGCCAAGGCCCCCGTCGCTGCCGCCAAGCCGGTTGCCAAGCCCGCTGCCGCGCCGAAGGTCGAGGAAAAGAAGGTCGTGACCCAGCGCCAGGGCTTCAAGGCCAACGAATTCGTCGTCTATCCCGCTCACGGCGTCGGCCAGATCCTGGCCATCGAGGAGCAGGAGATTGCCGGTGCGAAGCTCGAGCTGTTCGTCATCAACTTCATCAAGGACAAGATGACGCTGCGCGTGCCGACCGCCAAGGTCGCCAATGTCGGCATGCGCAAGCTGTCCGAGCCCGCGCTGGTGAAGAAGGCGCTGGAGACCCTCAAGGGCCGCGCCCGCGTCAAGCGCACCATGTGGTCGCGCCGCGCCCAGGAATACGAAGCGAAGATCAATTCGGGCGACATCGTCGCGATCGCGGAAGTCGTGCGCGATCTCTACCGCTCGGAATCGCAGCCGGAGCAGTCCTACTCGGAACGCCAGCTCTATGAAGCGGCGCTCGATCGTCTGTCCCGCGAGATCGCGGTGGTGCAGCACTCGACCGAGACCGAAGCGGTCAAGGAGATCGAGGCCCAGCTCGCCAAGAGCCCGCGCCGGACCAACGCCAAGGCGGAAGCCGCCGACGGCGAGGGCGACACGGATGCCGAGGGCGATACCGACGATAGCGATGGCGACGACACCACCGTCGCCGACGAGGCCGCGTAAGCGCCTCGCGTCGATCGCAAGCAATCAAAAGCCCGGCCGCTCGGCCGGGCTTTTTGTTTGGGGATGCTTGTCCAAGACGATACGGAAGCTTTGTGCGAGAGCTCTCTCGACCAACTCGGTGTCGTCCCGGCGAACGCCGGGACCCATACTCCCAGGGAGAAGTTTGACGAAGATATTTTGTTCGGTACCTCTACCGATCGCAACGACAGATTCCGCGGTATGGGTCCCGGCGTTCGCCGGGACGACGAGAGGGGAGAGTGTTCGTCAAACGTCGTGTGGCGGCCTACTTCACCGGCCGCTTCTCGAGCTTCCTTGCCAGCGTGCGCCGATGCATGCCCAATCGTCGCGCCGCCTCGGAGATGTTGAAATCGGTCTCGATCAGGGTCTGGTGGATGCGCTCCCATTCCAGTGTCTTGATCGAGGTCGGCCGCGCATCGAGCGCGACCTCGGTATTGCCTTCGGCCTTGGTGAAGGCGGCTTCGATGTCGTCGGTGTTGGAGGGTTTTGCGAGATAGTGGCAGGCCCCTAACTTAATCGCCTCCACCGCGGTGGAGATGCTGGCAAAGCCCGTGAGCACCACGATCAGCATGTCGGGGTCATGCGTGTGCAGAAGCTCGACGCAGGCAAGGCCCGAGGCGCCGCCGAGCTTGAGGTCGACCACGGCATGGCCGAAGGTCCGTTCCTCCAGCGCCTTGCGCACGTCCTCGATCGAGGCGGCCAGCACGACCTCGTAGCCGCGGCGCTCGAACGAGCGCTTCAGCGTGCGCGCAAAGCCTTCGTCGTCCTCGACGACGATGAGCGAACGGTCAGGCGTCAAAATTTCCTCCGATCGCGAGGGTAGCGAGCGGCAGCGTCAGGCGCACGGTGGCGCCGCGCTTCCTGTGGTTCTCGGCGGTCACGCTGCCGCCCAGCTTGCGCACCACGTTCACGACCAGGAACAGGCCGAGCCCGCCGCCGGTGCGGCCCTTGCTCGATTGGTAGGGCTTTCCGAGCTGCGCCAGCATTTCCGGCGCAAAGCCCGGGCCGCGATCGCTGATCGACAGCACGAGGTTGTCGCCTTCGCGCTCGGCCACGAGCTCGACCCAGTCGCGCGAGACCTCATAGGCGTTGTCGAGCACGTTGAAGATGACCTGCTTCAAGGCGATGTCGGAGACGATCGCGACGTCCGCGCCGAACGTATTGACGAAGTAGAGCGTCCGCGCCGAGCGCGCGTCGCGCCACTCGTCGACCAGGGCGGTCACGAACGCCGTCACCGTGGTCGGCGAGGAGCCTTCGCCGCGCGCTTCGCCCGCCGAGACCAGAATGCCCGTCACGATCGACTTGCAGCGCTGCAGCGAGGTCTCCATCTCCGTGAGATCCTCGGCGAGCTCCTGATCGGCGGCGAGATCCGGCATGCGGCGCCAATCGCTGAGGATCACCGAGAGCGAGGCCAGCGGCGTGCCCAGCTCATGCGCCGCGCCGGAGGCGAGCAGGCCCATGCGCACGATGTGATCCTGTTCGGCGGCGTGCTGGCGCAGCGCCGCCAGATGCGCATCGCGCTCCCTCAGGTTTCGATTGATGCGGGTGACGAACACGACGAGCAGCACGGCGTTGAGCACGAAGCCGAGCAGCATGCCCGCAACGGTGAGGCTATAGGTCTCGCTGATCGGGTTCGGCGGCAGATCGAGCGGCCGGTAGGCCAGCGTCAACCAGACAAAACTCGCGCAGGTCAGTGCGACCAGCGACCAGGTCGAGCGGGCATCGAGCAGCACCGCGCCCAGCGTCACCTGCAGCAGGAACAGCGAGGTGAAGGGATTGGTGGCGCCGCCGGAAAGGTAGAGCTGCGCGGTCAGCGCCGCGACGTCCAGCATCAGGGCGACCAGCAGCTCGTTGTTGGTGATCGCGGCGCGATGGCGCACCCAGATCAGGCTGGAGACGTTGAGCAGCACCAGCGCGCCGATCACCGCGCCCATCCGCTCCAGGGGTAAGGGAATGCCGAGCCCGAAATGCACGCCGCCGATGGTCACGATCTGCCCGACCACCGCGGTCCAGCGCAGCTGGATCAGCAGCGCCATGTTCTTGCGGTTGGTCTCGTCATCGGTCGGCGCAGCACCGATCAGCTCGCTGCGCGCATCCGCCTGCGATTGCAGCGTGACGGTCAGCTCGCCAGGCGCTTGGCGAGGCGTGTTTCCGCCGTCAGGTTTGCTCGACGATCTCTCCAGCATCTGATCCCGTCCTGCGCGCGGCGGCACCTGGGCCACCGGCCGGTTCGTGGACGAAGCGCTTGCGGCGGAACAGCCCGCCGCCGAATGTGACGAAAAGCTTAGCCGCCAGCATGAAGGCGAGGGCAAACCACGTCAGCGCGTAGATCAGGTGGTTATTGGGAAAGCGCACCACGGTCAATCCGCCGATGGGCCCGCGGCCGGATTGTGATCCGGCGTCAACATCGACGAAGAACGGCGCGACGTTCTGGAGGCCCCGCGCTGCCGCGATCGCGGCGACATCCCGCGAGTACCAGCGGTTGTGCTGGGGCACGTTGTTCCGGAGGAAGCCGCCTTTGGGCTCCGTGATGCGGAGCAGGCCGGTGATCTCGACCTGACCGTCCTGATTGCCGTCCCGCCGTGCCGATGGGTCACGCCGCTCCGACGGCACGAAGCCGCGGTTGACCAGAACGAGCGTACCGTCGCCGCGCCGAAGCGGCGTCAGCACCCAATAGCCCGGACCTTCCTCGGTGACGGCCTGAACCAGCGTCTCGCGGTCATGCAGGAAGCGGCCGGCGACGCTGACATGCCTGTATTCGTCGCTGGCCGCGCTGACCGCAGGCCACGATGCGGGCGAGGGAATCGGCTGGGCCGGGGCGTGAACACGCTGCTCGACGCGGTCGATCAGCGCCAGCTTCCAGGCGCGGCGTTCGATCTGCCAGACGCCGAGGGCGATCAGGACGACAAAGGCTGCCAGCGAGAGGACCGTGAGCCACAGGGACGGGGAGCGCGCAGTCTTGCTGCGCGCATCGTCCGTCCTGCTCGTCACGGTCCCGATCTCGCTCACTTCATTCCGCTCATCTGGTGCATGGGCATCATGTTGCTGTTGAGGTGGCTCATCACCCACAGCGAACCCGACAGCGCGATTACCACCATGACGATGGTGAAGATCAGGGCCATCATGGTCCAGCCGTTCTCGGATTTGGCGCTCATGTGCAGGAAGTAGATCATGTGCACGACGATCTGCACGACCGCGAAGGCCATGATGACGAGGGCGGTGATCTGCTTGCTCGGCAGCGTGCCGCTCATCACCAGCCAGAACGGGATCGCGGTGAGCACGACCGAGAGCACGAAACCGAGCATGTAGCCCGAGAACGTGCTGTGGGCGTGACCGTCGTCGTGGTGATGGTCGTCCGCGTGCGCGGCGTGGGTATCGGTGCTCATCGCAGAACTCCCAGGAGATAGACGAAGGTGAAGACGCCGATCCAGACCACGTCGAGGAAGTGCCAGAACATCGACAGGCACATCAGGCGGCGGCGGTTGGCTTGGATCAGGCCGAACTTCTGCACCTGCACCATCAGCGTCACCAGCCAGATCAGGCCGCAGGAGACGTGCAGGCCGTGGGTGCCGACCAGGGTGAAGAACGCCGACAGGAAGGCGCTGCGCTGCGGCGTGGCGCCCTCATGGATCATATGCGCGAACTCGGTGAGCTCGATGCCGATGAAGGCGAGGCCGAACAGGCCGGTGATCGCCAGCCAGATCTGGGTCTGCGCGACCTTGTTCTGCTGCATCGTCAGAATGGCAAAGCCGTAGGTGATCGACGACAGCAGCAGCATCGAGGTGTTCACCGCGACCAGGTTCAGGTCGAACAGGTCCTTCGGCGCCGGGCCGGCAGCGTAGTTGCCGCCGAGCACGCCGAAAGTGGCGAACAGGATCGCGAAGATGAGACAGTCGCTCATCAGATAGATCCAGAAGCCGAGCGAGGTGCTCCAGCCTTCCGGATGCGGATGTTCGTCGGCGAGGTAGAAGACCGGCTCGCCGGTCTGCGAGGGATTGACGGCGACAGTCATTTACTTGGCTCCGGCGAGCAGTTTGGTGCGCGCGTCCTCGGTCCGGATGACGTCTTCAGCCGGAATGTCGAAGTCGCGGTGATAGTTGAAGGTGTGACCGATGCCGACGACGAGCAGCCCGGCGAAGCTCAATGCGGCCAGCCACCAGATGTACCAGATCAGGCCGAAACCCATCGCGGTGGCGAGGCCGGCGAGGATGATGCCGGTGCCGGTGCTGCTGGGCATGTGGATCGGCTTGAAGCCGGTGAGCGGACGCTGATAGCCCCGGCGCTTCATGTCCCACCATGCGTCATTGTCGTGAACGACGGGGGTGAAGGCGAAGTTGTAGTCCGGCGGTGGCGAGGAGGTCGCCCATTCCAGCGTGCGCGCATCCCAGGGATCGCCGGTGACGTCCTTGAGCTGCTCGCGCCGGAGCAGGCTGACCGCGAACTGCATCAGCATCGAGAGGATGCCGAGGAAGACCAGGAAAGCACCGATCGCGGCGATCACGAACCAGATCTGCAGGGACGGATCGTCGAACACGCGCAGGCGGCGGGTCACGCCCATCAGGCCGAGCACGTAGAGCGGCATGAAGGCGAGGTAGAAGCCGACGACCCAGAACCAGAACGACAGCTTGCCCCAGAACACATCGAGCTTGAAGCCGAACGCCTTCGGGAACCAGTAGTTGATGCCGGCGAACGCGCCGAACACCACGCCGCCGATGATCACGTTGTGGAAATGCGCGATCAGGAACAGGCTGTTGTGCAGGACGAAGTCGGCGGGCGGCACCGCGAGCAGCACGCCGGTCATGCCGCCCAGCACGAAGGTCAGCATGAAGGCGATCGTCCACATCATCGGTAATTCGTAGCGGATGCGGCCGCGATACATCGTGAACAGCCAGTTGAACATCTTCGCGCCCGTCGGGATCGAGATGATCATCGTGGTGATGCCGAAGAACGAGTTGACGCTGGCGCCCGAGCCCATCGTGAAGAAGTGGTGCAGCCACACCAGATACGACAGGATGGTGATGACGACGGTGGCGTAGACCATCGAGGTGTAGCCGAACAGCCGCTTGCCGGAGAAGGTCGAGGTGACCTCCGAGAAGATGCCGAAGGCCGGCAGAACCAGGATGTAGACCTCGGGGTGACCCCAGATCCAGATCAGGTTCACGTACATCATCGGGCTGCCGCCGAAATCGTTCGTGAAGAAGTTGGTGCCGACGTAACGGTCGAGCGAGAGCAGCGCGAGTACGACGGTCAGGACCGGGAAGGAGGCGACGATCAGGACGTTGGTGCAGAGCGAGGTCCAGGTGAACACCGGCATCTTCATCATGGTCATGCCGGGGCAGCGCAGCTTGACGATGGTGCAGATCAGGTTGATGCCGGACAGCGTCGTTCCGACGCCGGCGACCTGCAGCGCCCAGATGTAATAGTCGACGCCGACATCAGGACTGTAGCCGATGTTCGACAGCGGCGGGTAAGCCAGCCAGCCGGTCCGGGCGAACTCGCCGATGAAGAGCGAGGCCATCACCAGCACCGCGCCGCCGACCGTCATCCAGAAGCTGAAATTGTTCAGGAACGGGAACGAGACGTCGCGGGCGCCGATCTGCAGCGGCACGACGTAGTTCATCAGGCCCGTGACCAGCGGCATCGCCACGAAGAAGATCATGATCACGCCATGGGCGGTGAAGACCTGGTCGTAGTGATGAGCGTTGAGATAGCCCTCCGAGCCGCCAAAGGCGAGCATCTGCTGGCCGCGCATCATCAGCGCGTCGGCAAAGCCGCGCAGCAGCATGACGATGCCGAGGATCATGTACATGATGCCGATGCGCTTGTGGTCCACGGTGGTGAACCATTCGCGCCAGAGGTAGCCCCAGAGGCGGAAATAGGTGAGGCCACCGAGCAACGCGGCGCCGCCGAGCGCGACCACGGCGAAAGTGCCGACGACGATCGGCTCGTGCAGCGGCAGAGATTCGAAGCCGAGCCGGCCGAAGATGAGCTTGAGAAGATCAGGAGACATGCGGGGATCTCTTTAGGAATCTGACTTCAGGAATCGGACTTGGGACGCAGTCCGAGGAAGAAGGACGAGGACTTCAGCGGCGTGAAGGTCGGCCGCTTCAGGCCGGCGCCGGTGAGCGGCGCAATATCGATCGGAGCCTTGATCGACGCCGTGGTCTGTCCCTGCGGCGCATCCGGCGTGCAGGTGCCGGCGACGAAGACAGGCTCGGGCCCGAGCGGGGCGCCGCGGCGGGCGTATTTGTCGTAGGTGAGCGGCAGGGTGTTGTTCAGGCCCTCATGGCCGTTGCCGCCCTTGGCGTCGATCGCCATCATCTCGCTCTGGCACATCTTGCCGGTCTCGACGCACATGTTGAGGATCAGGCGGTAGAGATCGGCATCGACGGCGCCCCAGCGGCGCACCGGCTCGTTCTGGCTCGGCTTTTCCAGCTGGAGATATTCGGCGCGGCCGAGCGCGCCGCCGGCGGATTTGGCCTGCGCGATCCAGGCGTCAAAGCCCTTGTCGTCGAGGCCCCTAAAATTGAAGTGCATGCCGGAGAAACCGGCGCCGCTGTAGTTCGCCGAGAAGCCCTTGTAGGTGCCGGCTTGGTTCACCACGGCGTGGAGCTTGGTCTCCATGCCCGGCATCGCATAGATCTGGCCGGCGAGCGCGGGGATGTAGAACGAGTTCATCACCGAGGACGCGGTGATGCGGAAGTTGATCGGACGATCGACCGGAGCTGCGAGGTCGTTGACGGTGGCGATGCCGTAGTCCGGGTAGATGAAGAGCCACTTCCAGTCGAGCGCGACGACGTCGACCTCGAGCGGGGCCTTGGACTGATCCACCGCGCGATCGGCATGGATGCGGCCGAGCGTGCGATAGGGGTCGAGCAGATGCGTGCCCATCCAGGTCAGCGCGCCCAGGCAAACGATGATCAAGAGCGGCGCCGACCAGATCACCAGCTCCAGCGCGGTCGAGTGATCCCATTCCGGCTCGTAGCGAGCGTCCGTGTTGGACTGGCGATAGCGCCAGGCGAACAGCACCGTCAGCGCCATCACGGGCACGACGATCAGGAGCATCAGGACGGTGGAGATGATGACGAGGTCGCGCTGTTGCGCGGCGATATCGCCGGCTGGCGCCAGCACGACGTAGTCGCAGCCGCTGAGCGCGGCAGCCAGAGGTAGTAGCGCCAGGATCTTGAGACGAGACACGGGCCGAGCCTTTGAGAATGAGTTTCTTTTGCGGGGCCAACGGGTAGCTGCGGCGCAGCAATCCGGACATTGGACAATTTGTCCAATGTTGCAGTGCGGAATGTTGGGTCAGACAAGGCCAGTCTGCCTGGCGCCCCGCCGGGCGGTCGGCTTTGGTTTTCAGGACGTTAAGGGCGCACGCATGGCGACGGCACAGACCCCCGCAATGGCAGACCTCCACTCGGGCGAGCACGGCCATGACCAGGCCAGTCCCGGGGAGATCGCCATCGGCGTCATCATCGGCCGCACCTCGGAATTCTTCGACTTCTTCGTCTTCGCGATTGCCTCGGTGATCGTGTTCCCCCGCCTGGTGTTCCCGTTCGCGAGCGAGCTGACCGGCACCCTCTATTCCTTCATGATCTTCGCGCTGGCCTTCATGGCCCGGCCGATCGGCACCGTCATTTTCATGACGGTCGACCGTGCCTACGGCAAGACCGCCAAGCTGATCTCGGCGCTGTTCCTGCTCGGCACCGCCACCGTGGCACTCGCGTTCCTGCCCGGCTATCACGACATCGGCGTCGCCGCGATCTGGCTGCTGGCGCTGGCGCGTATCGCGCAGGGTCTGGCCTGGGGCGGCGCCTGGGACGGCATGGCCTCGCTGCTGGCACTGAACGCGCCGGCCTCGCAGCGCGGCTGGTACGCGATGGTGCCGCAGCTCGGCGCGCCGCTGGGCCTGATCGTGGCGAGCGCTCTGTTCGCCTATTTTGCCGGCAACCTCTCGGCCGAGGATTTCTTCGACTGGGGCTGGCGCTATCCGTTCTTCGTCGCCTTCGCCATCAACGTCGTGGCGCTGTTCGCGCGCCTGCGCATGGTGACGACGGAGGAATATTCCTCGCTGTTCGAGACCCGCGAATTGCAGCCGGCGCGCATTTCCGAGACGGTGGCACGCGAAGGCCAGAACATCATGCTCGGTGCGTTCGCGCCGCTGGCGAGCTTTGCGCTGTTCCACATGGTCACGGTATTCCCGCTGTCCTGGGTGTTCCTGTTCACCCGCGAGAGCCCGGTGCGCTTTTTGATCATCGAGATCGTCGCCGCCGTATTCGGCGTCGGCGCGATCGTGGTCTCCGGCATCATCGCCGACCGGGTGGGGCGCAAATCGCTGCTGATGGGATCTGCAATCGCGATCGCGATCTACAGCGGCTTTGCGCCGCAGCTGCTCGATGCCGGCGCGTTCGGCGAGACCATCTACATGGTGATCGGCTTCATCCTGCTCGGCCTGTCGTTCGGGCAGTCCTCCGGCGCGATCGCCTCGAACTTCAAGCAGGCCTACCGCTACACCGCCTCCGCGCTGACCTCGGACATGGCCTGGCTGTTCGGCGCCGGCTTCGCGCCGCTGGTGGCGCTGTTGCTCGCCACCAATCTGGGCGTCATCGCCTCGGGTGCGTATCTGCTCTCGGGCGCGTTCTGGACGCTGCTCGCACTCTGGCTCAGCGGCCAGCGCGAGGCCGGCGACATGGACGCGGGGCGCTAATTAGGCGCGGGCTGCGGCTCCAAAAGAAGTGTCGTCCCGGCGAACGCCGGGACCCATAATCCCAGGCAGGGGTTATGGCGCGAGTTGGCAACTCCGAATCTTCGCCTAACTCCATCCTGTGGCTATGGGTCCCGGATCGGCGCGCGCTTTAGGCGCGCTTGTCCGGGACGACGGATGAGTTTGCGTCTCCAGATCCCGGGTTCGCGCTAAGCGCGCCCCGGGATGACGTGCGCTTAGCGCACGTCAATCCGCGACGATCTTCACGCGGTCGCGCACCTTGACCTGCGCGGTGCGATCGAGCCCGTTCAGCACGCGGAAGCGTTCGGCGGGGTGATCGACGCCGGCCATGCGGTGGGAGAGCGATTCCACGGTGTCGCCGGGCTGCACGGTGATGACCTTGATGCGCAGCGGCCGGGCGGCCTGGATCTCGTCGAGGGTCAGGCGGCGGAATGAATTGACGGTCTCGCGCGCATTGCGCTCGCTCTCGGTCGACTTCTGCCGCGTCGCGAAGATGAAGCGGTAGACGTCGCTGCCGAAGCGCAGCGCGTAGACCTTGAACTGCCACTGGTCGCCCTTGGCGGTGGCGGACGCGGCCGGGAAGCCGTTGATGCTGAGGTCCTCGGTGGACGCCTTCTCGACGCCCTCCATCCAGCCGGAATTGAGGTAGTCACCGAGCGACTGCTCGGCCGGCACGCGCACCACGTCGAAGCGCATCGCCTGGGCGCCGCCTTCGCGCACGCCGATCACGGCCTGGGCGGTGTTGTCGAGCGTGAAATTGTCCGGCGCCTGGAAGGTGAAGCCGAGCTTCGGATGCAGGAAACGGCGGCCGCGCACGAAACCTTCGCTGGGATCTTCGCCGTAGACGAGGTTGTCGATCGCCGCGAGATAGCTCTCGCGGTCGCGCTCGGCGCCTTCGGGCGCAGTGTATTGCCGCGCGATGTTCTGCGCGTTCTGCACGCGCTCCGGCGTTGCCGGGTGCGACGAGGTGAAATCCTGCGCGCGCGGATCGAGCGAAGACTTGCCGGCCTTCAGCTCGGCATTGCGCTCCATCGCCGAAAGGAATCGTGCAGCACCATAAGGGTCGAAATGCGCCTTGGCGGAGATGCCGACGCCGATGCCGTCGGCCTCGAATTCCTGCTTGCGCGAGAAGCTCGCCATGGTGAGCTTGGTCTTGGCCAGTGCGAGCGCGGTGAGGTCGGGGTCGTTGCTCATGTCGGTGACGACGCGGGTGACGATCGCGGCCTGGCGCGCCTGGTCTTCGCGCATCGCGGCGTGCTTGGACAGCACATGCGCCATCTCGTGGCTGAGCACGGAGGACAATTCCGAGGTGTCGCTGGCGAGCGCGAGCAGGCCGCGCGTGACATAGAGCTGGCCGTTCGGCAGCGCGAAGGCGTTCACCGCACCGGAATTGAGGATGGTGACCTTGTAGCCCTGGTCGGGACGGTCGGAGGCGGCGACGAGCCGGTCGACGGTCTTGCTGACGAGTGATTCGAGCCTGGGATCGTCGTAAGCGCCGCCATAGCTCGCCAGGATGCGCTCATGCTCCTTTTCGGTGGCGGGGGTCTGGGCGACGGCCGGTTTCGGCTTCGGCATGGCGACGGTCGCCGGAACGGCGGCGGTCTGGAACCGGCCCATGTCGCCGCAGCCCGCCAGCGCCGCGCCCAGCACGAGGCATAGCGCGGCCGGCGCCGCCCGCAGGCGGCGGCGTTCGTTCCGTACGTGCCGTTCTAGCACCCCATTCACGTCGCTTAACCCGTGCCTGGCCCTTCTTTAGGGCCTTACCCCTGTCGGCTCGTTTGCGCCCAGCAACTCGACCTGTCCCACGAGCCGCACATCGATCCGCGGTCCCGTACTTCCCTCGACCCAGCCTCGAACTCGAATACGTTTATTTTCCAGGGACTTAAGGGTAATCCCGGCGCTTTCGAACGCCGGTAACGCGCGCTTTGAAATAGTCGCGGTGAAGCCCCGTGTCCAGTTCCGCCCGAAGTTGAGATAGGTCATTGCCCCAGCTTGCCGGACTGACAGGACTTTACCCTCGACCACCACAAAGCGCCCGATCCCCGCCAAAATATCGTCCGGACTTTCCGCGTTTTTTATGGCCGACGGGTCAGCCCAGTTGCCCATTTTTTGGCGCCGCGCCGCGGCTTCCGACGCCATCAAGGCGGCGGCGCAGTCCCTGTCCGTGATCTCGGCGGAGACCAGGGCGTCGCCCTGGGCCAGCAGCATGGCTTGCACGGAAGCCTCGCTCGCGCCGATGAAGACCAGCGCGCCCTGGCGGCCGTAGCGGTCCGGCGTGTCGTCGGTACCGCGTAAGCTGACGTCGCGGCCTGCGAGCAGCGATGCCAGCGCCTGCCTGGTGTTCGCCGTGGGCTCGATCCCGCTGAGACGGATTTCGCGGCCGTCATCGAGGCGCACGCTGCGCGCATCGACGATGGCGGCGACGCGGCCTTCGCCTTGCGGCTCGAACTGGCACGGGCTCGCGAGCGCGGTGTTGGCCGCGACGAGAGGATACAGGATGATGAGGTGGAGCAGTCGCGTCACGTGACCCGGAGAGGTTGCGTTGTGCTCTGGTTGTAACGCAAACGTGGCGAGCCGCGAAGACTCTCGTAGAGTGGGCAAAGCGAAGCGTGCCCACGTCTTTGGATCATCGCGCCGACTCGTGGGCACGGCGCGAAGAGCGCGCCTTTGCCCACCCTACGGCAGCTCGTGTGACGCGTCGCTATTGCCTCACAGCACCATCGTTTTGCTTGCGCTGTCTCGCGGAAACATCTTGCGTCTTCTCGCCATTCCGCTTTGCGGAAAGCGAGCGATGATCATTCATCTTCATGGCACCTCGCGCTTGCTGCGCTGTTGCGCATGCGGCATGATTGCGGCAACACCAATAACCAAGCCGCCATTCAGAGACAGGCGATAAAGGGAGGTCTTTTCCATGAAGAATATTTTGTCGGGCATTTTTGCCGCAGCGTTTGCGCTGAGTGCGAGCGCCGCCGCGCAGGCCCAGGACAAGCCGCCGCTCAAGATCGGCGGCATCCTCGACATGTCGAGCCTCTATGCCGACATCACCGGTCCCGGCAGTGAGACCGCGGCCAAGATGGCCGTCGAGGATTTCGGCGGCGAGGTGCTGGGGCGCAAGATCCAGGTGCTGGCGGCCGATCATCAAAACAAGGCCGATCTCTCCGCCAACATCGCCCGCGACATGCTCGACAACCAGGGCGTCGAGATGATCTACGACGTCGCGGCCTCCGCGACCGCGCTTGCAGCTGGTGAGATCGCCAAGGCGCGCAACAAGATCATCATGTTCAACGGCCCGGGCTCGATCCGCCTCAGCAACGAGGCCTGCGGCCCCTACACCATTCACTACGTGTTCGACACTTACGGCCAGGCCAATGTGACCGGCCTTGCGGCCGTGAAGACCGGCCTCGACACCTGGTTCTTCCTCACTGCCGATTACGCGTTCGGTCAGGATCTGGAGAAGGACACCAGCGCCGTCGTCACCAAGACCGGCGGCAAGGTGCTCGGCAGCGTGCGTCATCCGCTCAACACCTCGGATTTCTCGTCGTTCCTGCTGCAGGCGCAGGCCTCCAAGGCCAAGGTGATCGGGCTTGCCAATGCCGGCGGCGACACCGTCAACGCCATCAAGCAGGCGGCGGAGTTCGGAATCATGAAGGGCGGCCAGAAGGTCTCGCCGCTGCTCGCCTTCGTGACCGACATCGACTCGATCGGGCTTGAGACCGCACAGGGCCTGCTGCTGGCCGAAGCCTTCTACTGGGACATGAACGACGAGACGCGCGCCTTCTCCAAGCGCTTCCAGGAGCGCGTGAAGCGGCCGCCGACCTCGGCGCAGGCCGGCGTCTACTCCTCCGTCACGCATTACCTGAAGGCGGTGAAGGCGGCCGGCACGACCGATGCGGCGGCGGTGATGAAGATCATGAAGGAAACGCCGATCAACGACTTCTTCGCCAAGAACGGCAAGATTCGCGACGACGGCCGCATGATCCACGACATGTATCTGTTCGAGGTGAAGAAGCCGTCGGAATCGAAGGGCCGCTGGGACGATTACAAGCTGCTCGCCACCGTGCCCGGCAGCGAAGCGTTCCAGTCGCTGGAGCAGTCGCGTTGTCCGCTGGTGAAGAAATAAGCCTCGTCATTGCGAGGAGCGAAGCAATCCAGAGATGTTTCCGCAGAGGCAGTCTGGATTGCTTCGTCGCAAGAGCTCCTCGCAATGACGGTGTGGCGAGCGTTCGGTCAAATAACGAGAGGAAGGCGCCCCCATGAACGACATGGTCCTGCAGAAGCTCGAAGGCGGGCTGCTCACCATCACGATGAACCGGCCGGAGCGGAAGAACGCGCTCAATCCCGAGATGGTGGCCGGGCTGGTCGAAGCTGCACGCCGGGCGGCTGACGATCCCGAGGTGCGCGCGGTGCTGTTCAAGGGCGCCGGCGGCTCGTTCTGCGTCGGCGGCGACGTCAAGTCGATGGCGGCCGGCCGTGCGCCGCTGCCGTTCGAGCAGAAGCTGGCGAACCTCCGCCGCGGCATGGAGGTCTCGCGTATCCTGCACCAGATGCCAAAACCCGTGGTGGCGCAGCTCGACGGCGCCGCGGCCGGCGCGGGCCTGTCGATGGCGCTGTCCTGCGACCTGCGCATCGCATCCGAGTCCTGCAAGATCACCACCGCCTTCGCCAAGGTCGGCTTCTCCGGTGACTATGGCGGCACCTATTTCCTGACCCAGCTGCTCGGCAGCGCGCGGGCGCGCGAGCTCTATCTGATGTCGCCGGTGCTCACCGCCAGGGACGCGCATGCGATCGGCATGGTCACCAAGGTGGTGCCCGATGCCGAGATCGATGCCGCCGCGCACGAGCTCGCGCTGTCGCTGGCGCAGGGGCCCTCGATCGCGCTCGGCTTCATCAAGCGCAACATCAACAATGCCGAGCATCTGGCGCTGGAGGATTGCTTCGACGGCGAGGCGATCCACCACACCCGCTGCGGCGACACCGAGGACCACAAGGAGGCCGCCAAGGCCTTCGTGGAGAAGCGCAAGCCGACGTTCAAGGGCGCATGACCATGGCGCCCTATCTACGGCTGCGGCAGATCTGCCTGGTCGCGCCGCAGCTGGCGCCTGTCATCTCCGATATCGCGGAGATCATGGGACTTTCGGTCTGCTACCGCGACGGCAACGTCGCGAAATACGGATTGGAGAACGCGCTGCTTCCGGTCGACACCATCCTGCTGGAGGTGGTTGCACCTTTCAAGGACGGCACCACGGCCGGCCGCTTCATCGAGAAGACCGGCGGCCGCGGTGGCTATATGGCGATCTTCTGTTGTGACGATCCCGACGAACGCGGCCGCCGCGCCAATGCGATGGGCGTGCGTACCGCCAACGTCATCGATCATGCGCCCTATCACGGCGTGCAGCTTCACCCCCGCGACTGCCGCGCCGCCTTCATCGAATTCAACCACACCGAAGGCAGCGACGATATTCTGGGCGCGTATCCGCCGGCCGGACCGGACTGGCAGAAGTCCATCCGCAAGGACGTGACGCAGGCGCTGGTCGCGGTGGAGATGCAGAGCCCGGACCCGAAAGGGCTGGCGGCGCATTGGGGCAAGATCATCGGCGTTGCGGCGGACGGCTCCGAGCTGAAGCTGCCGAACGCAAGCTTCCACTTCGTGAAGGGCGCCAGCGAGATCATGAGCGCGCTGGAGTTTCGGGTGACTGATCCTGCGAGCGTGCTGCATGCGGCGAAGGCGAAGGGGCTCGCGGTGGCGGGGAACGAGTTCTTGCTAGGTGGGGTGACGTTTCGCGTCGGTTGATTCCCTCGTGGTGATCCGTCACCCTGAGGTGCTCGCCTCTTCGGCGAGCCTCGAAGGGCGACGGCCACAGGCGGGGCCTGAGCTGTTGTCCTGATAGCTCTCAATCCGTAATCCTGAGGTGCGAGTGATGGGGCGTGAAGCGCCCCATCGAGAGCCTCGAAGGATGGGCGGCCCGGCCGGTGGCCGTTCATCCTTCGAGGCCTCCGCTACGCTCCGGCGCCTCAGGATGACGGGTCAACGACAGCGCGGCGTTTGCACGAAGACGAAAGGATCCACCTCATGCCGCATCCGCTCGACAGCTTCTTCGCACCCGCCAGCATCGCGCTGATCGGCGCCTCGCGCGATCACGAGAAGATCCCGGGCCGGCTGCTGTCGATGCTGCGCAAGAACGAATATCCCGGGAAGATCTACCCGGTGAACCCGAACTACGCCGACATCGACGGGCTCGCTTGCTTCAAGTCGATCGCAGAGATCGGCGCGCCGATCGACCTTGCCGTCGTCATCATCCCCGCCCGCGCGGTGCTGGCCGCACTCGAGCAATGCGCCGCCGCCGGCGTCAGGAATGCCGTGATCATCTCCTCCGGCTTTGCCGAGGAGGGCGGCGACAGCGCGGCGATGCAGGATGCGATCGCGGCGCTGGCGAAACGCACCGGAATGCGGATCTCCGGTCCGAACGCCGAAGGCTTCTTCAGCCAGGTGCAGCGCGTGGCGGCGACCTTCAGTCCCGCTGTGGACGTCAAGCCTGATGTGGTGCCGCTGGTCGCCACGCAAAGGCGGATCGGCATCGTCGCGCAGAGCGGCGGCATCGGCTTCGCCTATTATCATCGCGCGCGGGCGCTCGGCGTCGCCGTCAGTTATGTCGTCAGCGCCGGCAATGAAGCCGACCTTGGTGCCGGCGAATTCCTGGATTATCTGGTGCAGGATGCCTCGACCGACGTGATCCTGCTGTTCATCGAAGGCATTCGCGACGTCGACAAATTCATCGCCGCTGCACGCCGCGCCGCCGAAATCAGGAAGCCGGTCATCGTCGCAAAAGTCGGCCGCTCCGGCGCGGGCCAGCGCGCTGCAGCCTCGCACACCGCGAGCATGGCGGGCTGGTCGGCGGCCTATGACGCGGTGTTCGCGAAATACGGCTTCATCGTCTCCAACGATCTGGACGAGGCGCTGACGATCGCAGCATTGCTTGTCAGCAATCCGCTGCCGAGGGGCGACCGGGTCGCCGTCGTCACCGTCTCCGGCGGGGCCGGCATCTGGGGCGCCGACGCCGTGGCGCTGCAGGGCCTGCAGGTGCCGGAGCTGTCCGAGTCCGTTCAGGCGGGAATCAAGCAGTTGATGCCGTCCTATGGCACGGCGCGCAATCCGATCGACGTCACCGCGCAGGGCGTGACGTCGGGCGGCCTGCAGAAGAGCGTCGACGTGCTCACGGTGTCCGACGAGGTCGATGCGATCCTGGTCGTGCTGTCGCTGTCGAGCGAGGTGCGCAAGCCGTTCAAGGAAGAGGAGCTGGCGCCGGTGTTGTCCGCGCAGCACAAGCCGGTGGTGTTCTATTCCTACACCGTGCCGTCCGACTTCGCGCGCCGCGAGCTTGCGAAATCAGGTGTCGTGGTGCTCTCGGGCCTGACCCATGTCGGCGTCGCGATGCGGCAACTCGTCGACTACGCCAATTTCAGGCTGCCGCCAGCTGCGGACACGACGCGGCTGCCCTTGCGCGATCTGTCCGCGCATCTGACGTCTCCGGTTCTGTCCGAGGCCGACAGCAAGGCATTGCTCCGCGCCGCCGGCATCGCGCTGCCGGGCGAGGTGTTAGTCAAGGACAAGAGCGGGCTCGACGAGGCGCTCGCCTGCGTCGGCTTTCCCCTGGCGATGAAGATCCAGTCGCCCGATATCGCTCACAAGAGCGAGGTCGGCGGCGTGCGCCTCAACGTCACCACCAAGGGCGAGGTGTTTCTGGCATTCGAGGCGCTGCTGAACAATGCGCGCGAGCACAGGCCCGAGGCGTCGATCCAGGGCGTGCTGATCGGCCCGATGGCGAAGCGGGGTGTCGAGATCATCGTCGGCACGATGACGGATGAGACGTTCGGGCCGATGGTGATGGTGGGTCTCGGCGGCGTCACGACGGAGCTGTTCCGCGACGTTGTCTATCGCCCGGCGCCGGTGAGTGCGGAGGAGGCCGGCGCGATGCTGGCGAGCCTGAAAGCGGCACCATTGCTGAATGGATTTCGCGGGGCGGTGAAGGCGGATGTGCCGGCTCTCTCGCGGTTGATCGCCGACATCTCCGTGCTAGCGGCAGCGCATGCCAGGGAGATTTCGGAGATCGAGCTGAATCCGGTGCTGGTGCACGGTGAAGGGCAGGGCGTGACGATCGTCGATGCGCTGGTGGTGGGAAGGAAGTAAGCCGCGACACATTCCGCTGTCGTCCCGGACAAGCGCGCCCTCAGGCGCGCGCGGTTCCGGGACCCATAACCACAGGGAGTAGTTTGGCGAAGACTCGGAGTGATCATCTCGCCCCACACCTCTCCCTGTGGTTATGGATCCCCGCGTTCGCGGGGATGACAGGGGAGGTTGTGGTCGCGGTGAAGTGATACGGCCAGCGCCGCCGTGATCACCTTCCCTTGAAATTCGCGACGCGCCGCTCTTCCGTGGCCTTGACGCCTTCCTTGAAGTCTTCCGTCGCGCGCAGGCGGGTCTGTTCGGCGAGCTCGTGATTGGTCGCGGCCATGACGCGGTCGGCGAGGCCGTTGCGCATCGTGGCGCGGGTGGAGAGCAGGCCGAGCGGGGAGCATTCGGCGATCTCGCCTGCAAGCTTCATTGCCTCCGCCTTCACCTGGTCCTGCGGCACCAGCACATTGGCAAGGCCCCACTTCACGGCTTCCTCACCGGTGACGCGGCGGCTGGTGTAGAACATCAGCTCGGCGTTGTTCTTGCCGATCAGCTCGGGGAGCGTCGTCGTCAGGCCGAAGCCGGGATGGAAGCCGAGCTTGGTGAAGTTCGCGGAGAAGCGCGCTTCGGGGCAGGTGACGCGGAAATCCGCGGACACCGCAAGGCCGAGGCCACCACCGATGGCGGCGCCCTGCACGGCGGCGACGATCGGCTTCTTGGCGCGGAAGATGCGCACGGCCTGGATGTAGAGATGGTTGATCGCGCCGAGGCTGTCGGCGGGGTCGCCCTTCTTGTCGGCTTCACGCGCTTCCTGCGCCTGACGCGCCGGATCCTGGAAGTTGGCGCCGGCGCAGAAGGCCTTGCCCTGCGCCGAGAGCACCGAGGCGCGGATCTCGATGTCGCGGTCGAATTCGTCGAGCGCATCCGCGATCTGGTTGATCAGCGAGATGTCGAAGAAGTTGAGCGGCGGGCGGCGGATCTCGATGGTGCCGACGTGTCCGACCTTCTCGACGCCGATATCTTTATACGTGCTCATGATGTCCTCGATTGAATTAGCGCAAACCAAGTCCGCGGGCGATGATGCCGCGCAGCACCTCGGTGGTGCCGCCCTGGATGGTGAGTTTCGGTGCGGTCTTGATCGCGAAGTCGAGCTGCCGCTCCAAGGTCTCGCGGTTGGTCGCGGTCTCCTCGACGAAAGCAGCAAGGTCGCGGACGCGGTGCGGAAGCTGCTGCTCCCAGACCGTGCCGATGTCCTTGACGATGGACGCCTCGACCACCGGCTCCTTGCCGGCCTGAAGCATGCCGGCGACCGAGACCGACATGCGCCGCATGGTGTGGAGCTGGGCGACGAGACGGCCGATGCCCTCGGCGCTGCGCGTGTCCGGATTGGGCCCGACCGCGCGGACCAGCTCGGTCAGCACGTAATAGGTCTCGAGGAAGCGCTCGGGGCCGGAGCGCTCATAGGCAAGTTCGCTGGTCGCCTGCTTCCAGGCGCCGTCGACCTCGCCGAGCACGTGGTCATCAGGCACGAAGAAGTCGGTGAAGACGACCTCGTTGAACTCGTACTGGCCGGTGATCTGGCCGATCGGATTCACCTTGATGCCCGGCTGCTTCATCTTGACCAGAAACTGGGTCAGGCCGTGACGGCGGTTTTCCTTGGTCGGCTGTGACGTGCGGAAGATCGCGATCATGTAGTCGGCGATATGCGCCGACGAGGTCCAGATCTTGGTGCCGTTGATGAGATAGCCGCCGTCGGTCTTGGTCGCGCGCGTCTTCGCGGCGAACAGGTCCGAGCCGGAGTTCGGCTCGCTCATGCCGATGGCAAAGCAGATCTCGCCGCGGCAGATCCGCGGCAGGATGTCCATCTTGATGTGTTCGGGCGCGTATTTCAGCAGCACCGGTCCGCTCTGGCGGTCGGCGACGAAGAAGCGTCGCGTCGGCGCGTTGGCAACGCGCATCTCCTCGGTCACGACATAGCGTTCGAGGAAGGAGCGTTCCTGGCCGCCATATTTCTTCGGCCAGGTCATGCCGAGCCAGCCCTTGGCGCCGACCCGGCGGGAAAATTCCGGCGCGTCCGTGTCCTCGCGGTTGGGCTTGTGCGGATCGAAGGTACCGGCGGCGATTTCCTCGGCGAGGAAGGCGCGCACCTCCTTGCGCAATTGCTCGCACTTCTCGGGCAGGCGGATCGGGTCGAAACGAAGGGCGGCGGTCATGTGTGTCTCTCCCTGATCAGCGCGACGCCACGAGCGGCCATAATTCGTCGGCGCCGCGGCTTGCGACCAGCTTGCCGAGTTCGACGGCCCAGTGGCTCTCCGAGCCGAAATCGTCGCGCCAGGCCAGCGCCCGCAGCGAGTAGCGGTGCAGGATGTGCTCCATGGTGAAGCCGATCGCGCCATGCACTTGATGCGCGATGGCGCCGCCCTTTTCGGCTGCTTCCGCGCAACGGATCTTGGCGGAGGCGGCTTCGAGATAGACCGCGTCGTCGAACGATTTTGCGTTGGCGATGGCGTCGGCCGCCGAGGTTGCGGCGGCAAGCGCGGCGGCGGATTCGCCGGCGAGGCGGGCGAGGTTGTGCTGCACGGCCTGGAATTTCGAGATCTTCTTCTCGAAGGCGACGCGCTCGTTGGAATAGCGCACGGAGATGTCGAGCATCGATTCCAGCGCGCCCGCGATCTGCAGACTGCGCGCGACGCCGCCCATCAGCATGAGCGTGGTCTGGTCAAGCCCCTTCGGAGCGGCTTTCAGCGTGACGGGCTGGACCTTGTCGAGCGTCACGGTGTCGCTGTGGTCGTAGCCGACATTGAGGCCGGATTCGATGCGGCCCTTGCCGGCATCGACCAGCGCGATCACGGCGCCGTCCTTGCCATGCGCCAGCACCGCAAAGTGCTTTGCCGCTTTCGCAAAAGGCACGCCGCGGGCGCGGCCGGAGAGCGAGCCGTCGGCATCGAGGGTGATACGGTCCTTCGGGCTGGCCGGCAGCACTGTCATCTCGCCGTCGGGCGAGGCGATCTTCGCCTGTGCCAGCAGCCAGCCCGCCAGCATGGTCTCGGCCAGGGGAACCGCGACCGCGAAGCGGCCGGCGGCGTTCAGCAGGGCAAAGCCGTCGGCAAGGCTCGCGCCGGAGCCGCCGAGATCGTCGGGCACCCAGGACAGCGGCAGACCGGCTTCGCTCAGCGCCTGCCACAGCGGCGCCTGCCAGGAATTCTTCTTGTCGTTGTTGATGGTTTGCGGATCGGCGAGATCGGCGAAGATCTTCTCCGCGGTCTCGACGACGATGTTGTCACTCTCCGCCACAGCGTTCCCCGTGCTTTTTCCGTTGGCGCGTCCCGTCTGGTCGAGCGAGCCGCGCAGGTCTTCTTGGTAAGTCTTCTTGCGCCCGATGATCCGAAAAAGCCATGGCCCTGACAAGCGTTGATCGCAGGTCAACCTGCGGCGCAGGCATGGGGGCCAAGCTAATTCCGCTTAGCGGAGTTTGCTCGATTTGCAGGGCGCTGCAAACTCGCTAAACAGGGCGCCAGCAACTTGCAGAGGGAAGGAAACACCGGATGGCAAAGGATGGCTTGTGCGCAATCGTGACGGGGTCTGCCTCCGGCCTTGGCGCGGCGACGGCGGAAATTCTCGCGCGCAGCGGGGCGCGGCTCGTCATCAACTATTCGTCGAGCCAGAAGGAGGCCGAGGCCACCGCCGAGCTCTGCCGCAAGGCCGGTGCGGCGGAGGTGCTGGTCGCGCAGGGCGACGTGTCAAAGGACGATGACTGCCGCAAGATCGTCGCGGCTGCGAGCGGCTGGGGCCGGCTCGACATCCTCGTCAACAATGCCGGCACCACCAAGCATGTCGCTCACGCCGATCTCGACGGCTTGTCGGCTGAAGATTTCCAGCGCCTCTATGGCGTCAACACCATCGGCCCGTTCCAGATGGTGCGCGCTGCGCGCAGCCTGCTCGAGGCCGGCGCGAAGGCGTCGGGGCGGCCCTCCGCCGTGGTCAACGTGTCCTCGGTCGCCGGCATCAGCGGCGTCGGCTCGTCGATCGCCTACGCCGCGAGCAAGGGCGCGCTCAACACCATGACGCTGTCGCTGTCGCGCGCGCTGGCACCGCTGATCCGCGTCAACACCGTGTGCCCCGGCTATATCGACACGCCCTGGTTCACCAAGGGCCGCGGCGAAGCCGGCGCCAAGCAGGTGCGCGACAGCGTGGTGGCGAAGGTGCCGCTGAAGGTCGCATCGACTGCGGATGATATCGCCCAGCTCGTCTGCTTCCTGGCGATGCCGGCCTCCAGCAACATGACTGGCGAGGTCGTGCGCATGGATGCGGGGATGCATCTGATTACGTGAGGTCGCGCTCCAATCTCCGCCGTCATCCCCGCGAACGCGGGGATCCATAACCACAGGCAGAAGTTGCTGCGCGACTCCGATCACTCCGAGTCTTCGCCAAACTTCACCCTGTGGGTATGCGACGAGCGCAAGCGCTCGCGCCGGGGTCCCGGATCGGCGCGCGCTTAGGGCGCGCTTGTCCGGGACGACAGGGAGTGTGTTCAGCCCTTGATCACGCCGCTCGCCACCAGCCGGTGCCAGATGAACAGCACCACCACCGCGCCGATGGTGGCCGTGATGAAGCCGGCGCCCTGGTCGGGGCTGTAATGGCCGATGGCCTGGCCGACGAAGGTCGCGAGAAACGCGCCGGCGATGCCGAGGATGGTGGTGAGGATGAAGCCGCTCGGATTGTTCGGCCCCGGCGCCAGCCAGCGCGCGATGAGGCCGGCGATGAAGCCGACGACGATGATCCACAACAGGCCGCCCATGCTCATGAGTGTGCTCCCCTTCCCGAAAGCGTGTCGATCAAGGTCTGACTAGATTCTGCCCGAGAGTTCGTTCTCGGTTGGCAGCCGTCCGTCCGGCGTCAGATGGTCGATCACCTGCGGCAGATATTGGCTGAGGCCGCTGAGCAGCTCCTCGCGCGACAGGCCGCTCTGGGCGGACAGGCTCTCGATCTGATCGGCGCCGAGGGCGCTGGCGAGATCGCCCGGCGCGATCGGCTTGTTCTGGCCCTTGCCGACCCAGGAATTCGCGGCCTCGCCGTGGCCGCCCTGCTGGAGCTGGTTGAGGAGATCGCCGAGGCCGCCGCTCAGCACGGTGCCGGCGGCGCCGCCGGCGAGCAGGCCGCCGAGGCCGCCCTTGAGCAGACCTCCGAGACCGCCAAGACCGCCGCTGTCCGCGTTCACCGGCGGCGGGGCCGGGGTCGGTGACGGTTGCGGCGCCGTCCCCGACTGGTTTGCGGTCATGTGCTTGAACGCCTTCCAGGCGAGCAGGCCGAGCAGCGCCATGGTCATTGGCGACATGCCGCCGGAGGATTTCTCGGAGCTCGGCGTCGAGGGCCCGCGCGGGCCGTTCTGCATGCCGTTGAGGACGTCGAGTAGACCCATGGTGCTCTCCTTTGGCGTCTCGTCCGGCGAGCGCTCGCCGCTGACTGCCCCCGGGGCAAAAACATATGGGGCACTCGTGACGGTTACAAGGCGGCTGTGGCGCGATTGGTTGCCGGCCTCGCCTCTGCTATCGAAGGCAGCACGTTCAAGGAGCGAGTTCAGTGATTGCGGATCGACCGATCGTGGTGGCTGGCGCCGGTGCCATCGGCTGTTTCGTCGGCGGCATGCTGGCGGCCGGCGGCCGCCGTGTCGCGCTGCTGGTGCGGCCGCGGGTGAAGACCGAGATCGAACGGTTCGGCCTGCGTCTGACGGACTTCGACGGCTCCGAGCGGAAGCTCGGCGCGGGCCAGCTCGCGCTTTCGGAGGATCCCGCGATCCTTCACAGCGCCGGCATCGTGCTGGTCTGCGTCAAGAGCGCGGACACCGCCGATGTCGCGGATCAGATCGCGCGGCATGCGCCCGAGGATGCCGTCATCGTCTCGCTCCAGAACGGTGTCGGCAATGTCGCGGTGCTGCGCGAGCGTCTCGGTGGCCGCCGCGTGCTCGCCGGCATGGTGCCGTTCAACGTGATCGCAATGGGCGAGGGGCGTTTCCACCGCTCGACCTCCGGCGACATCCATATCGGCGCGGACGCCGAGAACACGGCCGCAGCGCTTTCGGTGCCGGGCCTCAGCGTGCGCGCCAGCGCCGACATCACCGGCGTGCAATGGGGCAAGCTGATCATCAATCTGAACAACGCCCTCAGCGCGCTGTCGGACATGCCGCTCGCCGCGCAATTGGCGAACCGCGACTGGCGGCGGCTGTTCGCAGACCAGATGGCGGAGGGGCTGGCCGCGCTGAAAGCGGCAGGTATCACGCCGGTCTCATCGACGCCGATTCCGATGAACTGGTCTCCGACCTTGTTGCGACTGCCGGATGGGATCTTCAACGCGATCCTGGGGCGGACGATGAAGATCGATCCGGAGGCGCGCTCCTCGATGTGGCAGGACCTGAAGCAGGGCCGCAAGACCGAGATCGACTATCTGCAAGGTGCAGTCATTGCGCTCGCCGCGCAAAATCATGTCGACGTGCCGCTGATGCGCCGTATTGTTGCGCTGATCAGGGAGGCCGAAGCCGCCGGCAACGGACCGCCGCGGCTGACGCCGCAGCAGATCCGTGGCGTGTCCTAAAGCGCGAGGAGGTGCGCGATGAAGCGTTGTTGGATGACGGGACTGGCGCTGGCAATGGTGTGCTGCGCATCGACGCTGGCCCATGCAAGGCCACCGACGGTCCAGAACTCTCCGGGATACGACAGGCGATTGCAGGAGAGCAGGTCGCAATTGGGCACCTCGCCGACGGTCACGGCGCCAGCGGATGTGCCGGTGGCCAAACCGAAGCACAGCAAGAAGAAGCGCACGAAGTGAGGCGTTGCCTGCGCAGGTGGTGCGACATCCCCAGTCGTCGTCCCGGACAAGCGCGCCCTGAGCGCGCGCGGATCCGGGACCCATAGCCACAGGAAGATGTGGTTACGGGGACTCGGAGTGACCCGCTGCGGGCAATAACCACGCCCTGTGGGTATGGGTCCCGGATCGGCGCTCCGCTCCCGACAACGCTTCGCGTCGTCGAGATCTACGCTTGTCCGGGACGACAGCGAGGATGTGGCGCGAGCCTTTCGCTCAATTGCGATCGCCTGAGACCGCGCAAGTCCAGCTCAGCCCTTCTTCGCCGGCTTGGTCGGCGTCGGGTTGAACAGCTTCTTCAGGTCGTTCAGGCCTTCCGACAGCCGCGGCCATTCGCAGGAGAAGGAGCCTTTGGTGCAGGGGGCGCCCTTCCGTTGGCCGACGGTCTGCTGCACCTTCGGTCGCTCGACCGGCACCGGCACGCGTTCGACGTCGGTTCTCAGCGCGACCTGCTGGAGCCGTTGCATCTGCTGTTCCTGCTGCTCGCGCTGCTGCCGTGCCATGGCCTCGGCCGCTTCGTTGTTGCGGCGCTCTTTGGCGAGATAGGCGGTATAGGCTGCGTCGATCTTCTTCTGCTCCTCCGGCGTCGGGTTGGGCCCGGCGATGTCGAAGGTGCGGTCCTGAAGGAAGTCGTAATAGGAATAGCCGCCGCCGGCCTTGCGGCGGCCGGCGAACTTGGCGTTGCAGTCGGCAAGCGCGGAGGTCTTCTCGGCCTTGGTCGCGGCTTTCTCGGCAACGTCGGCGCATTCCTCGAAATCGACCGGCGCGCGCTTCCACCACTGCGCCTGGGCATGCGACTGCGTCAGCAGAAGAGATCCTGCTGCGGCCACGAGAAACAGCGCCGCACGACGCAATGCAATCACTGACGACATTCTACGAGAGCATTCCCTGGAAAACTCAACCCAAACTGAGTCGAGCCAGATTTTTGCCCCTTTATCGCCGGCTTGTCACCCGTGGAACCCGGGAATTTCATGGCTGCAATGCTGACATTTTGTGCTTGACGTGGCGCGGGAGTCACAGCGCCGCGCTGGCCGGCTGCTACACTTCGCCTTCCGAGCGCCTCACTCGGGGCGACGCCAAGAAGACGAAGTGGAAACGCCCGATGCTGCTGCCCCTGTCCGACGTGCCGCGCTGGTACGCTGAACGCAAACCGCGAGGTACCGTCGCCATCCGTCATGGGCAGGACATGCTGACATGGGAGGAGCTCGAGCGCGGCGCCAACCGGCGCGCGCGGGCGTTCATGGCCAAGGGCGTCAAGCCGGGCGACTTCGTTGCGATCGGCTTGCCCAATGGCAACGCGTTCTTCGAGACCTCCTTCGCGGTGTGGAAATGCGGGGCGACGCCGACCTCGCTGTCCTGGCGGCTGCCGCGGGGTGAGGCCGCCGCGGTGCTCGACATCCTCAAGCCCGCGCTGGTGGTCGGCGGCGAGGCCGACTGGAACGCGCCGAACCGTCTGCCCGCCGACTTCGTGCCGCAAGGTTTTTCGGACGAGCCGCTCAACCTGCCGGTCGCGCGCTACTGGAAGGCGATGACCTCAGGCGGCTCGACCGGGCGGCCAAAGGTGATCCTCGATCATCAGCCGGCGGTGACCGATACCGTCGCGGCGCCGCCGCTCAGCATTCCCTTCGGCGTCTCGCTGCTCAATCCCGGCCCGCTCTATCACAATGCGCCGTTCATCGTGTCGCATTACGCGCTGTTCACCGGGGGCCAGCTCACCGGCCTCGTCAAGTTCGACGCCGAGGAGACGCTGCGCCAGATCGAGCGCGAGCGGGTGCAATGGGTCAATTTCGTGCCGACCATGATGCACCGGATCTGGGCGCTGCCGGAGCATGTGCGCAAAGCCTATGATTTGTCGAGCCTGCAGACCGTGTTTCATATGGCCGCGCCGATGCCGCCCTGGCTGAAGGAGAACTGGATCGCCTGGCTCGGGCCGGAGCGAATCTGGGAGCTTTATGGCGGCACCGAACGGCAGGGCTCCTGCATCATCTCGGGCACGGAATGGCTGACGCACAAGGGCTCGGTCGGCAAGATCGGCGAGATGGCGCGCTTACGCATCATCGGCGAGGACGGCAAGGACGTCGCGCCGGGCGAGACCGGCGAAATCTATTTCCTGAACAATGACGGCAAGGACGCCACCTATCATTATCTTGGCGCCGAGCCGAAGCGCCGCGGCGACGGCTGGGAATCGCTCGGCGATATCGGCAGGCTGGATGCGGAGGGCTATCTCTATCTCGGCGACCGGCTGGCCGACATGGTGCTGCGCGGCGGCGCCAACATCTATCCGGCCGAGGTCGAGGCGGCCGTCTCCGAGGCGCCCGGCGTGCGCTCCTGTGTCGTGGTTGGATTGCCCGATCCGGAATTGGGCCAGCGCGTGCACGCCATCATCGAGCCGGAGGCAGATATGGATGGCCAGGCCATCGCCGACGGCATGGCCGACTTTCTGAAGGATCGGCTCAGCCGCTACAAGCACCCTGAAAGCTTCGAGATCGTCAGCGCCCCGCCGCGCGACGATTCGGGCAAGGTTCGCAGAACGCTGTTGCGCGACGAGCGCGCAGCATGGATGAAGGAAGGGCGCGCCTTCCGGATCATGCCGGCGAAGGCGCGGGCGCACGCCGATTAATCGACGGAAGGATTTTTGGACATGACGATCACCATCGCAGCGAACAGCGTGCCGAAGCCGCCGGCCGGGATCATCGAGGGCTTTCGCGGTGCGCCGACCTCGGTCATATCAGATAACCTCGCCCGGTTGCCGGGCGCGGTGGGGCTGCGGCCTTATCATCGCGGTGCCAAGCTGGTCGGGACGGCTTTCACCGTGCGTACCCGCCCCGGCGACAATCTCGCCATCCACCGCGCGCTGGAGCTGGTCGGGCCCGGCGACGTCATCGTGGTCGACGGCGGCGGCGACGAGACCCGCGCGCTGGTCGGCGAGATCATGAAGAATATCGCGCAATGGCGCAAAGCCGAAGGCTACGTCATCGACGGCGCGATCCGCGATGTCGCATCTTTCGCCGCCGACGATTTTCCCTGCTACGCCCGCGCGGTGATCCATCGCGGCCCCTACAAGAACGGTCCCGGCGAGATCAACGTGCCTGTCTCCATCGGCGGCAGCGTGATCTCCCCCGGCGACATCGTCGTCGGCGACGAGGATGGCGTGGTGTCGTTTCCTGCCGCGGGCGCCGCCGCGCTGCTGGAAGCCGTGCGCGCCCAGGTCGCGCGCGAGGAGGAGACCATGAAGGCGATCCGCGAGGGCCGCTACCAGGGCTCCTACGGCAAGTCCTGATCAAGGAAGAATGCAGGGGAGGACGGCATGAGCCAGAAGGACGAGTTTCACAACATCGATAATCCCGCCGACGGCCTGTTCCGCGAGCTCGCGGCCGGCGTGACCACGCGAATCTTCTCCGGCGAGCAGGCGATGCTGTCGGTGGTGACGCTGGCCCCGCATGCGCAAGGCACGCTGCATCATCACCCCGAGGAGCAATGGGGCGTCCTGCTCGACGGCTCCGCCATCCGCGTCCAGGGCGACGAGGAGATCGCCGTGAAGAAGGGTGACTTCTGGCGCACGCCCGGCAATGTGCCGCACACCATGCGCGCCGGTCCCGACGGCGCCCGGGTGCTGGACATCTTCAGTCCGCCTCGGCCAGAATACAAGAAAGCGGGGTCCGGTTTCGGGACGACGTAACAAGCGCCAAAGAGCAAAAAGCCGGGCGCGGACAAAAAGGGAGGGGACCATGACAATCACACGACGCACGCTGCTGGCCGCGCCGGCCGTTCTCGCGCTGACGCCGGCGATGGCGCAAGCGAGCAAGATCACGCTGGTCGTGCCGTTTCCGCCGGGCGGATCGACCGATGCGATGGCGCGGCTGCTGCAGGCCAGCCTGCAGACGAAACTCAACCGCATCGTCGTGGTCGAGAACAAGTCCGGCGCGGCCGGCGCGCTCGGGGCGGCACAGGTTGCCAAGAGCCCCGCGGACGGCACCTCGTTCCTGGTCACCTTCGATTCCCACGCCGTGATTCCGTCGATCCTCGACAAACCGCCGGTGGACGTCGAGCGCGAGCTGATGCCGGTGCTGCTGGTCGGCACCGCGCCTTACGTGATCGCGGCCGGCGCCGGCCGTCCCTACAAGAGTTTTGCCGATGTGGTCGCGGCCTGCAAGGCAACGCCGGGTGCGGTGAAATATGCCTCGGTCGGCATCGGCACGCTCGGCCATCTCGCCATGACCGTGCTCGGCAGCAAGGCCGGCGTCGAGATCATGCACGTGCCCTATCGCGGCGGCGGGCCGGCCATGAACGACGTGCTCGGCGGCCATGTCGATCTGATCGCGGGATCGGCGGCGCTGGTCGCCGCCCAGCTCGGCACCAACATGCTGCATCCGGTCCTGCAGCTCGGCCGCGAGCGGCTGCCGGCCTTGCCTGACACGCAGACCGCAATCGAGGCGGGCTTTCCCGATTTCGAGACGCTGGCCTGGTGGGGCATCTTCGCGCCCACCGGGACGCCGCCCGACGTCGTCGCGGCCTTCGCGGCGGCGTCCAAGGAGATCCTGAGCGAGCCAGCGACTGCGACCCAGCTGAAGGAGACGCAGCACATGACGCTGCTGCTCCAGGACGGCGCCGCCTTCAAGACCTTCTTCGACAAGCAGGTCGCCACTTGGGGCAAGGTGGTGAAGGACAACAATATCAGGGCGTAGGATCGGCTGTGGTCCTTGCGCATTGGGCGAGACGAGGGCTTCCTGTCCCGCCGCCGCTTTGATATGTACACCCAGGTAACCCACCAGACCGGCGGGTTCCGCGGTCCCGTAGCTCAGCCGGATAGAGCGACGGTTTCCTAAACCGTAGGTCGGAAGTTCGAGTCTTCCCGGGATCGCCAGCCTCGCATGAGCCATCGGCTCTGCTCCACGCGGTTTCCGGTGTACGAACTGCCCGCGTGACCGGCACCAAGCCGTGTCCGATCATCGGTCCTACGCTCTCCACACTTCGGATGCGGGGCCGAGCGCCTTTGCCCCGCCCGCATCCGTGCAGTCGATCAGAAGCGCGCGTCGATATCGACGACGTCGATCAGCTTGTGGTTGACGAACTCCTTGAGCCCGAGCCCGAGCAGCTCGCGGCCATAGCCTGATCGCTTGATGCCGCCGAAGGGCAGGTCCGCTTCCACCTTGGTCGGGTGGTTGACGAACACCATGCCGGTCGAGATTTTTCGCGCGACTTCCGCGCCGTGCTTGAGGTCCGACGTGAACACCGAGCCGCCGAGGCCGAAGGGAGAGTCGTTTGCGATGCGCACCGCGTCGGCCTCGTCCTTGGCACGGAACAGCATGGAGACCGGGCCGAAGAATTCCCAATAGCGGGCCGGATTGTCCTCGTTCACCTCGGTCAGAATGGTCGGCTGCACGAATGCGCCCTGGTTCGGCACCGACGGGCCGACCTCCTCGGCCTTCGCGCCCTGCTTGACGGCCTGCTGGATCCTCTCCCTGATCTCGTCGGCGGCGTGTTGCGACGACAGCGGCGCCAGCGTCGTCTCGGAATCGAAGGGGTCGCCGGCCTTCAGCGCGGCGACACCCTTGCGATAGCGCGCCAGGAATTCGTCGTACACGGCGTCCACGATGATCATGCGCTTGGAGGAGACGCAGACCTGGCCGCCGTTCCAGTGCCGGCCGAACACGGCCCATTTGACGGTCTTTTCCAGATCGGCATCGGCGAGGACGACGAACGCGTCGGCACCGCCGAGCTCCATCGTCGATTTCTTCAGCGCCTTGCCGGCCTGGGCGGCGACGATCGCGCCGGCGTCCTCGGAGCCGGTGAGCGCGACACCATGGACCCTGGGATCGTTGATGATCATCTCGACCTGGGAGCGGGTGGCGTAGAGCTTGGTGAAGCACCCTTCGGGCAGGCCGGCCTCGCGCATGATGCGTTCGAAGGCTGCCGCGCTTTGCGGCACGTTCGAGGCGTGCTTCAGCAGCACGGTGTTTCCGGCGGATAGCTGGGGCGCGATGATGCGCGCAATCTGGTAATAGGGAAAGTTCCAGGGCTCGATGGCGAGGATCACGCCAAGCGGATCGTGGACGATCATCGCCTCACCCTCCGCCGGGTCTGCAACAGGCAGCTTCTCCGGCCGCAGCAGCTGCTCGGCGTTCTTGACGTAGTATTCGAAGATGCGCGCGCAGAGCTCGACCTCTGCCTTGGCCTCGGCCAACAGCTTGCCCATTTCCAGAGTCAGAAGCTTCGCATAGGTATCGCAGTCTCGCCGCAGGATGTCTGCCGCCTTTTGAAGGATCGCAGTGCGAGCCGAGATCGGTACTTCGCGCCAAGCGCGAAAGGCTGCGTCTGCGCGATCGATGGCGGCACTCACCTCTTGATCGGTCGCGCTGGGAAATGTCTTCAGAGTTTCGCCGGTATACGGATTGATTGTGGCGTAGCTCATGTCCGTGATCCTTTCAGGCGGGGAAATTGTTGGAAAGCCAGATCGCTGTCGGCTTGCCGGTCGATCGGATCATAGGATCGAGCCCGGCCCGGACATTGACATGAGTCATACGGTGTTTATCGATGCGCAGTGGGATACCTCCCTGTCTTGCCGGCTGACCCTGCCTGCGTTCGGCCGCCACATCCGGAGACGATGATGCCTTTCGACCTGATCCTGCGCGGCGGCCGCGTCATCGACCCCTCGCAGAAGCTCGATGCCGTGACCGATGTCGCCTTTGCCAGCGGCAAGGTCGCGGCGATCGGCACCGGGCTCAAGGCCGATCCGGGCACTGAGGTGCGCGATGTCTCGCAGTTCATCGTCACGCCGGGGCTGATCGACCTGCACACCCACGTCTATTGGGGCGGCACCTCGCTCGGCATCGACGCCGAGGAATTCTGCCGTCTCTCCGGCGTCACCACGGCGGTCGACACCGGGAGCGCCGGCCCCGGCAATTTCGCCGGCTTCCGCAAGCACGTGATCGAGCCGAGCCAGGTCCGCATCCTCGCTTATCTGCACGTCTCGCATGCCGGCATCTTCGGCTTCTCGCACCGGATCATGGTCGGCGAGAGCGAGGAGCTGCGATTGATGAATCCGATCGAGGCGGCCAAGGTCGCCGATGCCAACCGCGATCTCATCGTCGGCATCAAGGTGCGCGTCGGCCTGCATTCCTCGGGCACGTCGGGGGCCGTGCCGCTCGACATCGCGCTTCAGGTTGCCGACGAGGTCGGCATGCCCCTGATGGCGCATATCGACCATCCGCCGCCGAGCTATGAGGAGGTGCTGGCGCGCCTGCGTCCCGGCGACGTGCTCACCCACGCCTTCCGTCCCTTCCCCAACACGCCGGCAACGGCGCAAGGCACGGTGAAGAAGGCGGTGCTGGATGCGCGCGAGCGCGGCGTGTTGTTCGACATCGGCCACGGCAAGGGCTCGTTCGCGTTCAAGACCGCGCGCGCGATGCTCGCCAACGGCTTTTATCCCGACACCATCTCCTCCGACATCCATCAGCTCTGCATCGACGGCCCGGCCTTCGACCAGGTCACGACCATGTCGAAGTTTTTGTGCATGGGCATGGAGCTGTCCGACGTGATCGCGGCCTCGACGGTGAATGCCGCGATGGCGCTGCGCCGCCCCGAACTCGGCAGCCTCAAGCCCGGCAGCGTCGGCGACGCCACGCTGATTACGGTGAAGCAGGGCCAGTTCGACTATGAGGACGTGGTCGGCGAGCACCTGATCGGTAACAGCAAGATCGTGTCGGAAGGCGTCGTCATCGGCGGCCGCTGGTGGCATCCGAACTGACGATCACGAGCCCTGCTCGCGGTAGAATTGCAGCAATCGCGCGCCGTCCGGCGACAGCCAGTCGGGCGCCCCGGTGATGTAGCCCTCGACGCGTCCGCTCGTTCCGACGAGATAGGTGATGGGCATGCCGACGATCGAGAACATCTCGGTGGAGGCCTGCGCCGCCGCACCATAGGCGTCGACATAGCAGGCGAGGTGTTGCACCGGGAGGCCGCCGAGAAAAGTGCGGACTTTGCGCAGATCTTTCGTGTCGGTGCAGATCGCGACGATGTCGAGCCGGTCGGGCCGCGAGCCAGCAAGGCTTGCGAGCATCGGCAGATCGAGCTTGCAGGCCGCGCACCAGGTCGCCCAGAAGTTCACCAGCGTGATGCGGCCCGGCTTCGCCGTCACGACGGTGTCACGACCGCTCACGTCCTGAAGCCTGAGCTGCGGCATCGGCGCGTGCGGCCGTACCAGTGTGAACTGGCTGCGGCCGGCCTCGAACACCGGTGGCCAGCTATCCTGGGCGCGGGCCGCGCGCAGGACAGTGAGATAAGCCGGCGCGGCGATCAGGAGCGATCGCCGCGACAACGTGCGAGGCTTCTCACGCATGAATATAGGCCCAGCCTTTCAGTTGCAGATCGACGACGCGTCCGATGCCGAACGGAACGAGGATCGCGCCTGATATCAGCGGAATTGAGACCTGCTCCTTGGCTTCCGCGATCGCCTTGGATGAAGCGCACATGCTGTAGCTGAGGTTGGGCAGCGACTGCCGCAGCGTCGCGAGCGGTTCGACCAGCGGCGTCTTGTCCGCGCGGAAGACGTCGATGCCCTTGCCGTTGGCGACGACCTCGATCAGCAGTTTCGCGCCCTTGTCGGCAAAGTGTCTGGCAAGATTGGCCGAATAGCTGACCGCGTGGCCCATGACATAGGGCTCGTTGCTGTCGACCAGGATCACGACGCCGTCGACGAGGCGATCCTCCTTGGCAGCGGCGGTGCCGCCGGCCGTGAGGATCGCGGTGCCGGCGAGCAGTCCCCTGCGGGACCATCCATTGGCAGAGATCACAGCCGCTGCCGGTCAGAGCTGACGCGGCGCGATCGGCGCCTTGTTGTTGCGTCCCCATAGCACGAACAGGCTGAGCGCCAGCAGGACGATGTTGAGCGGCGTCACCGCGGCTTCGCCGCGCGAGAGGTGGAAGACGAGTGCGATCACCTGCAGCACCGCGCAGCCGAGCGCGGCGAGCACGGTGAGCCGCGGCAGGATCCGCGTCAGGGCGGGCAGGAGGATGCCGAGCCCACCGGCGAGGTCGACCAACGCGATGGAGCGCACGAAGGTCTCGGAATACTGGCCGGCCCAGGGCATCATCGCGGCTAGCTGGGGAATCGGGGTGGTCAGCTTCACGAACCCTGCCGAGATGAACACGAAGGCGAGGGCGATTTGGGCGGCCCAGAGGCCGATACGAAGGGCGCGGCCGGGGGTGGCGGTCTCGAAGGTGGTGCTGGACATGGTGGGGTCTCCGGAATGTGAGGGTTGCCACCATTTGATAGTTTCTCCATTTTTGATCATTATCCTGTTCAGGATTAGTTTATTTCCTGGATGTTGATGATCGCATGGATTCCCTGGTTAGCATGAGGGTGTTTTGCCTGGTCGCCGAGCTGAAAAGCTTTGCGACGGCGGCGCAGCGCCTGCGCATCTCGCCGGCCATGGCGAGCAAGCATGTGATGCAGCTCGAGAAGCGGCTCGGCACGCGGCTGCTCAACCGGACCAGCCGGCGCGTCAGCCTGAGCGAAAGCGGCGCGCTCTATTTCGAGCAGGCGCGGCAGATGCTGGATTCGCTCGACGAGGTCGAGGCCGCCGTCAGCAATGCGACCGTCGTTCCGCACGGAACGCTGCGCCTGACCGCGCCGGTTTGGATGGCGAACACGATTTTCGCGGGCGTGCTCGCGGACTACCAAGCCCGCTATCCCGAGGTGCGCCTCGACATCGATCTCAGCGGCCGCCTCGTCAACCTGGTCGAGGAGGGTTTTGATCTCGCCCTGCGCGCGACCGGCACGCCCGACGAGGCGCTGATCGCGCGTCCCATCACCAGCGTTCCGTTCTACATGGTGGCCGCTCCGGCCTTCCTCAAACGCGCGGGACGTCCGGCGACCTTCGCCGATCTCGCCGGCCAGCCGCTGCTGCACTACGCGCTCTATCCGGGCGAGAGCTTCTCCTTCGCGGGCGAGCACGGCCCCGAGACCGTCAAGCTCAACCCGGTGCTGCGCAGCGGCAACGAAACGCTGCTGCACATGGCCGCGCTGGAAGGCATGGGCCTCGCCTTCCTGCCGAAATGGCTGGTCACCGAAGACATCGCGGCCGGACGGCTCGAGCACGTCATGCCCGAGCACATCGTCTTTGCCGGAAAGCTGTTCGCGGTCTACCCGAGCCGCAAATATCTCTCCGCGAAGGTCAGGACCTTCATCGACTTCATCGCCGCCGACAAGCGTATGAAGTAGGTTGCGCGAACGGGCTTGTGGCACCGCCGTTGCCGCGGTCTCCGCTGTCGTCCCTGCGAACGCAGGAATGGGTCCCGGATCGGCGCTCCGCTTGTCCGGGACGACGAGTTGGGATTGCCGCGAAAGCGTGCGTACCTCTCTCCTACAGCGACCGCGAGATCAACAGCTTCATGATCTCGTTGGTGCCGCCATAGATCTTCTGGATGCGGGAATCGATGAAGATGCGCGAGATCGGGTATTCCTGCATGTAGCCATAGCCGCCGAACAGCTGGAGGCATTCGTCCGCGGTCTCGACCTGCTTCTCCGAGCACCAGTATTTCGCCATCGACGCGGTGACCGTGTCGAGGTCTTTCGCGACCAGCCGCTCGATGCACCAGTCGACGAAGACGCGCGCGATCATCGCCTCGGTCTTGCGCTCGGCGAGGGTGAAGGCCGTGTTCTGGAAATCCATCAGCGGTTTGCCGAACGCCTTGCGCTCCTTGGTGTAATCGACCGTGAGCTTGACCGCCCGCTCCATCGCGGCGACGGCGCCGACCGCGAGCGCAAGCCGCTCCTGCGGCAATTGCTGCATTAGCTGGACAAAACCTTGGCCTTCTTCCTTGCCGAGCAAATTCTCCGGCGGCACGGTCACGTTGTCGAAGAACAGCTCCGACGTGTCGGAGGCGTGCAGGCCGATCTTGTCGAGGTTGCGCCCGCGCTTGTAGCCGTCGGCACCTTCGGTCTCGACCACGATCAGCGAAATGCCCTTGGCGCCGGCTTCGCCGGTGCGCGCGACCACGATGACGAGATCGGCGGCCTGGCCGTTGGTGATGAAGGTCTTCTGGCCGTTGATGACGTAGGAATTGCCCTGCTTCTTCGCGGTGGTCTTGACGGCCTGAAGATCCGAGCCGGTCCCGGGCTCGGTCATGGCGATGGCGCCGACCATCTCGCCGGAAGCCATCTTCGGCAGCCAGCGCTTCTTCTGCTCCTCCGAGCCGTAGTTGAGGATGTAGTGCGCGACGATGGCGCTGTGCACGGAGACGCCGGTGGTCAGCTCCGGCACGGTGCTTTCGAGATCGTCGAGCACGGCGGCGTCATAGGCGAAGGTGGCACCCAGGCCGCCATATTCTTCCGGCACGCTCGCCAGCAGCGCGCCCATCTCGCCGAGGCCGCGCCAGGCAAAGCGGTCGACCATCTTCTGCTCGCGCCATTTCTCGGCGTGCGGCGCCAGGTCCTTGGCGAGATATTTCCGGAACTGGTCGCGGAAGACGTCGAGCTCTTCGGTCATCCAGGAGGAGCGGTAGGACATGGTCACCTCGGTTGGTACGGCCTAGGCTTGGTAGGCCAGCGGGCCGCGGCAATTATTGTGTTTTCAGGCTGCGCCGGTGACGCTACCAAGGCGGCCGGAAACGCGTCTGTTTGGGATGGCTGATCTTGGCTGTGAAAACCAAAGAGCTCAAGCTCGACATCGAGCGCATCGGCACGGTCTCGGCGATCCTGACGCAGCCTGACAAGGTACGCGCCTGCTACGTTCTGGCGCATGGTGCCGGCGCCGACATGCGGCATGCGTTCATGCAGAAGGTCGCCGACGGTCTTGCGGCGCGCGGCATTGCCACGTTCCGCTTCAATTTCCCCTACATGGAAGAGAAGAAGGGACGTCCCGACCAGCCGGCCGTTGCGCACGCCGCCATCCGTGCAGCTGTCGCGGAAGCGGCGCGGCTCTGTCCCGGGGTGACATTGATCGCGGGCGGCAAATCCTTCGGCGGACGCATGACCTCGCAGGCGCAAGCGAAGGCACCGCTGCATGGCGTCAAGGGGCTCGCCTTCCTCGGCTTCCCCCTTCATGCCGCCAAGAAGCCGTCGTCCGAGCGCGCCGAACACCTCGCCGGCATTGGGATCCCCATGCTGTTCCTGCAGGGCACGCGCGACGAGCTTGCCGATCTCGGCCATCTCGAGCCCGTCATCGCATCGCTCGGGACCAAGGCGAAGCTGCATGAGGTCGCAGGCGGTGATCACTCCTTTGCGGTCTTGAAAAAATCCGGCCGGACCAATGACGAGGCGCTCGCCGAAGTGCTCGACGCGCTCGCGGCCTGGATCGACAGTCTCGCCTGAAGCTCACGCCGCGTAGAGCCCCTTGTCGCGCGCCTTCTGGATCGCCAGCGCGGCGATCAGGTCGAGCGTCGGTGTCGACAGTCCGGCGGTGCGCGCGAAAGCGGCGGGGGCCTTCACCAGCACGTCGATCTCCATGGCGCGGCCGAGCTCGTAATCCTGCAGCAGCGACGGCTTGTGGTTGGGGGCAGGGCCGCTGCGCGTGACGCGCTTGACCTCGGGAATGAAGTGCTGGGCGATGTCGTTGGCCTCGTTCAGCATGCGCGGGATCACGTCGGCAAAGGCCGGGTCGTCGCGCACGCCGCGCGCGGTCTGGCCGGTGAGCAGGCACAGCACCGACAGCGACATGTTGGTCAGCAGCTTTGACCAGATCGCCTCGCGAATCTCGGCCACGGGCGGCGATTCCAGCCGGGCGTCGTTGAACACGTTGCGCAGCTTGGTGATGCGCTCGCAATTGCGGTCGTCGCATTCGCCGATCAGGAGACGGTTGCGGTCCGGGGTGAGGTTCTGCACCACGCCGGGCGCGGTGACCTCGTTGGAGGAGAAGATGACACCGCCGATGATGCGTTCCTTCGGGATGCAGGCGCGCAGGCGGCCGCCGGGGTCGAGGAAGGATATGTCCGGCGGCGTCGGATGCCGCGGCGGCAGACCGATGCCGTACCACCAGGGAATGCCGTTCTGCGCGAATACGATGACGGTGTCGTCCTGCAGCAGCGGCTTGATGCTGGACACCAGCCCGGTCAGCGCGGTCGCCTTCAGCGTCGAGATCACCACGTCCTGCGGGCCGAGCTGGGCCGGATCGCCCGAGGCGTTCACCTTGGCGGACACCTCGGAATCGCCGACGCGCAGCTTGAGGCCGCCCGCGCGCGCCGCCTCCAGATGCGCACCCCGCATCACGCAGGACACGTCATGGCCGGCCCGCGCCAGCCGTACCGCGATGTGGCTGCCGACGGCGCCCGCGCCGAAAATGCAGATGCGCATGATGATTCCGTCCTGTCCCTGGGTGCCATCGGGGCGGCAGCATGACACAAGCCGCCATGCGATGGGCGCGGCCGCCCCACGCTGGAAAGATATGGATCAGGATGCATCGCCTCGGCCATAGTGCGTGCCAAGCAATTGACCGGAGGATCGCCGATGACTGCCAGCCCTGTCCTGTGGACCCTCGATGAGCGCGGGGTTGCGACCGTCACGTTGAACCGGCCGGAGGTCAACAATGCCTATGATGGCGCGTTGATATCAGGCGTGCTCGCGGCCATGGACGATCTGGGCAAGAAGCCGAACCTGCGTGTCGTCGTGCTCAGGGGCAACGGCAAGCACTTCCAGGCCGGCGCCGACCTCAAATGGATCAACAGCGTCCGGCCGCAATCGGCGGAGGCCAACGAAGCTGCCTCGCGCGCGACCTTCGAGGCGGTGCAGCGGCTCAACACGCTGCCGATCCCGACCGTGGCGTTGGTGCAGGGCGGTTGCTTCGGCGGCGGCACCGGCGTCATCGCGGCCTGCGATGTCGTGATCGCCGCGGACAACGCGCTGTTCTCCATCACCGAGGTGCGCTGGGGCCTGACGGCGGCCATCATCATCCCGCAGCTCTGCGACGCCATCGGTATCAGGCAGGTCCGCCGCTATGCCCTCACCGGCGAACGCTTTGGCGCCGAGGACGCCCGCCGCATCGGCCTCGTCCACGACGTGGTGCCGCTGGCTGAGCTCGAAGCCGCCGGCGCCAAGGTGGTCGAGCAACTGCTCGCCAACGGGCCGGGGGCGATGGCCGAAACCAAGAAGCTCGCGCTGGAAAGCTCGTTCGGCGGCATGGCCGTGGACGATGCGGCGTACACCCGCCTCGTTCAGTTGCACTCGCTCAAGCGCCAGAGCGCGGAAGCGGCGGAGGGATTGGCGTCGTTTGCGGAGAAGCGGGCCGCGAGGTGGGGTGCGAAAAATTAAGGCTCAGCAGCCGCGGCAGATGTTGTTGATGCTGCGGTAGACGGCGTCGTCGTCCTGCCGCATCTGGCGGAGCGTCTCGAGCGTATTGCTCTCGCTGGTCGGCACGGCAGGCTTGCGCTTGGCCGCGAGTTCTTCCTCCTGCCGCTTGTAGCAGGCCTCGCGATCGGGCTTGGCCTGGATGAAGCGGCAGTTCTGCTCGACGGCTGCGGCGGGAGTGGCCGAGATTGCGAGAGCGATCAGGGCAGGCAGGGCGAGTTTCGCGACGGTCGAATTCATGGCGGCCCTTCTGTCAGGTCCGCTGTTCAAGCGCAACTGCAACTTCCAACAAGGGTGCGTAGCCCGGATGCGCGACATGGCTCACAGCGACGGCGCCAGTGACGTTTTCAGCAGTGTCAACAGCGCCTGCACCGCCGCCGCATTGCGCCGCCGCTCGGGAATCGCGGCCTTCACCCACAATTCCGGAATCGGAAAGTCGCGCAGCACCGGCTTCAGCGTGCCTTCCTTCAATGCGTCTGCCACGAGATAATGCGAGAGCAGCGCGATGCCGTTGCCGGCGATGGCGCTGCGCGCCAGCACATGTCCCTCGTTGGAGGAGAGCAGCGGGCTGACCTGGATGCTGATGCGCCCGCGCGGTCCGTCGAACACCCATTCCGGTCCGGTCGGCAGGAAGCTGAGGCAGCGATGCTCGACGAGGTCGCGCGGATGTTTTGGCGTGCCGTGCTTCTTCAAATAGGCCGGCGAGGCGCAGAGCAGCCGCTTCAGCGCGCACAAGGGCTCGTCGACCACGCCGCCGAAGGAATGCGGGAAGGCGCCGATGGCGATGTCGAACCCTTCGGTGACGGGATCGACGGGACGGTCGATCAGCACGATGTCGAGCTTGAGCTTCGGGTTCTGGGTCTGGAACGCGCTGAAGGCATCCGCAAGCCGCGCCACGGTGAGCGAGGTCGGCGCCTTGATGCGCAGGTGATCGACGAGGTCGTGGCCCTTCTCGCCCATCCGCGAGAGCAGGTCGGTGGCGTCGGTCACGACGCCGCGCGCGCGATGCACGTAGCGTTGGCCGGCTTCGGTGAGACGCAATTGCCGGGTCGAGCGGTGAAACAGCGGCGTGCCGATCCGCGCCTCCAGCTGCGTGACGCGTTTTGCGACCACCGAGGTCGAGACGTTGAGTTTTCGCGCAGCGGCAGAGAAGCCGGCGGCATCCGCCGTGGCGAGAAAGGCCTGCAGGTTCACGAGGATGTCCATTTTCGCCTTTCTCGATTCGCGAAAGCTGATCGTGTATTTTGGTGGATTGTACCCCCTCTCGCGTTAATTCATAGTCGAGCCCAAGCAAGAAATTTGGGAAGGAACGCGCCATGCGGGCCATGACGATCGACGAACCGGCACGACAAGTGCCGCTCTATGGCGAGTATGAAGTCGTCGTGCTCGGCGGCGGCCCCGCCGGCATCGTGGCTGCGGCCTCGAGTGCGCGAGCGGGGCGGAAGACGCTGCTGATCGAGCGCTACGGCTTCCTTGGCGGCATGGGCACCGCCGCCGGCGTCACCAATTTCTGCGGTCTGCATGGCAACGTCCATGGCGAGCACCGGCGGCTGGTGCAGGGCATGGCGTCCGAGCTGCTGGCGCGGATCGATCATCTGAACGGCCTCAACACGCCGCATCTGATCCTCGGCAAGGTGTTCGCCCAGGCTTATGACACCGCGGCCTACAAGATCGCGGCCGATCAGCTGCTCGCCAGCCACAACGTGCACATCCTCTTCCACGCCCTCGGCGCCGGCGTGGTGATGGGCGACGACAGTCGCATCGACGCGCTGCTGGTCGAGACCAAGGCGGGCCGGCAGGCGGTGCGGTCGGAGATCTTCATCGACTGCTCCGGCGACGGCGATCTCGCCGTCTGGGCCGGCGCGCCGTTCGAGATCGGCGACGAACACGGCCATCCGCTCTATCCTTCCATGATGCTCCGCCTCAACGGCATCGATCCCGACAAGGCCGGCGATGCCTGGCGGACCATTCCGCAACTGATGGAGAAAGCCGCGGCCGCCGGCACGCACAGCTTCCCGCGCAAGAGCGCGATCGTGCGGCCGCAGAAGTCCGGCATCGAATGGCGGGTGAACTTTACGCAAGTCGCGCGCGAGGACGGCCATGCCATCAACGGCGTCGAGCCTGACGATCTCACCCGCGGCGAGATCGAGGGCCGCAAGCAGGCGCTCGCGGCGTACGAGTTCTTGCGCAGCACTGTGCCCGGGTTCGAGAAGTCCTACATCGTCGATCTGCCTCCGCAGCTCGGCATCCGCGAGACCCGCCGCATCACGGGCAGCTATCAGCTGAGCGGCGAGGACGTGCTCGGCTGCGCCTCTTTCGAGGACTCCATCGGCGTCAATGGCTGGCCGATCGAGGCCCATGTTCCCGGCGACGTCGTCTTCACCTTCCCGCCGATCCCGGAATCCCGCGGCTACAACGAGCTGCCTTACCGGATGCTGGTGCCCGAAGGCGTCGACAATCTCCTGGTCGCCGGCCGCTGTGCCTCGATGACCCATGAGGGCCAGTCGGCGGCACGGGTTTCCGGTGCCTGTTTCGTGATGGGCGAGGCCGCCGGTTCCGCCGCGGCTCTGGCGTTATCGGGTAACCGCATTCCACGCGAAATCCCGGTTGAAAAATTGCAGGAAACGTTGAAACAACAGGGCGCCTTCATCGGCCGGGACCAGATGGTGCCCGAAGGCCTGTAACGCACTGCAAGACAACGACGGCGGAGGAAACGGGATGATCGGGATAATGCGGCTCGCGCTTGCGGGCCTGGTGGCGATCACGGCGATGGGCACGGCGCGGGCCGAGGACGCGCTGAAGGCCAGGATCGGCGTGCTGCGGCTATCCTCCTCCGCGCCGGTCTTCATCGCGCAGGACAAGGGCTATTTCCGCGAGGCCGGCCTCGATGTCGAGCTGAAGTTCTTCGACGCCGCGCAGCCGATCGCGGTCGCCACCACCTCGGGCGACGTCGATTTCGGCATCACCGCCTTCACTGCCGGTCTCTATAATCTCGCCGGCAAGGGCACGTTGAAGGTGATCGGCGGCATGAGCCGCGAGAAGGCCGGCTATCCCCTGATCGGCTATTTCGCCAGCAACAACGCCTATGCGGCCGGATTGAAAACGCCGAAGGATCTTGCCGGCAAGCGCGTGGCGATGACGCAGGTCGGATCGAGCTTTCACTATTCGCTCGGCCTGCTCGCCGACAAATACGGCTTCAAGCTCGCGGACGTGAAGATCGTGCCGCTGCAATCGCTGTCGAACGCGGCCGCCGCGCTGAAGGGCGAGACCGTCGATGCGGCGCTGCTTCCCATCTCCACCGCGCGAAAGCTGATGGATGAGGGCGGCGCGAAGTTCCTGGGCTGGGTCGGCGACGAGACGCCGTGGCAGTTGGGCGCAGTGTTCGCTTCGCCGAAGACACTGACCAACAAGGCCCTGGTAACCAAGCTGCTCGGCGCGCTTGCCAAGGCCGATCGCGAATATCACGACGTCATTCTCGCCGCGATGAAAGACGGCAAGGCCCCAATCAACGACAAGACCAGGCCGCTCCTGGAGATCATCGCTAAATACACCAACCTTCCGGTCGAGCAGGTGGTCGGCAACTGCGCCTATATCGATCCCGACGGCAAGCTCGACGTGAAGAACGTCGACAACCAGATCAAATGGCTGCAGGAGCAGGGCTTTGCCGACAAGGGCTTTGACGCGGAAGCGATCATCGCCAAGGATTACGTGAAGGCGGATTGATGTTGACGATGCAGACTCTGGCGATGGGCGATCTGCCACCCTCCCCTGGAGGGGGAGGGTCGATCGCACCGACGATGCGCAGCATCGTCCGGAGCGAGCGGGGTGGGGTGAGCCACGGCGGCAGTCCCTCCATCGTTTGCAACCACTCGCGGAAACTTCGAGAGCGGACATCATCAGTGCTGTTGCGGATGGACCGTCACCCCACCCCGGTTCGCATTTCGCTTCGCTACATGCGAACCGACCCTCCCCCTCCAGGGGAGGGTGAAGAGAGTGGGCTCGCTCCATGGACCTGATCGCCAACCACATCTCCCATCGCTTCGGCGATCTCGCCGTGCTCGACGACGTCTCCTTCACCGTCGGTGCCGGCGAGGTGGTGGCGATTGTCGGTCCTTCCGGCTGCGGCAAGAGCACGCTGCTCTCCATCCTCGGCGGGCTGCTGCAGCCGACCTCCGGCGCGCCCGAGCTGCGCGGCGCGCCGCCGGCGGACAGTCTCAATCCGCTCACCTTCGTGTTCCAGGATTTTGCCCTGCTGCCCTGGGCGACGGTGGAGGAGAATGTCGAATTCCCGCTGCTGCACACCCCGCTCTCGGCCGCTCAGCGCCGCGCGCTGGCTGAGGATGCCCTGAGCCGCACCGGCCTGACCGATTTTCGCGCGACCTACCCCAAGCAGCTCTCCGGCGGCATGCGCCAGCGCGTCGGCATTTCGCGCGCGCTTGCCGTGAAGCCCGCCATTCTCCTGATGGACGAGCCGCTCTCGGCGCTGGATTCGCAGACGCGCGAATTGCTCATGGAAGATTTCGTTCGGCTGCTCGCCGATGGCGGCATGGGCGCGGTCTATGTCACGCACAATCTCGAAGAGGCCGCGCGGCTCGCCGACCGCATCGTCGTGCTGTCGCGGCGGCCGGGGCGCATCCGCGAGGTCGTGACCGTGCCGATGACGCGCGCGGCACGCGGCGAGGCTGCGGCGCGCGAAAAGCTGCTCGCGCTGCAGAACCAGATCTGGTCCCTGATCCGCAATGAAGCCATCGATGCCGAGCGCGAGGTCCAGCATGCTTGATCGTGCGGCAACGGAGGCGGCGGCGAAGAGCGAGGCGACGCGGCGCGTCCGCTTCCGCGGCGCCGGCTTCGTACCGGCATCGAGCCGTTACGGCGGCTGGATCGCGCTCGCTCTGGTGATCGCGGTATGGCAGGCGGCGGGCAGCGCTGGTCTCGTCAATGCGCTGTTTCTGCCGACGCCCGCTGCCATCGTTCGCGCGATCTATCAGCTCGCGGTCTCCGGCGCGCTCTGGCAGCATCTCTCGGCCTCGCTGCTGCGCATCGGCGTCGGCTGGCTGCTCGGGACTGGGGCCGGCGTCGTCGTCGGCTTCGCCATCGGCCTGTCGCGGCTGGCCCGCAGCGTCGGCATCACCTTCATCTCGGCGCTGTTCCCGATCCCGAAGATCGCGCTGCTGCCGCTCTTGATCCTCTGGCTCGGCATCGGCGAAGAGCCGAAGATCGCGACCATTGCACTCGGCGTGTTCTTCTCGACCGCGATCTCGGTCTATAGCGGTGTCGATGCGGTGCCGCGCAATCTCATTCGCATGGCGCAGAGCTTCAACGTTCCCTTCGCCACCATCGTGCGCAAGGTGATCTGGCCCGGCGCGCTGCCCGCGATCCTCGCGGGCTTCCGCATCACGGCCTCGGTGGCGCTGCTGCTCGTCGTCAGCGCCGAGATGATCGGCGCGCAATACGGCATCGGCGCCTTCGTGCTGCAGGCCGGCAATCTCATGCAGACGGATCAACTGCTCGCGGGTGTGGTGATCCTGTCGGTGTTTGGGCTCGTGGTCGGCAAGGTGATCGGCTGGCTGGAGACGCGGTTGCTGCACTGGCGGTAGCGGCAATTTCGACCGTCGTCCCGGGCAAGCGCAAGCGCAGACCCGGGACCCATAACCACAGGCAAGCGTGATTAAGGGCGTCGGAGTTATCTGCTTAGGGTCACAACTATTTCCTGTGGCTATGGGTCCCGGATCTACGCGCGCTCAGGGCGCGCTTGTCCGGGACGACAGCGGAGTAGACGGAGCCGTCCTCACGCGTTGCCGCGATCTTCCCTGAACAGATCGAGCTTCTGCTGCACCGGACGGTCCGAGAAGCTGAACAGCACGGCGTCCTCGTCGGCCTCGTGCGTCACCCATTGCCAGCTCGGCACCACGAACAGATCGCGCGGGCCCCATTCGAACACGGCATCGCCGATGCGGCTGCGGCCACGGCCCTCGATCGGGCAGAACACGGTGGCATCGGTCGACCGATAGCGCGCGGTCTTGAAGCCCTTGGGCAGCAGCTGGATGAATGTGCCGATGGTCGGCATCGCGAAATCGCCGGTCTCGGGATTGCTGAACTTCAGCTTGAGGCCGTGGCAGGCATCCCATTCCTGGCTCGTCCTGGCCTTCTCCAGCGCCTCGCGGGTGTAGGCATAGGGATAGCTGAAGATCGGCGATGTCTTCGAGGCGCGTTTCACGTCGACCGGCAAGAGATTGTGGCCGTAGCGCGCAAAGCTGTCGCCCGCGGGCTTCGTGATTTTCTGCTGGTCCTCTTTCGAGCCTTCAGCGAAAGAGCAGTCGAAGAACTGCACCAGCGGAATATCGAGGCCGTCGAGCCAGAACATCGGCTGATCGGTCTCGTTGGAATGATCGTGCCAGGTCATTGACGGCGTGATGATGAAATCGCCCGGCTCCATCGCGGTGCGCTCGCCGTCCACGGCGGTGTGCGCGCCCTTGCCTTCGAGCACGAAGCGCAGGGCCGACTGGCTGTGCCGGTGCGCGGGCGCGACGTCGCCGGGCACCACCATCTGCACGCCGGCATAGAGCGAGGTGGTGATCTTGGACTGGCCGCGCAGGCCGGGGTTCTCCAGCACCAGCACGCGCCGCTCGGCTTCCTTGGCGGTGATGAGCTTGCCGGCCTCCGTCATGTAGTCGCGGATGACATCGAATTTCCAGAGGTGAGGCCGGCAGGCGCTCTTCGGTTCCGGCGTGATCAGATCGCTCATCACCGTCCACAGCGCGGTGAGGTTCTCGCCGTCGATCTTCTTGTAGAAGGCCTCGCGTTCCGGCGTCTTGGTCACGGCTTCCATGGCGGCGCTCCCGTTCGTTTTGTTGATTGACAGTATACTGACGATCTAGGTAGCGTCAATGCGAGGGATAACGTACAAGACGGTCATTCCAGGGCGCCCCACTTGGCGCGAGCCCGGAATGACAGAAGCATAGGGGAGGTTCCAATGAAGCTGCACGGCTATTTCCGCTCCAGCGCTGCCTACCGCGTGCGGATCGCGCTGAACCTGAAGGGCCTCAAGGCCGCGCATCTGCCGCATCATTTGCGCAAGGGCGAGCAATGCGCGCCCAGCTATCTCGCCATCAACCCGCAGGGCCTCGTGCCGGCGCTGGAGGACGATGCGGGGGCGGTGCTGACCCAATCGGTTGCCATCGTCGAATGGCTCGACGAGACGCACCCCAATCCGCCGCTGCTGCCGAAGGATCCGCTGCGCCGCGCCAAGGTGCGGGCTTTCGCGCTCGCGATCGCCTGCGACACCCATCCGGTGCAGAATTTGAAAGTGCTGGCGCGCTTGCGCGAGCTCGGCCTGCCCGAGGAGAAGGTCCAGGACTGGGCGGCCTGGGTCAACCGCGAGGGGCTGTCGGCCTGCGAGACGCTGATCAAGGGCGAGAAGGGCCCGTTCTGCTTCGGCGACGCGCCGACCTTGGCGGATCTCTGTCTCGTGCCGCAGCTCGCCAACGCGCGCCGCTTCGGCGTCGATGTCTCGGCCTATCCACGCCTGCTCCAGGCGGAAGCGGCGGCAAAGGCGCTGCCGGCCTTCGCAGATGCCGCACCGGAAAAGCAGCCCGATGCCGAGTAAGCCGCCCGCTCCGATCACGATCGACGCGGTCTACGCGGCGCCGGGCTATCTGTTCCGGCGCATGCAGCAGATCGCGGTCTCGATCTTCATGGAGGAGTGCAGGGCGTTCGACCTGACCCCGGTGCAATATGCGGCGCTGATCGCGATCCACACCCATCCCGGCATCGACGCCACGCGGCTGTCGGCGGTGATCGCCTTCGACCGCTCCACGCTCGGCAGCGTGATCGAGCGGCTCCAGGCCAAGGATTATATCGAGCGCAAGCCGGCGCCCGAGGACAAGCGGATCAAGCTGCTCTATCTGACCAAATCGGGCACCGCGATCCTGCGCGAGATCATCCCGGCCGTCGAGCGCGCCCAGGCGCGCATGCTGGAGCCGCTGAAGCCGGCCGATCGCAAGACGCTGATGGGGCTGATGTCGCAGCTCGTCGACCTCAACAACGAAGCCTCGCGCGTGCCGCTGCGGGCAGAGGATGCGCTGGAGCATCTGGGGAAGGCGGGATGAGGGCGAGGAGTGTTGTGTGCGCCACCCTCCGCTGTCGTCCCGGACAAGCGTAAGCGCAGATCCGGGACCCATACGCCGCAGCAGGAGTTTGGCGGGGACTCGGAGTTACCAGTTAACGCCACAACCACTCCCTGTGGCTATGGATCCCCGCGTTCGCGGGGATGACACCGAGATGGTGGCGGCAGTGTGCGTCCCTTACCGCTGTTTGCGTCACATCCTCAGCAGCGCCTGCCGGTCAATCTTCCCAGTCCCCGTCTTCGGCAGCTCGTCGGTGAAGATCACCTCGCGCGGATATTTGTAGGGCAGCAGCTTGCCCTTGACGTAATCCTGCAATCGCCGCGTCGCGTCGCCCTGGTTGACCGCGCGGTTGTTCATCACCACCACGGCCTTCAGCGTCATGCGGCGGTCCGGCAGCTCGGCGGCGAATACCGCGCATTCGCGGATGTCGGGGTGGTCGGCGAGGCACAGCTCGACCTCGAGCGGATAGACCCACTGTCCGGAGATCTTGATGAGATCGTCGGCGCGGCCCCGGAAGAAGTGGAAGCCGTCGGCATCGCGCACGAACCGGTCGCCGGTGTAGATCCAGCCGCCCTCGCGAATGGTCTCGGCGGATTTGTCCGGCCGGTTCCAGTACAGCGGCGTGTTGGAATCGCCGCGCACCCACAAGATGCCTTCTTCGTTGTCGGCGACGTCGCGGCCGTTCTTGTCGCGCAACGCGACCTCGTAGCCGGGCACGCGCATTCCCGCGGCGCCGAGCTTCTTTTGCTCGGGCCGGTTGGAGAGATAGATGTGCAGCACCTCGGTCGAGCCGAGGCCCTCGACGATCTCAAGGCTAGTCAGCGTCTTCCAACCGTTGAAGACTTCGGCCGAAAGCACCTCGGCCGCGGAGAGCGCCATGCGCAAGGACGAGAAATCTGCTTTCTCGGCGCCCTCGGCCTTGGTCAGCGAGGTGTAGAGCGTCGGCAGGCCGAAGAAGACCGTCGGCCTGTACTGCGCGATCGCCGCAAAGATCGCGGCGGGTTTCGGCTGGCCCGGCAGCAGCAGTGTCACTGCCCCCGCCGAGAACGGGAAGGTGACGGAATTGCCGAAGCCGTAGGCGAAAAAGATCTTCGGCACGGAGAAGCAGATGTCGTCAGGCGTCAGCTTCAGGATGTCCTTGGCGAAAGCGAGGTCGCTATAGGCCATGTCGTGCTGGAGATGCACGATGCCCTTGGGCCGGCCGGTCGACCCCGACGAATACATCCAGAACGCCATCTCGTTGCGATTTGTGTCCGCTTCCGCCAGTTGGGCGGGAAACTGCGCAAGCCAGCCTGCTGCCGCGAGCGCCTTCGGTGCGGCGTGATCGCCCGCCGGTCCGTTGGCGATGATCAGCGTATGCAGCTTCGTATCCTTGCAGGCCTGCGCATTGAAGCGCGCGCAGAACTCGGCGTCCGCCACCGCAACGGTGGCGCCGGAATCTGCGAGATAGAACTGCAGGAGATCCGGCGGCGTCAGCGTGTTGATCAGGAGGGGCACGAAGCCGGCGCGCACCGCGCCGAAGAAGGCAGCCGGGTAGGCCGGCGTGTCGTCGAGAAACAGCAGCACGCGGTCGCCGCGCGTCAGGCCGAGCGAAGCAAGACCGTTGCCCCAGCGGCAGGCCTCGCCGCAGAGCTCGGCGTAGGTTCGCGTGCCCGCCGGGCCGATCAGCGCGGGCTTGTCGCCGCTTCCCTTGCCGAGATTGTCAAACAACACCCGGCTGGCGTTGTAGATGTCAGGAACGGCAAAGCCGATCTCGCGCGCCCCCTCGCTGTCGGCGGGCACCTGGTCGCGTATCTCGTTGCTCATGCCTCATCCCCACCGTTCTTGGCGGCCTCGTAACGCGCCATGAAGCCCGGCGACATGTGGCGCAGGCGTGCATCGTCGATACGGCCGGAGCGGGTGATGTAGCTGTAGGCGAAGTCCATCAGGCCTTGCTGCATGTGCTGGGCGAAATGCTCGTACCAGAAGGCACTGGTGCGGGCCGCGTTGACGAGCTTCTGCACCACCGGCTTTCGCGCGGCCTGGTAGCGGTGCAATGCCGTGGTCAGGTGCGCATCCGATTCCAGCGCCTTGACCAGCGCGATGGCGTCCTCGATGGCAAGCCGCGTGCCCGAGCCGATCGAGAAATGCGCCGAATGCAGGGCATCGCCGATCAGTACCATGTTCTTGAATGACCAATGCTCGTTCCAGACCCAGGGGAAATTGCGCCAGACCGATTTGTTGGAGACGAGGCAATGACCGCCGAGCGTGTCCGCGAACACCTCCTCGCAGACGCCCTTGGACTGCTCCAAGTCCTTGTAGGCGAAGCCATAGGCCTGCCAGGTCGCGTGATCGCATTCGACCAGGAAGGTGCTCATCGTCGGCGAGTAGCGGTAGTGATGCGCGTTGAAAGCCCCGCGGTCGGTCTTCACGAAGGTCTGCGACAGCGTGTCGAAGCGCTTCGAGGTGCCGTACCAGACGAACTTGTTGGAGGAGTAGGACAGCGACGTCCCGAAATCGCCCTCATAGGCGCGGCGCACCAGCGAGTTCAGGCCGTCCGCGGCGACGATCAGATCGTGGCCATTGAGCTGGTCGATCGCGTGGATCTGCGTGTCGAAGCGCGGCGTGACGCCGACGTCGAGCGCGCGCTGCTGCAGGAACCTCAACAGCTCGAGCCGCCCGATGGAGGAGAAGCCGACGCCGTCGATGGCGACGCTGTCGCCGCCGAGGTTCAGCGTGATGTTCTCCCAGCTCTCCATATGCGGCGCGATCGCGTCGACCGTCTCGGGGTCGTCGGCGCGCAGGAATTCCAGCGCCTGGTCGGAGAACACGACACCAAAGCCCCAGGTCGCGTCGGCCGGGTTCTGTTCGAACAGGTCGACTTGATCCTCGGGGTGACGCTTCTTCCACAGATAGGCGAAATAGAGCCCACCGGGCCCTCCGCCAATCACGGCGATCCGCAACGCCTGCCTCCCTAATTGACAGTATACTTACTATCTAGGGGTAGACTAATGTGCTCCGACGTCCCGCGCCAGCAGAATTATCGGCTAAGCGAGGACGCGCCGCAGCTCATCTTCGGACGCACGTCTTGCGCGCCCCCGAAGCCGTCAGGCCCGAATCATAGCCAAACCGTGCCGGCTTGGCTATTCGCGTGTCAGACGCAGCGCTTCACATAGACGCCGTTCACCAGCACCCTGGTGCAACGGACGACCGGAACCGGCTTGCGGACCACGACGGCCGCGTTCGGCCCGGCGCAACCGGCGCGATAGACGCCGCGGGCGCACACCACCGCATTGGCATCGGTGGCCTCGAAGGTCATGGTTGCGCCGAAAGCGAGGAGCGCAGAAGCAACGAGCAGCAATGATCGCATGTTGTCCTCCCGGTCTTGTCGTGATCGAAATCGGATCAGCAAAGGATTTGTCGCTGCAAGCGTGCGAAAATTCATGCTCGCGCGCTGCCAAATATCGATGCGCGCGTTGCGCGGCGGAGCTATCGCACCGTGAACGCCGCCAGCACGTCCCGGCACGCCGGCGACAGCGATGCCGCGTTATTCGCAAGGCACTGCATGATGCGGCCGGCGCCAACCTCGACGCCGGCACAGATCGTGCGGATGTCCGCGCCGCAGGCCGATCGTGCCACGAACAGCTCTTCGCGCGGTCGCATCGGACGCAGCACGAGCACGGTGGGCGCTGCGGCAGGGGCGGCTGCCGCGCCTGCAGACGGGGCTGCGGCGGCTGCCGCGCCGCCACCGGTTGCTGCGCTGACGGCGCTTCCGCAGGCCGGCGAGACCTTGGCCTTGTTCTTCTCCAGGCATTCCAGCGCAGGCGCGCCGCCTGGCGGCACGCTGGCGCAAACCTTGGGATAATCGCCCCGGCACGCGCTCTTGATTGCGGCAAGTTGCGCGCTGCTTGGCTGCTTGGGCGCAGCAGCTTTCGGGGCCGCTGCGGCGGCGGCCGGCTTCGCAGCGGGGGCTGACTCAGCCTTGGGCGCGGCCGCTGCCGGCTCAGTCTTGGGAGCTGCTTCCCTGGGCGCCGCTTCGGTCTTCGGCGCGGCGGGAGCGGCTTCGGTCTTCGGCGCCGCTGGAGGCGCGATCGCGCGAACCGCGGTCTGGCATCCCGACGAGAGGCTCGACATGTTCTTCTGCAGGCACTGGAACGCCTCCGTGCCTCCGGGCGTCACGCTGGAGCAGTGCGCCATGAAGTCCGAGCGGCATGCGGACCGGATGGCGCTCTTCTGCGCGTCGGTCGGTGCCTGCGCGAACGCGCCTGTTGCAGTTGCGAACAATGCCGCCGCCAGCAGCGCCTTGCGCGTTGAGACTCGTTTCAACGTGTTGAACATCTGGATGAATTCCTGCCCTGTCGATATCGTTCGACGCTTAATCAAAGTCATGCAATCGCAATCGTCGCGAGTGATGCCTCGCGAGCGATATCATTGGCCGCTTCGGCCGCTACCGCAAGTAGATTATACCGGCGCGGATGTGCCGCGCCGGTATCGTCAGAGCCTGATCATCCGCTTGCCGCGGTTCTCGCCCGCGAGCAATCCGATCAGCGCCTTTGGCGTGTTCGCGAGGCCGTCGATGACGTCTTCCTGCACCTTCAGCTTGCCGGACTTGACCCAGGCCTGGAGATCGGCGAGCGCGCGCGGGCTCTCCTTCATGTAATCCATCACGATGAAGCCCTGCATGACGAGCCGCTTCACCACGATCAGTCCCGGCACGCCGCGCGGGCCGTGCGCGGATGGTGTGCCGTCATATTGCGAGATCGCGCCGCAGCAGGCAATGCGGCCGTAATTGTTCATCTGCGGCAGGCAGGCTTCGAGAATGTCGCCGCCGACATTGTCGAAATAGACGTCGATGCCCTTTGGCGCGGCCGCACGCAACGCCTTGAAGACCGCGCCGTCCTTGTAGTCCACGGCAGCATCGAAGCCGAGCTCGCTCGTCAGCCAGTTGCACTTGTCCGCGCCGCCGGCGATGCCGACCACGCGGCATCCCCTAATCTTGGCGATCTGTCCGACGATCGAGCCGACCGAGCCTGCGGCCGCGGACACCACGACGGTTTCGCCCTCTCTGGGTTTGCCGATCTCGAGCAGACCGAAATAGGCGGTGAGGCCTGCGATGCCGAACACGCTGAGCAGATGCGTCATCGGCTCGAGCTTCGGCATCTTGGTGAGATGCTTTGCGGGCACCGCGGCAAATTCCTGCCAGCCGGTGTCGCCGAACACGATGTCGCCGGGAGCTAGCTCAGGCGCCTTCGAGCTGATGACCTCGGCGATGGCACCGCCGGCCATCACGCTGTTGGCTTCGACGGCGGAGCGATAGGTCGCGCCGTGCATCCAGGCGCGGTTGGCGGCGTCGAGCGAGATGTATCGCACGCGCAGCAGGGCTTCGCCGTCCTTCGGTTCCGGCATTGCGCCGTCCACCATCTTGAAGTGCTCCGGGCCGAGCTTGCCGCTGGGCTTTTCCACCAGCAGGATTTGGCGATTGACGTTGCCGCTCATGGCGTTTCCCTCCTTGATCGTCTTGACGATTATTGATGCAGCCGTCGCAAACGAAACGTGCAGGCCGCATGTGTTGTGCGCTGCGTGAAGGCTAGAGCGCGGCGTTCCATTTCACAACGGGAACATCCTGAAAACGCGATCACACGCAAAGCGTGTTGCGTCGCTATGATATCTGCGACATCATGAAGCGCCGGTGTACGTGGGGGTCAACGATGTCCAACAGGTTTACGCAATACATTCTGGCGGCGATGGTGCTCGGCATCATCATGGGGGCGGCGATCTACAATTTCCTGCCGGATACCCGCGCCGAGTGGGCCTCTGCCATCAACCTGATCGCCATGATGTTCCTGCGCCTGATCAAGATGATCATCGCGCCCCTGGTGTTCGCGACGCTGGTCGGCGGCATCGCCCATATGGGCTCAGGCGCCAAGCTCGGACGCATCTTCGCCAAGACCATGGGCTGGTTCATCAGCGCCTCCTTCGTCTCGCTGCTGCTCGGCCTCGTGATGGTGAACCTGTTGCAGCCCGGCGCGAATTTCCCGGGCACGCTGCCAGCGGCGGGGCAATCGACCGGCCTGCCGGTGTCGGCCTTCTCGATCGAGAAGTTCCTCACCCATCTCATTCCGACCTCGATTGCGGATGCGATGGCGCAGAACGAGATCCTGCAGATCGTGATCTTCGCCGTGTTCTTCTCGGTGGCGATGGGCGCGATGCCCGAGCGCTCCAAGCCGATCCTGGCGATGATCGACGACATCAGCCACATCATGCTCAAGGTCACGAGCTACGTGATGCTGTTCGCGCCGCTCGCGGTGTGGGCGGCCATCACGGCGACGGTCGCCAAGAACGGCCTCGCCGTGCTCTGGAAGCTCGTCGTCTTTATGGGCGGCTTCTATCTCTCGCTGGCGATCCTGTGGACCATCCTGGTCATCGTCGGCTTCATCGTGATCGGACCGCGCTACAGCCATCTGCTGAAGCTGATCCGCGAACCGCTGATGATCGCGTTCTCGACCGCGAGTTCGGAGGCGGCCTATCCGAAGACGCTGGAGGGGCTCAACCGCTTCGGCGCCTCGTCGCGGATCTCGAGCTTCGTGCTGCCGCTCGGCTATTCCTTCAATCTCGACGGCACGATGATGTATTGCACCTTCGCGAGCATCTTCATCGCGCAGAGCTATCACATCGACATGCCGCTCGGCACCCAGCTCGCGATGCTGGCGACACTGATGATCACCTCGAAGGGCGTCGCCGGCGTGCCGCGCGCCTCCCTCGTCGTGATCGCCTCGACCCTGGCGCAGTTCAACATTCCCGAGGCGGGCCTTCTGATGATCATGGGCATCGACACCTTCCTCGACATGGGCCGCAGTGCCACCAACGTGATCGGCAACACGCTGGCGACCTCGGTCGTGGCCAAATGGGAAGGCGAGCTTGGGCCCGAGCACGCGCTCGGACCCGGCGATGTCGTGCCCGAGGATATGGTGCCGGGCGAAGTGCCCGCGATGGCCGGCCATGGATAGGAGCGAACCATGGGCCAGATATCGGCGAGGTCGCTGACCGCGGGCCGCCTGTGGCTTGCAGCCGCGTTGCTCGCGAGCTCCTTCCTGGCGGTGCCTGCGCGCGCGCAGACCGCCAGCGAAGGGCTCAGCCCGACGCTGTCGGCGATCAAGAAGGCGCATGCCGTGCGGCTTGGCTATCGCGAGAGCTCGCCGCCGTTCTCCTTCCTCGACCAGTCGGGCCGCCCGATCGGTTACAGCCTCGAGCTCTGCGAGGCCATCGTCGAGGAGATCGGCGTCGAAGTCGACGATCCCAATCTGAAGATCGACTACGTCAAGGTCACCTCGGACGACCGCATCGACGCCGTGCTCCGGAACAAGATCGACCTGGAATGCGGTTCGACCACGGCCAATGCCGAGCGCGGCAAGCGCGTCGCGTTCTCGCCGCTGATGTTCGTCGCCGGCACCAAGTTGATGGTGCCGAAGGCATCCAGCGTCCAGTCGCTGGGCGACCTGAAGGGCAAGACCGTCGTGGTGACCAAGGGCACCACCAACGAGCAGGCGATTCGGGCGGCCGACAAGAAGTCCTCGCTGGGACTGACCATCGCGGTCGGCGCCGATCATGAGCAATCGTACCAGATGCTCGCCGACGGCAAGGCCGATGCGTTCGCCACCGACGACATCCTGCTGTTCGGCCTGATCGCGCGCCACAAGGCGCAGGACAAATACCGCGTCACCGGGGACTATTTGTCCTACGATCCCTACGGCATCATGTTCAGGAAGGGCGAGCCGCAACTTGCCGCATTGGTCGAGCGTGCCTTCCGCAAGCTCGGCTCCAACCGCGATCTCGTCCCGCTCTACAACAAATGGTTCACCGCGCGGCTTCCGACCGGCGAACGCCTGAACGTGCCGATCTCGCTGCAGCTCGAGGAAGCCTTCAAGGCGATGGACGATTCGGCGAGCGCGAATAATTGAGGACAGTCTTTCTTACCCTCCCCTGGAGGGGGCCGGGACGAGCGTAGCTCGCCCGTGGTCGATCGCGCGCAGCGCGAGCGGGGTGGGGTGACGGACTCTCCGCGTTGGACAGTGCTCGTGGGGAGAGATCACCCCACCCCGCTACGCATTCCGCTTCGCTACATGCGCAGCAACCCTCCCCCTCCAGGGTAGGGTGACGAAAGTGCCCTCACACCTTCTTCGCTTCGACCGCCATCCGCACCGCGAGCCCTGCCAGCACCGTGCCCATCAGCCAGCGCTGAACCAGCATCCAGCTCGGCCGGCGTCCCAGGAACAGCGCGATCGATCCGGCGGCGAGCGCGATCATCGCATTCACGCTGACGCTGATCGCAATCTGGATCGCTCCCAGCAGCATCGATTGCGTCAGCACGCTGCCGGCGGCGGGATCGATGAACTGCGGCAGCAGCGCCAGATACAGCATCGCGATCTTCGGGTTGAGCAGGTTGGTGACGAAGCCCATCGCGAACAATTTGCGCGGGCTGTCGATCGCGAGCTGCTTCACCTGGAACGGCGAGCGTCCGCCCGGCTTCACGGCCTGCCAGGCGAGCCAGAGCAGATAGCCGGCGCCGGCAAAGCGCAGCGCATCATAGGCAAAGGGAATGGCGAGCAGCAGCGCCGTGATGCCGAACGCCGCACACAGCATGTAGAACACGAAGCCGAGCGCGACGCCGCCCAGCGAGACGATGCCGGCCGCGGGGCCTTGCGTGATCGAGCGCGAGATCAGGTAAATCATGTTCGGTCCCGGCGTGAGCACGAGACCGAGGCAGACGAGGGCGAAGCCGAGCAGGGCGGAGGTGTGGGGCATGGATAAACCGGGGTGGGAGATCGCCCGGTTCTAATATGCGCGGATCGGTGGGGCCATCGCGCAATTGCTCGGAGTACAATTGAGCCCCGCATCTCACCCCACCGTCGTCCCCGCGAACGCGGGGACCCATACCCCCAGGGAGACGTTTGACACGAGATGGTCATGGGCAATCTTCGCCAAACCCGACCCTGCGGTTATGGGTCCCTGCGCCCGTGCGCAATTGCGCACTAGGCACCGAGTGTGTGGCGACGGCTGGCGTAAGCGGGGGAGCTGAAGAAGCAGTCCCTAATGCGCCTCGTCCCAGTTGTTCGCCGCGCGTGCATCGACATGCAGCGGCACCGAGAGCAGCACGGCGGGGAACGGCGCGTCCTGCATCACGTGCTGCACGACCGGCAGCGTCGCCTCGACTTCGGCGTCGGGCACCTCGAAGATCAGCTCGTCGTGCACCTGCAGCAGCATCTGCGCCGACAGCTTCTTCGCGGCGAGCGCGTCCTCGACCCGGGTCATGGCGCGGCGGATGATGTCGGCGGCGGTGCCCTGCAGTCGCGCGTTGATCGCCGCGCGCTCGTTGAAGGCGCGCACCGAGGCGTTGGAGGCCTTGATATCGGGGTAGTGGCATTTGCGGCCGAACAGCGTGGTGACGTAGCCATGCTGTCGGCAGAAATCCCGCGTCTCGTCCATGTAGGCGCGGATGCCGGGGAAGCGCTCGAAATATTTCTTGATGTAGGCGGAGGCTTCCTCGCGCGCGATGCCGAGCTGGTTGGCGAGGCCGAACGCGGAGATGCCGTAGATGATGCCGAAATTGATCGCCTTGGCGCGGCGGCGGATCTCGCTCGGCATGCCCTTGATCGGAACGCCGAACATTTCCGACGCCGTCATGGCGTGAATGTCGAGGCCGTCGCGGAACGCCTGCTTCAGCACGGGAATGTCGGCGATCTCCGCCAGCAGGCGCAGCTCGATCTGCGAATAGTCGGCGGAAACGAGCTTGTGGCCCTTCGTTGCGATGAAGGCGCGGCGGATCTTGCGGCCGTCCTCGGTACGAACAGGGATGTTCTGCAGGTTCGGCTCGTTCGAGGACAGCCGGCCCGTCGTGGTCGCAGCCAGCGCGTAGGTCGTGTGGACGCGATGGGTCTGCGGATTGACGTAAGTCGGCAGCGCATCGGTGTAGGTCGATTTCAGTTTCGAGACCTGGCGCCACTCCAGAATCTTCTTCGGGAGATCGTGGCCCTGCTCGGCGAGATCGTCGAGCACCTGGGCGGTGGTGGACCACGCGCCGGTCTTGGTCTTGGTGCCGCCCGACAAGCCCATCTTGCCGAACAGGATGTCTCCGATCTGCTTGGGGCTGCCGACATTGACCGGCTCCCCCGCGATCTCCTGAATCTCGGCCTCGACGCGCGCGGCGGTCTGGGCAAAGTCGCCGGAGAGGCGTGACAGCACCTGGCGGTCGATCGAGATGCCGCGCCGCTCCATCCGCGCCAGCACCGAGACCAGCGGTCGCTCCAGCGTCTCATAGACGGTCGTCATGTGCTCGGCGACGAGGCGCGGCTTTAGCACGCGCCAGAGCCGCAGGGCGATGTCGGCGCCTTCGGCCGACAGCGTGGCGGCTTTGTCGATCGGCACCTGGTCGAAGGTGATCTTGCCCTTGCCGCTGCCGAGCAGCTCGCTCTCCTTCAGCATGGCATGGCCGAACCAGCGCTCGGACAGCGACTCGAGTTCCTGCGAGCCGCGCCCGGCGTCGAGCACGTAGGAGATCAGCTTGGCATCGTCGGCGTTGCGCAAGGTGATGCCGTGCTGCGCCAGCATCAAAGCGGCAAATTTGACGTCGAAGCCGACCTTGAGAATGCCCGGTGATTCCAGCACCGGCCGCAGCGATTCGATCGCATCCTCATGCTTGACTTGGTCCGGCGCGAGGCCGGCGTCGAACAGGCCGGCGCCACCGCCGGACTGCTTGTGCGCCAGCGGCACATAGCAGGCCTCGTTCGGCGCCAGCGCCAGTGCAATGCCGCAGAAATCGGCTTGCATCGGATCGATGGAGTTGGCCTTGAGCTCGATCGCGACATGACCGGTGTCATGGATGCGTCCGATGAAGGCGTTGAGCTCCTTGAGCGTCTTGATCGCCTGATATTTGGTTCGATCGACCGGAAGCTTGCGAAGGGCCTCCTCGCGCGCGGCAGACAGCGAGATCGGCGCACCCTTGAGGCTCGCCGATTTGTCACCCTTGTCGCCGCCCGTTGCCGCGGCCGCCGGCGTGGCGAAGAGATCACCGGAAGCCTGGGACGATGTTGCTGGGGCCGCTCCGCCGGCCCTGGCGCCGCTGCTGTTCGATGCATCGGCGTCGACATTGGCAGGGTCGATCTGCGAATAGTCGGCGACGCGGCGCGTCAGCGTCGTGAACTCCATCGCCTTGAGGAAGGCGATCAGCCTGCGGGCATCAGGCTCGTGGACGGCGAGATCGTCGAGCGGCACGTCCAGCTTCACCTTGTCGTCGAGCAGCACCAGTTGTCGCGAGATCCGCGCCTTCTCCGCGTTCTCGATCAGCGCCTCGCGCCGCTTCGGCTGCTTGATCTCGGTGGCGCGGAACAGCAATTGCTCGAGGTCGCCATATTCGACGATGAGCTGCGCCGCCGTCTTGATGCCGATGCCGGGCACGCCGGGCACGTTGTCCGTGGAATCGCCGGCGAGGGCCTGCACTTCGACGACCTTCTCCGGCGGCACGCCGAACTTCTCGATCACTTCAGGAATGCCGATGCGGCGGTCCTTCATGGTGTCGTACATCGTGATCTTGTCGTTCACGAGCTGCATCAGGTCCTTGTCGGAGGACACGATGGTCGTGGTGGCGCCGCGCTCGCTGGCCTGGCGCGCATAGGTCGCGATGAGATCGTCGGCCTCGAAGCCGCCCTGTTCCAGGCAGGGCAGGTCGAACGCACGCACCGCTTCGCGGATCAGCGCGAATTGCGGAATGAGATCCTCGGGCGCCGGCGGCCGGTGGGCCTTGTATTCGGAATAGATCTTGTTGCGGAACGTGACTTCCGACTTGTCGAACACGATCGCCAGATGCGTCGGCCGGTTGTCGGCGGGCATGTCGCGGAGCAGCTTCCACAGCATGTTGCAGAAGCCGAGCACGGCGTTGACCTGCAGGCCGTCGGACTTGCGGTTCAGCGGCGGCAGCGCGTGATAGGCGCGGAAGATGTAGCCGGAACCGTCGACCAGGAAGATGTGGTCGCCCTTGCCGGCCGCCTTTGCCGAAACCGGTTTGGCAGCAGCTGGCGCGGCCGGCTTGGTCTCGGCGGCGGCCTTGGATGTGGCCTTGGATGCGGCCTTGGTGTCAGCTTTGGCGGAGGTCTTTGGGGAGGTTTTGGGCATGGCCGCAATGTATGGACTTTTGCGGGCTTTGACAGCCTTGGACGGGGGATTTTTGGCCGGATTCCCACATCTCTCGTCGTCCCCGCATTCGCGGGGACGACAGCGAGAATGGTGCTACTCCGCCGCCTGCAACCGCACGCCCGCCTTCTTCGGCGCAATCCAGAACGCGTCCGGCCGCTCGAACAGGAAGTGCGCATTCAGTCGCAACGCGATCTGCCAGATCGCGAGCGCGCCGAGCACGCCGGCGACGGTGACGATCAGCGACACCGTGCCGATGTCGGGGATGATGCCGGTGCGCAGCAGCAGCGTCCGCGTCGTCGCCATCGGCAGGAAGAAGGCGAGATAGATCACGATCGAATGCTCGCCGCAGAAGCGCAAGAAGTTCATCCACTGCGCGCGTGCGAGCAGTGTGCCCATCGTGATGATGGCGCAGGCGCCGGCAAAGCCGAGCACGAGCGAGACGATCTTCCATTCGCTGGCGCCCAGCACGACGAGACCGGCATTGACCAGCGCCCAGGTCGCGAGCGCTGCGAGCGCAAGCGCCGGGTGTTTTCGCGCGCGGTCCGACAATGCGAACACGTAAGGCGCGAACAGATAGCCCGAATAGAAATAGACGAAGCGCGCGCAGAACTCGTCGATGGCGGTCCAGCCGGTCGAGATGCGGGCCGTCTCCAGCGCGGCGGCGACGAGCCAGATCGCGAGCGGCGGAACCTTGCGTGTCAGTTTTGTGACGACGAAGAAGACCGGCAGCAGATAGATGAACCAGAGCGTGCCGAACGGCTCGACGAAGGATTCGAGATACAACAGGCCGACATGGTGCCAGCTCGTCTCCGCCGCGAAGGAAGGCGCCTTGAAGCCGAACTGGATCGTCACCCAGACGACATAAAAATAGGCGAAATGCACGACCTTGCGGTCGAGATAGGTCCGCCAGCCGCGGTCGATCACCAGCGGCAGGAACAGGCCCGAGATCAGGAAGAAATCCGGCATTCGGAACGGCTTTGCGAAGGCCACCGCAACATGCATGAAACCAGTCTGACCGGCGGCGAGTTCGACCCCCAGCACCGAATGCATCATCACGACCATGATAATGCAGATGCCCTTGGCGTAGTCGACCCAGTCGACACGGCCGGCCGCCGTGGCGTTAGCGCGTCCGCTGCCTCCGATTGTGCCTGATGGTGCCATGGTGTCTCTTTTCGAGGCGTGTTCCACCCGTCCTGTCCGGGTGTGGGTCAGTGTGGGGCCGCTACGGTTTCTCACTTCTTTACCGATTCACTTCTCGTGCCGCTTTTTTCGATGCGGACTGTTCCTTCCGCTCGGGAAAATGCTAAACCGCCCGACGTCGGGATTTCGTTTTCGTTAACCAATTCAAGACAGGGACTTTTTCATGCGTATCGCGATGATCGGCACGGGCTATGTGGGACTGGTGTCCGGCGCCTGCTTTGCCGATTTCGGTCACGACGTCACCTGCGTCGACAAGGACGAGAAGAAGATCGCAGCGCTCCACCGCGGTGAGATCCCGATCTACGAGCCCGGGCTCGAGGAGCTGGTTGCCACCAACGTCAAGGCCAAGCGGCTCGACTTCACCACCGACCTGTCGAAGCCGGTCGCCGATGCCGATGCGGTGTTCATCGCGGTCGGCACGCCGTCGCGCCGCGGCGACGGTCATGCCGATCTCTCCTATGTCTACGCCGCCGCGAAGGAGATCGCGCAGTCGCTGTCCGGCTTCACCGTCGTGGTGACGAAGTCGACCGTGCCTGTCGGCACCGGCGACGAGGTCGAGCGGATCATCCGCGAGACCAATCCCAACGCCGACGTCGTCGTCGCCTCCAATCCGGAATTCCTCCGCGAGGGCGCCGCGATCCGCGACTTCAAGTTTCCCGATCGCGTCGTGGTCGGCACGTCCGACGAGCGCGGCCGCAAGGTGATGGGCGACATCTACCGCCCGCTGTCGCTGAACCAGGCGCCGCTGATGTTCACCGCGCGCCGCACCGCCGAGATGATCAAATACGCCGCGAACGCGTTCCTGGCGACCAAGATCACCTTCATCAACGAGATCGCGGACCTGTCCGAAAAGGCCGGCGCCAACGTCCAGGAGGTCGCGCGCGGCATTGGCCTCGACAACCGCATCGGCACCAAGTTCCTGCATGCCGGTCCCGGCTTCGGCGGCTCGTGCTTCCCGAAGGACACCAAGGCGCTGATCAAGATCGCGCAGGACTATGATGTCTCCCTGCGCATCGTCGAATCCGTGCTGGCGGTGAACGAGAACCGTAAGCGCGCGATGGCGCGCAAGGTGAGCCAGGCGCTCGGCGGCAATCTGCGCGGCAAGACCATCGCGGTGCTCGGCCTCACCTTCAAGCCCGACACCGACGACATGCGCGATGCGCCGTCGATCCCGCTGGTGACGGGCCTGATCGACATGGGCGCCAAGGTCAAGGCATATGATCCCGTCGGCATGGAGCAGGCCAAGGGCGAGCTGCCCAGCATCACCTATTGCGAGGATGCCTATACCTGCGCGCAAGGCGCCGATGCACTCGTCATCGTCACCGAATGGGTCCAGTTCCGTGCGCTCGATCTCGACCGGCTGAAGAGCGTCATGGCGCAGCCCGTCGTCGTCGACTTGCGCAACATCTACCGCCCCGAGGAGATGGAAGCCGCCGGCTTCACTTATGACAGCATCGGTCGCCCGCCGGTGCAGGGCTGATCGTTAGACACTATTGTGCAGCCAAAAGCGTCATGGCCGGGCTTGTCCCGGCCATCCACGTCCTGTTCACTCACGGATGAAGAACGTGGATGCCCGGCACAAGGCCGGGCATGACGACGGATAGATACTTGCCTCGCAGCTTCGACACGCCCTTACCCATCGATGCCGTGCTCGGCGAGCTCTCGCGCACGCTGGAGGCCAATAACGCGGCCGTGCTGGTGGCGCCCCCGGGCGCCGGCAAGACCACGCGCGTCCCGCTGGCGCTGCTCGACGCGCCCTGGGCCAAAGGCAAGAAGATCATCGTGCTGGAGCCGCGCCGTATCGCGGCGCGGGCGAGTGCCGGCCGCATGGCCAAGTCGCTGGGCGAGCGCGCCGGTGAGACCGTCGGTTATCGCGTCCGGTTCGGGTCGAAAATCTCGCGTACCACGCGCATCGAGGTGGTGACCGAGGGCATCTTCACCCGCCAGATCCTCGACGATCCCGAGCTGTCGGGCGTTGCCGCCATCCTGTTCGACGAATTTCATGAGCGCTCGCTCGATGCCGATATGGGCCTCGCGCTGGCCCGCGATGCGCAGACCGGCCTGCGCGAAGACCTGCGCATCCTCGTGATGTCGGCGACGCTCGATGGCGCGCGCGTCGGAAAACTGCTCGGCGATGCGCCCGTCGTCGAGAGCGAGGGACGCGCCTTTCCGGTCGAGACGCGCTATCTCGGCCGCAAGGCGGATGCGCCGATCGAGCGGCAGATGGCGGATGCGATCGCGTCCGCGCTGCGGGCCGACAGCGGCTCCGTGCTGGCGTTCCTGCCAGGCGCCGCCGAAATCCGCCGCACCCAGAACTTTCTCGCCGAGCGCGTGCAGGACGCCTCCATCGAGATCGTGCCGCTGTTCGGCGCGCTCGATGCCGCCGTGCAGGACCGTGCCATTTCGCCGGCGCCCAAGGGCATGCGCAAGGTCGTGCTGGCGACCTCGATCGCGGAGACCTCGCTGACGATCGAAGGCGTGCGCATCGTGGTTGATTCCGGGCTCGCCCGCGTGCCGCGCTACGAGCCCGACATCGGCCTGACGCGGCTCGAGACCGTGCGCGCCTCGCGCGCGGCGGTGGACCAGCGCCGCGGCCGCGCCGGCCGCACCGAGCCCGGTGTCTGCTACCGGCTCTGGGACGAGCCGCAGACGGCTTCGCTCACGCCCTACACCCAGCCGGAAATCCTGAGCGCCGACTTGTCTGCGCTGGTGCTCGATCTCGCGCAATGGGGCGTCAGCGATCCCGCCGCGCTGTCGTTCCTCGATCCGCCGCCGGGGCCCGCGTGGAAAGAGGCCAAGAGCCTGCTCGAAGAGCTCAACGCACTCGATGGCGACGGCCGCATCACCGCCGAAGGAAAAAGCCTGCGTGCGTTGGCGCTGCCGCCACGGCTTGCGCGCATGATCGTGGATTCGCACCGTGCCGGCGAGGGTGAGGCCGCGGCCGAGATCGCCGCCATCATCACCGAGCGCGGGCTTGGCGGCGACAGCGTCGATCTCGAGCACCGGCGCGACCAGTTCCGCCGCGACCGCTCGCCGCGCGCCGCGAGCGCGCGTGACCTTGCGCGGCGCTGGGCCTCGCAGGTCGCGGCCTCCGAGAAGGAGGGGCCGCAGGAGGATCTCTCTACGGGGCTGATGCTTGCCTATGCCTTCCCGGACCGGGTCGCGCGCAATCGTGGCAATGGCAGCTTCGTGCTCGCCAACGGCCGCGGTGCCGCCGTCGAGCAGACCTCCTCGCTCGCCCGCGCGCCCTATATCGCGATCGGCGAGATGACGGGCACGGCCGCGAGCGGCCGCATCCTTCTCGCCGCGGCCATTTCGCAGGACGCGATCGAGCAGCATTTTGCCGAGCATATCGAGAGCGCCGACGAGATCACCTTCGACCGCGGCGCGATGGCGCTGCGCGCGCGGCGCAAGCGTGTGCTGCATGCGATCACGCTGTCCGAAGCGACCATGGCCGTGTCGCCCTCCGAGAACACCGCGCGCATTTTCGCCGACGGGTTGATCGCCGCCGGCCTCGACCGGCTGCCCTGGTCGAAGGCCGCCAAGCAATGGCGCGACCGCGTGATGTTCCTGCGCAAGGCCGAGGGCGACAGCTGGCCGGACCTGACGGATGACGGATTGATCGCGCGGCGCGACGACTGGCTGGTGCCGGCGCTCTACGACAAGATCGCACTGAAGGACATTTCGCCGGGCGATCTCTCCGATGCGCTGATGGCGCTGCTGCCGTGGGACATGCGCGCGAGGCTCGACCGCGAGGCGCCGACGCATTTCGAGGCGCCGACGGGAAGCGTGCTCGCGATCGACTACGAGGCCGAGCAGGGGCCGACCATCGCGGTGCGGCTGCAGGAATTGTTCGGCCTCAACACCCATCCCTCGGTCGCTGCCGGCAAGGTGCCGTTGGTGCTGGAGCTGCTGTCGCCGGCACAGCGCCCGGTCCAGGTGACGCGCGACCTTCCCGGCTTCTGGCGCGGCAGTTATGCGGCGGTCCGCTCCGACCTGCGCGGCCGCTATCCGCGCCATCCCTGGCCCGACGATCCCGCGAGCGCCGTGCCCACCCGCCGGGCCAAGCCGCGCGGGACGTGAGGTGCCGTCTCCCTCGCCCCGCAGGCGGGGAGAGGTTCAAGCCGTCGCATTAACCGTCCGCTCATCCTTTTCGTCAAAATGACACGGGCGCCGGCGTGGCCCCGCTCGCCGCCAGGCGTGTCGCGTGGTGAAATCGAGCTTTCCGGCTCGGAAGTGGTGTGATGCGTAACATAATGATCATCGCGGCCGTCCTGATCGGCCTCGGCACTTTCATGGCGCAGATGGCGGACAAGATGAGCTCGGCGTCCGCAACCTCGGTACCGCGCACGACGGTCGCCGTCGCCGCGACCGCGCCGGCCGGGGGCCGCAGTCTCGCCATCTCCCGCGACGGCCGCGGCCATTTCCAGACCGAGGGCCGGGTCGACGGCCAGCGCATCGGCTTCATGGTCGACACCGGTGCCTCCGTGGTTGCGCTGAATGAGACCTCGGCGGCCCGCTTTGGGCTGCGTCCGTCACGCAGCGAATACAACGCCACCGTCTCCACCGCCAACGGCACCATCAAGGCCGCGCGCACCCGCATCGCCATGCTCGACGTCGGCGGTCTCATCGTGCGCGACGTCGATGCCATGGTGCTGCCTGACGAGGCCCTGTCGGAGAACCTGCTCGGCCTCTCCTTCCTGTCCCGCCTGAAACGCTTCGAATATTCCAACGGCCAGATGGTGTTGGAGCAGTAGGTAGCCGATAGGGCCTCCCTCAAGGCCGGCTTGGGTGCTATATTCGGTCCATGGACAGCCCCGACGCGATTGCCATCCTGCGACAGTCCGAGCCCGCCCTTCGCGAGCGGGGCGTTTTGCATGCAGCGTTGTTCGGCTCTGTCGCGAGGGGTGAAAATCACTCCGGCAGCGATATCGACATCATGGTCGAGATCGATCCGGACGCACGGATTACCGTCTTCGACTACGTCGAGCTCAAGGAATACATTTCCAATCTCTTCGATCGTCCGGTTGACGTCGTCAATCGCGATGCACTGAAGTCATACGTCGCCCCTGCCGCGACGGCCGATGCCGTTTATGCCTTCTGACCGCGTCGACGGGACCCTGCAGGACATCCTGCATCACATCAATTTGGCGATCGAGTTCGCCGGAGCCTTGGAGCGCGAAGCATTCGCGGCGGACTTGCGGGCGGTCTATGCTGTGACGCGCTGTCTGGAGATCATTTCAGAAGCCTCTCGTCGCCTGCCAGAGGAGCTGAAAGCGAGACATCCGGCGATCGCATGGCGGCAGATGGCGGCGGCGGGCAATGTCTATCGCCACAACTATGAAGATGTTGCGGCTCGTCTTGTGTGGGAAACTGTTCGCCAGGCTCTGCCAGCTCTCAAGGCGGTCGTCGAAGAGGAGATTGCACGGCTACAGAGTTAGTTCATTCCGGTCATACATTTGGTACCGCCCCCGCGGTAACGTTTCTTCGTTACCAAACTGCCGCAATTATCGGCCATAAGCCTGCATTCCCGCCTTCCGCCGCGGCCCGGCATTCGCTAAGGCTGCCTCAATTCCTGCCCTTTTCACGAGATCGTCTCAATGTTCCCGAAGCCGAAATCCGTCCTTCTGCCCAACACCTACGCCTTCGAATCCGAGCCGATGGTGAAACCGACGGGCTTTCGCGAATATGACGCGCGCTGGTTGTTCCAGAAGGAAATCAACCTGATGGGCGTGCAGGCGCTCGGCATGGGTCTGGGCGCGCTGATCGCCGAGCTTGGTGTCAAACAGGAGATCGTCACCGGCCACGATTTCCGCGGCTATTCGGCCTCGATCAAATACGCGCTGATCTCCGGCCTGATGGCCGCGGGCTGCAAGGTCCACGACATCGGGCTTGCGGTGACGCCGATGGCCTATTTCGCGCAGTTCGATCTCGACGTGCCCGCCGTTGCGATGGTCACGGCCTCGCACAACGACAACGGCTGGACCGGCGTGAAGATGGGCGCCAACCGTCCGCTGACCTTCGGCCCCGACGAGATGACGCGGCTGAAGGAAATCGTGCTCAATGCCGATTTCAAGAACAAGGCGGGCGGCTCCTACCAGTTCCACGAGAACTATCCGGCGCGCTACATCGCCGATCTCACCAATCGTCCGAAGCTGAAGCGCAAGCTCAAGGTGGTCGCGGCCTGCGGCAACGGCACCGCCGGCGCATTCGCGCCGCAGGTGCTGGAGGCGATCGGCTGCGAGGTGATCCCGCTCGACACCGAGCTCGACCACACCTTCCCGAAATACAATCCGAATCCGGAAGACATGGAGATGCTGCACGCGATCCGCGATGCGGTGCTGCACCACAAAGCCGATGTCGGCCTCGGCTTCGACGGTGACGGTGACCGCTGCGGCGTCGTCGACAACACCGGCGAGGAGATCTTCGCCGACAAGGTCGGCGTGATGCTGGCGCGCGACATGTCGGCGATCCACAAGGACGCGCAGTTCATCGTCGACGTGAAGTCGACCGGCCTGTTCATCACCGATCCCGTGTTGCAGAAGCAGGGCGCGAAGACTGCCTATTGGAAGACGGGCCATTCCTACATGAAGCGCCGCACCAACGAGACCGGCGCGCTCGCGGGCTTCGAGAAGTCCGGCCACTTCTTCTTCAACAAGCCCTATGGACGCGGCTATGATGACGGCCTGGTCTCGGCGCTCGCGATCTGCGACATGCTCGACCGCGCGCCGGGCAAGTCGATGGCGGATCTGAAGGACGCGCTGCCGAAGACCTGGTCATCGCCGACCATGTCGCCGCATTGCGCCGACGAGGTGAAGTACGGCGTCATCGACAAGGTGGTGAAGCACTTCGAGGGCCTGCAGGCCAAGGGCGCCAAGATCGGCGGCCAGTCGATCCGCGATCTCGTCACCGTCAACGGCGTGCGCGTCACGGTCGAGGACGGCAGCTGGGGCCTGGTGCGCGCCTCCTCCAACAAGCCCGAGCTCGTCGTCGTGGTCGAAAGCCCGGTCTCCGAGCAGCGCATGCACGACATGTTCGAGATGGTGAACAGCGTGCTCGGCACGCATCCCGAAGTCGGCGAGTACAATCAGAAGATCTGAGCTGGCTTCAACGTCTGGCCGCCGCACCCACCGCTGTCATGCCTCGCGAAGGCGGGGCATGATAGTACGCCGCGGCCTCTCCGCATCCTATCGCTGCCTCTAGAATATCGGATCGCCCGGTCAAGCCGGGCGATGACAGCGTCTATGCGGCGATCACGCCGTCCGCAGCGAGCCCAGGAAGCCGTCCACTTCCGCCTTGAGGCGCTCGGACTGCGATGACAGTCCGGCGGCGGCCTGGTGCATCTTCGAGGCGGCCACGCCCGCCTGCTCGGAAGCCTTGCTGACACCGACGATGTTGTTGTTCACCTCGCGCGTGCCGGTGGCGGCCTGCTGCAGGCTGCCCGCGATCTCGCGCGTCGCAAGGCCCTGCTGATCGACCGCGGAGGAGATCTGACCGGAGATCTGATCAATCTCCGCGATGGTCGCGCCGATCGCCTGGATCGCGTTGACGGCGTCGCTGGTTGCGCTCTGGATGCTCTGGACCTGCGCCGAGATCTCCTCGGTGGCTTTCGCGGTCTGGTTCGCCAGCGCCTTCACCTCGCTCGCGACGACGGCAAAACCCTTGCCGTGCTCGCCGGCACGAGCCGCCTCGATCGTGGCATTCAGCGCCAGCAGATTGGTCTGGCTCGCGATGCTCTGGATCAGCGTCACGACTTCGCCGATCTTCTGCGTGCCGCTGGCAAGGCCTTCGACCACCTCATTGGTGCGGCGGGCTTCGCTCGCGGCTTTGGCCGCGATCTCAGCCGAGCGGGAGACCTGCTGGGTGATGCTGCTGACCGAGGCGGTGAGCTCTTCGGTCGCAGCCGCAACCGTCTCGACATTGCTGGAGGCCTGGTTCGATGCCGAGGCTGCTGCGGCGGTCTGGCGCGCGGTATCGGCGCTGTTGTTGCTCATCGCCGAGGACAATTGCTGCACTTCGCCGGCGGCGACCGCCACGGCCTGCACGATGCCGCCGATGCTGCGCTCGAAATTGCTGGCGAGCCGCTGCTTGGCGGCCTCACGTTCGTCCTTGGCGCGCTGCTCGACGTCGTGGCGCTCGTTGTTGGCCCGCGCTTCCGCGGCCATCGCCGTCCGAGCCTCTGCCGTCTTGACGGCCGTGGTCTCGAACAGCTCCTGGAGCTTGAGCGCGAGCGCGATCAGCACGCCGGCTTCGATCAGCAGGATCACGGCGTGCAGCACGACGCGGCCGAAATCGGAGCCGCCGGGATAGATCGCCGCGGGCAGCAGAAAGTTCAACGCGATATGATGCAGCGCGACCGCGACCGTCGCTGCGACGATCGGCCGGTAGTCGCAATAGGCGACGATGCAAGCCAGCGCCGCGAAGAAGTACATGTGCATGTCGATCTGCCAGGGATGTCCTTCCAGCTGGTAGGTGAACATCGACACGCCGCTCATCAGCGCGACAGCGAATACGAGGCGCGTGGAGAGGCCGTTGCCCGACATCCGCCAGGACAGGGTCGCTGCGAGCGCGAAGATCGCCATGAAGATTGCGGGAACGAGCCAAGCCTTGCCCAGCATGAGCCCGATGACCACGCTGATCGGCACGTGCAGCCAGAGCACTGCGGCAAGTACCTTGCTGGTGGTCTGACGCAACGATTCCAGTCCGTCGTTCTCGACAATCATTTCGTCATCCCCGGAGCTATCTGCCAAAACATGCTGAAACCGCTTGCGCGTCCATCACGAACCAGGCGCCCGCGTCTTGCAGGCGGGTCAGTCCGTCATGGTCATCCGGGCGGACGACGAGAAGGGTGGGGAGGGCGGTGGCCCTGACGACCGCCGCTTGCGCCGATGCCGCAGCCTCAAACACCTGCTGCGTGCTCCACCAGGGCGGAAATGCAACTGCGACGACTGTCGCGCCCGGACGAACCTGTAAGGTGAGGATTGCGAGCGCGATCCAGCCTGCGACCAGTAGCGCAGTCGCATTCGCCCAGGCTGGCCATCGCCGGGACGGAATCGCCGTTCTCCCCTCCATGCCGGAAATCTAGGCGCGCCGGGCTAACTCTCGGTAAACAACCGGTTAGGGCCGGCACGTAAAATTACCGTGCCGACGTCCGCCCCGGCGGCTTGGAGGCAATCGGTTACCGGGCCCCCGGCGGGCCGAACAGGGCGCGAAGCTTCGCGCCCGCGCCCCGCGCCCTCCATGCGTCGCCCAGCATCGCGATCCATTCGCCGAGCGCGATGCGGATCGGATTGAAGGACGGCGTGCCGCCGACCAGGCCGAAGCGGAGCGGCTGGTCGGAGGGCTGTTCGGCAAAGGTGCCGAACAGGCGGTCGAACACGATCAGGATGCCGCCGTAGTTCTTGTCCAGGCACGGCTCGTTGCAGGCATGATGCACGCGATGATGGCTCGGTGTGTTGAGCACCCATTCGAGAACGCCAAGCCGTGGAGCGAGGCCGCTATGGATGAAGAACTGGTAGAGCAGGTTGATTCCGAGTATCGCAACGATGGCAAGGGGATGGAAGCCGATCAGGGCCAGCGGCAGGAAGAAGAGAAAATTGCCGGAAATGTTTCCGGTCCAGCCGAGCCGTATCGCCGCGGTCAGGTTCAGCCGCGTCGTCGAGTGATGCACCGCATGCGTCGCCCACATCCAGCGAATCCGATGCGAGGCGCGATGCTGCCAGTAGTAGAGAAATTCGCTGCCCAGGAATAATGCCACGAGTGCGAGCGGCCGGGTCTGTTCGAAGTCGAACAGCCGGTGTTCGTACAGGAAGGCGAACGGCACGGCGAGAATTCCCGCCTCGATCGCACGCAGCACGTTCTGCCCGAAGGCGACGCCGAACGACGCGACGCTCTCGCGCCAGTCGTGGGTGTCGTGACGTGCGAGCCGGCCGATGCCGTATTCGAGCAGCATCAGGCCGATCGCGGTTGCCAGAATGATGCGTCGGAGCGTTGGATCGAGCAGCAGTGAAGCATAGGCCACGGCGTCCTCCTATTTCGGTGCGACGCCGGCGCTGACGGCGCCGTCCCTGAGCGCCTGCGCCCGAGGCAGCGCCTGCGCGCAGGTTGAGGTGAGCTGGCCGGCATGGGATTGCAGGCAGGCGATGATGCGTCCGCCACCCGGCGCGACGTTGCTGCAGAGGCTCTCATAATCGGTGCGGCACGCCTGCATGACCGCTCGCGCTTCGCTGCGCATCTGTGGCGTGATCTGGGTTTGCAGCTGGCTCTGGGCGAATGCGGAGGTCGAGGCGACGAGGGCGATGACGGCCGCGGCTCGCGGCAGGACGCGGAAAATCGATGGCACGGTTCTGTTCCTTTCTGATCCGAAGCGATGGACCGTCGCCGCCCGGGGCAGGCGCGGCGACGGTCCGGCCCGCTCAGCGCGTGACCGTGCCGCTGCGGGTGTAGGTGTTGCCGGCCGGGCCGGTGCGGGTGACGTTGCGCGAGCAGCTTCCGTTGGCGCAGCCGCCGGTCGCGGTGACGCTGGAGGTGCCGCGCGGGCCGCTCGCTGTCGCCGACCGCGTCCAGGCATTGGCGTCGGCCGCCGCGGCAACCGACAGGGTGCCGATGACGAGGGAGGTGAGGAAGAACTTGGTCATGGTCGTCGTCTCCTTCTGGGGGCTGCCGTGAGCGGGAGCCATGCGGAGGAGACTGGGGCTGCGGCGTCCGCGCCGCATTGCCGGGACGAAACGATTGTTATGGCTTTGTCGGCCCCGTGTAACACTATGTAACAAGGGCGCTCGCGCTCTTGCTTGACGCGAGCCGTTGCCCACAATGCGGGCATGAACGCGCAAGCAGCCACGATTCTCATGGTGGAGGACGATCCCGAGATCAGCCGCCTCGTCGCCGACTTCATGCGGCGCGAGGGGTTCGAGGTCGCTTGCGTCGCCGACGGCAAGGCGATGGATCAGATGCTTCAGCGCCTGCGGCCCGACCTCGTCATCCTCGATTTGATGTTGCCGGGCGAGGACGGGCTTTCGATCTGCCGTCGCCTGCGCGCCGACGACTCTCTCCCGATCCTGATGCTCACCGCCAAGAGCGACGAGATCGATCGGGTGGTCGGTCTCGAAATGGGCGCCGACGATTATCTGACGAAGCCGTTCGGGCCGCGCGAGCTGCTGGCGCGCGTCCGCGCCATTCTGCGCCGCGCCAGCGGGGCGCCGGCCAAGCCGCTGGTCCGGCGCTTCGCGTTCGACCGCTTCGTCATCGATCTCGATTCGCGCAGCGTCGAGGCCGTCGAGGGCGAGATCGCGGCCCTGCAATTGACCAGCGCCGAGTTCGATCTGCTCGGCTGCTTCGTGCAGCGCCCGCGCCGGGTGCTGACGCGCGATCAGATCCTCGACTGGACCCGCGGCCGCTCGGCCGAGCCGTTCGACCGCACCGTCGACATGCTGATCTCGCGGCTGCGCAAGAAGCTCGACGGCGCAAGCCCCGGCTCCAACCTGATCACGACGGTGCGCAATGGTGGCTATCTGTTCACCGCGACCGTGAAGCAGGTGTCGTGATGTTGCGCGTGACGCTCGCCGCACGGCTGGCGCTGATCGGGCTGGTCGGATTCTCCGTGGTCGTCACCGTCATCCTGGCAATCTTCTACCGGACGACGGTGCATGAGAACGAGCTGACGCGGCCGTCGCCGGCGCGGCTCGACGCGCTTGCAACGCTGCTCGAGCGCACGTCGGGCGATGCCCGGCAAGCGGTTCTCGATGCGGTGTCGTCGCCGCAATTCATGGCGCGGATCGTGCCCGCGGGCATACCGGTCGCCGGTGAGACGCCGCCGCAGCAGGCGCAGTTGCGCGAGACCTATGCGGCTGGTCTTGCGGGCCGCGCCGTCGAGATCGTGTCCCCGCCCGATCATCGCGCCAGTCGCCTGTTTCCCCGCATCGCGCGGCTGATGGCCAACGCGATCGAATTCCGCATCGGCCTGCGCAGCGGCGATCTGCTGGTCATCGACGCCTATACCCGCCTGCCGGTCACCCCGTTCGGCTTGCCCGTCGGCTTCGGCGCAGGTCTGTTCGGCTCGATCGTCGCGCTGCTGGCCCTGCTGGTCATGCAGCGCGAGACGCGGCCGCTGGCGCAGCTCGCCGCGGCGGTCGATCGCGTCGATCTGTCGACTGATCCGCCGACGCTGCCGGACGCCCGCCGCAGTGCGCCGGAGATCCGCGCCGTCATCGCCGCGTTCAACCGCCTGCAGGGCCGGCTTGCCGAGATGCTGCGCGCGCGCATGACGCTGGTCGGCGGCATCGCCCATGACGTCAGGACCTTCGCAACAAGGCTGCGGCTGCGGGTCGAGCACATCCCCGATAATGCCGAACGGCAGCGGGCGGTGGCCGATATCGACGACATGATCCGGCTGCTCGACGACGCGCTGTTGTCGACGCGGGCAGGTGCCGGCGGCCTGTCGCAGGAAATGGTCGAGCTTGCACCGTTGATCGCAGTCGAGGTGCATGACCGGCGCGTTCAGGGTAAACCGGTCGAACTGGTGACGGACGAGCGTGCCCGGAATGCCGTCGTGCTCGGTGACCGGCTGGCGCTGCGGCGCGTGTTCGCCAACATCATCGACAATGCGCTCGCCTACGGCCATGCCGCCCATGTGCGCACGGCCCTGAAGGACGGTGCCGTGGTCGTGTCGATCGACGACGAAGGGCCGGGTATTCCCGCCGATCAGCGCCAGACCGTGCTGGAGCCGTTCCATCGGCTGGAGAAGTCACGCAATCGCGCCACCGGCGGCGCCGGCCTCGGGCTCGCCGTGGTCCGCAACCTGGTCGAGGCCCATGGCGGCACGATCGAGATCGGCGCGGCCCCGGGCGGAGGGACACGCGTCAGCGTCACGCTGCCGGTCTTCCAACCGGCTTGAGCTTCAAGCGGCCACCACCGCCGGGATCGGCAGTGCGGTGACCGACTTGATCTTCTCCATCGCAAAGCGCGAGGTGACGTTCTTCAGCGGCACGGCGCTGATCAGCTTCTTGTAGAACACGTCATAGGCCTGCATGTCCGCGACCACAACGCGCAGCATGTAATCGACGTCGCCGGCCATGCGGTAGAACTCCATCACCTCCGGCATCGCGCTGACGGCCTCCGCGAATTTCTTCAGCCAGGCGTCGGAATGATCGGAGCTTTCGACCGACACGAACACGGAGATGCCGAGCCCGATCTTGTTCTGGTCGACGAGGGCGACTCGCTTGATGATCACGCCGTCGGCCTCCAGGCGCTGGATGCGCTTCCAGCAGGGGGTCGAGGACAGGCCGACACGGTCGCCGATCTCGGCGACCGATAGCGAGGCATCCTCCTGCAGCACCATCAGTATCTTGCGGTCGATGGCATCGAGGCGGCGGCTGGTCTCGGGGGGCTGGACAGCGAGGTCAGTCATTTGAAGAACTTTGTTCCATTTCAGGGTGCCATTTCCCTGATATAGAGAAAATATTTCTATAGCAAGTCCATTATCTCGGCGACCTCCCGGCCCCCGACAGCTGCACGTCGCGCAAAACCTCTTCGACTTCAAGGCGTTGTGGGGCGGCTTGGCCGCCGCCATGGCGGGTGCATTTCAGCGCTGCGGCGGCCGCGGCGAATCGCAGCGCCTCCCTGATCCTCTCGCCCTCGGCCAGGCGAAGTGTGAAGGCGCCATGGAAGACGTCGCCGGCGCCGAGCGTATCGACCGCCTGGACCGGGAAGGCCGCGGTCTCCTCCAGCTCGCCCGCCTCGTTCAGCCAGATCGTGCCGTCCGGACCGCGGGTGGCTGCGAGGAAGGCCGGCGTCAGCCTGGCCAGTAGCCTCAACGCCTCGCCGTCCTCGGTGACGCCGGCCGTCTCCTGCACCTGCTCGCTGGAGAACAGCAGATGCGAGGCCGCCGCGAGCAAGCCGTCCTGTAGCAACATCGCGCGATCGACGCCGACGATGACGGGAATGCCGCGCCGGCGCGCCTCGGTGCAGAGGGAGATCGCGAACGCCGCGCAGCGGCTTTCGACGAGGACGGCCTGACAATCGTCGAGCAGCTTGTCGGCATCGGGCAGCTTGACCGTCCAGAGAGCCGGATCGCGATAAATGGTCAGCGTCCGCTCGCCCGTCGCGTCGATGATGATCGCGGAGACGGGCGTGCTCGCATCAGGCATACGCACGATATGGCTGGTGTCGATGCCTTCCTGCGCCATCTGCGCGAGAATGAAGCCGCTCGACGTCTCCCGCGCATCGCCCATGGGTCCTGCGAACGCGACGCGGCCGCCGAGCCGTGCGATCGCGATGGCGGCATTGAGCGCGTTGCCGCCGCAGATCTCGGCGAGATGGCTGGCATTGGCCTTGCTGCCACGCGCGGGCACGGCCTCGACACGAAAGGTGAGGTCGCGAACGGGAATGCCGATGCAGAGGATGCGCGGCGCGGTCCCGGAGAGCACCATCGATGCTCGCTTATGCGCCGCTCTTGTCGTGCACCCAGCGGCCGAGCAGGTGGTGGGCGATGGCGAAGGGATGCGGGCCGGCGAGCCCGTCCGGATGCGTCCGGGTCAGCATCAAGGCGGCCTCCTCGCGCGTGAACCAGCGCGCATCCTCCAGCTCCATGCGGTCGACCGTGATGTCCTCGCTCACGGCGCGCGCGCTGCAGCCGATCATCAGCGACGACGGATAGGGCCAGGGCTGGGTCATGTAATACTGCACGTCGGTGCAATGGATGCCCGATTCCTCCAGGATCTCGCGGCGCACCGCGTCCTCGATGGTCTCGGCGGCCTCGACGAAGCCGGCGAGGCACGAATACATGCCGGGCGGAAACTGCTTCTGGCGGCCGAGCAGGCACTTGTCGCCGGACGCCACCAGCATGATCACGACCGGATCGGTGCGCGGAAAATGCTCGGCCTTGCAGGAAGGACAGTCGCGCTTCCAGCCGCCTTCCTTCATCGCGCTGCGCGTGCCGCAATTGGCGCAATAGCCGTGGCGCTGGTGCCAGCTCACCATCGACTTCGCCATCGCGATCGCCGAGAGCTCGTCGGGAGGAATTGCGCCCTGCATCGCCATGCCGCGCAATTCGGTGACCGTGTAGTCCTCGCGTCCCACCAGCTTCTCGGCGGCCGCCTGCGACAGGCCCATGCCGAACATCGCGGCGCCGTCGCGAAGCCCGAGGAAGATCGTGCCGGGATTGGCGCCGCACTTCAGCGCCTCGTCGATCGAGAGCAGGGCGCGCGTCTTGTCGCCCTCGCGCTTGATCAGCAGCGAGTCGCGATAGACGACATAGGCGCGCGACGTCGGCTTCTGCTCCATCGCGAACAGCTTCTCGTCGTCGCGGCGCAGATGCGCGGCGCGATCGAGCACGTTGGTGACGAAGGCCGGCTGTCCCAGCGGAAAGGCGTCGAATGCTGACATTATGTTCTTTCAACCCAACCAGATCTTGCGGCGAAGCGCGCTGATGAAATTCTGAACCTCCGCGGCGTCGTGCGCCAAGGGCGGCATCACGCCCCAGACCGGCCGCGGCCAGGCCGCGTCACTGGTGCGGCGTGCGATGATATGAACGTGAAGCTGCGGCACGAGATTGCCGAGCGCCGCGACATTGAGCTTGTCGCATTTGGTGATGTCCTTCAGCGCACGCGAGACGCGGGAGATCTCCGTCATCAGCTGCGCCTGCTGCACCTCGTCGAGATCGATGATCTCGACCGCATCGGGCCGCCGCGGCACCAGCAGCAGCCAGGGATAATGCGCGTCCTTGATGACCAGCACCTTCGACAGCGGCAGATCGCCGATGTCGATGGTGTCTTCTTTCAGGCGGGAATGCAGCGACCAAGCGGGTTCGGACATATGGGTTTCCGGATGGCCCGATGGGGTCGGGCATGGTGGGTCCGACCATACGATAGGGAGTCTGATTGGGGAAGCACGCGGACCGCATACGCGGTCGTCGTCCCAGACAAGCGCGCCTCAAGCGCGCGCCGATCCGGGACCCATAACCACAGGGAGTGGTTTTGCGAAGACTCGGGGTTGCCAGCTCGCGCCACAACCACGCCCTGTGGTTATGGGTCCCGGGTCTGCGCTGTCGCTTGCCCGGGACGACAGCTGAGCTTGTGGCTGCGCTGGCGCTTCACGCTTCCGCGAGCACCCTTGCATTGGCGCGAACCGAGGCTTCGCTGACGCGGATGCCGAGGCCGGGACCATCGGGTACCACGACGTGACCCGCGCGATTGGCGACGCGCTCCTCCAGCACGTCCTCGGTCAGCACGTGATGCGGCATGTAGAATTCGCAGCCGAGCGAGATGCCCGGCGTGGCCGCGATCAGCTGCGTGCCGGCGGCGAGCCCAATGCCGCCTTCCCACAGCGTGCCGCCATAACCGGGCAGGCCGGCGATGTCGGCGATCGCCATGATCGCCTGCGCCTCGAACAGGCCGCCGGCTTTCATCAATTTGATCGAGACGGCGTCGGCAGCTTCGCGCCGCACGACTTCCATCATGTCGCGGCGGTCGAAGCAACTTTCGTCGGCGAGCACGGGGGTCTCCAGCGCCGCGGTGAGCTGCGCCATCACGTCGAGATATTTGCGCGGCACCGGCTGCTCGATGAAGGTTGGCGCGAACGCCTCGACATCGCGCAGGATCTTGATGGCGCCGAACGGCGCCAGCGCCTGGTTGTAGTCGACGCGCAGATCGACCTTGTCGCCAAACTCTTTCCGGATCGCTTCGAGATGGTCGAGGTCCTCACGATGCGGCTTCACGCCGGTCTTGACCTTGTAGATGACGTTCCCCTCCGGAACCATCTTTCGCATCCGCTCGAGATCGGCGGAAAAGTCCGGATCGGCGATCGAGAAGGAAAGGGGGATCGTGTCGCGCACGCGCCCGCCGAGCAGATCGGCGACCGACAGTCCCGACGATTTGCCGACGATGTCGAGCAGCGCCATCTCGATGCCGACCTTGGCCTCGGCATGGCCGACCAGCGCGCGGTCGAGTTCCGCCATGAGCGCACGGATGCGGCGCACCGGTTTGCCGAGCAGGATGGGGCGCAGATAGATATCGAGGGCAGAGAACGCGGCCTCCGGCGTTCCCGTGAACACCTCCCACGGCGCCGCCTCGCCCCAGCCGACCACGCCATCGCTCGCGGTGAGCTCGATCAGCACGCGCTTCACGGTGCCCTTGACGTTGCCGACGCCCTGCAGGCGCGCCATCTTGATCGGGCTTTCGATCAGGAACAGCCTGATGCGTTCGACGGTTGCTTCGGTCATGTCAGGCCTCCATTGACGTGCCAGACCTGGCCGGTGACGTAGGACGCCTTCGGTGATGCCAGGAAGGCAATGATTTCCGCGACTTCCTCCGGCCGCCCGCGGCGGCGCATCGGGATCAGCGCTTCGGTCGCGGCGATCTGCTCGGGCGACAGCCGGCTCTCGCTCGGTCTGTCCTTGATGATGAGCCCCGGCGACACCGCGTTGACGGTGATGCCGTCTTTCGCAAGCTCGATTGCGGTGAGGCGCACCAGCGCTTCGAGCGCGGAGCGGCTCGCGGCGGTCGCGGCGAACGGCGCGAATTCAGGGCGGATCGCGTGCGCGACGAAGGACGACACTGCGACGATCCGTGAGTCAGTCCCGGCGCGCAGCAGCGGGAGTGCGGCGTCAACGAGACGCGTGAACGCGAGCGCCGATTCATCCATTGCCTTGCGGAATTCATCCGCGGGCGTGCCGATCGCACTGCCGCGGCGGGCGTGGCCGCCGACGAGAACGAGACCATCAAGACGGCCGAAGGCAGCTTGCGTGGCAGCGATGGCTTCGCTGGCCGCAGCCTCATCAGCGAGATCGCCAAGACATTTGGCGACGACTGCGCCTTTCGCTTCGACCTCCACTGCCGTGGCGTCGAGGCCTTCGGCGTTCGAGCGCGTGTGGATCAGCAGTGCCACGCCCGGCGCGGCGAGCAGTCTTGCGGTGGCACGACCGATGCCGCTGGCGGCACCGGTGACGAGATAGACGCGGTTGATATCAGGCATCAGCTTGTCGCGTTGGCCGGCGGCAGCGCGCCGGTGCGGTGGAAATGGCTGAGGAAGGCGCGCGTCGCGGCCTCCTGGGGGTGGTCGATCACCTGCCGCGCCGGGCCTTCCTCGACCACGACGCCGTCGCGCATGAAGATCAGGCGGTCGGCGACCTCGCGGGCAAAGGCGATCTCGTGGGTCACGATCACCATGGTCATGCCCTCGGCGGCCAGTTGCTGGATCACGTTCAGCACCTCGCCGACCAGTTCTGGGTCGAGCGCGGAGGTGGCCTCGTCGAACAGCATGACGTCGGGCTCCATCGCCAGCGCGCGCGCGATCGCGACGCGCTGCTTCTGGCCGCCGGACAGCGTTGCCGGATATTGGTCGGCCTTCTCGGCAAGACCGACCTTGGCGAGCTGGGCACGGGCGAGCTTCTCGGCGTCCGCCTTGGCCATGCGCCGCACCGCGACCGGTCCCTCCATCACGTTCTGCAGCGTCGTCATGTGCGGGAACAGGTTGAAGTGCTGGAACACCATGCCGGTGGTGGCGCGGAATTTTGCCAGCGTCTTCACGTCGGGCAGTTTTGCACCTTCACCGAATGAAAAACGGGTGTCGCCGACGCGGACGCTGCCGCCGTCGGGCACCACCAGCAGATTGATGCAGCGGAGCAGGGTGGACTTGCCGGAGCCGGATGGTCCGATCAGCGCCACCACGCCGCCCTTGGCGACGTCGAGATTGATGTTTTTCAAGACCTCGTTGCTGCCAAAGCTCTTGCGCAGCCCACGGATCTCGATCTTCTGGCTCTCGCTCATTCGCTCACCGCCAATCGCTTCTCGCCGCGGCGGACGAGGATGGTGAGCGGGATCAGGATCGCCGCATAGGCGACCGCAACGGCCGTGTAGGTTTCCAGCGGCCGGTAGCTGTCATGCGCCGCGACCTGGCTCTGATAGACCAGGTCGGGCACCGCCAGCACCGAGACCAGCGAGGTGTTCTTGAACTGGATGATCGACTGGTTCATCAGCGCCGGAATCATGCGCTTGATCGCCTGGGGCAGCACGATGCGCCGCATGCTCTGCCCGGGCGTCATGCCGAGCGCGGCGCCGGCTTCGGACTGGCCCTTGTCGATCGAGATGATGCCGCCGCGGATGATCTCCGAATAGAACGAGCCGCCATAGAGCGAGAGCGCCAGCGCGGACGCCGTGATCGGCGTCATCTCGACGCCGGCGAGGATCGGCAGTGCGTAATAGAACCAGATCAGCTGCACCAGGATCGGCGTGCAGCGGAACGCCTCGATGAAGGCGAGGGCGAGCAGGCGCAACGCCCTGAACCGCGACAGGCTGCCGAAGGCGCCGAGCAGGCCGAAGACGAGCCCGAGCACGACGATGACCACAGTGAAGCCGACAGTGACGCCTAGCCCGTTGAGAAAGAGCCAGCGATAGCTCCAGAGGATGCCGAAGTCCCACTGATACATGCGTGTGTTACTCAGTCGGCGAAAAGTTTGGAACGGCGCCGCGTCGTTCTCGGTGCACCTCTCCCGCTTGCGGGGGAGGTCGACGCGCGGAGCGCGGCGGGTGGGGGCTCTCTCCTCTTGGGGAGTCTCTTTGTGGAG
>ERZ1034411.37-NODE-37-length-79711-cov-11.639801_pt1 | contig 79711 bp, 67 predicted proteins | sample MGYA00520583_ERZ1034411 | MGnify/ENA primary metagenome ERZ1034411 (study PRJEB33736, sample SAMEA104288481) | Azolla microphylla | place: Ecuador | collected 1982 | study: EMG produced TPA metagenomics assembly of the PRJEB19522 data set (Is there foul play in the...
CTGCGCGCGCCTGAGGGCGCGCTTGTCCGGGACGACAGAGAAATTGTTACCTCATCCCCCCGCGCTCAATTCTGCGCGATCGAGCTCCTCCTCGATCCGGTGGAAGGCGTCGTCGCCGATCACCTCGGTGGCGCGGAGTTCGACGATCGATTTGCGTGCGGCCTCGATGGCGCGGCGGCGCAGGGGATCGGCGGGCAGTTCGCCATTGGCGATCCCGCCATTGGGATCGCTTTCCGTCTGCATCAGGATCGCGCGATATTCGAGCCGCAGGATCTCAGCCTCCTCCGACGGATCGCTTTCGATCGCATCGAGCGCGGCACGATAGGCCACGGCGCGTGCGCGCGCGACCTCGGTGCCGACGGGATCGTCGTCCTTGAGACCAAATGCCAGGATCAGCGGCCGCAGTGTCAGGCCCTGGATCACCAGCGATCCCAACACCACGGCAAAGGCGATGAAGACGATGAAGTCGCGATGGGGAAAATTCTCCGGCAGCGCGAAAGCGGTGGCGAGCGTGACGAGACCGCGCATGCCGCACCAGGAGATGATGAGGCCGCCCTTGGGCGAAGCGACGGCCCTCGGGTCTTTCGGATGATAGAGTCCCTGCGCGACCAGCGCGCGCAGGATGGTGCGATAGAACGTCACCCAGAGCAGCCGGACCAGCACCACGGTGAGCAGGATCCAGGCCGCGGCCACGCAATATTCCCAGCGCACGTCCGCATCCAGCCGTGTCCAGATCGGCCGCATCTGCATGCCGATCAGCATGAAGGCGAGCACGTTGAGGACGAACACCATCGTCTCCCAGACCGCATAGGACGGCACCCGCAGCCGTGCCGGCATGCGTGAGCCGGCCGAGCGTGCCATCGCCATGGCATAGACGACGATGGTGAGAATGCCGGAGAGACCGAGATGCTCGGCGGCGATCCAGACCAGGAAGGTGGTGGCGAATTGCACGATGATCGCGCTCGGGGCTTCCGTCACGCGCTCCATGATCGGCGGGATGAGGCGGGCTGCGAGCAGGCCGGCGACGACGCTGCCGACCAGGGCCAGCGCCATGGTCGGCGCGACCTGGCTCCATGTCAGATGCTCGGTGGCGACCGCGCCGACCGCGATGCGATAGATCAGCAGCGCGCTGGCGTCGTTGAGCAGGCTTTCGCCTTCCAGAACCTTCACCATGCGGTGAGGCAGCTTGACCTGACTCAGGATCGCGACCGCCGCGGCTGCGTCGGGCGGGGCCACGATGGCGCCGAGTGCGACCGCTGCGGCCCACGGCATCTCCGGCACCAGCCGGTGCGCGACGAAGGCGACGCCGGCCGTGGTCAGGCCGACCGCGGCGACGACCAGGGTCGAGACTGGAACCCAATTGTTGCGCAGATCGCGCAGCGAAGTGTCGAACGCGGCATCGAGCAAGACCGGTGCGACAAAAAGCGCCAAAGCGAGGTCGGGCTCCAGCGTCCAGGACGGGCTCGACGGCACGAAGGCGATCAGCGCGCCGCCGATGGCGAGAAAGGTCGGATAGGGGACCTTGATCCGCCGCGCCAGCGCCGATAAGCCAACGGCGCCGAGCAGAAGCACGATGATCCATTCGAATGTCGACACGATGATCCCCGAAACCGGTATGAGCGGCGCCACAAGCTAGCACCAATCCGGCCGTATGATGGATAGTTAGGTCCCGAGGCAAAACGTAAGACGAGCCCGAAAGCAAGACGTCCGACTGCAACGAACATGCGTTTTCAGAAACTCATTCAACCGTCAGGTGCCGTGCTGCTGTGCGCACTCTCGCTCGGCGTCGCCCGGGCTGTGACCGGGGGAGAGCCGGCCGCGGTGATCCAGGTCGATATCGCGCCGTGCCTGGCGGCGACCGCAGCCGACGATATGGACAAGGCCGCCACGGCCTGTGCCGCGGTTATCGACAATGAGAAGACGGCAAAGGGCGATCTGATCAAGGCGCTGGTCGCGCGCGCGGCGCTCTATGCCCGGCATGAGCAGGTCGACCGCGCCATCGCCGACGACAGCCGCGTCCTTTCGCTCGATCCCACCTTGGCCGACATCTTCAATGCGCGCGGCGAGCTCTGGCTGAGGAAGGGCGACAAGCCCAAGGCGGTGCAGGATTTCGGCGCGGCACTGAAGATCGATCCGAACCACGAGAAGGCCAAGGCCAATCACAAGGCGATGGCGCGCGAGATCGAGCGGATCGGCGCGCAGATGGCGGTCGCCGGCAAGCCCAGCTTCAATTGCGCGCGCGCGCGCCGTGCGGTGGAGAAGGCGATCTGTGCCAATCGCGAGCTCGCCGATCTCGATCGCGAGATCTACGGATCGCATCTGCGTGTGCTGCGCGAAGCGCAAAGCCCGGCTGAGGCAGGCAAGATCCAGCGCGAGCAGGACGATTTCATCGCGCGCAGGAACGCCGGATATGGCCGGCCGGGCTTTGACCTGAAGAAGGCGATGCAGGACAGGCTGCAACAGATCAACGGGGTCGACGGGTATTGAGGCGTCTCCGCTTCGTGAGAGGCCGTCATGCCCGGGCTCGTCCCGCCTGCGCGGCCGAAGCCGCTTCGGCGAGGCGAAGGCCCGGGCATCCACGTTTTTGGTGCCGGGGTAAGGCGTGGATGGCCGGGTCAAGCCCGGCCATGACGGCGTAGACAGGCCGCATTGAACCCATCCCTGTCCCGCCGCGACAATGGTGGAAACCCGACGTCACGGAGCATTCCATCATGTGCGGCACGCCTTTTTCCGCGCAAGCGCCTTCACCTGCCAAGATCTCGCTTTGCGCTTTCTTCCTTGGCGCAGCCGTGAGTTTCACGCTCGCTGTCCCCGCCTTCGCGGGCACCGATTGCGTGATGGGTAGCAAGGCGGCTCCCGCGGAGCTGATCGCGGCCTGCAGCCCCATCATCGACCAGACCGCGAACGCGACGGCCGATCGCACGGCGGCGTTGCTGGTCCGTGCCGACGCCAATGCGCGCATCTCGGGTGGTCTCACCCAGGCCTTGCGGGACATCGACCGCGCCATTGCGCTCGACGGCAAAAATGCAAAGGCCTGGCGCCTGCGTGGCGACCTGTTGCGGGAGGCCGGCGGCGATCTCAATCGCGCCGCGGCGGACCTCGGCAAGGCGATCGAGCTCGATCCCCAGGATGCGGAAGCCTACGCGCTGCGCGGGGTCGTCTACACCAATCAGCGTCGGCTCGACCGCGCGCTCGCCGACTACGACCAGGCGATCAAGCTGAGGCCGGATGATGCGCAGGCCTGGTCCGATCGCGGCGCCACCTATTATCTCGGCGGCGACAACGACAAGGCGATCCGGAATTTCGACGAGGCCTTGCGGCTCGATCCCGGTCGGGCGCGCACCTATTCCAACCGCGGCGCGGCCTGGAAGAAGCTCGGCCAGTACGACAAGTCGGTCGCCGACAACAGCGAGGCGATCAGGCTGGATCCGAAGCAGCCGGAATATTACGACAATCGCGGCCTCGCCTATGCCGCGATGGGCGAATACGACAAGGCCATCGCCGATTACGACCAGGCGATCCGGCGCGAGCAGCGCGCGAACTTCCTGACCAATCGCGGCGATTCCTACCAGTGCAAGGGCGAACTCGGCGCTGCCTTGAGCGATTACGACGCCGCGCTCAAGCTCGATCCGAGCTTCGCGAAGACCTACAACAACCGTGCGGTGCTCTACAAGAAGATGGGCGAGCGCGCGAAGGCGCTGGCCGATTACGAGACGGCCTTGCGGCTCGATCCCGCCAACGACAATGCCGCCAGCGGCCGCCGTGTCATGATCGCCGAGATCGCGAAGTTCGGCGCCGAGCCGCCGCGGGCGCTGAATGCGGCGTCCGGCAACGGTCCGTCCTTCGCATGCGCGACCGCCAGGCGCGAGGTCGAGAAGGTGATCTGCGCCGATCCGGAATTGGGCGTGCTCGACCGTCAGATCGCCGAAACCTATGAGCGCGTGCTGAAGGCGGCGAACAAGCGTGTCGCCGGCGATTTGCGCAAGGCCCAGCGCGATTTCCTCAGTCTCCGCAATTCCAGCTTCGGCCGTCCGGGCTACGATCTGAAGAAGATCATGCAGGAGCGGTTGCAGAAGCTGACTGCGATGGAGAGTTGAGGCGCGCTCTTCGCCTCTCCCCGCTTGCGGGGAGAGGCCGGAATTTGCGCGAGCAAATTCCGGGTGAGGGGGAGTCTCCACGAGTCCAGCGCTCACCGTGATCGCGGATGCAGCCCCTCACCCCGACCCTCTCCCCGTAAGAACGGGGAGAGGGAGAAAGCCCCCATCCTTTTCAGCTTGAACCGCGGCCCGATCCCGGGAAAATAGCCTTCAAACAAGGCCGGCAATTGATCCTAGTCATGGCGGGACGCCTGTCCTGCCACGAGGTTCGGGGCCAGGCAAAAAGGGAACGGGAGCGCGGGAATGAACGTCGACGGTAAAAGTCGCTATCACGAAGTCCATGCGCGCTCCCTCGCCGACCCCGACGGCTTCTGGGCCGAGGCGGCCAAGGAGATCGACTGGATCGAGCCGCCGAAGACGATCTTCGACCCCGGCCAAGGAACCTACGGCCGCTGGTTCACCGGCGGCGTCGTCAACACCTGCTACAACGCGCTCGACCGCCATGTCGAACGCGGCCGTGCCGACCAGGTCGCGCTGATCCATGATTCGCCGCTGACAGGCTCGATCACAAGGCTGACCTATGCCGAGCTGCTGAACGAGGTGCAGGCGCTTGGCGCCATCATGCAGGATTTCGGCGTTGCCAAGGGCGATCGCGTCATCCTCTACATGCCGATGGTGCCGGAGGCCGTGGTCGCGATGCTCGCCTGCGCGCGGATCGGCGCGGTGCACTCGGTGGTGTTCGGCGGCTTTGCCGCAAAAGAGCTCGCCACCCGCATCGACGACGCGCAGCCGAAACTCATTCTCTCCGCAAGCTGCGGCATCGAGCCGGGCCGCATCGTGCAGTACAAGCCGCTGCTCGACGAGGCGATCAAGCTGGCCGGCAGCAAGCCGAAAGCCTGCATCGTGCTGCAACGTCCGCAGCTCACCTGCGATCTGACCGCGGGCCGGGACTATGACTGGGCCAGCCTGCGCCGCAAGGCGCTGAACGACGGCAAGAAGGCGCCCTGCGTGCCTGTTGCCGCCACCGATCCGCTCTACATCCTCTACACCTCGGGCACCACGGGCATCCCCAAGGGCGTCGTGCGCGACAATGGCGGCCATCTCGTCGCGGTGAAATGGTCCATGTTCAACCTCTACGGCGTCAAGCCGGGCGAGGTGTGGTGGTGCGGCTCCGACATCGGCTGGGTGGTCGGTCACAGCTACATCGTCTACGGCCCGCTGCTGCATGGCGCGACGACGATCATGTATGAGGGCAAGCCGGTCGGCACGCCCGACGCCGGCGCGTTCTGGCGCGTGATCGCCGAGCACAAGGCGGTTGCGTTCTTCACCGCGCCGACCGCGTTCCGTGCGATCCGGAAAGACGATCCGGAAGGAAAGTTCATCCGGCAATACGATCTCTCGAAATTCCGCACGCTCTTTTTGGCCGGCGAGCGCGCCGATCCGCCGACGGTGGAATGGGCGGAGGCGCAGCTGAAGGTGCCGGTGATCGACCATTGGTGGCAGACCGAGACCGGCTGGTGCATCGCCGGCAATCCGGTCGGGCTCGGCATGCTGCCGATGAAGCACGGCTCGCCGACCGTGCCGATGCCGGGCTATCAGGTCGACGTGGTCGACGAGGCGGCGAAGCCGGTGGGGCCCAACACCATGGGCTCGCTCGTCATCAAGCTGCCGATGCCGCCGGGCTGCCTGCCGACGCTGTGGAATCAGGATGCGCGCTTCAAGGAAGCCTATCTGAGCGAATTCCCCGGCTACTACAAAACCTCGGACGCCGGCTACAAGGACGAGGACGGCTATGTCTTCGTGATGGGCCGCACCGACGACATCATCAACGTCGCCGGCCATCGGCTTTCCACCGGCGGCATGGAGGAGATCCTGGCCTCGCATCCTGATGTCGCCGAATGCGCCGTGCTCGGCGTCAAGGACGCGATCAAGGGCGAGGTGCCCTGCGGCTTCCTGGTGCTCAAGGCCGGCGTTAAACGTGCGCCTGCCGAGATCGAGAAGGAGATCATCGCGCTGGTGCGCGACAAGCTCGGCCCGGTCGCCGCCTTCAAGCTCGCCATCACCGTCGGCCGCCTGCCCAAGACGCGCTCCGGCAAGATCCTGCGCGGCACCATCAAGAAGATCGCCGACGGCGATTCCTGGACCATGCCGGCGACCATCGAGGATCCCAAGGCGCTCGACGAGATCGGGGAGGCGCTGAAGGGGCGGGTGTGATCGCCCTTCGGTGCCGTTGAGGGCGATCGGTCATCGCTAGGGATCCTGCGAACACCCCTGAACAGTGGATGATCCCGTACGTGACTGGCACTTCGTGCCAGCCACCGCATTTGTCGCCAAAACTAGAATCGCAGCGAGGCAGATAAACGGAAGAGAGCGAGGAAGCGTGAGCTTGATAAACATGATCGTCGTCCGTGATGATTATTGGAGACACGCAGTTGCGGAATTGAAAAAGTTGATTTCATTCGAGTTTGATGCTGGTACGAAGGGCTTTGGAAGGTCTGCCTTTCCTGTCTCGGATTTCAGAACGCCAAATGCAGTGAATTGAACGCAATCCTGCCCAAGCGAAGCAAGCTCAGTGTCGCTCAACTGCTTTTCCAGGTTGCTTTGGTTGGAGATATTGTAAGGGCCCAGTACCAGATCATACTGTCCCTGACTGGCTGCGGTAGCATCCTTTTTCCTCACCCCCACGTAGACCGCGTATTTGTTCTTCAAGGCGGGCGCCACGTATAGCGAGGTATTCATCCGATCTTCCTCGAAGCCGAAAGCGATTTTCTTTACTTCAGGCGAAAACTCCCAATTCGTAAACCGGACTCGAGTGAGTTCACTTTTCAAAATTGATTGGTTCAGCGCTGCCAGTACCAGTGGTCCCTGTGAAAGGAAGAATTCGAGTAGTACACCGGCGATCAGGAATGTTAGTGCGGCGCGGCGGAAATTGCCAATCGCAGCTAAGAAGAGGGGGCGTGGGTCTGCGGGATTACCATCCTTATTCTTCAGAGCTTGCTCATTTTTGAGCAGCTGGAACGAAAGTAGTAAGAAGGCAAGGCTTGCTCCGATTGCACCCAGCTTCACCAAGTCGAGTAGAATGCTCATAAGAACCTCGAGTCAAAGTTCTTGGCCAAAAGCCCATATTTGCAGCTAATGGCCGATTTTACAATCTAGGATTGATGGTTGTGCTCGTCGGAGGGAGGCGCTGCGGGAGGTCAGTCCACACTTGATCCCTGGACATCCCTGCGGGAACAAGCAAATGCCTTGATTTTGATGGACTGCGATTGTTCGGTGCCGCTCGGAAATGGACCAATTTGCATAGGATCGACATGCTTGTGATCGTTGCGCGTTTTCTCGCAATTGCCCTGCTTGCTTTCGCTCTTTCCGCCTGCTCTGCGCGCTACCAGACACCGGTGGCGGTGGGCGGCGACGACGATGACGCGGTCTGCCAGAGCCGCGGCTATGCACAGGGCTCGCCGGAATACGTGGCCTGCCGCAAGGACCGCGACGTGCAGCGCAACGCCGCCACCGCGCGCGCCGACCGCCGTCAGCGCGATCTCGGCGAATACATGCTGAACCATCCCGACAGGCCCTGATGCAGGCTGCGGCACTATCATGCCGCGCCGCGCATCCGGGATGCGTCCTTTCCGTGACACATCTGCAACGCCATGGCCAAATCGTGGCGACGTTTGCCTGAATTGATCGAGGTCAAATCCTCCAGCGGTCCCTTTCTGCTCTGACGCTCATGTCGCGCAACGACGCGCGAGAGATGGCTGAAGGGGACTGAAATGCAGAGAACGACAAGAAACCTGGCGCGGCTTGCGACGCTCGGCGCGATGATCGCGGGCACGTTTGCTTCGGCGCAGGCTGCCGATTTGCCGGTTTACAAGAAGGCGCCGCCGCCGGTCGAGGCGTTCAATCCGTGGATGGTGCGCCTGCGCGTGCTCGGCGTGTTGCCGGATGCCGGCGGCTCGACCGTCAATGTGGCGGGCGTGCCTTCGCTGTCCTCGCCGAATTCCGGCCTGTCGATCAGCGACCAGGTCGTCCCCGAGCTCGACATCAGCTATTTCTTCACCAAGAACATCGCGGCCGAATTGATCCTCGGCGTAACCCGGCACTCGATCAGCGGCACCGGCTCGCTCGCGAATTTGCCGATCGGCAAGACCACGCTGCTGCCGCCGACGCTGACGCTGCAATATCACTTCGACCAGTTCGGCGCGTTCAAGCCGTATGTCGGTGCCGGCGTGAACTACACCGTGTTCTTCAACAATTCCGCCGCCAATGCACCGGCCGCAATCGCCGGTCCGCCCGCCATCGTCGCCACCACCACCAATTTGCATGTCAGCAACGCCTGGGGCGGCGCCGTGCAGTTCGGCTTCGATTACATGATCGACCGGCACTGGGGTCTCAACGTCGACGTCAAGAAGCTCTGGCTGCGTCCGGATTACAGCGCGACCGTCTCCGGCCTGCCGGTCACCGGCACCGCCCATATCGATCCGTGGCTGGTCGGCGCCGGCGTGACGTACAAGTTCTGAGTGGCGCCAAAAGAGAACATTGGCGTCGCGACAAATTCCGCTGTCGTCCCCGCCTGGTGCGCAACTGCGCACGGGGCGCGGGGACCCATACCGCGGAAGCTATCGATTGAAAGCGGTAGCAGTACCGAACGACGAGTCTTCGCCAAACGCCTCCCTGGGGTTATGGGTCCCTGCGTTCGCAGGGACGACGCCGAAGGTGGGGTGGCAAAACAAAAACGCGGCGGGATTTTCCGCCGCGTTTGCATTTGATGGTGAATGAACGAGAGGAGAGCCTTACTCCTCCTCGTCTTCCTGCTTCTTGCCGCCGAGCGTCTTCAGCTTGGCGAACACGGCATCGACGTTGAGGTCGTCGCTCGAGCGTTCGGCCGGCTCGAACTCGTCCTTCTTGGTGGTCTCGGAGGCCGGCAGCAGCGTGGCGCCGCCATAGGCTGCGTCGATCGGCTTTTCCTTGGCCGCGCGCGCCACTTCGAAATCGAGCTCGATCTGCGAGCAGAGGCCAAGGGTGACAGGGTCGATCGGGGTCAGCTGGGACGTGTTCCAGTGGGTGCGGTCGCGCACGCTGGCGATGGTGCTCTTGGTGGTGCCGACCAGGCGCATGACCTGGGCGTCCTTGAGCTCCGGGTGGCTGCGCAGCAGCCAGAGGATGGCGCTCGGGCGCTCGTGGCGGCGCGAAACCGGAGTGTAGCGCGGTCCCTTGCGCTTGGGCTGGGGCGGCAGCACCACCTTGCTCTCCTGGAGACGGAGCCGGTAATCCGGGTTCTTCTCGCCCTTCTCGATCTCCTCGCGGGTCAGCTGGCCATTGGAGAGGGGGTCCATGCCCTTGATGCCCTGGGCCGCATCGCCGTCGGCAATCGCGCGCACCTCGAGGGGATGCATCTTGGTGAAATCGGCGACCTGGTCGAAGGTCAGCGCGGTGTTGTCGAGCAGCCAGACGGCGGTCGCCTTGGGCATCAGAGGTGCGTTGCTCATGGCAAATCTCCTTTGTGCTTCGCCCACCCCTCTGGAGGCGAAACCGGTGGTCATCAGCGATGACAGGGAATTCGCGCTATATAAGCCCGGAGGGGGTGGCCACGCAATGGTTCTGCTATAGATAGTGCCTTGACAGCGCCCGAAAGGGGGCCCAATTCCCTTAGAAATCGCGGTATAGTAATAGCCGACCGTTTTAAGCTCCATTCATCCCATCGACCGCCCCCGCCAGAAGGCGAAACGGGTGATTCGGTCCCGAGATCGCTCAATGTCAGCCAAACCAGACCTCAAGATCGTGCTTTGTTCTCCCCGCGGCTTCTGTGCCGGGGTGGTCCGGGCGATCGACACCGTGGAACGGGCCCTCGATAAGTACGGCGCCCCCGTCTATGTTCGCCACGAGATTGTGCACAACAAATACGTCGTCGACGGGTTGAAGAAGAAGGGCGCCATCTTCGTCGAGGAGCTCGCCGAAATCCCTGAGAACACCACCGCCCCGGTGGTCTTCTCGGCCCATGGCGTGCCGAAGTCGGTTCCGGCCGACGCCCAGTCCCGCAATCTGTTCTCGCTGGATGCGACCTGCCCGCTGGTGACCAAGGTGCACCGCGAGGCGGCGATCCATTTCAAGCGTGGCCGCGAGATCTTCCTGATCGGCCATTCCCATCACCCTGAGGTGGTCGGCACGCTCGGCCAGCTTCCGACCGGCGCCGTGACCCTGATCGAGACCGCCGAGGACGCCAAGACGATCTCCCCGAAGGACCCCAACAACCTCGCCTTCGTGACCCAGACCACGCTGTCGATCGACGATACCGCGGAGATCGTGGCGCTGCTCAAGGAGCGCTTCCCGAACATCAACGGCCCGCACAAGGAAGACATCTGCTACGCCACCACCAACCGCCAGCTCGCGGTGAAGAAGGTGGCGCCGGTGGTGGACGCCTTGATCGTGGTCGGTGCGCCGAACTCCTCGAACTCGCAGCGCCTGCGCGAGGTTGCCGAGCGCGAGGGCTGCAAGATCGCGGTGCTGGCGCAGCGCGCCACCGACATCGACTGGACCAAGTTCGGCAACATCACCAGCCTCGGCATCACGGCCGGCGCATCCGCGCCTGAGGTGATCGTCGAGGAGATCATGGACGCCTTCGCCGAGCGCTACACGCTGCACGTGGAGACGGTCTCGGCCGCGGAAGAGAACGAGTTCTTCCCGTTGCCGCGTCAGGTGCGCCCCGAAGCCGCCGCCGAGTAAGCTTTTATGGCGGTCTACACCGACGTTGCCGCCGACGAGCTTGCGGATTTCCTGAAGCAATATGATCTCGGCGAATTGCTCTCCTACAAGGGCATCGCCGAGGGCGTCGAGAACACCAACTTCCTGCTGCACACGAGCAAGGGCTCGTTCATCCTCACGCTCTACGAGAAGCGCGTGGCGAAGAACGATTTGCCGTTTTTCCTCGCGCTGATGACGCATCTGGCCGAGCACGGCGTCAATTGTCCGCTGCCGGTGAAGGGAAGAGACGGCGAGGCGCTGCGCGAGCTGGCGGGACGTCCCGCCGCGATCATCACCTTTCTCGAAGGCATCTGGCCACGCAAGCCGAACGTCGTTCATTGCGCCGGCGTCGGCGAGGGGCTCGCCACGATGCATCTGGCCGGCGCCAATTTCGCGGTTCGACGCGCCAATGCGCTGTCCGTCGCGGGCTGGCGGCCGCTGTTCGATGCGGCCTCGAGCCGTGCCGATGAGGTGCAGCCTGGCCTGCGCGCGTTCCTCGCGGCTGAGCTCGATTATCTCTCGGGCGGGGTCTGGCCGACCAATCTGCCCGAGGGCGTGATCCACGCCGACCTCTTCAACGACAACGTCTTCTTCCTCGGCGACAAGCTCTCGGCGATCATCGACTTCACCTTCGCCTGCAACGACATGCTGGCCTATGACGTCGCGATCTGCCTCAACGCCTGGTGCTTCGAGCCCGATCATTCCTTCAACGTCACCAAGGCGCGCGCCTTCCTCAATGCCTATGGCCGCGTGCGCAAGCTCTCCGAAGCCGAAGAGGCCGCGCTGCCGCTGCTGGCGCGTGGCGCTGCGATCCGGTTCCTGCTGACGCGGCTGGTGGACTGGCTCAACGTCCCGCCGGGGGCGCTGGTGAAGCCGAAGGACCCGCTGGAATATTTTCGCAAGCTGCGCTTCCACCAGAGCGTGACGAGCGCGCGCGACTACGGGCTGATGCCGTCGGGGCTGGTCGCGTGAGCGAAAAACCCAATGTGACGATCTACACCGACGGCGCCTGCTCGGGGAATCCCGGGCCGGGCGGCTGGGGCGCGATCCTGAAGTTCGGCGACAAGGAAAAGGAGCTGAACGGCGGCGAGCGCCACACCACCAACAACCAGATGGAATTGATGGCGGCGATCTCCGCGCTGGAAGCGCTGAAGAAGCCGTGCACCGTCGATCTCTACACCGACAGCCAATATGTCCGGCAGGGCATCACGGGCTGGATTTTCGGCTGGAAGCGCAACGGCTGGCGTACCGCCGACAAGAAACCGGTGAAGAACGTCGAGCTATGGCAGCGCCTCGATGCCGCGCTGAAAGCGCACGAGGTTCGCTGGCACTGGGTCAAGGGCCACGCCGGCCACCCCGAGAACGAGCGCGCGGATCAATTGGCGCGGGACGGGATCGTGAAGGCGCGGTTGCAGCAGTAGGTCTCTCCGCGCGTCATGGCCGGGCTTGACCCGGCCATCCACGTCTTACTGCGTGGAGCCAAGAACGTGGATGCCCGGGACAAGCCCGGGCATGACGTCGTCCTTGGAACGCGATGGGCCTAAGCTTACAGCTGCCCGAGCAGCGTATCGCCGCCGGAGACCTCGACCTTGCCGGGCATTGCCTCGAGATTCAGCTTCTTCACCACGCCGTCCTCGACCAGCATCGAATAGCGCTTGGAGCGGATGCCGAGGCCGTTGCCGGAGGCATCGAGCTCCATGCCGATCGCCTTGGCGAAGTCGGCATTGCCGTCGGCGAGGAAGATCGCCTCGTCGCGCTGGTCCGTGTCGCGCTTCCAGGCGTTCATGACGAAAGCGTCGTTGACCGAGACGATGGCGATGGTGTCGACGCCCTTGTCCTTCATGGCATAGGCGTTGAGGAAGATGCTCGGCAGATGCATCTTGTGGCAGGTGCCGGTGTAGGCGCCGGGCACCGCGAACAGCGCCACCTTCTTGCCCTTGAAGATATCGTCGGTGGTCTTCACCTGCGGACCTTCCGCCGTCATCACGCGGAATTTCGCCTCGGGCAGCTTGTCGCCAGTCTGGATCGCCATCGTCAGTCTCCCTGAATATCGGTCCCGCTTTTTAGACCGTGCGCCGGGCCTGCACAATATTGCCGGCGGCGAAAGCGGCGAGGGACGCGGCCCTTCACCGTGATGTCATCAGCCGGCAAAGCCGCCGCCGTCGAGGAAGGCCTGCTCCTCCTCGGTGGTGTCGCGGCCGAGCAGACGGTTGCGGTGGGGAAAGCGACCGAACCGCTGGATGATATCGGCGTGCTCCCGCGCGTATTTCTGGTTCTCGGCATTGTCGGTGTTCGCAAACAGCGCGACGCAATGCAGCTGGTCGGGCAGGTGCTCCGAATGCATGAAGGGCAGATAGAGGAACTCGAGCAGGGCCGGATCGACCCTGATATCCACACCCCTCGCGATGGCGCGGCGGGCAACGTCACGCGCCAGGCCATCGCTGGCAAAGGCCCGGGGCGTGCCGCGGAACATGTTGCGCGGGAATTGGTCGAGCACGATGACGAGCGCGAGCGCGCCCTCGTCGCTGTCTTCCCAGGATGCCAGCTCGCCGGCGCTCGCCTTCTGCCAGAGCGCGAGAAAGCGGCGCTTGACCTCGGCGTCGAAAGCGTCATCGCGCTTGTACCAGCGCTCGTGGCCGGCCTCGCGCCAGAAGGCGAGGACGGCCGATGATGTGACGTCGCCGACCGCGGTCATGAAGCGGAGACGCGGTTACGCCGCCTGCGCCTTCTTCTCGTCGCGGAGCTCGCGCCGCAGGATCTTGCCGACATTGGTCTTGGGCAGGTCGCTGCGGAATTCGATGTGCTTGGGCACCTTGTAGCCGGTGAGCTGCTCGTGGCAGAACTTGATCACCGCCTCGGCGGTGAGGTTTTGATCCTTCTTCACCACGAAGGCCTTCACCGCTTCGCCCGACTTGGAATCGGGGATGCCGATCACGGCGCATTCGAGCACGCCCGGGTGGCTCGCGATCACTTCCTCGATCTCGTTCGGATAGACGTTGAAGCCGGAGACCAGGATCATATCCTTCTTGCGGTCGACGATCTTGGTGTAGCCCTTCTCGTCCATCACGCCGATGTCGCCGGTGCGGAAATAGCCGTCCGCGGTCATCACCTTGGCGGTCTCCTCCGGCCTGTTCCAGTAGCCCGACATCACCTGCGGGCCCTTGGCGCAGATCTCGCCGGGTTGGCCGAGCGGCACTTCGTTGCCGTCGTCATCGCGGATCGAGATCCAGGTCGACGGCACGGGAATGCCGATCGATCCCGAGAATTCGGTCGTGGTCGCGGGATTGCAAGTCAGCGTCGGCGAGGTCTCGGACAGCCCATAGCCTTCGGCGATGAAGCAGCCGGTCACCGCCTTCCACTGCTCGGCCACGGGGCGTTGCACCGCCATGCCGCCGCCGTTCGAGATCTTCAGCTTGGAGAAGTCGAGCTTCTTGAAATCGGGGTGGTGCATCAGGCCGTTATAGAGCGTGTTGACGGCCGGGAAGCTGTTGACCTGGTACTTCGCCAGCTCCTTGACGAAGCCGGGGATGTCGCGCGGGTTGGGGATCAGGAGATTGCAGCCGCCGGCGCGCACTGCGAGCAGGTAGCAGGCCGTCAGTGCGAAGATGTGATAGAGCGGCAGCGCGCAGACGATCATGAGCTGGTCGACATGCGGCGGTGCTGCGAGCGCCGGCTGCAGCCAGGCGTCGTTCTGCAGGACGTTGGCGACGATGTTGCGGTGAAGCAGGGTGGCGCCCTTGGAGACGCCGGTGGTGCCGCCGGTATATTGCAGGAAGGCGACGTCGCCCGGCGAGAGTTTTGGCTTGTTGAAGCTCATGCCGCGTCCCGCGGACAGCGCGTCATTGAAGGAGACCGAGCCGGGCAGCGACCACGCCGGTACCATCTTCTTGACGCGGCGAACGACGAGATTGACGATCACGCCCTTGAAGCCGAGCAGGTCGCCCATGCTGGCGACGATGACGTGCTTCACCGGGGTCTTGGCGATCACCTGCTCGACGGTGTGCGCGAAGTTCTCGAGCACGATGATGGCTTCGGCGCCGGAATCCTTGAGCTGGTGCTCGAGTTCACGTGGCGTGTAGAGCGGATTGACGTTGACCACCGCGAAGCCGGCGCGCAGCACGGCCGCGGTCGCGACCGGGTATTGCAGCACGTTCGGCATCATGATGGCGACGCGGGCGCCGCGCTGAAGGCCGCGGCCCTGCAAATAGGCGGCCATCGCAACCGACATCTGGTCGAGGTCGCGGTAGCTGATCGACTTGTCCATGCAGATGAACGCCTTGCGGTCGGCGAACTTGGTGAAGCTCTCCTCCAGCAGGTCGACCAGCGATGCGTATTGGGTCGGCTCGATATCGGCAGGCACGCCGGGCGGATATTGCTTGAGCCAGATGCGCTCCATGGAAAACTCCCCTCATCTACCAGAGCCCGTTGTGTCTCGGGCTTGCCTCATTACCGCCAGTATCGAACCTGCCGGAACGGGTGGCAAGCCGTCGAGGCTTAGGGCAAAGGTTGGGGAGTGGCTACTGGAATCGTCGCAAGCGGCGCTGCCGCAGGTGCGAAGCGTCGGCCGTCGCAGTCAGCGGCGCCGTTAACTGTTGTTGGCCGGCTTCGCGGCGGGCTTGGTCGCGGACTTGGGCTTGGCGGGCTTCTGATCGCCGCTGGCTGCAGGCTTCTCGGCGGATTTTGCTGCAGTATCATGCCTGGCCGCAGTGGCGTGCTTGGGCGCCGCCGGCTTCGCCGCAGCCTTGGTGTCGTTCTTGACGTCGTTCTTGCCGCCGCTCTTGGCTTCAGCCGGCTTGGCTGCCGCCGTCTTGGTGTCCTTGCCCGCGTCTTTCGGCTTGTCGGCCGCATCCGGCTTCTTGGCCACGCGCGACTTCTTGCCACGCGGCTTGGACGCCGCCTGCTGGTCGGCGTCGGCCGCGACCGCCGCGATCAGGGCGGTGCCGGTGCGGGTCGGGCCGGTATAGACCAGCACGGGCTCGGCCGCCGCCGGCGCCGAGGCCATCAGCTCGGAGGCCTTCATCAGCGGCGGCTGCAGGCCGGCGGTGAAGAAGGTGACCTGGGCTTCGCCGCCGGTCGCGGAGGCCGATCCCGACGGGCTGCCATTGGCCGCAATCAGTGCATCGTCGTCGTCGCTGGCCGGCCGCTTGCGATGGGGCCCGCACATCTCGTCGCGCAGGTTCGGCGGCGAGGCGTCGACCGGCACGAGGTTCTCGACCGTGCCGAGCGAAGGGCGCAGCCACGTCAGATTATCCTGGCTGAAGCCGCGCTCCAGCAGCTGCGCCGCCTTCACCGCGCGCGCCGTGCCGGAAGTGGAGCCGAGCACCACCGCGATCAGCCGGCGGCCGTTGCGCGTGGCCGACGCCACGAGATTGTAGCCAGATGCGCAGATGAAGCCGGTCTTGAAGCCATCGGCGCCGGGATAACGGCCGATCAGCTTGTTGAAATTGCCGGTGATGCGCTTGCCGAAGCGGATGGCCGGGATGTGCACGAAATATTCGTATTCCGGCAGGTCGCGCAGGAACGAGCGCGCGAGGATGCCGAGGTCGCGCGCCGAGGTGATCTGGCCGTCGGCGGGCAGGCCGTTCGGATTGACGTAGCTGGTCTGCGTCATGCCGAGCTTTCGCGCGGTATCGTTCATCATCGCCGAGAAGCCGTCGATCGAGCCGCCGACGCCTTCGGCCAGCACCACGGCCATGTCGTTCGCCGACTTGACCATCATCATCTTCAGCGCGTTGTCGACCGTGAGCTGCGTTCCCGGACGGAACCCCATCTTCGAGGGCGATTGCGAGGCGGCCGTCGGCGACACCGTGAGCAGCGTGTCCAGCGTCAGCCGGCCGTCCTTGACCGCCTTCAGCGTCACATAGGCCGTCATGATCTTGGTGACGGAGGCAGGATACCAGGGAACCGTCGCATTATCGGCCTGCAACACCTTGCCGCTATCGGCCTCGATCAGCAGCAGCGCTTCGGCGCTCGCCGCGCGCGGCGCAAGCAGCGCGGCACAGGCGAGCGTCGCAGCGAACAGGTTGAACAAGGATTTGCGAAGCAGCGGGCGTAGGGCGTGCACTATCCGATTCCGGTCCTTGGAGACCCGCCTGATACGGGCGGCTCTCGTGATCTGATTGTCGGTTCTGAAATCCAGCGCCGCCGCTTGCGGCGCCGCAAACCTATACCGGCTGGTGCGTCGAGAATAGGGGGCTCGGTGCGGTATTCCGCAATGAAATAGGCCGAATTTCGACGGTGTTGTGGGGACTTGCTAGGGGGATTTGGCAGCCGTCGCGGCAGCCTCAGACGCCGTCACGCTGGCCCGCGCGCTGTCCTGCACCATGAACTGAGCCCTCGCAAGCTCGGCAAAATGGCCGTCTTTGGCGACGAGTTCATCGAAGGTTCCGCCTTCGATCACGCGGCCGTTCTCGAACACCAGGATCCGCGTGGCATTGCGGATGGTGGAGAGGCGATGGGCGATCACGAAAGTGGTGCGGCCCTTCATCACTTCGTCGAGAGCGGCATTCACCTTGGCCTCGGTGACGGCGTCGAGCGCGGAGGTCGCCTCGTCGAGGATCAGGATCGGCGGGTCCTTCAGCAGCGCGCGGGCGATCGACAGGCGCTGCCGCTCGCCGCCGGACAGCATACGGCCGCGCTCGCCGGCATTGGTCTCGAACCCGCCGCTGCGCTCGATGAATTCGAGCGCCTGCGCGCGCTCCGCCGCCTTGCGCATCTCGGCCTCGGTCGCATCCGGCTTGCCGACGCGCAAATTCTCCGCGATCGACCGGTTGAACAGCAGCGCTTCCTGGAATACGACGCCGATGTTCCGCCGCAGCGAGGTCAGCGTCACGCCGCGCACGTCCATGCCGTCGATCTTGATGAAGCCGGACTGCGGATCGAAGGCGCGATGCAGCAGCGCGATCGCGGTCGATTTGCCGGCACCGGTCGGGCCGACCAGTGCGATGGTCTGGCCGGGCAGCGCGGTGAAGGTGAGGTCCTCGATCGCCGGCCGCTTGCCGTCATAGGAGAAGGTGACGTCGTTGAACTCGACGAGGCCGGACAGCCTGCCGGCATCGATCGCGTCGGGCCGGTCGTGCACCGCGGGCACGGCGTCGAGCACATTGAAGAACTCGCGCAGCCGCGGCGCTTCCATGAACACGTTGTTGATGAAGCTCACGACCTGCTCGAGCTTCTGGATCAGCATCGTCGCGAAGCTCACGAACATCACGATCTCGCCGACTGAAGTCAGCCCCTGGTCGTGCAGGGCGATGCCGAGTGAGAAGATCGCGAGCACCGTGATGGTGGTGGAGGCCCGCGTGATGACGGTGACGAGCGCCCACCACGACAGCACCGGCATCTGCGCGGCCAGCAGATCGTCGGCGACGGAGCGCAGCCCCTTCACCTCGGATTCGACGCGCACGAAGCTCTGCACCAGCGCGACGTTGCCGAGGGCGTCGGATGCGCGCGCGGACAGCTCGCTGTAGTGTTCCTCGACCTCCATCTGCATGCCGAAGGTCTTGCGCACCACGAAGGTCGTCAGCGCGGTGAAGACGATGCAGAGCACGAACAGGAGGATCGCGAGCCGCCAGTTCAGGTAGAGCGACAGCGGCAGCAGCACCACGACCGAGAGGATCGCGGCAAAGTGCTCGCGGAAGAAGCCGAGCCACAGCCGCCACAGGGCGTCGGTGCCGTTGAGCATCACCTTCATCAGCCGGCCCGAATGGGTGCCGGAGTGGAAGGTCAGCGGCAGTTGCAGGATGTGCTCGAAATAGTCGGTCAGCACGGCCTGGCGCTGGCGGTGCGAAAGCCGGTCCGCCTGCAGGGCCACGAGCGCGCTGCATAGGATGGTGAAGAGCCCGAACGCGACCCAGGCGATGAGGAACGGCCAGGCCGAATTCGAGCCGGCCACCGTCTTGCCGGAGAGCACGTCGACGATCCGGCCGAACAGCACGGGCTCGGCGAATTGCGAAGCCGCCAGCAAGAGGTTGGCGACCGCGAGCAGCCAGCCCAGCCGCGCCTCCTTGCCGAGCAGCTCGAGAACGCGGGTATAGAGACGGAAGATGGACATGCGGGCGACGAACTCAGGCGGGTGACGGAGCCTGTATTCTAAGCAGGGATCGCGCGCGAGATATAGCGGAAGCTGTCAGTTTTTCTCAGTTGATCAGCCGGCCCGCGACCGGTGGCAGGAACCGGTCGTCGAAGATGTCGCTCGCGGTCGGCCGCTTGCGGAATTTGAAGTCCTGCGCGACCTGGTCGATCGAACGCTCCAGGCGCAGTGGCTCGATACCGCCGAGACCGTTGCGCTTGACCTCGTCGGTCAGGACGTTGTCGGCGAGGACGGTGCGCAGGCGTTCGAGCTCGAGGTCGCGGTCACCCCCGTCGATGCGGCTTGCGGCCTCGTCCGCTGCCCGTGCCGGCTCCTTGACGGTCGCGGCGATGCCGGCAATCAGGGCGCTGATGAAACCCTTCACGGCATCCGGCTTTGCTGCGGCGAAGGCGGCATTGGCCACCACGGCGAAGCCATAGGCCTCACAGCCATAATCGGCATAACGCAGCACGACGAGATCGGCTCCGGGCACGCCGCGATCACGCAGGTTCACCGCGGAGAGATAGCTGAAGCCCGCGACGGCATCGACCTGTCCCGCGGACAGGATCGGCTCGCGGACGGCTGCGCTCATCTTGTGGAATTTGACATGCGATGTCGCGATGCCGTTTTGTTGCGCCAGCGCAGGCCATAGCCGCATCGACAGATCGCCGTCGGCAACGCCGACAGTCTTGCCATCGAGATCCGGCAAGGCATTGATGCCGCGGCTCTTGCGCGCGACGATGGCGTAGGGCGCGCGGTTGAACAGCACGAACACCGCCTTGATCGGCGCCGCATCGTCCTTGTTGCGAAACCGGATCAACTCGTTGATGTCGACGAGTGCAAGCTCGCTGTCGCCCTTGGCGACGCGCGCGAGCGCCTCCGGCGATCCGGTCGCGCTGCTGAAGGTCACGTTCAGACGCTCAGTGCTGAACCTGCCATCCTTCGCCGCAAGGAAAAACGGCGCCATGCTCGCATCGAACGGGCGGTCAAAGGTAAAGTGAATCGCAACGGAGGACGGCGCAGCGGTCTCGACCGCGCTGACACCGCGTGCGACGAGCGTTGCAAGCGAAATCGAGAGAGCCAGCAGGCAACGAAGGGCCGTCGTCTTGAATTTCGACATCGGTTGCGCCGGTCCCGCATTGTTATGGTTTGGTGACGCTCGCAGCGCCGGCTGGCGTTCAGTCTGTCCATGCCAACATGAACGGAGGATGAGCGGCGGTTGCGTCACGATTACGCAACCCCGTTCAGCTTGTGTTGGGGTTGGGGAACCCAACATGGGGCTGCGTGTTTGAAAGACATGAGCCTTGTCTGCAGGCACCATTCGAGGTCCCAAGGAGGGTCCAGAACATGTTTGACAGCTTTTCGAAGTTCACCGGCCGCAAGGCCGTTCTCGCCACTGCCGCCGTGCTGGCACTGACCGCGGTCGCCCCGACTGCCTCCTACGCTGGTGGCCGCCACTGGCATGGCGGAGGTGGCGCGGCCTTTGCCGGCGCCGCCATCGCCGGCGCCATCGGCACCGGCCTCGCGATCGCCGCCACGCGTGACGCCTACGCCTATGACGCGCCCGCCTATTATGGCGGCGGCCCGGTCTACTATGACGACGGTCCGGTCTATTACGGCGGTGATTCCTATATCGGCCCGCGCCCGTACCACCGCTGCGGCGGTCCCTACCAGTCCGCCCAGGGCGGCCAGGGTAACATTTCGACCTGCTACTAAGCAGGGCGACCGACCTTAACCTGAACAGGCCGTCGCGCTTGCCGCGGCGGCCTGTTTTCTGCTTTTGTTGCCGTGCGTTAACACGCTCGCCATTTGTTTAGAGTAGTTTTGAATACCATGAGTGATTCGCTTGAGCGGCTATATCTGGCTGTGCTCGCGGCCAGAGATCTTGATCCGGCAACATCGCGTACGGCCCGGCTGTTTCAACGCGGGCCCTCCAAAATGGCAAAGAAGCTCGCCGAAGAGGCCATCGAGGTCGTGATCGATGCCGTCAATGGTGACACCGACGCCGTGATCCGCGAAAGCGCCGACCTGTTGTACAATCTCACCGTGCTGTGGGCCTCCGCCGGCGTGCGCCCCGAGGACGTCTGGCGCGAGATGACCCGGCGGGAAGACATGCTCGGCATTGCCGAAAAGCTGCCGAAATCGTCGATGAAGCTGCCCAAGGTCGCGTCACCGCGGGTGGCCGCCAGGCGGCCAATCGTCGCGCTCGAGGGCCGCGCCGCGCGGAAGCGCCACTAGAACGTCACAAACTCGCGATGGACAAATCCGTCCCATGGTGCTTCATCGCGGCGCCATGCTGAAACGTATCTACGACTGGTGCATCGACGCCGCCCACAAGCCCTACGCGCTCTGGATCATGGGCATCGTGTCTTTCGCCGAAAGCTCCTTCTTTCCGGTCCCTCCGGATGTGATGCTGATCCCGATGTCCCTGGCGCGCCCGCAGCGTGCCTGGCTCTATGCTGCCGTCTGCACCGTGACCTCGGTGCTCGGCGGAGTTCTCGGCTACGCCATCGGCGCGCTGCTCTATGACTCACTGGGCCATTGGCTGATCCAGCTCTACGGGCTCGGTGATCAGGTCGACGGCTTCCGCGCCAAATACGCCGAATGGGGCGCGGTGATCATCCTGCTCAAGGGGCTGACGCCGATCCCGTACAAGCTCGTCACCATCACGTCGGGCTTTGCCGGCTACAATCTGCTTTTGTTCGTCCTGTTCTCCGTCGTCGCGCGCGGCGGGCGCTTCTTCATTGTCGCGATCCTGCTCAACCGCTACGGCGACTGGATCCGCGTCAAGATCGAGAAGCATCTCGGTCTCGTGGTGGCGGTCGGTGCCGCGGCACTGGTGCTGGGCTTCGTCATCGCCATCAAACTGATCTAGAGCTTGATCCGGACCCGGAGGGCCGCGCCAGCGCAAAGGGCGAAGCGGCTTTCCCTCGCGACAAACGCGTAACGCGTTTGCGCGGAGATCATGCTCAATCAATAGACCCCAAGGCGGCTTTGCCGCCGGGCCGGCTTCGGTTACGGTTGCTATCATGATGGTTCGATCCGGCAATCCGGCGGCGTGGCAGGGGACGCTGATGTCAGCGGCGCTGCTGCTCCTGCTCGCTGCCGGCGGGACGGCCTGGCCGCAATCCGCGCCTCCGAGCCTTGGCCTGCAGGACCAGGGACCGCAGGCCGCGCCGCCCCCCTCGACACCCGCTCCTTCGGCGCCGCCGGCGCACGAGGAAAATCCCGGGCTGATCCATGAAATGGGCAAGCTGTTTGACAAGCTGCCCTCGATCCTGCCGCCGATCAAAAGCCTCAGCGAAACCATGAACGACCTGTCGCGGCTGGCCAAGCCCTCGACCATGGTGTCGGGGCGGGTGGCCTGTCCGGCCTCGTCGAACGGCGCGCCCGACTGCAAGCAGGCCGCCGACCAGCTCTGCCAGAGCAAGGGCTACAAGGAAGGCAAGAGCCTGAATGCCGACTCCGCCGAGAAATGCTCGGCCAAGGTCCTGATCCCGGGCCGGCAACGCAAGCCGGACGACTGCCGCACCGACACTTTCGTGACGAGCGCGCTGTGCCAGAACTGACGTGATCTCGCCGCGCGCAAGCAACTAAGGAGCGCCCATGAGCCGTACGGAGCAGGACTTCCTCGGACAGCGTGAGATCGCCGACGACATCTACTACGGCGTCCAGACCATCCGGGGGAAGGAGAACTTCCACATCACCGGCATTCCGATGAACCAGGAGCCTTACTTCGTGAAGGCGCTCGGTTACGTCAAGAAAGCCGCCGCCATGGCCAATCGCGACCTCGGGGCGATCGACGCCAAGGTCGCGGACGCGATCATCCTCGGCTGCGACCGCGTCATCGCCGGCGACATGATGGACCAGTTCGTCACCGACTTCATCCAGGGCGGCGCCGGCACCTCCACCAACATGAACGCCAACGAGGTGATCGCCAATCTCGCGCTCGAGTCGCTCGGCTTCGGCAAGGGCGACTACCAGCACGTCAGCCCCAACGATCACGTCAATTACGGCCAGTCGACCAACGACACCTACCCGACCGCCTTTCGCCTTGCGCTGATCCTGCGGCTCGAGAGCTACATGACCGCGCTGCGGCAGCTCCAGGAAGCCTTCTTCACCAAGGGCCGCGAGTTCGACCGCGTGCTGAAGATGGGCCGCACGCATCTGCAGGACGCAGTGCCGATGTCGTTAGGTGCCGAATTCCGCGGCTGGGGTACCACCATCGGCGAGGAGGTCGACCGCATCTCGGAAGCGCGGGCGCTGCTGCGGGAGATCAATCTCGGCGCCACCGCGATCGGCACCTCGGTGACGGCCGCGGTCGGCTATCCCAAGCTCGCGGTCCGGCATTTGAGTGCGCTCACCGGAGTCGACTTCATCCTCGCCGGCGATCTCGTCGAGGCGACCTCGGACACCGGCGCCTATGTGCAGCTCTCGGGCGTCCTGAAGCGCACCGCGAGCAAGCTGACGAAGATCTGCAACGACATCCGCCTGCTCGCCTCCGGCCCGCGCGCCGGCTTCAACGAGATCAACCTGCCGCAGCTGCAGCCGGGCTCCTCGATCATGCCGGGCAAGGTCAATCCCGTGATCCCCGAGGTCGTCAACCAGACCAGCTTCCTCGTCATCGGGCTCGACACCACGGTGACGCTGGCCGCTTCCGCCGGCCAGCTCCAGCTCAACGTGATGGAGCCGGTGATCTCGTTTGCGCTGTTCTTCTCGATCCGCACCATGGAGCGCGCGGTCAACAGCCTGCGCGAGAATTGCGTCGTTGGCATCACCGCCAACGAGGAGCACACCCGCAACATGGTGCTGAACTCGCTCGGCATCGTCACCGTGCTGAAGCCGCTGCTCGGCTACAAGCAATGCGCCGAGATCGCGCGCGAGGGCTACAAGAGCGGCAAGTCGCTGCACCAGATCGTCGTGACCGAACGCAAGCTGCTGACGCAGGAGAAGTGGGACGAGATGTTCTCGTTCGAGCGGCTGATTAATCCGGATCTGATCGGGTAAGCTACCGCCCGTCATTCCGGGGCGCGCGAAGCGCGAGCCCGGAATCCATCGGGCCTCAGCGCGAATAGCGAAATGGATTCCGGGCTCGCGCCAAGAGGCGCGCCCCGGAATGACAGCAACGGAATTCCGCTGCTTGGAATTGCGGCAACCGCTTCAGCCCGGCGGCAAAACGCAATACTTGACAGTGGAAAGATTGCCTTGTTGGTATGGCGCCCAACCTGCCATTGACCGGCCAACAGAGGATCGTTCCGAAATGTCCATGCCTGCCTTGTTCAAAGGGCGCCTGTCGATCCCCGTGATCGGCTCGCCGCTCTTCATCATCTCGGTGCCCGATCTCGTGATCGCGCAGTGCAAGGCGGGGGTGGTCGGCTCGTTTCCGGCGCTGAATGCGCGGCCGCCGGAGCTGCTCGACGAATGGCTGGCGCGGATCACCGAGGAGCTCGCGGCCTATGACCGTGCCAATCCCGACAAGCCGTCGGCGCCGTTCGCGGTCAACCAGATCGTGCACAAGTCGAACAACCGGCTCGACCACGACATGCAGCTCTGCGCCAAGTACAAGGTGCCGATGGTGATCTCCTCGCTCGGCGCGCGCGAGGAGCTGAACCAGGCCGTGCACAGCTGGGGCGGCATCGTCTTCCACGACGTGATCAACCAGAAATTCGCCCACAAGGCGATCGAGAAGGGCGCCGACGGCCTGATCCTGGTCGCGGCCGGCGCGGGCGGCCATGCCGGCACGATCTCACCGCTCGCCTTCGTCGCCGAGACGCGGAAGTGGTTCGACGGTCCGATCGCGCTGTCGGGCGCCATCGGCAACGGCAAGGCGATCCGCGCCGCGCGCATCCTGGGCGCCGACTTCGCCTATATCGGCTCGGCCTTCATCGCGACCAAGGAGGCCAACGCGATCGAGAAGTACAAGGAGATGATCGCGGGTTCGACGGCCGACGACATCGTCTATTCCAACCTCTTCACCGGCGTGCACGGCAACTATCTGAAGCCGTCGATCCTGGCCGCCGGCATGGATCCGGAGAATCTTCCGACGTCCGATCCGTCCAAGATGAATTTCGGCACCGACGCCTCCGGCGAACGCGCCAAGCCGAAGGCCTGGAAGGAGATCTGGGGCTCGGGCCAGGGCATCGGCAGCATCGACAAGGTCCTTCCCGCAGCCGAGCTGATCGCGCGCTTCAAGAAGGAATATGACGAAGCGATCGATCCGCCGTTGTAGAACACTGTCGTCCCGCCTCTCTCCACCGTCGTCCCGGGCAAGCGTTAGCGCAGACCCGGGACCCATAGCCACAGGGAGGAGTTTGGCGAAGACTCGGGGTTTTCAGTCTCGCGCAACAACTTCTCCCTGGGGTTATGGGTCCCTGCGTTCGCAGGGACGACAGTTTTTGCTAAGCTCCGACATTCAAAGCCAGCAGAGAGTTGAGTGATGACCGCCATCTACAGCGTCGACGGCAATAACGTCGTCACCAGCCCGGATGCCGCCGGTCCCTGGGACCGGCGCATGCAGCACGGATCGGCGCCGGCCTCGCTGGTGACATGGGCGGCCGAGCGCATCCCGACGCCTGCTCCGATGGACATCGCGCGCGTCACCATCGATCTGATGCGGCCGGTGCCGGTGGCGCCGCTCACGATCGAGACCGAGGTCTTGCGTGAGGGCCGCAAGATTCAGCTCTGCGAGATCAAGCTGCTGGCTGATGGCGTGCAGGTCGTCGGCGCCACCGTGCTCAAGATCAGGCGTCAGGCGCTGACCCTGCCCGCCGAGGTCGAGCAGCCACCGGTCACCTTGCCGTCGCCTGAAGACTCTCTGGTCGAGGACGGCCACGCCGCCACCAGCCCGTTCGTACGATCGGTTTCGATGCGCGCCGCGCGTGGCCGTTTTGGTCAGGCCGGTGCCGGCGCGATCTGGTTTCGTGTCGATCATCCGCTGATCGAAGGCGAAGCGATCTCGCAGGCCATGCGCGCCGTGGTCGCCGCCGATTTCTCCAACGGCACCGCCTCGACGCTCGATTTCCGCGCCTGGACCTACATCAATGCCGATCTCACCGTGAGCTTCGCGCGCCAGCCTGTCGGCGATTGGATTTTGCTCGACGGCGACTCCTGGATCGGTCCCGATGGCGCGGGCCTCGCGATGTCGCGGCTGGCGGATCGGCAAGGCTATTTCGGCCGCGCGGTGCAGAGTCTGGTGATCGAGAAGCGGTGAGGCGCACGACCTCCGTGCGTCGTTCTCTCTGTCATGCTCCGCGAAAGCGGGGCATCCAGTACGCCGCGGCCCATCGATTCAATCGCAGCCGTCTCGGCGTACTGGATCGCCCGGTCGAGCGGGCGATGACAGCTGTTGTGTGGTCGCTGTGTCGAATATGCGGAGGCTCGCGGGTGCGCGGACCGATGGAACGGCAGGCTTCCGCCGCCGCGGAAGGGATGTTCGGTCGTGTCGACCAGAGCATCCTGCCAGTTCACATTCCGTAGAAGATCTTGATCTCCCACAGCACCACGATGATAGCCGTGATCAACGTGACCGCGGCGACTGCACTTTCCAGGGAAGCGACTCTCATCTTACTCTCCGCTTCCCAGCCCCATCAGCGGTCTAGGTGATTCCCCGATTCGCCGGCAATCGCGCGGGGCTCGCCGGCATGCACTCCGTCGCACGTTGTGGTGCCGGGGCCACAATGGCCCCGTAGAAATCCGGGGTATTTACCCCACCATGCGGTCCCGACCGCTCCAGAAACCCGCCCGCAGCACCTTCTTGTCGACCTTGCCGACGCCGGTCATCGGTAGCTGCTTGACGAACTGGATCTGCTTGGGCGCATGGGCGGAGCCCTTCCGGGTCCTGACCATGTTGATCAGCTCGTCCGGATCGGGCCTTGCGCCCTCGCGCGGCACGACGATGGCGGTGACGGCCTCGCCCCATTTCTCGTCGGGGATGCCGACGACCGCGACCATGGCGACATCGGCGTGTTGCGACAGCACGTCCTCGACCTCGCGCGGGAAGATGTTGAAGCCGCCGGAGACGATCATGTCCTTCTTGCGGTCGAGGATGAACATGTAGCCGCGCTCGTCCCGGCGCGCGATGTCGCCGGTGTGAACCCAACCATTCTTCAGCGTCTCGGCGGTGATGTCCGGCCGCTTCCAGTACTCCGCCATCACATGCGGCGCGCGTACGCAGATCTCGCCGGCCTCGCCCGTCTCCACCTCCTGGTCGCTGTCGTCGAGGATCCTGACCTCGCAGGCCGCGATCGGGAAGCCGCAGGACAGGAACAGCTCGGGCGTCTTGGGATCGTGATCCTTCTTGCGCAGCACCGAGACCGGGTAGCATTCGGTCTGGCCATAGAGCTGCGAGAACACCGGCCCGATGCGCTCGAGGCCCTCCACCAGCCGGCTCGGCGACATCGCCGACGCCCCGTAGAGCACCAGCTCGAGCGAGGACAGGTCGGTTTTGCTGAGCGCAGGATGATCGAGCAGTACATAGATCATGGTCGGCACGAACAGCGTGAAATTGATGCGCTCGCGTGCGATCGTGGCCAGCACGGCCTCGGGATCGAAACCCTTGAGCATGTGCACGGTGCCGCCGCGCATCAGGGTCGGCAGCACCTTCGTGCCGGCGACATGGCTGATCGGGGCGACCGTGAGATAGCGTGCCGCGTCAGGGATCTCGAAATCGGCGAGGATCGCAGCGGCGGCTCCGGCATTCTCGCGGTGATAGCGCAGCGCGCCCTTGGATTTGCCTGTCGTGCCGCCCGTGTAGTTCAGCGTGGAGAGATCATCGGAGCCGGCAAGGTTCTGCGCGCTGGCGTGGCCCGCGCTGTCGATGGTTGCGAGCAGATCGACACCATAGCCGGCCGGCCCCATGGTGAAGACCGCTTTCAGCCGGCTTGCTTTCGCGGAGAGCTCGCCGCCGCGGTCGCGGAAGGCGGCCGCATCGACCACGAGCATCTCCGCCTCGGAGTCCTCGAGCTGGAAGAGCTGGTCTTCCAGCGATCCCAACGGATGCAGCCAGGTGATGCAGAGGCGCGACAATTGCGCTGCGACGCCGGCGCACCAGGTGTCGGCGCGGTTCGCGGTGAGGAAGGCGACGCGCGCGCCCGGCTGCAATCCGAGCCGCATGAACACGCCCTGGATGCGTCCGATCAGGTCGATCGTGCCTTGATAGCTCAGCGATCCCCCGGGCCATGCGAAAGCGGTGCGGCCTGGATAGCGCGACAGCGCCCGTAGCGTCTGCGCGCAAGTCGGGGACGATGCGTGAAGCGGATCGGACATATGTTTCCTCGTTGCTTTGTCACCGGCTTCTGGCGTGCCAATGTTGCCGATGACGCTAGCACAGAGACTGCGGGAGAAAACCACAAAGCCCGCACGAGGGAAGCTGCGTGACGAGGAGATTGGCGTGACATCAGATCGACTGCAACGCTTCGGTGATCGTCTCGCCCTGCCGCTGATCGCAGCTCCGATGTTCCTGGTGTCGGGCGTCGAGCTCATGGTCGCTTCCTGCCGGAGCGGGGTGATCGGCAGCTTCCCCACCGCGAATTGTCGCAGCACGGACCAGCTCGATGAATGGCTCACCGCGATCGAGGCGCGGCTGCGTCAGCACGAAGACCAGACCGGCCGCAAGGCCGCGCCGCTCTGCCCGAACCTGATCGTGCACCGCTCCAATGTGCGGCTGGAGCAGGATCTTGCCGTCCTACTGCGGCACAAGCCGGACATCGTCATCACCTCAGTGGGCTCCCCGGCGCCGGTGTTGAAGCCGCTGCATGATGCAGGCGCGCTGGTGCTGGCGGACGTCGCCTCCATCCGGCATGCCGAACGTGCCGCAGCAGCGGGCGCCGACGGGCTGGTGCTGCTCACCGCGGGAGCGGGCGGACAGACCGGCTGGCTCAATCCGTTCGCCTTCGTCCGCGCGGTGCGCGCGTTCTACGACGGCATCGTCGTGCTCGCGGGCGGCATCAGCGATGGCCATGCGCTGCATGCGGCCGAACTGCTCGGCTGCGATCTCGCCTATATGGGCACCAAGTTCATCGCGACGCGCGAGAGCATGGCGGACGATCGATACAAGCAGATGCTGGTCGAGAGCAGCGCCGACGATATTCTGCTCACCACCGCGTTCACGGGCCTGCAGACCAGCATGCTGCGGCCGTCGATCGTGGCGGCCGGGCTTGATCCCGACAATCTGCCGACGCGTGGCGCGATCGATATCGCCGAGGATATCGACATCGCCGCGCGCGAAAGCCGGCCGAAGCGCTGGCGCGATATCTGGAGCGGCGGACATTCCACCTCCGGGGTCACCGAGGTGCTCGCCGTCGGCGATCTCGTCGCGCGAACGGCAGCCGAATACCGGGCGGCGAGGGCGCGCCCTTCCCCGTAGAATTGCGGGACGGCGCGAGTTGCCATTCCGATCACAGTTAATCGAACGCGCGCGCGACATGCCTTATTTAACGGCGGATTAACCAAGGCCCGCCAACAATCCCCTCACGGCCGCCAATCAGGACGAGAGGGACAGGCGATGGATTTCGATTATCTCAACAGCAAGACCGCCGCGACGCTGGACGAAATCCGCGTTCGTGTCGCCCACGCGCTGGCCCGTCATCCGCTCTGCCGCAATGTCCGCTTCGACATCGTCAGCGTCCCCCGCACCCGCCGGGGCGGCAACTGGACGGTGACCCTGCAATCGGTCGAGCCCCGCGCGGTCTGGGAAGCCTCGGAAATCGTCGCCGATATCCAGGACGCCTACGATCTGTCCGCAGCTGCCTGATTTCCTTGGCTTTTGCGCGATGTGTCGCTGCAGACATGCCGATTGTCGCAACGAAGGCACACTCAAGCCTTAATTCGTTCCCTTTTCACGGGCAACGTTAACAAACTCGTGAAGCGGCGGTTCCCGGAGAGACGTTTGTCCAAAGCCATCACCATCGTCGTGCTGACCTGCTTCCTCGTCCTCGGCGCTGCCACCACCGCTATTCTCGGCCGCGACAGCGTGCCCAGCGTCAGCGAAGAGATGATCTCGCAGACGCCTCCAGCCAAGCCCCTTGCAACCAATCGCGCGGCCAAGGCCGACCGTCTGGTCCCGACCCTGGCCCTGGCTTCGGCCGCGATCGAGCCGGTCCAGGTGCCGGCCGACAGGCTTTCGCAGGCGCCCGTGCTGGCCGAGCCGCTGCGCCAGGCCTTTGCCGCCGCCACGCCGGCCGATTTCCCGATGCCCAAGGAGCCGTTGAAGGCCGCGCCGGCCGCGTCCGAAGCGCCCGCCGCCGCTGAGGTTCCCGCCGTCGAAGTTCCGGCCAAGCCGAAGGTTGTGGCCAAGCCGCAGCCGCAGAAACATTATACCTTGCTGTCCGACGCACAGATCTCCGGCATCAGGGATCGCCTGAAGCTGTCCTCGTCGCAGGAATATTACTGGCCTTCGGTCGAGACCGCCCTGCGCAACGTGGTCCGCAAGATCTCGGCCAACAAGCTCTCCAATCCGAACGCGCCGCCCAGTGCGCAGATCGATCCGAATTGTGACGAGGTCCAGCAGTTGAAGTCGGCCGCCATGCCGCTGCTGTTCCAGCTGCGTGACGATCAGAAGGAAGAAGTGCGCAAGCTCGCCCGCCTCATCGGGCTCGAGAAGGTCGCGCAGCAGATCTGAGGCGGGGTTTCCTCCGGGAACCGCTCCTGCATCAGGAACATCTGGCAATCAAAGTGCGTTGCTCGCTCCAAAGAGGGAGTGGATCAATGCGCGCCTCGACTGCCTATTTCGTCGGTGCCGGAACCATCATCGCGGCCATCGCCATTGGTCTCGGCGGTGGCATCGTCGCCGGCAACATCATGAATCCGGTCGCTTCCAAACAGGGTCCGGACACCAGCAAGATGGCGCAGCGCGCCGAATCCGCCGGCGCGCCGGCCGCGACCAACGCGCCCTCGGAACGCGTCAACTATCTCACGGGTACGCAGGCCTTCGGCGCGATTGTCGCGACCCCCGCGCAGGCTGAAGCAAAGCCCGATACGCAGCCCACTCAGGCGAGTGCTGAACCGCCCGCACCGCCGACTTCGCAAGCGGCTGCGGTCGAGCCGTCCAAGGAACAGTCCAAGGAACAGTCCAAGGAACAGTTCAAGGAACCGCCGAAGCCAGCGGTCGCTGCGCTATCCAAGGCGGCAAAACCCGCCGAGCAGCAGGTCTCCGCCGATCCGACATCGTCACCTGACAATGCCTTTGCCAAGGCGAAGGATTCCGACGTGAAGCGTGCCGCGTCAGAACGGCGCCGGATGGAGCGTCGCGAGCGCTGGGCCGAACGTCGCCATTACGATTCTCGCGAGCCGCGCGGCATGCGTGACCGCACCGATTGGGACGATGTCGCGCGCAATGTTCGCGAGGATTCCGATGCGCGCGATTACGCCAGCCGGCCTCGCGGCGGCTTCCCGCAGATCAGGCTGTTTGGGGACGACGACGACTAGTGCTCAGCTGTCGATGATCGCGCGCGCATGTTGCGCCACTGTCACGCCAACCCTGCGCGCCGCAATCCTTCCAGATAGTGCGACCGATCCTCGTCGCGCAGCATCGGCAGTTCGCGCGTGATCCAGGCGAGTGAGACCTCGGGCTGGGCGCGGCGCAGACCTTCCAGGGCTGAAGCTGCGAGTGCCGGGTCTCCTGACATCCCGGCCGCCGCCGTCAGCACGCGGTGGGCGCCGACGAAATCGCCGCGCTGCCGCATCGATTCCCGCGCCATCTGCACGGCTCCCTCGTAGTCGCGGCCGACGAAGCGGGCATAGGCCGCAACCCCGCAATAGATCGCCGCCAGCGGGTCGCGCGGGCTCAGCCGCAGCGCACGGCGCGCGGCGGCATCGCCATCCTGCCATCGTCCGGCGTAGCACAATGTCACGCCGTAAAAGGCATGTGCCATTGCGAAGTTCGGATTGAGCCGCAAGGCCAGCTCGAACTCGGCCAGCGCGTCGTCGAAGCGGCGGCGGAACAGATAGGCGTAGGCCAGGCCGTGGTGGGCGAAGGCGTCCTCGCGATCAGCCTCCACCGCGGCAAGGGCCGCGCGTTCGGCGATAGGCACCGTCGCTTCCATGTCGGCCCAGCCCATATGCGCGCCGAAGATGTGACTGGTTGCGAACAGGCCGAGCGCCTTGCCATAGGCGGGATCGATCGCGACCGCCCTTTCCAGCAATGCTTGCGCAACGGCGTTGTCCTCGCGCGTGATGCGCCAGTGATGGGATAATGCGCGCATCACGAGGTCCCAGGCGTCCAGACTCCCCGGCGGCTTCTGCTGGGCGCGAAAGCTTTCGGCGGCGTAGAGCTGCGGCTCGATCGCGGCGACGATCGCCTCGGTGATCTCGTCCTGGACGGCGAAGATGTCGGCAAGCTCGCGATCGTAGCGCTCGGCCCAGAGATGGCTTCCGGTCGAGACGTCGTTGAGCTGAGCGGAGATGCGCACCCGCTCACCGCTCCGCCGCACGCTGCCTTCCACCACGTAGCGCACGCCGAGCTCGCGCGCGACCTCGCTGAGGTGCACGGCGCGGCCCTTGTAGACGAAGGAGGAGTTGCGCGCGACGACGAAGAACCAGCGCAGCTTCGACAGCGCGGTGATGATGTCCTCGCTGATGCCGTCGGAGAAATAATCCTGCCCGGCCTCGCCGCTCATATTGGTGAACGGCAGCACCGCGATCGCAGGCCGCTCGGGAAGCGGGAGCGCCGCGCGCGGCACCCATGCGGTGCGGCCGGAAGCCGCCGCGATCGCGTCCCCTATCGTGCTGTCTTTGGCCTCGACGTCGCCGACGAAGCGAAACCCCTTGCGGGCGATGGTGCGGATCAGGGCCTGGCTGGCGCCGGTGTCGCCGACCGCCTTGCGCGCCGCGTTGATACGGCTGGTCAAAGTGGATTCGGAGACGCTGCGCCCGTGCCAGATCTTGTCGATCAACTCGTCCTTGCTGACCACCCGGTCGCGGTTCTGCATGAGGTGGACGACGAGATCGAAAACCTGCGGCTCCACGGCAATTGGAACCTGTTCGCGGCTCAGCTCGCGCCTGTCGGTATCGAGAAGATGGTCCCGGAACAGAAACTGCACGTCGAAAACTCTGGTCTCATGACGAAACAGGCAAGCAAAACGACAAAATGAAATTTGGGTCGAAAACCGTGAGTCTGCCGACAGGCATGCTTGGTTCACCGCGAGGGGGTGATGGCAGCCATGCCTTCGGGCAGGGAATACAATCGCGGGTGGAATGTTTCTGTGGGCCGATTGCCGATGAGGCGTTCATCCCGAGGCTCCTCCTGCGCTGCCCCGCATCGCGTGCCTCGCTCCTTTGGGATGGCGAAGTGATCAATCGTGAATGTCCTTTCCCGGACAATGCGGTCTGCGTAAGCTATCGCCCACTGAAAAAACACCAGCCACGAAGAAACGCCCCATGCCCGCCTTCCCTGCCTCCACCACCGTGCTCGATTCCATGCTGTTCCGCGACGCCTTCGGCACGCCCGAGATGCGGGAGGTGTTCTCCGACGTCGCGCTGGTCGCGCGCTATGCCGAGGTCGAGGTGGCGCTGGCGAGGGCGGAGGCGAAGTGCGGCGTGATCCCACAGCAGGCGGCCGAGGCGATCGCGGCGCGGACGGACGTGACGGCGCTCGATTTCGATCTGCTCAGGCAGGAGACGGACATCGTCGGCTATCCGATCCTTCCTTTGGTGCACCAGATGGTGAAGCAATGCGGCGAGGCCGGCCGCTACGTGCATTGGGGCGCGACGACCCAGGACATCATGGATACCGCCGTGGTGCTGCAGCTCCGCGCTGCGCTGGAGATCGTCGAACGCGACATCGCCGAGCTGCGCAGGATCCTCGCCGATCTTTCCAAGCGATATCGCGACACGCCGATGGCGGGCCGCACCCACCTGCAGCAGGCGCTGCCGGTCACCTTCGGCTACAAGACCGCGATCTGGCTCGCCATGTTCGATCGCCATACCGAGCGGCTGGCGCAGCTGAAGCCGCGGGTGCTGGTCGGCCAGTTCGCCGGCGCGGCCGGGACGCTGGCCTCGCTCGGCGACAAGGGGTTCGAGGTGCAGGAGGCGCTGTGCGCCGAGCTGAAGCTCGGCGTTCCCGCCTCGACCTGGCACGTCGCGCGCGACGGATTTGCGGAAGCCGTGAACTTCCTCGCCCTCGTCACCGGCTCGCTCGGCAAGATCGCCCTCGACATCATGATCATGGCCTCGACCGAGTTCGCCGAGATTTACGAGCCGTTCGTCAAGGGACGCGGCGCCTCCTCGACCATGCCGCAGAAGCGCAACCCGATCTCATCGGAACTGATGCTTGCGGCGTCCAAGGCGGTGCGCCAGCATGCCGGCCTGATGCTGGATGCGATGGTGCAGGATTTCGAGCGCGCCACGGGTCCCTGGCACGCCGAATGGATGGCGATCCCCGAAAGCTTCGTGCTGACTGCCGGCGCGCTGCACCAGGCGAAGTTTGCGCTCGCGGGTCTCATCGTGGACGAGGCGAAGATGAGCGACAATCTCGCCATCAGCCGTGGCCTGATCGTGGCCGAAGCGGTCATGATGGGGCTCGCGCCGCAGCTCGGCCGGCAGGAGGCCCACGACGTGGTTTACGACGCCTGCCGTCAGGCCAACGAGAAGGGCATGAGCCTGGCCGATGCGCTGTCCGCGGACACGCGGATCACGAGCCGCATCGATCGTGCCACAATCGAGGCGCTGACCTCACCGAAAAATTACCTCGGGCTCGCGCCCGCCATGGTTGACCGGGTGCTGAAATCGGCAACGCGTTGAAAACCAAAATGCGCAAAACTGCGTATCTTCCCCGTGCCGCAAGGTGCTCGCACACTTGCGCCTTGCGATGCTAGACTTAGATTGAACGAGAGACTTTCGGCAGAGGGCCCGGCATGATTGATCACCGCAATTCCACCACTCCCATCGATCCCGTCAAGCTCGACCGGCTGGCCGAAGTCGCGGTGAAGGTGGGCCTGGGCTTGCGGCCGGGACAGGATCTGCTTCTGACGGCGCCCGCGATCGCGCTGCCGCTGGTGCGTCGGATCGCCGTGCACGCCTACAAGGCCGGCGCCGGTATCGTGACGCCGATCCTGTCGGACGAGGAGATGACGCTGGCGCGCTATCGCCATGGCCACGACAACAGTTTCGATCGCGCCGCCAACTGGCTCTACGAGGGCATGGCCAAGGCGTTCTCGGACAACACCGCGCGGCTCGCGATCGTCGGCGACAATCCGATGCTGCTGTCGGGCGAAGATCCTTCCAAGGTGGCGCGCGCCAGCAAGGCGAACTCGATGGCTTATCAGCCCGCCCTGGAAAAGATCGTCAATTTCGACACCAACTGGAACATCATCGCCTATCCGAGCCCGTCCTGGGCCAAGCAGGTATTCCCTGACGATCCCGAGGACGTTGCGGTCGGCAAGCTCGCGGATGCGATCTTCGCGGCCTCGCGCGTCGATCGTGAGGATGCGATCGGCAATTGGGCGAGCCACAATGCGGTGCTGCGCGAGCGCACCAACTGGCTTAACGGCCAGCGCTTCCGCGCACTCCAATACAACGGACCCGGCGTCGACCTCACCATCGGCCTTGCCGACGGCCATGAATGGGAAGGCGGCGCCTCGTCCGCCAAGAACGGCATCAGCTGCAATGCCAACATCCCGACCGAAGAGGTTTTCACCACGCCGCATTGCCGCCGCGTCTACGGCCATGTCGTGAGTTCGAAACCGCTGTCCTACCAGGGCACGCTGATCGACAACATCGCCGTGCGCTTCGAGGACGGCAAGATCGTCGATGCCAAGGCCTCGCGCGGCGCGGAGGTGCTGAACAAGGTGCTCGACACCGACGAGGGCGCGCGCCGGCTGGGCGAAGTCGCGCTGGTGCCGCATTCTTCGCCGATCTCGCAAAGCGGGCTGTTGTTCTACAACACGCTGTTCGACGAGAACGCGGCGTCTCACATCGCGCTCGGCCAGTGCTATTCGAAGTGTTTCATCAATGGCGCCCAGCTCACGCCGCAGCAGATCGCGGCGCAGGGCGGCAACCAGAGCCTGATCCATATCGACTGGATGATCGGCTCGGCCGAGACCGATATCGACGGCATCCTGCCCGACGGCAGCAAGGTGCCGGTGTTCCGCAAGGGCGAGTGGGCGAAGTAACGCGCGCTCGGTTCCTGCCGAACGGCTCACGCCGCCGCGTTGCGCAGCATTGGATTGTTGTCGATGCTGAAGCGATTGAACAGTGTCGTGAACGGGCTGCCGTCGGTGGCCCGTACGATGGCGTCGGAAGCCGCGATCGCCTCGTAGAGCGCGGCGACCGGATCGTCCGCTTCACCCAGGTCGAGGCTCTTGCGGATCTCCTCGCGGGTCTGGTTGATCTCGTCCTCGTCGTCGAGCGTTGCCTCCAGCGCCTCCGCCGCGCGACGCATCTCCAGGAGGTCGCCGCCCCCGGAAAATTTGAGGATGTCGAGCCAATAGGGGCGGGCGACGACGAGCTGGATGAACGCCTCGAAAGTGTCGGCGATCATTCCCGCGCGTCCCTCCGATGACACGTAAAGCACATTCTGCGGCGGCATCAGCACGAAGGCGCCGCCGGAGCCGTCACTGCCGATCTGCCGGGGGTTTTCGACGCCGTCGACGGTGAACCAGGGCTCCTCGTCCGGCACGAAGGAGACGCCGAGACTGGCGAGCCGGGCGACGACCGTGCGATTGGCTGTCACAACCTCGGGCGTGAGGGGCATCGGCATGGCTCCGTTTTGGTGCTTCCGCGCACTTTGTCGCACCCCAAAAAGGATGGGTTCATGTGCGCGATTTTGCAGGGAAATCGCGACGTTAACCGCGTTGCGCCTGCAACTTCCGGCTGATTTTCGAGGCCTGCGTAAGAAAGAATTAAAAACCGGTGACTAGCGTTCCAACATCATTCGAAACAATCCGGGCCGAGACCCGGCCATACTTATTATATCGCCTGGGGAAGAAGATGTCGCGTTCATTGATTGAAATCGGTAGTTGCAATGTGGACCTCGAGTTGCGGCCGATCGAGCCGTCCTGGATCATCGAGGGCAACCCGGTATCTCGCTCGCACATCCTGTCCACCAGCGCCGACGGCACCGCCTCGACCATCATCTGGCACTGCACCGAAGGCCGCTTCAACTGGTACTACGATATCGACGAGACGATCATGATCATGGAAGGATCGATCGTGCTCGAAAGCGACGGCATGCCGCCGAAGCGTTACGGCCCCGGCGACGTCATTTTCTTCCGCGACGGCGCGCATGCCAAATGGCATGTCGAAGGCTACGTCAAGAAGATTGCCTTCTGCCGCAAGACCAATCCCGTGATGATCGGCTTCCTGATCCGGGTCGTGAACAAGCTCAAGAAGACCTTCGCCTTGACCGGCGAGCGCCGTCCGGCATCGCTGATGGGCGCCGGCTAGAGCTCACATAAGGTTTCAAGGACGCTTCCCAGCGGCCACGACGAAGAGGGGTCGGGATCACATCCCGGCCCCTCTTCTCGTCATGACGGCAGCTCGAGCCGGTAGACATCGGTTGCGGTCTGCGAGAACAGGGCCGTCTTCTCGGCCTCGCTCAGCGGCGCGGCGATCCGTTTGAAGGCGTTGAAGATCACCTGGTAGCTGCACTGGCCCTTGTCGGGCGGGAAATTGCTTTCGAACATCGCGCGCCTGGCGCCGAACGCCTCGATGCAGGTCTCGACATAGGGCCGCCACGCCGCGGCAAGCTCTTCCGATGTCGGCGGTCTCTCGCGCAAATGGAAGTCATAGCCAAGCAGGCACATCGCGAGCCCGCCGAGCTTCACCACCACGTTCTCGCATGTCGCGATGTCACGGATCGAGGCGCGCCATTGCGCAAACACCTCCTCGCGCTTTCCTGCGAAGCGGCCGGTTCCGGCCGGGCCGCCGCAATGATCGAGCACGATCCTGGTGTCGGGGAAGGCGCGCGCCAACTCGGTCAGTTCGCCGATCTGCGGATGGAACAGCCAGGCATCGAAGCTGAGGTTCAGCGGGGCGAGGCAGGCAAATCCCTTGCGGAAGGCCGTGTCCTGCAACAAGCCCTTCGGCCGGTTCGCATACATGCCGGCGACGACGGGATCCTCATCCCAGGCCGAGGAATGCCGGATGCCGCGGAAGCGGCCGTTGCCGGCCGCGATCTCGGCCTCCAGCACCGCCTTTGCGGTGTCGCCTAGCAACAGATTGGCGTGGCTGACAATGCCGGCGCAGATCGCGGCCTTGCCGTAGCCGCCGCTGGCGCTCATCGCGGCGACGCCGTTGGCGAACTCGACCTCGCCGACGGGCCGGAATGCCTCGGGCCCATGCGCGCGGTACATCGAGCGGCAGTCGACATAGACGGTGGCGATGACGTTGTGGCCGGAGGCGACGTCGGCGGCCATCTCCTCGATCAGATAGCGGTGCCCGCGATTCCAGAGATGATGATGGGGATCGACGATCGGCCGCGAGGGATCGATGATCTCCTCCCGATGCAGCGCGAGCCAGTCCTCGCGCGGCTCGACGAACAGCCCGCTCGTATTGGCGGGCACACTGCTTGCAGCCATCGGCGTTCGCTCCCTCGCGTTTCTTGTGAGGAGAGCCTAACACCTCATATCGTCCTGCAGCTGCGCGCGTTGCGCAACCGCACCCGTCTTCGCGAGCACAGCGGTGCCTCGGTCAGCCCTTCCGCCGCCTCGCCCTTACGTCGACCGTCAGCCGCCAATCGGTCGCGGGGGGCGGCTTGGCCTCGCCGAGCCAATGGAAGGAATCGGTGGTGATCTCGGTAAAGCTCCAGCGCGTCAGTTCGCCGACCTCAGTCGTTCCCTCCTGCACGATGTCCTGTCCGCGCGGACGGCCGATCTGCTGGCGGAACACGCAGCGCGCGGGATCGAACCAGCAGATCCGCCATGCGGACATGGTGGGATCGTAGACCCGTAGCGTCGTGCCGTACCAATTGCCGGCGATCGGAAAGGCCGGCGCGCCTGCGGGCCGGGGGATGATCCAGACATCCTGCACGGCGCGGCCCTCCAGCACCCAGCCGAAATGGATTTCGCCGGGCGCTATGTGTTTCGTCCCGTCGGGGCCATGCGCCGTGATCTCGGCGTCCCAGTCGCCGACGAAGCGGCCGTAGAGCTGCAGCGCCGCGGCGTGTTCCGCATTCGGACCATCGGCGTGCAACAATCTCGCAAAATCGGTCATGTCGATCTCCTCTGGCGAGGAGAACAGCACCGAAGGGCGGCAGAAGGCTTGGAGAAAATTGCGCCTCAGACGCCGTCGAGGATGATCACCGTCGGCTTCGACGGCAGTGCATCCCGCGACATCCGGAAAGACCGTCCGGTGCGCCGGTCGATCTCGAACTCCTGGCCGATCCGCTGCATGAAGTCGTCGAGCGGAGTGGCGAAGCGGTGCATCGGCAGCACCACCGAGGAGCGCAGGCGCTTGGTGATCTCGGAAATGCCGCCCAGCGACATGGTGTAGGTGCCGTCGATCGGCACCATCACGATATCGAGCCGCCCGATCTGGGCGAAATGGCTGTCGTCGAGCTTGTGGTGGAGGTGGCCGAGATGGCCGATGCAGAGGCCGGCGACCTCGAAGATGAAGATCGAATTGCCGTCGCGGATCATGTCGGTGCCGGCATCGTCGCCGAAATAGCGGCGGATGTCGGTGGTGACGTTGCGGATGAAGGTGTCACTGATGCGCTTCGACACGATCGCCGGCTTGCCGTCATCGCTCCAGCCGTGCAGCACGTGGGGAATGCCTTTGTCGGGAAACAGCGAGTAGTGCGTGCTGTGGGCCCGGTTCATGGTCACGACGTCGGGGAGCCGTCCCACCTGATAGGCGCCGCTGTAATCGGTCGCAATGCGCAGGCCGCCGGGCGTGTCGATGAAATAGGTGGAGTGGCCGGCATAGGTGATCTCGACCTCCGCCGCGGTCGCCGCCTGCCGGAATGCAACGGGCACGGCGCGCGGTGTCGCGTTGGCCATCGCCAGGCATTCGCTGCGCTGGGGCTGCTGGGCGAGGGTAGGGGTCAGAAATGCGCCGAACAGCGCCAGAGCCGCCGAAACCAGTCGCCGCATGGATCCGTCCCCGATGACTTCACGGCGAAGTCTAGCGTGCAATGCAGCGTCTCGCCAATGGGGTGGGATCAACAACGCGTCAGTGTCGCACCTATTGCTCGCGTTTTGGGCTGAACTTCCAGGTGATCGCGACGAGACCTGCGGTGATCAGTCCGCAGATGAGGCCGGCGATCGGCAGCGCGAGCAGCAGCGCGGCGCTGGCGGCCCAGCCGATCGAGGAGAAAGCTTCGGCGAAGGTCGCCAGCCGCGACGAGGTCTGGCGGCGGCGGAATTGGCTGCGCCGGGCTTGGACCCGGAACCAGAGCTGGATCGCGGTCGCCGAGGCCGCGCTGATGATGATCGCGGCGGCGCTGACCGCGGCCTGGTAAGGTGAGGCGATAGCGAGTGTCGCAACCAGCGGGCAGAAGATGACGGTGATCGCGATCAGCACCACCTCGATCTTGGCGCGGATGACGCCGGACGGCGTCAGCGGCGCGGTCGCGACCAAATCGGGGGCGTCCTCGCCCGAGATCGTCAGCCAGGCAAGTCCGCCGGCAAGCTGTCCGGCCGCCATCACGATCACGGGCGTGATCAGTGTCAGCGCCGCGGAGCTGTCGGCAAAATTGCGCCAGAGCAGCAAGGCCGGTGGCACCAGATAGAGCAGCTGCATCAGCGTCTGCGAGATCAGCCAGGGATCGCGCCAGAGCAGCGAAAACTCCTTGCGCCGCAGCGCCTGCTGCCGCGACCCGCCGCGGAACGGGCGCTCCTTCGCGCGCCTGCTGCCGGGGCTGCCATAGGCCGCGGCATCGATCGCGGTGTCGGCAAAGCGGTGCGAGAACATCGCCATGACGCTTCCGAGCAGCACCAGGGCGAGCGCCAGAAGCAGCAGCAGGGCCTTGCTGTCGCCCATCACCGCCCGCGCCGGCCACCACCAGATGCTGTCGGCATCCGGCGCGTAGGCGACGACGCTGCCCGAGGTCAGGATGGTGAAGCGCGACAGCGTGCCGTAGGACATGATCGCCGCGACCTGGAGCGCGATCACGAAGCCGGCGCCGATGATCGCGGCGAGGATCTGGGCGATCAGGCGCGTCCGCGCCGGGCCGATCAGGCGAAACAGCAGGATGGTGACGGCGATCGCGATCGCCGCGGCCGACAGGCCCATCGCAACCACCACGCCGAACGCCGCGAGCCAGCGCGGCCCTCCGCCGATCACGAGCACGTCGATGAAGGGCGTCGAGAACAGCACTGCGATCGCGGTGACGGACAGCGCGATCGAGGCGATGCGGACGGAGAACAGATTGGCCAGTGTCGCCGGCGAGGACATGATCAGGTCGAGATCGGCGCGGGCGTAGAACACCCGCGTCACGGATTCGATTGCCTGTGACAGCATCAAGGTCCAGGCCAGGAAGATCGTCGCCGAGATCACGATCAGCGAGGATTTGTCGAGCGGCAGTTGCAGATCGGCGAAACGGCCGATCACCGCCCAGGCCGGCAGGTGCAGCAGAGCGGCGAAACAGAGAAGGCCGATGATGGCGGCGCGCGTCCGCTTGCGCCGCCCGCCGGTCATCATGGCGAACCATTCGCGCCAGGCGAGCCGGAGCTCGTGGCGGGCGAACCAGGACAGCGCGGTTGCCGAGCTCATGCCGCTTCCGGCAGCGTCACCAGCGCGATGAAGAGATCCTCCAGGCTGGTGTCGGCATGGCCGTTTTGCTGGCGCAATTCGGTCAGCGTGCCCTCGGCGACGAGGCGACCCGAGGCGATCACGCCGATGCGGTCGGCCATCCGTTCGGCCACTTCGAGAATATGCGTGGTCATGATGACGGTGCAGCCGGCGCGGACGCGTTCGCTGAGCAGGCCCTTCACATGGCGGGCGGAGACCGCATCGAGCCCCGTCAACGGCTCGTCGAGGATGATGAGGCGGGGATCGTGCACCAGCGCGCCTGCGAGCGCGACTTTCTGGCGCATGCCCTTGGAAAAGCCCTCGCAGCGTTCGTGACGATGCGGCGCGAGGCCGAGCGACTCCAGCAGGTCCTGCGCGACGGGCTGCGAAACCGACGGCGCGATGCCCCAGAGGCCGGCGACGAATTCGAGATATTCGAGCGGGGTCAGCTTGTCGTAGATCATGGGCTCGTCCGAGACCCATGCCATCACCTGCTTGGCGGCGACGGGACTCTGGAGCGCATCGATACCGAAGATCGAGACTGCACCGGCGTCGGGACGCAGCAGGCCCGCAACCATGCGCAAAGTGGTGGTCTTGCCGGCGCCGTTGGGGCCGACCAGGGCGTAGAATTCACCGGCGTGAATGGTGAGATCGAGGCCGTCGACCGCCAGGCGGTCAAAACGCTTCGTTAACCCCTTAACGTCCAGCGCGGAGCTGTCCGGCTTCATGACGGCCACACCATCCGGTTTTGCATCGCTCGCGACCATGACCTGAAGATGTTTCGGCACCGTGAATCGCGCAGCAGCAAATTCCGGCATACGGGTTGGACTAAAGGCAAGTCACCGTGCAAGTCACCGTTTGTTGACAGCGCTCAGCGGTTCAGGCTGAATTGGTTCCGGACAAATGGAGCTAACGCGGCGAAACGACTGCGTAGCGACTGGACACAAGATGCGGCAAGGCGGCCAAAAGAGGCGCCGTTGCATCGGGAGGAAGCGCGGCGATGCTGGATTTCGTTCAGCAGCTGGTCAGCGGTGTTGCGCTCGGCTGCGTCTACGGCCTGATCGCGCTCGGCTTCGTGCTCGTCTACAAGGCCACCGAGGTCGTCAATTTCGCCCAGGGCGATCTGATGATGCTCGGCGGCTTCTTCGCCTTCACCTTCATCGGCATGATGGGCCTGAACTACTGGATCGGCTTCGCCGGTGCGGTGGCGGCCATGGCGCTGTTCGGCATGCTGGCCGAGCGCGTGGTGGTACGGCCGATCCTCGGCTATCCGCAATTCTCCATCATCATGGCGACGATCGGTCTCGGCTATTTCCTGCGCTCGATCGCCGGCATGATCTGGGGTACGGACGATCTGAAGATCGAGACGCCGTTCAGCCAGGGCGTGCTGCGGATCGGATCGCTGGTGCTCGCCTATGACAAGCTGTCGGTGATCGCGGCGACGATGATCCTGTGCACGCTGCTCTGGCTGTTCTTCAACAAGACCACGCTCGGCACCGCGATGCGCGCCAGCTCCGAGAACATGCTCGCCGCCTATTACATGGGCATTCCGGTCAAGCGCGTGGTGTCGGTGGTCTGGGCGATCAGCGCGGCGGTCGCGACCTGCGCCGGCGTGCTGCTGGCGCCGATCACTTTCATCCATTCCAATGTCGGCCTCGTGCTCGGCCTGAAGGCGTTTCCCGCCGCCGTGCTCGGCGGCTTCGGCTCGATCCCGGGCGCCGTGGTCGGCGGCGTCCTGATCGGCGTGATCGAGAGCATGGCAGGGTTCTACCTGCCCGAAGGCTGGAAGGACGTCGCACCTTACATCGTGCTGCTCGCCGTGCTGCTGCTGAAGCCCGAAGGCCTGTTCGGCCATCACGTCCGCAAGAAGGTCTGAACGCCATGCGCTTCCTGTTCAAGACCGACTATGAGGACGACATCAGGCTGTTTCCGCATTCGGGCTATTTGGTCTCCTACGGCATCCTGCTCGCGGTGCTGCTGATCGCGCCCTATATGCTCTCCAGCTATCTGATGAGCCAGCTCGTCTTCGTCTGCATCTATGCAACCGTAGGCGTCGCGCTTCTGATCCTGACCGGCTTCACCGGCCAAGCCTCGCTTGGGCATGCTGCATTTCTCGCCATCGGGGCCTACACGGCGGCCTATTTGCAGAAATACAACGTGCCGTTCCCGGTCTACTTCCTCGCCGCCGGAGGCTTGACCGGCATCATCGGCGCGATGGTCGGCTTTCCCGCCCTGCGCCTGACCGGCATCTACCTCGTCATTGCCACCATCTCCTTTGCCCTGATCGTCGAGGAGATCCTGGCGCGCTGGGAGAGCGTCACCAACGGCAACGAGGGCATGCGGGTCAAGACGCTGTCGCTGCTCGGCGTCACCGTGCCGCGCGACAGTCCGACCTTCTACTATCTCTGCTTGGCCGTTCTGGTGCTGACCATCGTCGGCACGCTCAATCTGCTTCGTTCGCCGACAGGGCGCGCCTTCGTCGCAATCCGAGACAGCGAGACGGCGGCGCGCAGCATGGGGGTCAATGTCGCGCTCTACAAGGTGAAGTCCTTTGCGATCTCGGCGGCGATCACCGGCTTTGCCGGCGTCCTGTTCGCGCACAAGCTGTCCTTCATCTCGCCGGAGATGTTCACGCTGCAGCTCTCGATCGAGTTCATCATCGTGATCCTGATCGGCGGCACCTTCAGCCTGCACGGCGCGGTGCTGGGCGCGATCTTCATCGTGATGATCGATCCGTTCCTGACCTATCTGAAAGACGACATGCCCGGCATGATCGCCGGCATCGCCGCGACGTTCGGCGCCGGTCCGGCCGCCGCGGGAAGCATCAAGTCGAACGTCGCCGCCTTTGCCTCGCTCAATGGCCTGAAGGGCGCGATCTACGGCATCATCATCGTGCTGTTCGTGCTGTTCGAGCCGCTCGGGCTCTACGGCCGCTGGCTCAAGATCAAGCTCTTCTTCCAGCTGTTCCCGCTCTACAAGCGCGCCACCTTCAAGCGGCAGAAGATCTACGTGAAGTCGGAGCGGAACCGATGAGCTATTTCCGCGCCGAGAATCTGTCGTTGCATTTCGGGGGCCTCAAGGCCGTTGATGCCGTGTCCTTCGCGGTCGAGAAGGGCGAGATCCTGTCGATCATCGGTCCCAACGGCGCGGGCAAGAGCTCGATTTTCAATCTGATCTCGCGGATCTACCGGCCGACCTCGGGCCGCATCTTCTTCGAGGACCAGGACATCACGGAAGAGCCGCCCTACGACATCGCCAAGCTCGGCATCGCCCGTACTTTCCAGAACATCGAGCTGTTCGAGAACGCCACCGTGCTCTCCAACCTGCTGGTCGGCCGCCATCGGCATTCGACCACGCAGCTCTGGCAAGAGCTGCTGTTCCTGCCGAGCGTGCGCGCCAACGAGAAGGTGCACCGGCGCCGGGTCGAGCAGGTCATTGAATTCCTCGATCTCGAACCCTATCGCGACAAGCTGATTTCCGGCCTGCCTTACGGCGTGCGCAAGGTGATCGAGCTGGCGCGCGCGCTGTGCTCCGAGCCGAAGTTGATCCTGCTCGACGAGCCGTCAAGCGGCCTCAATGTCGAGGAGACCGACGACATGTCGTTCTGGATCCGCGACATGAAGAGCGAGCTGGGGATCACCGTGCTGATGGTCGAGCACGACATGTCGCTGGTCAACCGCGTCTCCGATCGCGTCATCGCGCTGAACTACGGAAGGGTGCTCGCCATGGGCTCGCCCGCCGAGGTGCAGCAGCACCCTGATGTCGTCGCCGCGTATCTGGGAGCCTGACGCATGGACGCTGCCGTGACGCCTGATGTCATCCTCAAGCTCTCCAACATCGAGAGCTATTACGGGCCGATCATGGCGATCCGCGGCATTTCGCTGGAGGTGCCGCGCGGCCGCATCGTGACGCTGCTGGGGGCGAACGGCGCCGGCAAGACCACGGTGCTGAAGACGATCTCTGGCATTCTCGATCCGCAGAAGGGCTCGATCGAATTCCTGGGCAAGCCGATCCAGCGCATGGAGGCCGACCGCATCGTGCGGCTCGGCCTCAGCCATGTGCCGGAGGGGCGCGAGGTGTTCCCGTTCCTCTCCGTGCGCGAGAACCTGATGATGGGCGCCTATCCGCGCAAGGATCGCGACGGCGTCGCTGACGATCTGGAGCGGGTCTACGGCTATTTCCCGCGCCTGAAGGAGCGCATCAACCAGCCGGCCGGACAGCTCTCGGGCGGCGAGCAGCAGATGCTCGCGATCGGACGCGCACTGATGAACCGGCCGACGCTGCTGTTGCTCGACGAGCCCTCGCTCGGCCTCTCGCCGCTGCTGGTGAAGGAGATCTTCACCATCATCCGGCGCGTCAACGAGGAGCAGGGCATGTCGATCCTGCTGGTCGAGCAGAATGCCAAGGTGGCGCTGGAGACCGCGCATTACGGCTATGTGCTCGAGATCGGCCGCATCGTCATGAACGACAGCTGCGACCGCTTGATGCATTCCCAGGACATCCAGGAGTTCTACCTTGGCGCCAAGGAAGCGGGTGCGCGAGGCGAGCGGCGCTGGAAAAAGAAGAAGACGTGGCGGTGAGGACAAGCTGGCAGTAAGATGAGCCTGCCATCCGCAAATTTAGACCGCCGGCAAGGCAGGCAGCGGAGGCAGGCGACAGGGAGGAGAGGCGCATGGCCCGAACGGCGGTGCTGACGGTCGCTGATACGATCGCAAAGAGCTTTTTGCGCGCCGCCGAGACGCGGGGCGACAGGCCGGCGATCCGCGAGAAGAAGTTCGGGATCTGGCAGCCGACCAGCTGGCGCGAATGGCTGGAGATCTCCAAGGAGATCGCCTACGCGCTTCATGCCTCGGGCTTCCGGCCCGGCGACGTCGCCTCCATCATCGCCAACGCCATCCCGGAATGGGTTCACGCCGACATGGGCGTCCTCTGCGCGGGCGGCGTCTCCTCGGGCATCTATCCGACCGACGCCTCGTCGCAGGTCGAATATCTCGTCAACGATTCCAGAACGAAAGTCATCTTCGCGGAGGACGAAGAGCAGCTCGACAAGATCCTCGCCTGCCGCGGGCGCTGCCCGAGCCTGCAGAAGATCATCGTGTTCGACATGGAGGGGCTCAGCGGTTTCACCGACGATATGGTGATGTCGCTCGACGAGTTCCGCGCGCTCGGCCGCAATCACATGGTCGGCCGCGAGGCGCTGTGGCAGGAGATGATCGACAGCCGCAGTGCCGGCGATCTCGCCATCCTCGTCTATACCTCCGGCACCACCGGCCCGCCCAAGGGCGCGATGCACGCCAATCTCAGCGTCACGCACCAGATGCGGCACGCCAATGACTTCATCCCGGCGCAGGAGGACGAGGATCGCCTGATCTTCCTGCCGCTCTGCCACGTCGCCGAGCGCATCGGCGGCTATTACATCTCGGTCGCGCTCGGCTCCGTGATGAATTTCGCCGAGAGCCCGGAGACCGTGCCGGACAATCTGCGCGAAGTGCAGCCGACCATCTTCCTCGCGGTGCCGCGGATCTGGGAAAAATTCTATTCCGCCATCACCATCGCCCTGAAGGATGCGACGCCGCTGCAGCAATGGGTCTATCGCCGCGCCATCGACATCGGCTACCGCACGGTCGATTACAGGCTCGAGGGCAAAAAGCCGCCGCTGTCGCTGCGGCTCGCAAGCCGCGTCGCCTATCGCGTCGCATTCCGCAACATCCGCCGCATGATGGGGCTCGACCGCTGCCGCATCGCCTTCACCGGCGCAGCGCCGATCGCGCCGGAGCTGATCCGCTGGTATCTCGCGCTCGGCATCGACATGCACGAGCTGTACGGCCAGACCGAGAATTGCGGTGTCGCCACCATGATGCCGGCAGAGCGCGTCAAGCTCGGCTCGGTCGGCACCGCCGTGCCCTGGGGGGAGGTCGCGCTGTCGCCCGAGGGCGAGATTCTGATCAGGGGCGACTTCCTGTTCATGGGCTATCTGAATCAGCCGGAGAAGACCGCCGAGACCATCGATTCCCGCGGCTGGCTGCACACCGGCGACGTCGGCACCATCGACAATGAAGGTTTCGTCCGCATCACCGACCGGATGAAGGACATCATCATCACATCAGGCGGCAAGAACATCACGCCGTCCGAGATCGAGAACCAGCTCAAATTCTCGCCTTACATCTCGGATGCCGTCGTGATCGGCGACAAGCGGCCGTATCTCACTTGCCTCGTCATGATCGACCAGGAGAACGTCGAGAAGTTCGCTCAGGACCACGACATTCCCTTCACCAATTACGCCAGCCTGTGCCGGGCCATGGAGATCCAGGACCTGATCGGCCGCGAGATCGAACAGGTCAACGGCAATTTCGCCCGCGTCGAAACCATCAAGAAGTTCTACCTGATCGAGCGTCAGCTCACGCCGGAGGACGAGGAGCTGACGCCGACCATGAAGCTGAAACGCGGCTTCGTGAACAAGCGCTATGCCGCCGAGATCGAAGCGATGTATCGCCAGCGCGCCGTGGCGTGACGCATGCGCACGCCCCGGAAAAGTGGGAACCGGTTTTCCGGGAAGGGGCATGCGCAAGAAAGAAAAGTCGGATTTGAGAAAGCGAAGGAGCGACGGCCCCCGCCCTCCGCGTAACACGGGCCCTTTAGGAGAGGAGACGTCAATGTCGAAATCGTTCAACGCGTTCGGCCTTGCTGTGAGTGCCGTGGTGCTCACCTGTCTGCCGGCCGCGGCGCAAACCAAGGTCACCAACGAGGGCATCTCGGCAAGCGAGATCGTCGTCGGCACTCACCAGGATCTCTCAGGTCCCATCAAGGGCTGGGGCGTGCCGGTCTCCAACGGCATGAAGATGGCGGTCGAGGAGATCAACGCGGCGGGCGGCGTCAACGGCCGCAAGATCCGCCTGGTGGTCGAGGACAGCGGCTACGATCCGAAGAAGGCCGTGCTGGCGTCGCAGAAGCTGATCGAGCGCGACAAGATCTTCGCGATGGTCGGAGCGATGGGATCGCCCACCGTGCTCGCGGCGCAGGACATCCTGCTCGACGCCGGCGTGCTTCAGCTCTTTCCGCTGACGGCGGCCGAGTTCACCTTCAAGTTCGATCCGGCCAAGCCGCAGGAGCGGCTCAAGTTCAACAATCTGCTGCCCTATGTCGAGAGCACGCGGGCGGCGCTGAAATACATGATGGAGTGGAAGAACTTCAAGAAGCCCTGCATCATGCATCAGGACGACGAGTACGGCAAAAACGTGCTCGATGGCTTCAACCAGCAGCTCACCGCCATGAAGGTGCAGCCGGCCTCGATCACGAGCTACAAGCGCGGCGCCTCCGATTTCAGCGCGCAGATCGCCAAGATGAAGTCCGACGGCTGCGACCTCGTCGTGCTCGGAGCGGTGTTGCGTGAGCCGATCGGCGCCATGACGGAGGCCAAGAAGCTCGGCTGGGACGTCACCTTCCTCGGCGCGACGCCCACCAACGTGATGGAAGTGCCGATGCTCGGCAAGGAGGCCGTCGAAGGCCTCTACGCCGCGAGCGGCTTCGAGATTCCTTACGAGGACACCGCGAAGGGCAAGGTCAAGGATTGGCTCGTGAACTACAAGAAGATGTTCGGCACCGACGCCAACACCCAGGCGATCATCGGCTACAATGCGATGATGACGTTCGCATTCTACGCCACCAAGGCCGGCAAGGACCTCACGGGCCAGAAGATGCTGGACTCGCTGGAGTCGGGCGAAAAATTCCTCGACATCTTCAACTCGCCGCCGACCAAATTCTCCAAGACCGACCATCTCGCCAACACCATCACCCAGGTGCAGCAGGTCAAGGGCGGCCGCTGGGTGCTGGTGAAGGACAATCTGATGTTCTGATGAAGGGCGGCTCTCGCGACACGAACGGTGCACCCTCTCTCCTTGCGGGAGAGGGTGGCTTCGCGAAGCGGAGCCGGGTGGGGGATCTCTGCCCTACGATGCTTTCTTACCCTCCCCCTCCAGGGGTCCCTCCAAGGGAGGGTAAGCGCCCTACGATCCCCCGCTTGCCGTGCCTGAGTTCACCGGCGCCAGCTCGTCCTCGCGGCAGCGCCAGCCGTCGGCAGCTTTGACGAACGCGAAGGTCCGCTGGATGCGCAGGCGCCGCGTCACGTTGAAGGCTTCTGCCGCCCGCTCCTTGTTGGCGGCGCCTGGCTGCGGAAGACCGGTCCTCGCGTCCCAGCAGGTGCCGGTGCAGGTGGAGGCGACCTTGCTACACACAGTGAAAGGCGCCAGCACGGCCATCTCGATCTCGCCGGTGACCTGTGCCTCCCGCTCGGTCACCTGGCTGTCGAGCGCGTAGACGCGGTTGATGCGGAGGAAATTGCCGCAGGAATTGGCCGCATGGATTCGCGCCGCGCAGAAGTCGACCGCGTCGGTGTCGGGGATGCGGGCCGCGACCTGCCGGCCGAACACCTTTTTGGGGTCTCCCTTTGCCGCACGGATCTCGTCGGTCCTGCGCTTCAAATGCTCGGCGAGACAATCTTCCGCGGATTCGAGTTCCTGCAGCGGCACGTTCTCCTTGCCGACGAGATTGCATTTGCGGTCGCGTTCTCGGGTCCACCTGCCATATTCGGCGAAGGCAAAGCGCGCTGCGGTCGGGTCCAGCTTGGCGATCAGAGCGCGCACCTGGCCATTGAGCTCGGTCTCGGCTTGCGCCAGCGCAGGGTCCGCACAGATCAGGGCGCCGGCTGCGGTGTTGGCCGCGAGGCAGTCGAAATCAGGGTCGCCCACGATCGCCGCACGCTCCTCGGTCACCTTGAGCAGGCATGCCTTCACCCGATCGAAATCGTCGGCGCGGACCGCGGTCTGGCCGACGATGCCGCAGCTGAGATTGCGCTGGCGGATCCAGATCGCATTCTCCTCGATCGCGGGCAGGCGATCGGGCAGACGGGCAAGGCGCGCCTCGACGGCCGTGCTCAGCTTCTCGGCGGCGGCGGCCAGTGTGGGATCACCGCAGAACAATTGATTGCCGGGGTCGCGAATCTGCTGGCAGTCGTTCTTTGCAAACAGCGGCAGCCGGTCGGCGAGAGAGGGGGCGGACTGTGCGAACGCGGGAGCGGCGAGCGCCAGCAGCGCAAGCACAGACAGCACGATGAACCGCATTCCAGTCGCCCCCGCATGGAAGGCGCCATGCTAGCGTCTGGGATCGCGCGGCGAAATGGCTTTGTGGCGAATGTCGCCCGAAGGAATCAACGCGCCTCGGCGGCCGCCACCGAGACCTGCACCGGCTCGTCGACATACTTCATCACGGCCGACTGGTAGAGTGTGAACAGCGGTTGGTAGCTCCGCGCAGCGCCATCCTCGACCATCGTCATGCGGCGGTTGTCGAGCATCAGCCAATGGCCGTCGAGCCTTGCTGCGGCAACCGCATGCTCTTCGCCGGCCCTGACGTCGCGCACCACGACGATACGAAGGTCTTCGGCTGCAATGCCTGCCAGCCGCAGCGCGGCCAGCTTGGCGATGGCGTAGTCCTCGCAGTCGCCGGCGCCGCGGGCGAAGGTCGCAAGCGGCGAGCTCCAGACGTCGTCAATGCCGTCATTGGCGGCCCGGATGGCGAGGTTGACGGCGCGGTTGGTCTCGCCGAGCCGCGCCCGGCCGTCGCGGGCGCGGGCCTGGTCGACGATGCCAAGCAGTTTCAGGGCCGCGGGCGAAGCGCAATTGTCCCGGTCGCCGTCGCATAGTGCGAGCTGCACCATGTCGTCGTCGAGCCTGCTCTTCAGGTCCGACCATTTCTGCTGGAGACTGCCGGACGAGATGGCGAAGGCGAACACGCCGAACGGCTCGGCGGATTTACGCACGAGCATTCCGGCTCCCGGCGACAACAATGTGCCGGCGCGAAGCTCGGCGGCCGATCCGAGCAGGACCAGTCCGCACAGGACAAGGATTGCGCGCCAGGCGCGCGAGCGAGCAGCGGTCTCCATCTGACATCCCCTTCCCAGGCTTCGTCAGGTCCCCCTCGACCTCGGCGTGCCGGGCTTTGTTGCTTTCGCGGAGATAGTGCGAGATTGGCCGTTTTGTTCTGCTTAATGCGCCGGCCGGGGGCCCAAAAACCGGGGAACAGGCTGAAACCCCCCTGCTCAAATTGCGTAAAATTTTACGATTCGCGGGCTAGGAGGTGTCCTCTTGCCGCGAAATGGAACCAATTACAGGCACAAGTTGTGGGGAGTGCCGAATCTGGATGCCATGGCTAACGACCCCCTATTTCATGGGGTTCTGTTAGTTGGGTCACAGATTTAACTCCGTATTTGCCGCAGGATGCCGCGGGACCTCGCGAAGGAAAGATGACGCAAGTACCTGCTCCGTGACTATACGGAAAGTTACTTTGGATGACTGGAAATGCGTGGAATCAGGTCGAATTCGACTTCCGAATATTTGATGGATTACTTTCGCTTCTCTCTAGCGGTGCCCAGCCGCATGGCCTCCTTGGGCCAAGTGATGCGAAATCACACAAGCAATAGATGGTATCCCTAAGGACTTGCTAATGCTATGCAAGCTTAGGCGGTCGATACTTACTTAAATTTTAACCCTTTTACGGTGCCCGGTTGAATTACGCTGGCCAATTTGACGGCGCGATTTCCTTGGACGGCCTGGGTTCCCGCTCGCCCGCCGACGCCCATGTCGATTCCTTTACGGCGAAGGCACATGGTCACGTGCCTGAGGGCGCGTTCGTCGTCCCCGACCCCAACCTGATCTTCAACGGCGAATTCAAGCGCACCGGTCTCGATCTCGTGCTGTCCCACGAGGGGCACGAGTTCGTCGTTCACGATTATTTCCGGGGCGACAAGCGCGCGGCGCTCGCCTCGCCCGACGGCGCCCATCTCACCGGCGACATCGTCAACGCGCTCACGGGCCATGTGCAGGTTGCGCAAGCCGCGCCCGGCGCCACTGCGGCCCAGGTCATCGGCCACGTCACCAAGCTCGTGGGCAGCGCGACCGCCGTCCGCAACGGCGTCTCGGTCATCCTGAACAACGGCGACAATGTCGAGAAGGGCGACGTGGTCTCGACCGGCGCGGATTCGACCCTCGGCATCACCTTCATCGACGGCACCGTGTTCGGCCTGTCCTCCAATGCGCGGATGGTCCTGAACGAGATGGTCTACGACCCCAACGGGTCGAGCAATTCCTCGCTGCTGAGCCTCGTCGCCGGCACCATCACCTTCGTCGCCGGCGAGACCGCCAAGCATGGCGACATGAAGATCGACACGCCGGTCGCCACCATGGGTATCCGCGGCACCGCCGTGCTCACCCAGATCAATTTCGTGGTTCCCCCCGGCGGCGGCGATCCGCAGCCGCAGGCGAACTTCCAGGTCCTGGTCGAGCCGAACGGCACGACGGGCTCCTACATCCTGTTCGACAAGATCACGCTGCTGCCGATCGCGACGGTCAATCAGGCCGGCCAGATGATCCAGATCAGCGGCGGCAACGTCTCGATCTCCAATGCGCTGATGTCGCCGGACATTCAGAAGCTGATCACGGACGTGTTCACGCTGAAGTTCACCGACAACAACACCAACACCAAGCTGACCACGAACTTCACCGACACGCTCACGCCGATGAGCACGGACGTGGTGTTCAAGTCGGGCTCCGGCGCCGTCGCGACCGCAACCTACGTCAACCTTAATCCGCAAGGATCTGAGACGCCCAACACGCCCCCACCGTCGTCCACGCGCATCCCCGGCCAGCCGATCGCGCAGAGCTTCGACGCCAGCGGCAACGTGAAGACGGCGTTCGCGTTGACGGAGCGCGCCGACACGACCGGCGACACGCATAGCGACACGATTTCCGGCTTGATCAGATTCGTCGATCAAAACCTCGGCGACCGGCCGACGGTGAGCATCAGCCTCGCTGATGCGCCGAACTACGTCTACAAGGATGCCGGCCAGCACGACGTCACCGGCTCGCTCTCCGCACTGCAGAAGCAGGATATCGCGGCGACGCAGATCCAGATCGGCGTCGTACCCGACGCCGGCAACGAGAACAACGGCTCGGCGGTCTGGACCTACACGATCCCGGACAACGTCTTCGATTTCCTCGCGGCCGGCGAAACGCTGACGCTGACCTATATGGTCCGGGTCGACACCAATTTCGCCGTCAACCCCGAGAGCAAGTTCATCCCGATCACCATCACGGTCACGGGCACCAACGACAAGCCCACGGTCGCGACGGCGGGCGGCACCGTCATCGAGAAAGTCGGCACCGGCAACGAGGCGCTCGACACCATCACCGGCACGGTCACCTTCACCGACGTCGATCTGACCGACCGGCCGATCGTGAGCGCGGCACTCTCGTCCACCCATCCGTTCAAATATCTCGACGCGCAGGGCCACGACATCACGTCGACGCTGACGCCGCAGCAGCTCGCGGCGATCGCCGCCGTCGAGGTGCCGTTGACGGTGGTGCAGGGCGCGGGGAACGGCAACAACGGCTCGGCCACCTGGACCTACAGCGTTCCCGACCATCTGTTCGACTTCCTCGCCGAAGGCGAGACGCTGACCCTCAACTACGTCGTGCAGGTCGACGACGGGCATGGCGGTGTCGTCAGCACGCCGATCACGGTGTCCATCAACGGCGCGGACGTCAACGTCGAGGGCACCAACGACGTGCCGACGATCGTCGGAGACGACACCAATCCGGCCGGTGCGGTGACCGAAGATGATTCGGCCACACTCGCGGCCAACGGCACCATTGCCTTCAATGACCCTGATCTCACCGATACGCACACCGCGAGTTTCTCGCTGAAGTCGACGGTTTCGAGCGCGCATCTGCCCGGCTTCACCGACGGCACGTCGCATATCGGCACGTTCGCGCTCGATCCGGTGGTCGAGAGTCCCGGCGCCAGCTCCCGCGGCTCGGTGGGCTGGACCTTCACGCTCGACGACGACGATCCGGTGCTGCAGTCGCTGGCCGAAGGTCAGACCATCACGCAGGTCTACACCGTGACGGTCGACGACCACCACGGTGGGACGGTCACCCAGGACGTCACGGTGGTCATCACCGGCAAGAACGACGCGCCGACCGTGACCAGCAGCAACGCGGCGGCGACGGGCAAGGTGATCGAGGATGCCGGCCTGACGCTGTCGATCGACGGCGTGCTGGCGATTCAGGATCTCGACCTGATCGACACCCATACCGCGAGCGCGGTGTTCAAATCGTCGTCCTCGGACGCGCATCTGCCCGGCTTTGTCGAGGGTGACACCAATATCGGCACCTTCACGATCGATCCGTCGGTGCTCGAATCCAATACGGACACCAACAACGGCGCGACGCTGGGGTGGCACTTCACGCTCGACAACAGCAATGCGATGCTGCAGTCGCTGGCCGAAGGTCAGACCATTACCCAGGTCTACACCGTCACCTTCACCGACAATCACAATGCGACCGTCACCCAGGACGTCACCGTCACGATCACCGGCGTCAACGACGCGCCCACGATCACCAGCGACGCCGAGGCCGCGGCAGGTCATGTCGTCGAGGACGCAGGCCTGACGCTCTCGATCGACGGCACGCTGGCGATCCAGGATCTCGACCTGATCGACACCCATTCCGCAAGCGCGGCTTTCAAGTCGTCGTCCATCAGCTCGGCTCTGCCGGGCTTCGATGCCGACAGCACGAATCTCGGCACGTTCACGATCGATCCGTCGGTGCTCGAATCCACTACGGACACCGACAACGGCGCGACGCTGGGTTGGCACTTCACGCTCGACAACAGCAACGCGATGCTGCAGTCGCTGGCCGAAGGGCAGACCATCACGCAGGTCTACACCGTCACCTTCGACGATCATCATGGTGGCGCTATCACCGAGGACGTTACCGTGACGATCACGGGCGTCAACGACGCGCCGACGATCACGAGCGATGCCGACGCCGCAAAGGGCGCCGTCACCGAGGATGACAGCAGCTCGCTCACGGCCGACGGCACGCTGGCGATCCAGGATGTCGACCTCACCGACACCCACATGGCGGAATGGTCGTTCAAGTCATCGTCCGTCAGCTCGGATCTGCCGGGCTTCGGGACCAGCTCGCATATCGGCACGTTCTCGATCGATGCGGTGTCGGAATCCGCGACCGACACCGACAACGGCGCGACGCTGGACTGGCACTTCACGCTCGACAACAACGACCCCGTGCTGCAGTCGCTGGCGGAAGGGCAGACCATCACCCAGGTCTACACCATCACGTTCGACGACCAGAATGGCGGCAAGATCAGCAAGGACGTCACCGTCACCATTACCGGCACCAACGACGCGCCGACGATCACGAGCGACGCCGACGCCGCAAAGGGCGCCGTGACCGAGGACGACGGTGCCTCGCTCACGGCCGAAGGCACGCTTGCGATCCAGGATGTCGACCTGACCGACACCCACACCGCGGAGTGGTCGTTCAAATCGTCGTCCGTCAGCTCTGACCTGCCGGGCTTCGGCGCCAGCTCGCATATCGGCACCTTCTCGATCGATTCGTCGGTGACCGAATCCAACACCGACGGCGACAACGGCGCGACGCTGGGCTGGCACTTCACGCTCGACAACAGCGATCCCGTGCTGCAGTCGCTGGCGGAAGGGCAGACCATCACCCAGGTCTACACCGTCACGTTCGACGACCAGCATGGCGGCAAGATCAGCAAGGACGTCACCGTCACCATCACCGGCACCAATGATGCGCCGGCGGTTTCCTATGTGATGTCGGACTACATGAATTTCGACGGCCATACGATCGCGGTCGGCGATGTGCCGACGGTCGCGTCCAACGACGTGACGCTGGACGGCTGGGTGAACTGGAACGGGAGCTCCGATCCCGGCCACGGCCAGATCCTGTTCTACAACGGCAATACCTCGACCACCGGCTTCGGCCTGCTCGGCACCGTCAATGTCGATGGCACGATGGAGCTGCAGATCCTCGCAGGCGGCGTCGAGATCGCCGATACCGGCGTGGCGCTCGCGGCCTCGCAATGGCACAACATCGCGCTGACCCGCGACAACGGCACCTTCACGCTCTATCTCGACGGCAACCTCGAATATTCGCAGGCCTGGTCGGTCAACGCGATCGACGGCAGCCCGTCGAATCCGTCGCACTCCTACATGATGATCGGTGCTGCGAGCGGGCCCGACGCGGCCGGCTTTGGCGCAGAAGGCTTCTTCGGCTCGATCGCCGATGTCAGCGTCTGGACCACCGCGCTCACGCAGGCGCAGATCCAGTCGATCGATTTCACCGCGCTCACCGGCAGCGAAGCCAATCTGGCGGGGTATTACCAGCTCGCCGACGGCAGCGGGACCACGGCTTCCAATACGGCCAACCCGGCCCAGGGCCTTGCCATCGAGGGCGATGCGGACTGGGCCAGCAGCACGTCAGGCCCGGGCGGCGCGCGCGCCGACCTCGTCGAAACCAATGCCGGCCAGCTTGCGCACGGCGTGCTGGCGGTCTCCGACGTCGATGCGACCGATCACGTCACGGTGTCGGTCGACGCGTTGAACGTGACCCTTGGCGGCGTGACGCAAACCGGCAGTGTCGGCGGGCTGTCGCATGAAGCCTTGTTGAACTATCTCTCCGTTCCGTCCGGCGACATCCTCGACGGCACGGCGACCCACGCCCAGTTCACGTGGCAATTCAATTCGGGCGGCCAGGCCTTCGATTTCCTCGCCGCCGGCCAGACGCTGTCGCTGCAATACACCATTGTTCCGGAGGACGGGGTTGGCGCCGGCACGGGCGCAATCGTCACCGTCAACATCACCGGCAGCAACGACGCGCCGACGCTGGCCGATCTCCACATCGGTCCGCTCGCGGATACCGCTGCTCCCGACACCTTCGCCGACCTGACCGGCACGCTGGCGGGCCACGATGCCGATACCGGCGAGACGGCGACGCTCACCTACGCCGTCCTCAATGCTGATCATCATGCGGCCACGACGGTTGCGGGACTCTACGGCTCGCTGACGGTCAATTCCGACGGCAGCTACAGTTACGCTGCCAATGCGGAGGCCATCAACGCGCTGGCGGAAGGCTCCTATACGGATATTTTTACGGTTCAGACCACGGACGTGCACGGTGCGACCGGCACGGCGACGCTCACGGTGGACGTGACTGGCACGGACGATGCCGACGGCCCGGTCATCAACACCGAGAGTTTCCAGGTCGAGCACTTCAACGAGGGCAACTCCGACCTCATCACCAATCTCGTGGTCATCGAGGCCGGAGCTGAGACCCACAACTTCAACGTCGCGGTGTCGACCGCGCATCCGGGCCTCAGCCAGGTCGACTTCTATCCGACGTCCGGCTCGCTTGATGAAATCAATTTGGGCTTCGAGACAGGCGCCACCTACAATCCGACAGGCGCCAGCTCCGATCCCGAAGCCCAGCCGCCGTCCACCGAACAGATCACGCTGACGGTGACTGACAAGACCACCGGCCTGTCCGACACCGTCAACTTCATCTTCAACGAGGCTGGCGACACCGGTCAGGAGGTCCTGCTCGAGGGCACCAGCGGCAAGGACGTCATCTTCGCGACCGATACCAACGACACGCTGACCGGCGGCGGCGCCAAGGATCAGTTCGTGTTCGCGCCGGGCTTGATGTACGACGGCAACGGGCAGCCCGTCACCGAGCTCTCGCATACCATCACCGATTTCGAGATCGGCCTCGACAAGATTGACCTGAGGCAGTTCTCGGATGTCACCTCCATCGCCAACCTCAGCATCACCCCGCAATCCGGCGACATCCTGGTCACGTGGCAGCAACAAGTCCGTCCGTTCGAAGGCGCGCCGTTCACCGAGCACGAATCGCTCCTGCTGAAGAACGTCGTCGGAAACCTTCAGGCCAGCGACTTCATCTTCGGCAGCAGCCACGTGACCTGATCAACGCGGCCACGGCATCGAGTCCGGCGAAAAATCCATCCGCCTTGGCAGCTGGGCCATAGCCAATCGCCCGTCGACGCTCCATGATCGGCACGCCCGGCGCGGTCCGGGGCAGGAAGTTCGACCGAAATGAAACGTCTCAAGATCCTGCGGCGGTGGTTTGCGCAAAAGTTCGGCTTCGCGCGGCTGATGTGCCTTGCGCTGCTGGTTGTGTTCGCCGGCGCGCGCCTGTGGGATCCGCTGCCGATCCAGGAATTGCGGCTGCGCACCTTCGACATGTTCCAGCTGATCGATCCGCGCCACAAGGCGGCGCGGCCGGTCGTCATCGTCGACATCGACGACAAGAGCCTCGCCAAGCTCGGCCAGTGGCCATGGCCGCGGACGCGGATCGCGGATTTGATCCAGAACCTCACCAGCAGCGGTGCGGTCGCGATCGGTTTCGACGTGGTGTTCTCCGAAGCCGACCGGCTCAACCCGGATCAGGTCGCGAGCCAGATGCGTTATCTGGACGATGACACCCGCGCCAGGCTGCGCGAACTGCCGAGCAACGACCAGGTCCTCTCCGACGCAATCAAGCGTTCGCGCGTCGTGCTGGGCGAGACCGGACAGCGGGCGATCTCGTCCGAGATCGACAAATCGCTGCCCTTCACCGGCGTCGCTACCGTCGGGGAGGAGAGCGCCGAGCGCTTCCTGTTCGAATTCCCCGGCCTGCTTCGCAACGTCGCCGTCATCGAGAAGGTCGCGGCCGGCCGCGGACTGTTCACGATCAGGCCCGAGCGCGACGGACTGATCCGCCGCGTGCCGATGATCATGCGTGCCCAGGGCAACATCATGCCCTCGCTCAGCCTCGAGATCCTGCGCGTGGTGACGGGCACGCCGACGCTGCTGGTGCGGACCGACAAGACCGGCGTGCGCGCCGTGCGGCTCAAGGGCGTCGAGATTCCGACCGACAAGAACGGGCAGCTCTGGGTGCATTATGCCCGCCCGGACCCCTCGATCTACGTCTCCGCCGCCGACGTGCTCGACAACACCGTGCCGCCCGCCAGGATCGCCGGCAAGCTCGTGCTGGTCGGCACGTCCGCGGTCGGCCTGAACGACATCAAGACCACGCCGGTCTCCCGGGCGATGCCGGGAGTCGAGATCCATGCCCAGGTGCTGGAGAGCGTCTTGAGCGGCGCGGTGATCTCGCAGCCGAATTACGCGCTCGGGATCGAGCTGCTCGCGGCGCTGATCATCGGCCTGCTCGTCATCATCTTCACGCCGAACCTCGGCCCCGTGCGCCTCGTATTGGCGGGTGCGACCTTCGCCGCCATCCTGATCGGCGTGTCCTGGTTCTTCTACGCCCAGTACCGCTTCCTCATCGACTTCACCTATCCGCTGCTCTCGACCACCGCGGTCTATCTGACGCTGATCTTCGCGAGCTTCGTGCGCGAGCAGCGCCAGCGCAAGGAGATCCGCGGCATGTTCGCGCAATATCTGTCGCCGGAGCTGGTCGAGCAGCTCACGCCGGAGAAGCTCAAGCTTGGCGGCGAGGAGCGCGAGATGACGATCATGTTCTCCGACGTGCGTGGCTTCACCTCGATCTCGGAGAGTTACAAGCACGATCCGCAAGGGTTGATCACGCTGATGAATCGGTTCCTCACGCCGCTCACGAACGTGATCCGGGCGCGCAAGGGGACGATCGACAAATACATGGGCGACGCCATCATGGCGTTCTGGAATGCGCCGCTCGACGACGGCGAGCATGAGATCAACGCCTGCGAAGCGGCGGTCGGCATGCTCGAGAAGATCGACGAGGTCAACAAGGAGCGTGAGCAGGAGGCTGCCGACGGCGGTCACGTCTACATCCCGCTCAATGTCGGCATCGGCCTCAACACCGGCATCGGTGTTGTCGGCAACATGGGGTCCGACCAGAAGTTCAACTATTCGGTGCTCGGCGACAGCGTGAACCTCGCCTCGCGCCTGGAAGGGCAGACCAAGGAATACGGCTTTCCGATCATCGTCGGCTCCCGCACCGCGCTCGCCGCCAAGGACAAGTTCGCGATCCTCGAGCTCGACTTCATCATGGTGAAGGGCAAGAGCGAGCCGGAGGTGATCTACGCCATCGCCGGCCGCGAGGACGTGATGCATTCCGGCGCCTTCCAGCGCCTGCGCAACATCACCATCGAAATGCTCGGCTGCTACCGCGGCCGCGACTGGCAGGGCGCGCTGGATGCGATCGAACGCGGCCGCAAGAGCGAGGACGCGGACACGCTGGAGAAGCTGTTCAAGCTGTATGAGGCGCGCATCAAGGATTTCCAGGTCAATCCGCCGCCGGAGAATTGGACCGGAGCGTACGCACTGCTGACGAAGTAGGGGGGCGGGTGATGTTGGCGTCGCCGGCGCCACATGCTCGCTGTCGTCCCTGCGGAAGCAGGGACCCATAACCACAGGGAGTGGTTAAGGCGCGAGCTGGCAACTCCGAGCCGTCGTCAAACCACGACCTGTGGCTATGGATCCCGGATCTTCGCTTCGCTCGTCCGGGACGACAGCGGTGGTTGACGCGGCAAATTGGCTCGAACGCCAACGACGTCCACAACTCCGTAAGGTGGGCAAAGGCGCACTTGCGCCGTGCCCACGAACTCTTTCCAAACGCCGCATTGGTGAGCACGCTTCGCTTTGCCCACCCTACCGCACCTGCGCCCGCCCTCACTCCATCCCGATCGTCGTCAGGTCCTGGAACCAGTGCTGGGCCTGCACGAACTGCTTGATCTTCGGCGACAGCGCGTGAGGGTTGGTGTCGTGGACGACCCAGACCAGCGCGGCATCGTCCACGATCAACGCATGCGCCTGCGCCAGCAGTTCGTCCTGCTTGGTGCTGTCGAAGGTCTGCTTGGCCTCGTCGATCAGCGCGTCCACCTTCGGGTTCTTGTAGCCGCCCCAGTTGACGCCGACGGGCGCGACCTGGCCGGAATGGAAGAAGCGGACGATGGCGTAGAGCGGGTCCGAGGTGACATAGGCGATGTTGTTGGCGGTGATGCCGGCGTTCATCTCGTCGGCGGCGCCCTTGCGCCAATGCGTATAGAGCGTCTCGAGCTCGACGACCTTGAAGTCGATGTCGATGCCGATCTCCTTGAAGCTCTGCTGCAGGAATTCGTTCATCGGCAGCGACAGCATCTGGCCGGTGCCGCCCTGCGCGATGATGAAGGTGGTCTTCAGCGGCTTGGCCTTGGAGTAGCCGGCTTCCTCGACCAGCTTCTTGGCGGCGGCGAGATCATATTTCAGCTCGAAGCTCGGCTTGCCGAACCACGGACTGGACGGATCGACCTGGCCCTTCGCCGGCTTGGCAAGGCCATTCATCAAACCGACCACGGCCTCGCGGTCGATGGCGAGGTTCAGCGCCTTGCGCAGGCGGATGTCGGTCCAGGGTGAGCCGGGCAGCACGCTCAGGTGATAATTCCAGACATGCGGCGTGACGTTGTCGACGAGTTTCATGCCGGCGGCTTTGAGCTGCGGCACCGCATCGGGCGCCGGCGTCTCGATCAGATCGACCTGTCCCGCAAGCAGCGCATTGGTGCGAGTCAGCGCTTCCGGCATCGGCACCAGCACGATCTTGTCGGCCTTCGGAATGCGCTTCTTGTTCCAGTAGTCAGGGTTCTTGCTGAGTTCAGCGAGCTCGCGCGGTACCAGCTTGGTCAGCTTGAACGGCCCGGTGCCGGAGGGCTGGCTGGCGAACTTGTCCCAATCCTTGCCGAGCTTGTCGTACTGCGCGGGGCTCGACACCAGAAACCACAGCATCTGATAGGGAAAGAAGGAATCGACGGTCTTTGTGGTGATCTCCACGGTGAAATCGTCGATCTTGGCGTAGCTGGCAACGGAGGGCAGGCGGGTCTTCACCTGCGCGCTCTGCCGCTTGTCGAATTGCGGCGCCTTGTCGTTGAGCACCTTGTCCAGATTCCAGATCACCGCGTCGGCATTGAACTCGCTGCCGTCGTGAAATTTGACGCCCTTGCGCAAGGTGAAGCGCCATTTGGTCTTGTCGTTGTCGTCCACCTTCCACTCGGTCGCGAGGCCCGGCACCAGCTTGCCGGGGCGATCGGCGACGTCCATCTCCCAGGCGACCAGCGGATCGTAGATCGTGTAGGCCGTGAACTGATAGGCGCCGGCGCCGCGATCGGGTTGGCCCGTGGTCAGCGGGATGTCCGCCATCGAGATTCCATAGCGTATGACGGTTTCGGCGCGCGCCGAGATTGCGGACAGCGCCAGCGCAAGCACGGCGAGACAAATCGATTGACGAATACGCATGGTCCAGAGCTCCCAGAGGATTTCAGGACCAAACTTGCAATCTTGATGCCAGAATAGGCAGCGTGCCACGTGCACCCGCCTGCGATCCATAAGGACTTGTCGTCGCAGGGCCAAATTGCGGAATAAGTTTCTCTTTGGCATAGCCATTGCATACGATTGCATCAAAAATAGTCATCGAAGCCGGAAAAGGATTGAGGCGATGCTTACGAAGAAGAACACGCGCGCGGCACTGATCGCGGTGCTGGCTCTAACGACGGCGGCTGCATGGCCGCGTGCGGTCAGCGCCGAGACCGTGCTGCGCATCGGCATGACCGCTGCCGATATTCCGCGCACCCTGGGCCAGCCCGACCAGGGTTTTGAAGGCAATCGCTTCACCGGTCTGACGATGTATGACGCGCTGACCGGCTGGGACCTGTCCTCTGCCGACAAGGCGAGCGTCGTGATTCCCGGCCTTGCGACCGAGTGGAAGGTCGACGATGCCGACAAGACCAAATGGGTCTTCAAGCTGCGCCCCGGCGTCACCTTCCACGACGGATCGCCGTTCAACGCGGACGCCGTGGTGTGGAACGTCGAGAAGGTGCTGAAGCAGGACGCGCCGCAGTTCGACGCCAGCCAGGTCGGCGTCACGGCCTCGCGAATGCCGACGCTGGCCTCCGCGAAGAAGATCGACGACATGACGGTCGAGCTCACCACCAAGGAGCCCGACAGCTTCCTGCCGATCAACCTCACCAATCTCTTCATGGCGAGCCCGGCAAAATGGCAGCACTTCTACGACAAGGCGGAAGGCGCCGACGCCAAGGCGAAGTCGCAGGCGGCATGGACCGCGTTCGCCAAGGACGCCGCCGGCACCGGCCCGTGGAAGATGGCGAGCTTCACGCCGCGCGAGCGGCTCGAGCTCGTCAAGAACGCGAACTATTGGGACAAGGCGCGCGTGCCCAAGATCGACAGGATGGTGCTGCTGCCGATGCCGGAGGCGAACGCGCGAACCGCGGCTCTGCTCTCCGGGCAGGTCGATTGGGTCGAAGCACCGGCGCCGGATGCGCTGCCCGAGCTGAAACAGCGCGGCTTCAAGCTCTACGCCAACGAGCAGCCGCATGTCTGGCCGTGGCAGTTCTCGCGCGTTGAGGGCTCGCCCTGGAACGACATCCGCGTACGCAAGGCCGCGAACCTCTGCATCGATCGTGAAGGCCTCAAGGACGGCCTGCTCGCCGGCCTGATGGTGCCCGCGACCGGCACCTTCGAGCCCGGCCATCCCTGGCGCGGCAAGCCGAGCTTCGAGATCAAGTACGACAAGGCGGCTGCCCAGAAGCTGATGCAGGAGGCCGGCTTCGGCCCGAACAAGAAGCTTAAGGTGAAGACGCAGACCTCCGCGTCGGGGTCGGGCCAGATGCAGCCTTTGCCGATGAACGAATACCTCCAGCAGGCCCTCGCCGAGTGCTATTTCGATGTGCAGCTCGACGTCATCGAATGGAATACGCTGTTCACCAACTGGCGCCGCGGCGCCAAGGATCCAAGTGCCAACGGCTCGAACGCGACCAACGTCACCTATGCGGCGATGGACCCGTTCTTCGCGCTGGTGCGCTTCCTGCAATCGGGCATGGCGCCGCCGGTCTCGAACAATTGGGGCTTCATCAACAACCCCAAATTCGACGAGCTGGTGAAGAAGGCACGCCAGACCTTCGATCCCGCCGCGCGCGACGCCGCGCTCGCCGAGCTGCACGCGGCCTCCGTCGACGATGCCGCCTTCCTCTACGTCGCCCACGATGTCGGTCCCCGCGCAATGAGCCCGAAGGTCACGGGCGTCGTGCAGCCGAAGAGCTGGTTCATCGACTTCTCGCCGGTGTCGATCGCGCAGTAGTCCGCGCCACGTACTCGCTGCACCCTCTCCCCCTTGTGGGGCCCTTGTGGGAGAGGGTGGCTTCGCGATAGCGAAGCCGGGTGAGGGGTCTCCTTCCGCGAGCGACCCTTTCGTTCATTCGGTAATGCTGTAACCGCGGATAGATATCCCTCATCCGGCGCTTCGCGCCACCTTCTCCCACAAGGGGAGAAGGAAGAAAAAAGAAGACCCGTGCTCGCCTATATCGCCAGACGCATCGTCTATGTCGTCCCGATCGTCATCAGCGTCGCGCTGGTGTGCTTCCTGCTCGTGCACATCACGCCGGGCGATCCGCTCGTTGCCGTGCTCCCTGCCGATGCGTCGCAGGAGCTGGCGGCGCAGCTGCGTACCGCCTACGGATTCGATCGGCCGTTGCCGGTGCAGTTCGGGCTGTGGCTGCTCCGTGCCCTTCATGGCGATCTCGGCAATTCCATCGCGACCGGGCGTCCCGTGCTCGCCGAGGTCATGCGCGCGGTCGGCAACACCGTCACGCTGGCGATTGCCGCCGCCATCATCGGCTTCACCATGGGCATCCTGCTCGGCCTGATCGCCGGCTATTTCCGCGAGACCTGGATCGACAAGGTTGCGACCTCCTTCGCCATCGCCGGCGTGTCGGTGCCGCATTACTGGCTCGGCATGGTGCTGGTCATCATCTTCTCGGTGCAGCTGAACTGGCTGCCCGCGGTCGGCGCCGGCCCCAACGGCTCAAACTCCTGGGCCTGGGATTGGGCGCATCTGAAATATCTGGTGCTGCCGGCGATCACGACCTCGGTGATTCCCATGGGTATCGTCACCCGCACCGTGCGCGCGCTGACCGGCGACATTCTCAGCCAGGACTTTGTCGAAGCCCTGCGTGCCAAGGGCCTGCATGAGCGCGGCGTGTTCCGCCACGTCATCAAGAACGCCGCGCCCACCGCACTGGCGGTCATGGGTCTGCAGTTGGGCTATATGCTCGGCGGCTCGATCCTGATCGAGACCGTATTCTCCTGGCCGGGGTCGGGCTTCCTGCTCAACTCCGCGATCTTCCAGCGCGACCTGCCGCTGCTGCAGGGCACGATCCTGATCCTGGCGCTGTTCTTCGTCTTCCTCAATCTGCTGGTCGATATCGCGCAAGCCGCGATCGACCCGCGCATCAAGCGGGGCTGACGGGATGAGCGAGCTCCCTCTGTCCGCCACCGCCGATGCCGCGCTGCAGGCTGCGCCCGCGACCAGGGCGCGCGGCTATTGGGCGACCGTCGGCCGCCGCATCACCCGCGACAAGGTCAGCATGGTCTGTGCGTTCGTTCTGCTGCTGATCTTCCTCTCCGCCATCCTCGCGCCGTGGCTCGGTCTCGAAGACCCCTACAAGGGTTCGATGATCCGTCGCCTGCGTCACATCGGCACCACCGGCTATCCGCTCGGCACCGACGAGCTCGGTCGCGACATGCTCGCGCGTCTCGTCTATGGCGGCCGGCTGTCGCTCGTCATCGGTATCCTGCCCGTGATCCTTGCCTTCTGCATCGGGACCTCGCTCGGCCTGGTCGCCGGCTATGTCGGCGGCCGGCTCAACACGGCGATCATGCGCACGATCGACGTGTTCTACGCCTTTCCCTCCGTGCTGCTCGCGATCGCAATCTCCGGCGCGCTCGGCGCCGGTATTCTCAACTCGATCGTGTCGCTCACGGTCGTGTTCGTGCCGCAGATCACCCGCGTCGCCGAAAGCGTCACCACGGGCGTGCGCAACATGGATTTCGTCGAGGCCGCGCGTGCCTCCGGCGCCGGCCCCTTCACCATCATGCGCGTGCACATTCTCGGCAATGTGCTGGGCGCGATCTTCGTCTATGCGACGAGCCTGATTTCGGTCTCGATGATCTTGGCCGCGGGTCTCTCCTTCCTCGGTCTCGGCACCAAGCCGCCGGAGCCGGAATGGGGATTGATGCTGAACACCTTGCGCACCGCGATCTACGTCAATCCCTGGGTCGCGGCGCTGCCGGGCGCGATGATCTTCGCGGTCTCGATCTGCTTCAATCTGCTCTCGGACGGTCTGCGCAGTGCCATGGACATCAGGAACTAGGCCATGAGCGAGAGCAACACATCCGTCGAAATGCTGGAGCCGGTCGAGGACGTCGGCGGGCTCGCGCAGCCGCTGCTGCAGGTCAACGGCCTGACCAAGCACTTCCCAGTGCGGGGCGGGCTGTTCGCCGCCAAGCGCACCGTGCGCGCCGTCGACAACGTCTCCTTTGCCGTCGCCAAGGGCGAGACTGTCGGCATCGTCGGCGAGTCCGGTTGCGGCAAGTCCACCACTGCGCGCCTTCTGATGCATCTGATGCCGCGCGATGATGGCGACATCATCTATGACGGCATGACCGTGGGACAGTCGCTTTCCTTGCGTGAGCTGCGCCGCGGCATGCAGATGGTGTTCCAGGACTCCTACGCCTCGCTCAATCCGCGCCTGACGATCGAGGAGTCCATCGCCTTCGGTCCCAAGGTCCACGGCATGGCCGATGGCGCCGCCCGGACGCTGGCGCGGGAACTGCTCGGCAAGGTCGGGCTGCGCCCCGAAAATTTCGCCAACCGTTATCCGCACGAGATTTCCGGCGGCCAGCGTCAGCGCGTCAATATCGCGCGCGCACTGGCGCTGTCGCCGCGGCTGGTGATTCTGGACGAAGCCGTCTCCGCGCTCGACAAATCCGTCGAGGCGCAGGTGCTCAATCTATTGGCGGATCTGAAGCGCGAGTTCGGCCTCACTTATCTCTTCATCAGCCACGACCTCAACGTCGTCCGCTACATCTCCGACCGCGTGCTGGTGATGTATCTCGGCGAGGTCGTCGAGCTCGGCCCGGTCGATCAGGTCTGGGACAGCCCCGCGCATCCCTACACCCGCGCGCTGCTGGCGGCGATGCCGTCCTCGGACCCTGACAGACGCACCGAAAAACCGCCGATCACGGGCGATCCGCCCAATCCGATCGATCCGCCCCCGGGCTGCCGTTTCCACACCCGCTGCGCGTTTGCGGAGCCGCTCTGCGCAAATGCGGCACCAAAGCTCACGGCGCTCGATAAGATGGGCCACGAGGCCGCTTGCTACATGGCCATTCCGGGTTCTGGCCATAGCCGCGCGCCGAGGGAGACAACCGCATGACGAGACCGACACCGAAAGAGATCAAGCCGATCGCGCAAATCGCCGGCGTTCCCGTGGATGACGAGATCGCGACCCGCATCTCCAGCTCCATCGGACCTGCCTTCGAAGGCTTTGCCGCCATTGCCGGCACGCTGCCGTTCGACCTCGAGCCGGCGCTCTATCCGATCGCGCAAGCCGCGAAGGTGTCGAAATGAGCCTTGAACCCGCATTGATGACGCTCAGCGAGGTCGCGCGCGCGATCGCGATGAAGCAGGTGTCCTCGCATGAGGTGACGCGCGCGCTGCTGCATCGTATTGCGCAGTGGCAGCCGCATCTCAACGCTTTCATGTCGGTCGAGGCAGAGCCCGCGCTGAAGGCGGCGGAAGCTGCCGATGCCGAGCTTGCCAAGGGCAATGTCCGTGGCCGCCTGCATGGCGTGCCGCTCGCACACAAGGACATGTATTACGACGCCGGTCATGTCGCGACCTGTGGCTCGCTGATCCGCCGCGATTTCGTGCCGACCGTGACGTCCACCGCCTTGCAGCGGCTGAAGGACGCCGGCCAGGTTCGCTTGGGTACGCTGCATCTTGCTGAATTCGCCTACGGCCCGACCGGGCATAACCATCATTATGGTCCGGTGCGCAATCCCTGGAACGTCGCGCATATCACTGGGGGCTCGTCCTCGGGATCGGGCTCGGCGGTCGCGGCGCGGCTGACCTATGCCGCGCTCGGCTCGGACACCGGCGGCTCGATCCGTATGCCGGCGCATTTCTGCGGCGTGACCGGACTCAAGACCACCGTCGGCCGCGTCAGTCGCGCCGGTGCGATGCCGCTGTCGCAATCGCTCGACACTGTCGGCCCGCTCGCCCGCACGGCCGAGGACTGCGCGCTGCTGCTGGCTTTGATGGCCGGCGCCGACCCCGCCGATGCCACCTGCAGCCACGAGCCGTTGTCCGACTATGTCGGGGCCACGAAGGGGTCGCTGAAGGGCCTGAAGATCGGCGTGCCCGCGTCCTTCTATGTCGACGATCTCGACAGCGAGGTCGCGCGCGTGCTCGACGAGACCATCGCGGTGTTCAAGCGCGAAGGGGCCGACATCGTCAAGGTCGAGCTGCCGGACCAGCGGCAATTGTCTTCGGCGAGCCAGCTCGTGCTCGCCGCGGAAGCCGCCGCCTTCCACAAGCGATGGATGATCGAGCGTCCTCAGGATTATGGCGCGCAGGTGCTGATGCGGCTGCAGAACGGCCTCGCCGTTCCCGCCATCACCTATCTCGAGGCGATGCGCTGGCGCGGCCCCGCACTCGCTGCCCACAACGCCGCGACGGCAGGCGTCGATGCGGTGATCGCGCCGGCCTCGCCGGTGCCGGCACCGACCATCGAGGAGAGCGATGTCGGCGGCGGCCCGAACGCCCCGGCGCTGCTGCAGCGGCTGACGCTGTTCACCCGCCCGGTGAATTTCCTGGGCCTGCCGTCGCTCACCGTGCCTTCCGGCTTCACCAAGAGCGGCCTGCCGGTCGGCATGCAGCTGATCGGACGTTCCTTCGATGAAGCGACCCTGCTGACCATCGGCGCGGCCTTCCAGCGCGTCACCGACTATCACGATCGATTGCCGAAATTGCCGTCATGACAAAGCTCGTCGAGATCTCAGGCCTCAACATCCGCTTCACCGGCGAACGCACGGTCTACGCCGTGAACGACCTCAGTCTGTCGCTGGGCGACGGCGAGGTGCTGGGCCTGCTCGGCGAATCCGGTTCGGGCAAGAGCGTGACCCTGCGTGCGCTGATGCGGCTGCTGCCGAAGAAGCGCACGCAGATATCGGGCAAGGTCAACGTCATGGGCCGCGACGTGCTCGCCATGAATGACGAGGAATTGTCATCCTTCCGCGGCCAGACCGTCTCGATGATCTTCCAGGAGCCGGCGCTCGCGCTCGATCCGGTCTACACCATCGGCGCGCAGATCGCCGAAAGCGTCGTCCGCCACGAAGGCAAGAGCTTTGCGGAGGGCAGGGCACGCGCACTCGAAATGCTCGAGGTCGTGCGCATCCCCTCGGCGAAACGCCGGCTCGACGCCTACCCGCACGAGATGTCGGGCGGCATGCGCCAACGCGCGATGATCGCGCTGGCGCTAACCTGCCGTCCCAAAATCCTGCTGGCGGACGAGCCGACCACCGCGCTCGATGCCACCGTGCAGATCCAGATCCTGCTGTTGCTCCGCGAGCTGCAGCGCGAGTTCGGCATGTCCGTGATCTTCGTCACCCACGACATTGGTGTGGCGATCGAGATTTGCGACCGCGTCGCGGTGATGTATGCCGGCCAGATCGTGGAGCAGGGCACGCTGCGTGACATCGTCCGCACCCCCATGCATCCCTACGCCAAGGGCCTGCTCGCCTCGACCATCCACGGTGCCAGGCGGGGGCAGCGGTTAGAGACCATCCCCGGCACGCCGCCCTCGCTGGCCGAACAGCCCCACAACTGCTCCTTCGCCCCCCGCTGCAAGCTCGCCGAGCCGCGCTGCCTGGAGCAATTGCCGGCGAATGTGGACGTCGGGCCGGGTCGTGCGGCGCGGTGCGTGCTGGCGGAGCCGGTGGCGGCGACGTAGTCGGCGAATTGCCGCCCCGGCGTCGGTGCGCTCCCTCGCCCCGTTCTTACGGGGAGAGGTTAAGAGCACCGCGCGTGCATCTCCAAAATTCCCCCAACACGACACCGACTTGTCACACTTCACAGCGCGCGGCCCGCAGGCGCCCTTCTACTGTGCATGGGGTTGTTTTCGCATTTTTCATCCGCCCTGCATTCAGACCCCATTCATCCCGGTTCCCGTTCCATGCCGGGCATTAAAGGAGAGGGACCTTACCGATGCACATTTCCAATGAAGGCCTGCTTGTCATCCTGTTCGTCGGGCTCGTCGCCGGCTGGCTGGCCGGCAAGATCGTGCGGGGCGCCGGGTTCGGCATCATCGGCGACATCGTGATCGGCATCTGCGGTGCGTTGGTGGCGAGCCTGCTGTTTCCAAAGCTGGGCATCCGCCTCGGCACCGGCCTGGTCTCCGAGATCGTCTATTCCGCCATCGGCGCGGTGATCCTGCTCTTGGTGGTGCGGCTGGTGCGCGGCGGCGGCCGGCTCTAGCGACCGGCCGGTTTGATCGATCGGAACTGACCGCCTCTCCCTGCGCTCGGTGAGGGGCGGTCGCCTAGCACCAAAAAGCCGCAAAGACTGTGAAATACCGGACTTGCGTGCAGGGCCGTCAGGGGTAGATGTGGCCTACGGGCTCCGGATGGACCCGGCCCGCGTTGGACGCAGCGCCAACATGATGTTAATTCGGGGCGCGTACCCTGAATTAACAGTGAAATCAGGGGCTTTGGCCCCCACCTGAAAGAGATCAGACTGATGGCAGCCGGTCCTGGCGTCCGCCGTTCAGAGCTCGGGGACGCCTTGCGCGCGTGTCGCACGGCGTTCGTCGGCGTCGGCTTGATGAGCTGTATGATCAACCTGCTCTATCTGACCGGGTCGATCTTCATGCTGGAGGTCTACGACCGCGTGCTGCCGAGCCGCAGCGTTCCGACCCTGGTCGGCCTGATCATCCTCGCCAGCTTCCTCTATATGGCGCAGGGCGTGCTCGACATGATCCGCAACCGGATCCTGGGCCGGATCGGCACCGCGCTGGACGAGGCCCTCAACAAGCGCGTGTTCGACACCATCGTGCGCCTGCCGCTGCTGGTCGGCAGCCGCAACGAGGGCCTGCAGCCGCTGCGTGATCTCGACAACGTCCGCTCCTTCCTCGGCGGCATGGGCCCGAGCGCGTTCTTCGATCTGCCCTGGCTGCCGCTGTATCTCGCCATCTGCTTCGCCTTCCACGTCATGATCGGTGTCACCGCCTTGGTCGGCGCCATCATCCTGGTCGGCCTGACGCTGGTCACCGAGTTCATGTCCCGTCAGCCGGCGAAGGAGGCGATGGGCCTTGCCGCCCAGCGCAACGATCTCGCCCAGTCCAGCCGCCGCAACGCCGAAGTCATGGTGTCGATGGGCATGACCGGCCGGATGAACCAGCGCTGGAGCGAGGCCAACGAAAAATATCTCGCCGGCAATCAGCGTGCGAGCGACGTCGCCGGCGGTCTCGGCGCGGTCGCAAAGGTGCTGCGCATGATGCTGCAATCGGCCGTGCTCGCGGTCGGCGCCTATCTCGTCATCCACCAGGAAGCGACCGCCGGCATCATCATCGCCGGCTCGATCCTCTCCGCCCGCGCGCTGGCGCCGGTCGATCTCGCCATCGCGCATTGGAAATCCTTCGTCGCGGCGCGCCAGAGCTGGCACCGCCTCACCCGCCTGCTGGAGCAAATGCCGGCGCGGCCGATGCCGACCCAATTGCAGGCGCCGACGAGCCGGCTCTCGGTCGAAGGCGTCGCCATGGTGGCGCCCGGTGATCAGCGCCTCATCGTTCAGGACATCACCTTCGCGCTCGCCGCGGGCAACGGCCTTGGCGTGATCGGTCCGAGCGGTTCCGGCAAGTCGTCGCTGATCCGCGCGCTGGTCGGCGTTTGGCAGCCGGTGCGCGGCAAGGTGCGGCTCGACGGTGCAGCGCTCGATCAATGGTCGTCCGACATGCTCGGCCGGCACATCGGCTATCTGCCGCAGGACGTCGAATTGTTCGGCGGCACCATCGCGCAGAACATCAGCCGGTTCGATCCCGAGGCGACCTCTGAGGTCATCATCGCGGCAGCGAAGGAAGCCGGCGTGCACGAGATGATCATCAAGATGCGCGAGGGCTACAACACGCAAGTCGGCGAGCAGGGCACCGCGCTCTCCGCCGGCCAGGCGCAGCGCGTGGCGCTGGCGCGCGCGCTCTATGGCAACCCCTTCCTGATCGTGCTCGACGAGCCCAACTCCAATCTCGACACCGAAGGCGACGAGGCGCTGACCCGCGCCGTCCGCGCCGCGCGCGAGCGCGGCGCCATCGTCGTCGTGGTGGCGCACCGTCCGATCGGCGTTGAGGCGGTCGACCAGGTGCTGGTGCTGCGCGACGGCCGCATGCAGGCATTCGGGCCGAAGGAACAGGTGCTCGCCCAGGTGCTACAGCCGCGGGTGACGCCGCCGGCACCGATCAAGATCGTCAGCGAAGGCGGAGTGGCCAAACCATGAGCACGATGGCGATCGGCGGGCCGAAGCCCGCCGCAAAGAGGACCGTGCGCGAATCCATCAAGTTCCACCTCCTGCTCGGACTTGGCATCGTGCTGGTGCTGGTCGTCGGTCTCGGCGGCTGGGCCTCGACCGTGCTGATCTCGGGCGCGCTGATCGCGCCGGGCCAGATCGTGGTCGAATCCAACGTCAAGAAGGTGCAGCATCCGACCGGCGGCGTGGTCGGCGAGGTGCGCGCCCGCGACGGCGATCTGGTCAAGTCAGGCGACATCGTGGTGCGGCTCGATGACACCGTCACCAAGGCGAACCTTGCCATCGTCACCAAGAATCTCGACGCCGCGCAGGCCCGCGCGGCGCGCTTGCAGGCCGAGCAGCGCGGTGTGGACAGCATCGAATTTCCGCAAGCCCTGCTGGATCGCGCCGGCGATCCCGACGTCAAGCTGCTGCTGTCCGCCGAAACCAAGCTGTTCGACGTCCGCGTCAACGGCCGCACCGGACAGAAGGCCCAGCTGCGCGAGCGCATCACCCAGCTCAACGAGGAGATTGCGGGTCTCAGCGCCCAGGAGAAGGCCAAGGACCAGGAGATCGCGCTGGTGCAGAACGAGCTCACCGGCGTGCGGGACCTCTACGACAAGCGTCTGGTGCAGCTCTCGCGCCTGACCCAGCTCGAGCGCGACTCGGCCCGTCTCAACGGCGAGCGCGCGCAGTACATCGCTTCGCGCGCCCAGGCCAAGGGCAAGATCACCGAGACCGAGCTGCAGATCATCCAGGTCGACAAGGACGTGGTGAGCGAGGTCTCCAAGGACCTGCGCGAGACCAACGACAAGATCGGGGAACTGATCGAGCGCAAGGTCGCCGCCGAGGACCAGCTTCGCCGTGTCGACATCCGTGCGCCGCAGGATGGCATGGTGCTGCAATCGACGGTGCACACGGTCGGCGGCGTCGTCACCGCCGGCGACACCTTGATGCTGATCGTGCCGCAGGCCGACGATCTCCAGGTCGAGGCCAAGGTCAATCCGGTCGATATCGACAAGCTCCAGATCGGCCAGAAGACGCTGCTGCGCCTCTCCGCGTTCAACCAGCGCACCACGCCGGAGCTCAACGGCCTCGTCAGCCGCGTCTCGCCGGACGTCACCACCGACCAGCGCACCGGCCAGAGCTACTACACCATCCGCGTCTCGATGCCGGCCGAAGAGATCGCCCGTCTCGGCGACGTCAAGATGATTCCCGGCATGCCCGTGGAAGCCTTCGTCCAGACCGGTGACCGCACCATGCTGTCCTATCTGATGAAGCCGCTGCACGACCAGCTGATGCGCGCGTTCCGCGAGAAATGACGCGCGAAAGCGCGTCATCCCGGAGCGCGCTTAGCGCGCATCCGGGATCTCGGGCCACACACTCGCTCTCGCAGGGTGGGCAAAGGCGCAAAGCGCCGTGCCCACCATCTTTAGCTCAATGAGCACATGGTGGGCACGCTTCGCTTTGCCCACCCTACGGCACTGCCTTCTTTGCTATAGTTCGACTCAAGCCCATCAATCCGGCGGTCGAATCATGCAATCCCCAGCCCCCATCGCCACCAAATCCTTCTCTGACGCGTCCGCGGCCGTGGGCCGCCTCGAAGAGATCTACGAGCGCAACACCAAGTTCCTGCGCGATCGATTCGAAGCTTACGTCAGCGGTGAGGCGATCACGACGCGGGTGAGGGCCTATTATCCCTTCGTGCGCCTCACCACCGCGACGCATGCGCGGCTGGATTCGCGGCTGGCTTATGGCTTCGTCGCCGGGCCCGGCGTGCACGAAACCAGCGTCACGCGGCCGGATCTGTTCCGCAGCTATCTCGTCGAACAGATCGGATTGCTGATCCAGAATCACGGCGTGCCCGTCGAAATCGGCGAGTCCGCCGAGCCGATCCCGATCCACTTCGCCTATCGCCGCGACATCAATATCGAGGCTGCCATCACCACCAGCGAGAACTCGCCCGTGGCGCGGTCGCTGCGCGACGCGTTCGACGTGCCGGATCTCGCCACCATGGACGATTCCATCGCCGACGGCACCTTTGAATTGCGGCCCGGCGCGCCCGAGCCGCTGTCGCTGTTTCGGGCCGCCCGGGTCGATTACTCGCTGCGCCGGCTCTATCACTACACCGGCACCGATCCCGAGCATTTCCAGAATTTTGTGATCTTCACCAACTACCAGTTCTATGTCGATGCTTTCGCGGAGCTCTGTCAGCAGCGGCTTCAGTCGGGCGAAGCCGGGCTCGAAGCGTTTGTCGCGCCCGGCAATGTCATCACGCGCAATGGTGGACACACGACGGGAGCGGGACCGGCGCGTACACCGAACATGCCGGCCTTCCATCTGGTCGCGCCCGGCTATCGCGGCATCACGCTGATCAACATCGGCACCGGCCCGTCCAACGCGCGCAACGTCACCGACCACGTCGCCGTGCTGCGCCCGCACGCCTGGCTCATGCTTGGCCATTGCGCAGGCCTGCGCAATACGCAGCGGCTCGGCGACTACGTGCTCGCACACGGCTATGTGCGCGAGGATCATGTGCTCGACGGCGAATTGCCGCTGTGGGTGCCGATCCCGGCGCTGGCCGAGATGCAGGTCGCGCTCGAAGAGGCCGTCGAGGATGTCACCGGCCTCGAAGGTTTCGAGCTGAAGCGCCTGATGCGCACCGGCACCGTCGCCAGCGTCGACAACCGCAATTGGGAGATCTCGGGCCCCGAGGTGATCCGCCGTCTGTCGCAGTCGCGCGCGGTGGCGCTCGATATGGAATCGGCTGCGATCGCCGCCAACGGCTATCGCTTCCGCGTGCCCTACGGCACGCTGCTCTGCGTCTCCGACAAGCCGCTGCACGGTGAGATCAAGCTCGCTGGCATGGCCAGCGAATTTTACCGCCGCCGCGTCGGCCAGCACCTCGAGATCGGCCTGAAGGCGCTGGAGCGGCTCAAGCAGCAGGAATCGGAGCGGCTGCATTCGCGCAAACTCCGCAGTTTTGCCGAAGTCGCGTTCCAGTAGGGCGCAGCAGCGCTTTGCTGCTGACAATCGGTGCGATTTTCAGCATTGTCCGGCGCGGGGCTCGACTGGGACGACTTGATGCCGCTGACGCGCGACAGGATCATCGGCCATGACCTCGAACGGCTGGCCTTTCGCTTCACCATGCTCAATGACGACGAGGTCGTGCAGTGCCAGATCAGCGACGCTGCGATGGACGAGCTCGCGGGCATGCAGGGTACCGAAAGCAGCGCGCGGCAGGCGCAGTTCCTGTCGCTGCGCGAGACCATCGAGCGGATCGCGTCGGATGTTTACGACGAGGGGCCGCGGGTCCAGGGCTATGTGGTGCGGATCTTCATGCGGCATCTGAGGCGATGAGATTGTACGTAACCGCGAACGCCAATCTCTCACCGTCACCCTGAGGTGCTCGCCTCTTCGGCGAGCCTCGAAGGGCGACGGCCCCGCTGCACCTCGGCCGTTCATCCTTCGAGGCTCTCCACGTGGCGCGTTGCGCCACGTGTCTCGCACCTCAGGATGACGGTATTGAAAGCGTGATCGCTGCGAGGGATACCACCATCACCCCTCCAGCTTCCGCAGCAATAGTTTCAGCGCCGTCGCCGCAAACACCTGCATGTTGCCGAACCGGTCATTGCCACCCGTCTCCAGCGTCATCACCTCCGACGCAGGTCCTGCAACCGCCATGCAGCTATGACCGGCGGCGTCGCCGTAGCGGTTGCCGGTGGGGCCGGCGGCGCCGGTCTCGGACAGGCCCCAGTCGCTGCCAAAGCGTGTTCGCATCTGATCGGCCAGCAGCTGCGCGTAAGGTTCCGACGAGGAGCGAAAGCCCTTCATTCCTTCGTCCGAAATATCCATCAGCACACGCCTGGCATCGCGGGTGTAAACCACCGCGCCGCCGAGGAAGTAGGCGGAGGCGCCGGGCACCGCGAGCAGGCTGGCCGCGATCAGGCCGCCGGTGGAGGATTCCGCCACCGCAATGGTCTGTTTGCGCGCGATCAATCTGGCGGCGACCTGTTTCGCGATGCCGACGAGCTCTTTCATTCCGCAACCCCCATTCCTTCGCAACCGAGCTCAGCCTTCCTAGCATATGGCAGGACGCTTGGCCGAGTTGCGGGCGGCGGGCAGGCCTGCTTGAATGTGGGTACAAGAAGAGACGAGCGAGGAAACGTGAGAAGGGAAACGTGATGGCGTCCCTGATCGCCGGCGGCATTGATTGCGACGTGCATCCGGCCGTGCCGCATCTGACCAGCCTGCTGCCCTACCTGAACGACTATTGGCGCGATCAGGTGACGACGCGCGGCATGGTCGATCTCGTCTCGCAATCCTACCCGCAGAATTCGCCGATCACGGCACGGCCGGACTGGCGCCCCGAAACGGGAAAGCCCGGCGAAAATCTGGAGGACATGCAGCGTCATGTGCTCGATCCCTTCCAGTTCAAGTTCGCGATCTGCAATCCGCTCTACGGCGTGCAGATGGTGTTTTCCGAGGACATGCAGGCCGCCTTCTGCCGCGCGCTGAACGACTGGCTCGCGAAGGAATGGCTCGATCGTGACACACGGCTGCGCGGCTCGATCGTGATCCCGGTGCAAAGCATCGAGAAAGCCGTCGCCGAGATCGAGCGCTGCGCGAAGGACAAGCGCTTCGTTCAGGTGCTGATGCTGGTCATGGGCGACACCCCGCTCGGCAAACGCGCCCTGTGGCCGATCTATGAGGCTGCGGAGCGCCTGGAACTACCGATCGGCATCCACGCCGGTTCCGCCTATCACAATCCACCGACCGCGGTGGGGTGGGGCTCCTACCACATCGAGGATTATGTCGGTCAGGCCCAGGCGTTCCAGACCCAGCTCACCAGCCTCATCGTCGAGGGCGTATTCGCCAAATATCCGCGGCTGAAAATGGTGATGCTGGAATCCGGCGTGTCCTGGATCTCGCCCTATCTCTGGCGCCTGCACAAGTTCTGGCGGGGCGTGCGGATGGAAACCCCGTGGGTCGATCGCGCGCCGCTGGACATTGTGCGCAGCAACATCCGCTTCTCATTACAGCCATTTGATGCACCGCCAGATGAGGCGACATTAAATCGCCTGTTTGATCATATGCAGTCCGATCAATTGGTCCTATTCTCCACGGACTATCCGCACTGGCAGTTCGACGGCCAGGACGCGCTGCCCGAAGGTCTGTCCCCCGATCTCGTGCGCAAGATCATGATCGACAATCCGTATGCGACCTATCCCCGCCTGAAATGAGCCCGCTGCCAAAGGAGGCAAGGCGATGAATATCCAGTTCCGCGAGAACCAAGAAGCCGCTTCCCCACTGACCGTCAAAGCCGCGATCGCGGACTGCGACATCCATCCGGCACGCGCCACCCGCACCGAGCTCTATCCCTATCTCGCCAAACGCTGGCAGCATCATCTCGAAGTCTACGGCGTCCATGCCTATCAGGGCATGATGGAAGGCCCGCCTTATCCCAAGGCGCAGCCCAACGCCTCGCGCCGCGACGCCTATCCGCCGGAAGGCGGGCCGCAGGGCTCCTCGCTCTCCTTCATGCAGAAGCAGCTGCTCGACCCCAACAACGTGCAGCTCGGCGTGCTCAATCCGCTCAACACCGGACAGGGCATCCGCAATCACGAGCTCTCGGCGGCGCTATGCTCGGCGATCAACGACTGGCAGATCGACAAATGGACCAGCAGGGATAAGCGGCTGAAGGCGTCCATCGTCGTCGGCAATGAGGATGGCCTCTCGGCTGCGGCTGAAATCCGCGAGCGTGCCGGCGACAAGAACTTCGTGCAGGTGCTGCTGCTCAGCCGCAATGTCGAGCCGCTCGGCCAGCGCCGCTATTGGCCGATCTATCAGGCCGCGGAGGAAGCCGGCCTTCCTGTCGGCGTCCATGCCTTCGGCTTCGGCGGCAACCCGATCACGCCGTCGGGCTGGCCGTCCTATTACATCGAGGAGATGGTGGGGCACTCGCAATGCCAGCAATCGGCGCTGGCGAGCCTTGTGCTGGAAGGCGTGTTCGAGCGCTTCCCGAAACTGAAGATGGTGATGATCGAGGCCGGCTTCGGCTGGGCGCCGTCGCTGGCGTGGCGGCTCGACAAGGCCTGGCAGCGGCTGCGCAGCGAAGTGCCGCATGTGAAGCGTCCGCCGTCGGAATATATCCGCGAGCAGGTGTGGTGGACCACGCAGCCGATGGAAGATCCGGAGCGGCGCGAGGATCTGTTCGACGTCATCAAATGGATCGGCTGGGACCGCCTGCTGTTCGCCACCGACTATCCGCATTGGGACTATGACGAGCCGTCGCGCGTGCTGCCGGCGGGCGTCAGCGAAGCCAATCGCGAGGCGTTTTATCTCGGCAACGCCAAGAAACTGTACGGCATTTCCTGATGGCAAGAATTTCCTGATGGCAAGACACGTGATTGCGCCGGTCGACGAGCTTCCGCCCGGCACGCGAAAATTCCTGGAGATCGACGGCCGGCCGATCGCGGTCTTCAACATCAAGGGCGAGTATTTCGGCCTGATGAACCGCTGCCCGCATCAGGGCGCGGCTTTGTGCGAGGGCCCGTTGATCGGGCTCGCGCAGTCGAGCGAGCCCGGCGAGATCGAATACACCAAGTTGGGCGAGATCATCCGCTGCCCCTGGCACGGCTGGGAGTTCGACATCCGCACCGGTCAGTCCTATTGCGACCCCCGCCGCTTCCGCGTGAAGGCCTATCCGGCCCATGTCGAGCCCGGCGCGAGCGTGGTGAAGGGGCCGTATGTCGCGGAGACGATCCCGGTCAGCGTCGACAGCGATTACGTGGTGGTGGAGCTGTAGGTCCCGCTCTTACCCTCCCCTGGAGGGGGAGGGTCGATCGCGCGAAGCGCGAGCGGGGGGGGGTGATCTCTCCCCACGGGCA